>Ga0334892_1002723_pt1 | contig 12257 bp, 7 predicted proteins | sample GraSluR3_MG_4_FD_207213 | JGI IMG/M metagenome (GOLD analysis project Ga0334892, IMG submission 207213) | Sludge microbial communities from methane-producing bioreactor in Wageningen University, Netherlands - Granular Sludge_15_04-R3 | ecosystem: Engineered > Bioreactor > Anaerobic > Unclassified... | reverse complement strand
GTTGGCGAGGGCGCCAAACGTGTTGCTGATCGCCACCGGATCGTAGTCGGTGAAGGGCACGAGCGGCGTCAGCCCGCCCGCCTCCTCGCCCCGTATACCGATCAGGGCGACCAGATCGGATGTGGGGCTGCCGTCGACCTGAAGCATCTCCAACAGCGCCCCCGCAAGGTCGACCGCGTTGCCGATGCGCGGATCGTTGCGGCGCGCGATACCCCCACGGTCGATCACCATCACCACCGCGAGGCCCTGCGTCTCCAGGCTGACCTGCGGCTCGACCGGCTCGCCCGAGATGCGCACCTCGAAGGCGTCGCTCTCCAGGCCCTCGATGACAGACCCCGTCGCACGGTCTACCACCGAGACATAGACGTGGGCGTTGGGGGGATCGGTGCGTGAATCCGGCGTGCCCAAAATCGCCACCACCGGCGGCTCATCGGCCTGCCCCGCGACCGGCAGGGCGCCGTGCACGCCGACCAACCCGCCTCCCATCGAGCCGAGGATGATCAGGCTCCAGATCCGCAGAGCGCGTCGCAATGGCATCTCGACCTCCTCTCACGCCTCACAGCATCCTAGACCGTCGACACCCCAGGCCTCCTCGCGCGGGAAAGCCTGCGGGGCGGTCGCCGCGACGGGCTACACAGCGACCGTCTGCACGATGATCGCCGTGATATTATCCTCGCCGCCGGCCTGCACCGCAGCCTCCACCAATCGGTCACATGCCTCCTGAGGTGAGACCGACGTGCGCCAGAGCTGGAAGAGCCGCTCATCGGTGACCATACCGCTGAGCCCATCAGAGCAGAGCAGGAGCGCCTCACCCACGGCGACGACCTCACCGAAGACATCCACCTCGACCTGCGGGCGGTCGCCGATAGCGCGCGTGATCACATTGCGCTGCGGGTGGTTCGCCGCCTCCAGCGCCGTGATCTGACCGGTTGCCAAGAGCCGCTCCACGAGCGAATGGTCGGTCGTCACGCGACGAATTGAGGTGCCATTCAGGTGATAGCAGCGGCTGTCGCCGACATTCGCGACGGTCGCCGCCAGGCCTCCGCTGGGCGAGGCCCCGTCCACCAACGCGGCGACGAGGGTCGTCCCCATCTCGGAGTCGGCGGCGCGACGCGCCTCGTAGACTGCGAGATTCGCAGCTTCAACCGCACCCATCAGCCACTCCGCTACGACCTGGAAGCCCTGTGAAGCAGCGTGCATCGGCGGCGGCTGACGCCGCACCAGCGACGCGATGACCTCGCACGCCATCTCACTTGCGACCTCCCCCGCGTCATAGCCCCCCATGCCGTCAGCGACCAGAAAGAGGCCCGACGTCATCGAGGACCTCCCGGCGTCTTGGCCGCCGAGGTCCAAGACGAGCAGACTATCCTCGTTCAACTCGCGGACGGATCCGACGTCGGTCCGGTAACCGACCGCCAGGGCGAACCGCGGCGCCGGTCGCGCGTCGTTGAGGAAGGCCGCTAACCGCTGGCCGAAGATCTGCGCGGTGAGCGACTCTGGGTGTTGATGCGCTTCGGCCAGGAGCTGCCGCAGAGCATCGGGCAGATCCGGTTCAGCCCGGGGCTCTGTCGTGGCGGTGAGCAATCGCACGAGCGTCGCCGCCAAGCGGCGGACATCCTCGGCGAAGGCCGGCGTCGTCGCGCCGCGCTCCGCCGGGGGAATGAACGACACGGCGTCAAGGCCCGCCCACATCGCCCGCTCTCCATCGACTGCAATATGCCCCACGTCCACGGCGCGCACGGCGATCTGGTGCTGGTGCAGGTGGGCCATCGCCTCGGCCAGAGCGATGCCCCAGAGCACCACGACCTGCCACCCTTGCGGCAGCCCCAGCGACTGCACGAGAGGGGGCGAGAACTCCGGCATCACGCGATAGGCGCGTGGTGGGCCATAGGGGGCCTCCGAGAAGACGTCCAACGGCAACAGCAGGCCCGGATGCGCCAGCTGCATACTCAGCAGCCGGCGCTCGGTGGCGAACGCCTCGACATCACGACGCTCCTGCACCAGATAGCGCCGGGTCACCGCCTCGGTCGACGCGAGATCGGCCCCACAGGAGGCACAATAGCGCTCACGCAACGTCTGAGCCGAGGCCCGGCAGACAGGACACCGGCGCACGGCGACGAGGTCCTCAGCCAAGTAGACATTGTGCGCCTCACCTACGACGCGCAACTCACGCACCACGTAGCGGTGGCCTAGAATCGCGCCCTCAGGCAGCGCGGCAAAGCCATCGGAGAAGCTCCCCAGCGGCACGGTCTCCGCCGCCGCCAGCACCTCGCGCTCTCCCGTCAAGGTCGCCCGCCTGCGCAGCCGCGCGGTCCCGCGTTCCTCCGCCATCTCCAGGGCCGTGCCGCATGCCTCGCAGTAGCGAGCGCCGGACGTGTTCTCGCTACCGCATCCCGGGCACTTCACGACAACACCTCCACCTCTCCTATGTGGAAGACGAACGGCACGCCGCCGATCGAGAGTGACCAGCCATCCTGTAGCTGGTTACGCCCGGTCCGCCGTCCCTTCACGTAAACGCCGTTCTGCGAGCCCAGGTCCTCCACGATCCACGTCCCGTCGGCATAGACAATGCGCGCGTGGTGTCGGGACACAGTGTCGGCCCCCGGCACCGTGGCATCCAGGACCAACGCATTATCCAGCGCTCGACCGATCGTGAGCCCTTCCGCCGTCAGCCGGATGCCCGGTGCTCGCGCGCCTCTGCTTGGCGCATTGCCGGCTGAGTCCGGCGCATTGCCGGCTGAGTCCGGCGCCTCGCCGGCTACGGCTTCGAGCACCAACGTTGCCACCGGCGCCGGCACCGGGAGTTCTTGCGTCCTGCCCGCGACGCCCGACCCGGCGCCGGTTACCTCCGCCGCATCGCCATGCACAGGAAGCGGCGGGTCGGCAGCGGTAACGACCGGCGGCGCAGAGGCCGACCTGCGCCTCCGCACAACCCCACGAATCAGGAGCACGATCAGCAGCACAATCAGCGCCAGGCCCGCCGCCAGCAGCACCAGCAACAGGCCGATCCGCCCCAAGCTCTCAGTCAGCCGATTGATGAAGGCCTGACCCTGTTCGAGGAGACGCGCGACGGCACTTGGGGCCTGCTCCTCGACCTGCGCGCGCGGTTCAGGCGGCGCAGTGCGGAAAGCCGATCCGGATTCACATCGTGCCAAGAGCAAGAGCGCACCCGCGCAGAGCACCAGAGCGAGGATGCCACGTTGACCGCGTTTTGGCCTCAAGCTCGTCCTCCCGTCGGTCTGGTGAGTATCACACTAACCATAGTCGGTTGCCCTCGGAACACAAGTATCCGGCGACCTCGCTGCTCGCCCCGCCCATCCCTAGGACAGGGCCCTCGCAGACGAGGGGGCCCTCGCAGACGAGGGGGCCCTCGCGGACGAAGGGGCAGGCCGTCTACAACTGAAAGCGTGCAGCCCCGTCCTCGGGGCGTCGGACGGGCCATGAGCCCGCCGTGAGTCGTTGAGCCATGCTACGGGCCACGTGCGCTCACACTGCCCGTCGCGCTAACCGTCCTGCGTGGCGACCGGCTTGCCGCAGGCCGTGCAGAAGCGAATCTCGGGGGCCAGAGGGGCCCCACAAGCGTCGCAGAACCTGCCGCGCGGCCCGCGGTCGAGGGGCGAGCCACATGTCCCACAGAACCGCGCCCCCACGCGAACGTGCGCGCCGCATGCCGGACACACCTCCCCGCGCACCGGCGCGGGCGGCACCTCCTGCCTTGACGGCCCCGCGGCCCCATCCATTGACAGCTGCGTGGACGGCAGCTCAATCGGCTGCGGAGTTGCCACGACCCGGCGCTGCACCGGCACGGGTTCGGGCGGCCTGATAGGTGGCGCGGCGTCCACGCGGCGCCGTTGCGCACGCGTGTCACTCACATAGAGGAGCCCGCCGATGAGCAGTAGCCCGGCCCCACTTAGACCGGCACCGCCCAGCAGGACCAGCGCAAGAAGGGTGGATAGGCGCGACCCGGCACCGACGTCGCTCGGTTCGGGCGTCACGAAGGCGCCGGGTGGCGCGACCACCATCGCGCCCGGCGTCGGCGGGGCGACGGCGGCTCCCGGCGGACCGGGCAGGGCCAATCTGCCGTAGCCATAGCCCGTGTCGGGCCCCGGAGCGCCCAAGTCATGCGCGTTAGCGAGCAGGACGTCCACCAGCCCCTCGTGCGTGAGGTCCGGGTAGGCCGACCAGATGAGGGCCGCGACCCCGGCGACGTGCGGGGCCGAGGCCGACGTGCCGTCGAAACCCCGTCGCCCGTAGGTGACGCCCGTCACGCCCGTCGGCGCCGAGATCTCGGGCTTGAGCCGACCGTCACCGGTCGGGCCCTGCGAGCTGTAGTAGGCGAGCGTATCCGTGTCCCAGTCCACAGCCCCAACCGTCAGGGCGGTGATCGCGTCGCCCGGCGAGTTCACGCTGTAGGCAGGCACCGCGCCCACGATCTCCGCGCCGGGCCCGAGGGCGAAGATGTCAAAGGTCACGGCGCGGTCGGCGCTGTAGGCGTACATCGCCGCATAGACCACCGGCTCGGCGGTCTCCAGGATGACCCACTCGGCGGGCCACTGACCCGGCTCGCCGCTCTGGGCATCCTCAGACGTGGCAATCACCTCACCGCTCCCATCGAAGATGAACAGCTCGTAGTCCTGAGAGGGCCGCTCCCAGCTCTCCTCCCAGGTCAGGTAGACGCGCAGATAGCCGCTCGTGTAGATGGGCAACAGCGAAGAGCCCGGTGCGAAGTCGTGAAAGCCGTCGCCGTCGGCGTCCGCGAAGACCCCCCGATAGTGGACATCGGCCTCGTTGCCGGAGGAGTTCACCCACAGGACACCGCTCGCAGAGGTCTCATCCACGAGGCTCGCATCCCATCCCGTGCCGTCCCGCGGGCTGACCACGCCGCCCGCCGAGTGCGAGATGATGTCGACATCCTGCGCCGTGAGCCACGCCACCGCCTCGCCCATCGCTGCATCGCTGCCGTCGTACCAGGCCAGGAAGAGCTCCGCGTCGGGCGCAATCTCGTGGATGATCTCGGCGCACGCGGTGCCGTGGACCTCCTGCTCATCAAACCATCCGAAGGTCGCCACACTCACCGAGGCGGGTAGTGCCGACCCGAGCAGAGCTTCGTGGCCCGCGAAGCCCAGGTCGAGGATCCCGATCCGCAGCCCCGCGCCGGTGAAGCCCGCGCTGTGCCACGCCCCGACGCCGACGACGTCGAGCCCCTCGCCGGCAGCAGGCTGCCGGTGGCTCTCGCGCCGGTCGGGCAGCCTGACGCCGATCACGTGCTCGAGCTCGGTCAGCCGCGTGAAGACATCGTCGACATCGTCCGCCGTCAGCGCTGCCTCGATCAGGGCAACCGGCACAGCGATGTTGACCCGATCACCGAAGGCGCTGACGACCTCGACCCCTACCCCCTCAAGTTGCGCCGCCAGTGCCCCGGGGTCCTCGGTATCCAGGAGCAGCGTCACCCGCAGATGGCGTCCGTCGGGCGTCAGCAGGCCCCGTTCCTCGGCGAGGCTCGCGGCAGCCGTCATCCCCCCCTCCTCGTAAGCGACGAGGAACTCCTTGTAGACGCTCCCCAGTTGTGGGTCGGACAGGATCTCCGCTATCTGGGGATAGTCGGCGACAAGCTCGGTCAGCGAATCGGGTGGCACAAGCGCCAACTCCGCCGCCGTCGCCAGCGCCCGCTCCCGTTCGCGTCCCGCCAGCGGCGACGCATCGCCCGTGAGCCAAAGTGCCGCTAGGATCACGCTGAGGAGCAGCAAGAGCGCCCCCACACCCGACAACAGCCACACGACCCGTCGACGTCTCATAGAAGTCTCCGCATCTTTTTGGCGAATCTTACTACCGTTTGGCCCCAACGCTAGAGCCTGATGGGTACGGAAGGCTTGCAGCCCCGTCCCGGGGCGTCGGACGCGAAGCTGACTCCGATGGGCGCCGTCGAGACCTACTACAGGCTAAATGCGATCACGCCACCGACGGAGCCTGCTCAGCGGAGCAGCTCAACCGTGATGCCGGTGAGATTGAAGGCCGGGTCCAGCGATCCGGCGTCCTGGCCCGAGGTATCGACCAACTCCAGCGCCTCGAGCGCGCCGTCACGGCAGGCTTGCGGCAGATCAAGGCTCAGCAGATCGATGCGTCCCAGGACCGAGGTGCCGGCGATCTCGCCGGTCCAGACCTCCCTGACGCGGCTCGCCGTCGCGACGACGTTGGGCTCGCTATGCCACTCACGTACCTCCTGGCCCAGACGCAGGTCACTGACGACGTGGGGACTGCCGTCACAGACAGCGATCACCTCGCCGACCTTCGTGCCCGCGTAGGCGCTGAAGCCGTTCCCCGTCGTGAGCAGCAGATGGACCCGCCGGGCCTGCGTCACGTGGGCCTCGATGCGCGCCCTGGTGGGCTTGGCGTTGTGAGGACTGGGCTCTGCCTGGCTCTGGAAGATGCGCGCCGCGAGGCTGAAGGGAATACCCCCCAGGGTGACATCGCCCGTTGGCGGCGCCGCGAAGCCCTGCGTAGCGTTAGCCACGGCGTCCAACGACAGCGCCTCGTACGCCACGGTGGGTTCCCAGGTGGCCGACGGCGTCGCCGCCAAGGTTGCCGTGGGAGAGGTGGTGGGCATCGTGGTAGGGGTCGCCGTAGGGGTCGCCGCGACGGTGTGCGTCGGATTCGGTGTGGCCGTCGGGTCGTGGGCGACGACGGTCGAGGTCGACGTGGGTGCCGAGAGCGTTGGCGCCGCGGTGGTCGGGGCCGCGGTGGTCACAGTCGACGCGGGCGAAGCGGTGCGTGTAGGAGCCGGCACCGCCGCAGACGTCGCGGTCACTTCCGCACTCGGCGTCGCGCTCGGGGACGCGGTCGGCGTTCGCCCTGCAGGCCCGAGTCCCGCCTCAAGCGTCGCCTCAGGCACGTCGGTCGCCGGCGCAACCGCGCCAAGAGCCCACCGGCCCAGGGCCCACAGCCCCCCACCCCCGATCAGCAGGAAGACCGCCGCACCGCCCACCAGCCAGGCGCGCGCCGGGCGTCGGGGCTGCGGCACCTCTGACCCGGATATCCGGGCCGGGCTCGTGGTGAGCGCCTCGTGCATCTCGCGTGCCGTCGCGAAACGCTGCTCCAACGGCAGCGCCATGGCCTTGAGGATGCTCGCCTCCACCGCCGGGCTAACGCTCTCCGTGATCTCGCGCGGCGGCGCGAAGTGCTCCGGCGTCGCCATGCGATCGCTGGCACTGGGCGGCAACCGGCCTGTCAGGGCATGGTAGAGGGTCGCGCCCAGGCTGTAGAGGTCCGAGCGTGGATCGGTGTGTTGGCGCCGCGTCCCATACTGCTCAGGCGGGGCGTACTCGGGCGTGCCCATCCCGCGCATCACGGTGCGCGTCTGCGGGTCCTCCGGGTTCCACAGCTTCACCAAGCCGAAGTCGACCAGGATGGCCTGGCCATCGTCGCGGATGATGATGTTCTGAGGCTTGATGTCGCGGTGCAGCACACCCTCACCGTGACAATAGGCAAGCGCGTCCAGCAGCTGCCCGGCCCACGCCATGACCTGGGCTTCGGGCAGGGGCCCGTGACGCGCGATCCTGTCGGCGAGGCTTTCGCCCTCGATGAAACGCATCACGAGGTAGACCCTGCCGCCCTCCTCGAAGAAGTCGGTGACGTTGACAAGATGCGGGTGGCTGAGACGTGCCAGAATCATCGCCTCCTGACGAAACTGCGCCTGCATCTGCGCCAACGTTTCCGCATCCAGTCCGGGCTGGGGCACCATCTCTTTCAGGGCGACCGGCACGCCGAGGCGCGTATCCCACGCGCGGTAGACGGCCCCCATCCCCCCCTGACCCAGTTGCGCCACCAGCCGATAGCGATCCTGCAGCATCTGACCCGGTATCATAGGCACCACACTTCCCCTGGCTCCACTTTAACACTATTAGTATAAATGATATTTACGAAATAGGGAAGCGGGTTTGACCTTGACGAGCAACGCAAGGGGGCGCCTGTCCGATCAGGCACCGCGACGGCGAGGGCCGGATCAGCGGGGAGGCGTTAGGCCAACAACGTGCTCAAGGGCCACCAGCTGGACCAGGATTGCGCCGGGATGCTGGGCGCCTGATATCAGCAGCGCCGGCGGGATCGCGATCTGCACCCGGCGCTGACCTGTGCCGGCATCATCCTGGACACCCAGCACCCGGATACCCAGCGCCTCCAACTGCGCCATCGTCACATCAGCGTCCGGGGTGTCCAGCACCAACTCCGCGCGGAACTCGCCCTCCGGCGTCACCAAGCCGCGCTGCTGCGCGAGGGCCAGCATCGCCTGCTGCCCCCCCTGCTCGTAGGCAACCGCAAGCTCCTTGTAGACGGCAGCGACCTCGGGGTGGTTGAGCAGCGGTGCCAGCTGGGGATATTGTGCTGCTAGGCCGTCCAGTGAGGGACGGGTTGGGCGGGGTTCGGGCGTCACGGTCGACGTGACCGTGGGCCGGATGGTCGAGGTGGGTGGACGAGTCGGGCTCGCGGTCGGCGACGGTGCCGGCGTCAGCGTCGCCGTGGGTGCCGGTGTGGCGGTCGCGGTGGCGAAGGCAGCCGCCGTAGCCGGGGTCTCCACCGTACAGCCCGCCGCCGAGGCCGCAAGGTGCAGCACGATCACGAGGATCAGGTAACGAGCGCGACTTCGATCGTAGATCGCCGGCATCGCCCTCGCCTCACTCACCCTTCGCTCGTGACTGAATCCACACCGTAGCCATGCCCCAGACCAGGGCCTGCAGGCTAAGCGCTGCCCAGGTCGTCAGCAGATGACGCTCGCTGTGCGCGTAGGACAGATCGAGCTCGTCGCGGGCCGCGGATTCGCAGGCGATCCCACGCTGAATCCGAGCGCCGCCCCCTTCCGTGGGCACCGCCTGTTCCCAAACCTTGCACACCACGCTCTCCTCATTCAGCCGGTTCAGGTCTACCGTGGCGCCCATCGCGTCCATCGTCCAGTAGGAGGGTACCAGCTTCGACACAGGGTTGTCGCCCAGCGGGAAGAGCGTGCCCGAGAGGATGATCTGCGTGAAGAGCTGGATCAGGATCACGTAGAGGACGACATCGGTGCTCGGCACCGCTGCCGAGATAAAGAGCCCCAGCATAATGCTGGCGAAGACCGCGATCAACAATGTGATGAAGAGCTCGAGGACCCCCCACTGCAGCAGGTCGAAGATGGGATCGAACCGCATGTCGAGCTTCAAGCCCAGCACGATCAGGACACTCGTGACCTGAACCACCGCAAAGAGCCCCAGGACCAACGCCTTGGAGAGGACGTAGGCCCCGACCCGGAGATTCACCGATCGCTCGCGGCGATAGATGGCACGCTCCTTGACAATCTCGTAGGCGGCGCCGAAGGTGCCCGCCTGGGTGAGGGCCAAACCCAGCATCACCACGAGGCTGGACGCCTTCTGCTGCGGGAAGTATTCCGCCCTGCGATCGACATCCTCGGGCCGCAACTCGTCCTCGCTCTCCCTACCGAGCGAGGCCAGCAGCTCGGCCCGGAGACCGGCCTCGGTCATCTGCCGCCCGACGAAGGCATCGACGTCGTTGACCGCCATGAAGAGAAAGCCGATCAGAGGCATCATCAACAACAGGATGAAGAGCGTGCGCACGTCGTGGCGGATCAGGTCGACCTGGCGGCGGGCGAGGATCGCCAGCTGCCGCAGACCTGAGTCGCGGGCGGGCCGTACCCGCTCCGACCCCGGCACACGCGGGGGCGGGGTCACATCCAAATGCCGTTGGCGCTCACCCACGTAGGTCTGCTGTGTCTGAGAGGTGAGGTAGTGCTCCGACCACAGGAGCCCTGCGGGGAAGCTATCGGGCGCTGTGCCGCTCTGACCGGCGAGGCGTGCGCGCACTCGCGCTACATGAGGCTGTAACTCGGGGGCCAGATCCGCGCCCGGCGCATCGATCGGCTCCGAGAGCTTGAGGTAGATGTCGGCGAAGTCGCGCGCCTTGAAGAAGTCCATCGCCTCGCGCGGTGGGCCGTAATAGGCCAACCGACCCTGGACCAGAAAGGCGACGTGGTTGCACTGCTCGATGTTCGCCGTAGCGTGGGTTACCAGGACGACGGTGCGGCCCTGGTCGGCTAACCGGTTGAGATCATACATCATCCGCTTCTCGAGTCCGGGATCGAGGCCGGAGGTAGGCTCGTCCAGATAAATCAGATCCGGTTCCGCCAGGAGCTCAGCGGCGATGCTGACACGCTTCCGCTGTCCTCCGCTGAGGACCTTGACGGGTTTGTGCTGATGCGGGGTCAGGTCCAGCATCTCAAGCACGTCGGTGATACGCCGCTCGATCTCCTCGGACGTCGCATCAGGTAGGCGCAGCTTCGCTGCGTACCAGAGCGCCCGGCGCACCGGCAGGAGACGATGGATGATGTCATCCTGCGGGACGTAGCCCATCACGGTGCGGTAGGCACCGAGATGGGCATAGAGCGACTCGCCGTCGATGAGCATCTGTCCGTGTGTCGCCCGGCGAAAGCCGTTCATCGCCTTCAGCAGCGTGCTCTTGCCGGCGCCACTGCCGCCCACCAGGGCCACGAACTCGCTGCCCTGAACTGAGAGCGAGATGTCCTCCAGGATCATCTTGCCGCCCTCTACCTGTACCCCGAGGCCCATCGCATCCAACCGGTGTCCCTGGCTGACCGAGGTGCTGAGCTGCTCGGCCTTGCCGTCGTAGATCATCCTGTAGGGGCCCAGCTGAATGACGTCACCCATCCGCAGCGGCGTCCAATCGACGCTACGTTCACCGTTGACGAACGTACCGTTGACGCTGCCCAGGTCGCGGATGGCGTGCCCGCCGTCACGGCGCACGATCTCGGCATGCCGGCGTGAGATCGTGGGGTGATCCAGCACCAGCCGGCTCGACGGATCGCGCCCGATGCTGATGTTGGGCAGTTGAGCCAACCGGTGCATCCCGAGGGGCATCGTGTGGAGCGAGGGACCGGCCTCGCTCTCGAGGAGCATGCTGATGGAGTTCCCATGCAGGTCGCCCACACGCAGCACCTCGCCGGGCAGCCACGGCGTCGGCTCCCCGGGGGAGATCGTACGTCCCTTGACCATGGTACCGTTCGTGCTGTGGAGGTCGGTGACGTTCACGCCGGCGCGACCCTCGATCGCCTCCAGGCGTAGGTGGTGAGCTGAGACGGTGGGGAAGGTCAGCACAAGGTCATTGTCGGGAGCCCGCCCGACGCGCATGACCGGACGGGAGAGCGTGTGCGTCTCAGTCTCGCCGCCGGGCCATCGCACGACCAGTCGGCCCCGTCCTCTGCCGTGGTCGGGGCCGACGGTCGGCGCCACGGGCGAACTCGGCTGGGCCGGACCGGCCCCGACATCCGTCTCCTCCGCAGTCGCCACGATCTGAGCGTGCCCGCAGGCAGGACAGAAACGTGCGCCTGAACGCAGCGGCACGTTGCACTGAGGGCAATGCGTGGGTCCAGGCGGGTTCTCGTCGTGCGCGGACAGCGTGGCCCCGCACCTCAGGCAGAAGCGCGCGCCCACACGGTTCTCGGCACCGCACCCAGGGCAGCGCAACGTCGCCACCTAGCCCTCCCGCCCTAGGTAGAGCCGCAGGGTGGTGTCGTCGCTGCGGACCTCCAGGACTCGCAAGCCTTGAGCGCCGAACCTATCTGCGAGCAGCTGCCGTATATCAGCGTTGACGCCATCGAGCACGCTGCCCGGTATGAGGCCCGTCAGGCGCAGGTGCCCCATGACGGCGTCGAGCAGCAGGACTTCAACGCTGGTCCCGTCGTCGGTTGCGCGAAAGCCGACAGAGCCCTCAATCACCGGCGTGAGCGGCCCTACGCGAATCTCAACCGCGAAGTCGGCCACCCCGCCGGCCCGCAGGTCGATAGTACCACCCGCGAGTGAGACCGCCCCGACCATCTCGTCGGCCGTCTGCACCATAACGCGCCGGATGTAGGCCTCCTCGACCACGACCTCGATATCGTAGACCTCGGCGGGACGCGTCGCGGGCAGCTGGACCGGAGCGGCGTCGAGGAGCAGCAGGACGAAGGCGCCGGCAGCGACGCCGCTGAAGCCGCCCACCACGAGTCCGAAGAGTGCCATCAACCAGGGACGTCGGAGCACATTCATCGCGGGCTCACTCCCACCGCGCGGTGAGGACCACGCGCTGCTCGTCGGTCCTGATCGCCAGGAGTCGTGAGCCCGCGCCCAACTCTCGCTCCAGGACTCTCTGGATCGTACCGGTGATCTCGTCGCCCAGGCTGAGCTGATCGATGCCGATCAGCTCCAGCAGGTTGTGCCCAC
>Ga0334892_1002722_pt1 | contig 12259 bp, 11 predicted proteins | sample GraSluR3_MG_4_FD_207213 | JGI IMG/M metagenome (GOLD analysis project Ga0334892, IMG submission 207213) | Sludge microbial communities from methane-producing bioreactor in Wageningen University, Netherlands - Granular Sludge_15_04-R3 | ecosystem: Engineered > Bioreactor > Anaerobic >... | reverse complement strand
ACCGCCACTTATAGAAGTGTCGGCTTCCTGCTCAAGCATACTACTGTATGCAGTATCAACAGGCTATCCCCGTAGTTCCTACGGTTATCTATATTTTACGCAAATATTATGCGTATTCCTTCATCTCTTATATTCTTTGCAGCATTATAGTCTCTATCAATAATATTGCCACATGATTTACATATCCATTCCCTATCTGATAATTGCAATTCCTGGTTTATATATCCACATTCATTACATGTTTTAGAAGATGGAAACCATTTATCAATCTTGATTAATTGTTTGCCTAAATCTTCTAATTTATATTGTAAGAATGTAGAAAACATACCCCATGCATTATCAGCAACACTTTTACCTAAATGCAAGGTTTGGCTTATCGCTTTCATATTCAAATCTTCAATAGCAATTACATCATATTTATCTGCTAATTCTCTTGCTTTCTTATGAAGAAAATCCTTTCTGCAATTAGCAACTTTCTCATGTAGTTTTGCTACTTTAATTCTTTGCTTATTACGATTGTTACTACCTTTTTGCATTTTAGATAATTTACGTTGTTCTCTTTGTAATTTTTTTAATGTTTCACGATAGAATCTAGGATAGTCGGCTCTTATACCTTGGCTATCAGTATAAAGATTCTTCATATCCATATCTAATCCTAAAACATTTTCTTTCTTTGGCGTAATTGGCTTTATATATTGTTCAAATTTAACCAATATACTTATATAATATTTACCAGTAGGTGACTTAGATATTGTACAAGACTTAATTATTTGATTGTCTGGTATTGGTCTATGTTGTTTAATTTTAACCCAACCAACTTTAGGCAACTTTATCTTTTTATTTTCTATTTTTATATTATTATTTACATTATTAGTTGTATAAGAAATTTTATCGTGTTTTTTACTCTTGAATTTAGGAAAACCAATATTTTTATCTCTAAAAAAATTATTATAAGCAGTTTGCAAATTCATTTGAGCATTTGCTAATGCTAAACTATCTACTTCTTTAAGCCATTCAAATTCAGTTTTGTATTTTGCAGGAGTAGGTAGTTTATACTTTTTTAATTCTTCTTTGTTATCTTTGTGTTTTTCATATACTTCTTTACGTTCAGCTAACATTTTATTATATACAAATCTTACACAACCAAATGTTTTTGCAAAAAACGTTTCTTGTTCTTTATTAGGATATAATCTAAACTTATAAGCCTTGTTCATATCTTTTCACCTCCTTGGCTTTCAATATATTTCTTAATTATATCTATTGGCACTCCACCAGTAGTTATAAGGCAATAACTTCTTGACCAAAAATATTCTTTCCATAATTGTTCCCTAATTTGTGGATATTCTTTTTTAATCAATCTACTACTTGCACTTTTATAAGCATTAATGAATTTACTTATTTCAGTGTTGGGATGTGCTTTGAATAATACATGTACATGGTCTTTATCATGATTCCATTCTTGTAATGTAATATTGTAAGTAGGTTGTATATATTCAAATATTTCTTTAAGTCTCTTACTAATATCATCATTAATTACTTTTCTACGGTATTTTACAACAAATACAAGATGATAATATAATGCGAACACTGAATGATTATTATTATCTAAATGCCTCATATAATCAGCCTTTCATATTTACTACTGATTATATTATAACATATTTTGTAAGTATGTCAAGTAGTAAACAATTCATCTCACCACTTTAGAAGTGGGAGAATTCTTGCTGGTGAAGGTTAAATTTTTCAAATTTACTCATATTTTTAAAAGGATAACATTTATATACTGGTTTTAATAATTCATTTAGTTTGTTATCTATGTTTTCCCCTCCTTTTAACCAAATAGTATATTGGCAAATATTTTGTGGGCAGGGAATCGAACCCTGCATGGATATGTATTACCTCGGATACAACTACCTCCAGCACTCTGTCTTTTGGATTTATGTTCTTTCCTAGAGTCTACCCCTTCCTCCACCACAAAATATTGCCAAACTGAGATTTTATAAAAACTTTTCAACATAATTTCTGTTCTGTGTAAATATTGGAATATCTTTATCCTCAATCCACCTACTACGTTGTACTTCATCTTTCTGATAATATTCTTTTATTATACATATACCACGTTTTTGATATGTTGGCAGATTATTAAAATTAATTCCCTTTTCTTGGAATAACATCTCTTGTATTTTATTGCAATTTTTGTTTTGAAGTTGTTTGTGACTAAAATTTGCCTGACCCACCATTTGAATAGCATTTCTTGTAGCATCCTGTTGTCTCCAAATGAAGTAATTACACACTTCTTCTTTAGGTAAATTAAAAACTCTACTATCGAATAGGGCTGTATTTATTTTTTCACTATATTTCATTGATTGTTTTATAGTTGAATCAATAACTTCATTATTTAAAATGTATTTGTAATAATTATTTTCAAAGTTATTATTGAAGCTTAATGTCGCCATACTAGCAGAAATACTAACTATTTTTAGAATATTATTTTCAAACCATGCTTGAGTTCCAATACCTTCATAATCAGTAAGTAATAATGATATCTCATCACTTTGCACATACGCTAATTTACATCCCTGCACATTAGCACAAAGATATTTAGCAGTTTCCCACATAGATTCCATTAACACCATATCAAACGGTTCTTGAAATCCTTTAGTAAAGGAGTGGAACGCTTTACCATCTACACGAATAATAACAGGAGTTCTCCTGATTAAATAATTACGTGTAACCCCTTCGTATGTTTTCATTCTATCTCCAAGACTATTTTTTTTATAGTTCATATTACTTCCTCCACTCATAATAAAACCAAGATTTTATAATTTTATTCTATCACACAAAAATAAGATTGCAGAAATTGCCAATATGAATCCAATAATTAAACTTATTATGGTGTCAGAAATCCAGATAGCAATAAATACAATTCCCGAAGCTAATATACCCAGTGCTACTAATTTTATAGACATTATTAAGTATAGTAGCATATATCTCATAATATCCTCCTTTAAATTAGGATCAATTCCCAATCCGGTGCTCACTATGGAAATAGAGTAGTTTTTACACTACTCATATTTTAAAATTAGTTATTTACCACTTTCCAGCCATGCGGTTAATCTATGGTCAAGTACAATTATACCGAACCGTTTATCATGGATTTTGTAAAACTTTCCGCTTTAATCCTTATTCTTTAAACTTTATCTCAATTAAACTTTTAATTTTGAGATTTAAGTTTTGAACTTATTATCTTTAAACTTTACCGCATTGAATTCATATATTTTGTATGATTTATTAAATTAAATATCTTCTATAGATAAATAAACACATGTTTTCTTTTATTTTATTACGCCAATCTAAACATGTAAAAAGATTAACGAATTGTAGTTAAAGATTTTCGGAAAGCAGTAAATAACTTAAAATTATTTTAATATTCTATTGTCAATTCAGTTATAGCATTTGATACAGATAATGCTGCGTCTATTTCAGATTCAAATTCAGATATTTCCTTTTCAAGAACATCAATTTTTTCACGAATTTTGAGAGGGTCAATGAGTTCAAAAGTATTATTGGTAATGAATTCTTTCCTTGTCTTTTCAATCTCCTCAATATTTGTCTTACCCTCTTTTGAACCATATAACCCAATTACATAGCTCTCTGCTTTTTGTTGAAGGATTTCTCCGTTTTCCTTTTCAGTAGTTTGGATTGCTTGAATATATTGCCTATTAAGCATATTTACTAAACTCTTCTTATACTCCATACCACTATTCTTCATTTCTATAGCTTCAGCAACAGTAAATTCTTCATCTCCCACCTTAACCTTAACAGTTGCGTTAGAAAGCACAACAGCCTTCTTAATAGCATTTCTACGCCTGATAAGATCACTTACCTTATCCCAATTTCCTTGAATTTGTTTCTTGAATTCATCAACGGACACCCCGTTGATTTTTTCATTCGAGTGCTTGTTTGCCTTACAATATACACCAGATTGAATTGCAGAAATAATCCTATCTCCAATTACCTTTAGTTCTGCTAATGCTTTATGTACCGTCATTTTTTCTGTAGTCATACTAATTACCTCCTCATAAACTTTAAATTTTAATTTCTATACTAATAATAACACACTCTTTTTTATTTGTCAACAATTATATTTATATTTTATTAATTAGAATCAAACTACCATTTGGTAATAATATTATGGTGGAGGCGCAGGGAATTGAACCCTGGTCTTTCCTTTTGCACATCGGCATTTCAGGAAATCGACACCTTTTCACCCCCAACCTTACTATAATAATATAATATTTTCATTGTTTTGTCAAGTATAATTATATTTATATTTTGTGGTAATTTAATAAATACCAGTATCCCTTGCTGTTTTTCTTGATATAATCACTATAAATAACATCATATACGTTAAGCGGATTGCTCTCAAATTTATCTGCCCAAATAGTAAGCCTACCTTTTTTACCGCTTCCTATTGATAATGTGGTTACAGCATAAGCCCAATTTCCATTGCTATATTGACTTATTAATGGTCTTACATCTAATATTAATAACTTTCTTCTATCTCCCTTTTTCCCTGTAGAAAAATGTATAAAACCTAAATATTCTTCTTGAAATTTTATTTTTTCCACAATTGTATAGTCTACTACATTATTACACTTCATCCATTCTTCTAATTCGTTTAATATTAATTTAACATTAGGTTCCATGTATGTTTTTCCAGATGGAGATAGTCTTGAATGTCTTTTTATTATATTATTAAGTATTTCAATATCTGATACTTTGTTTACACTTATTTGCTTTGCCTTGCCTTGTTTTAGCATATGAAAATAGTTAACTACACCATTTAATAGCCTCGCATTACCAAACTCACTAAAAAACCCTAATCTTATTAAGATATCAAGTTGTTTTGTATTGATAGATGTTTTTTTTGCAATATCATATAGTAATTCTACAAAATTATTATACTTATTATCTTTTAGATTATATAGTTCATTAGCTATTTGCATATTGCAATCTTTGATTAATTGAATAGCATAATTAATTTTGCCATCTTTAATATTACATCTTCTATGATCTTTTCTAAAGTTAAAACCAGACATAATTACCTTGTGGTCTAATATATCTTGATAAATTGTGCTAGCTCTGTTTTTTACATAGTTAGACGAATCGTCTAAATAAGAATTAAGTAATGAACAATAAAACTCCAAAGGATGATATACTTTAAGTTTTGCACATATATATGCAATTATTGCATAAGCAGATGAATGAGACTTATTAAAACTATATCGTGCGAACTTTAACATGTCTGACCATAATTGGTTGAATTGCTCATGTGTCCACCCTCTAGCAATAAGTTTGCTTTGCAATTCTGGATGAATTTCATCAAGTAATGATTCTATTTTTTTACCCGTTGCCTTTCTTAGTTTGTCGGGATTTTTTAAGTTGGCTAATTTCCCTATTTCAATTAGTTGTTCTTGGAATATGATAATTCCATAAGTATTACTCAAAATATCCACCAAATCATCATGTAAGTATTTAATTTCTTCGCTACCATGTTTTCTATTACAATAACTTTTGATATTGTCTTTTGACCCAGGACGGTATAGTGCATTAGCTACTGATAAATCTTCAATTCCTGTTGGTTGGATATCCCTCAATGTGGCTCGCATTCCGTATGATTCAAACTGAAATATCCCAATAGTGTCTCCACGTCTAAATAAATCAAGTATATTTTTATCATTAAAATCTAATTTTTTAGGATTAATATACTCGTAGTCTTTTTTTATCAATCTCAAGGTGTCATATATAACATCAATTGTACGAAGTCCTAATATATCTATTTTTACAAGCCCCAAGTCTTCAACATCATTATCATCTAACTGAAGGAACCTTTCTCCCGACTTATGGTGGCTTGATGCCGTATAAAAATCCAAGTCTTGCATAGCTATTACTCTACCACAAGGATGAAGGCCAAACGAACTAGGTAGCCCAATTAATTTATTAGATATTTCAAATAAGTTAGGATATTTTTTTATATAGTCTTCAAATGTTTTTACTATCGGAGGCTTATTATTATTGCCTTGGTATTGTTTTATTAGATCAAATATATCGTCTAATTCATATTCCCCTAATGATTTAGTTATTTCTTTTATTTCATCAAATGGGACTTCTAATGCTCTGCCAATATCTGTCAATGTACCCCTTGATTTGTTGTAATTAAACCTTCCTATACATGCAACATAATCTTCACCATAATTATCTATTAGAAATTGAATTATTTTCTCTCTGTCGTGAGTTCCGAAATCCAAATCAACATCAGGTATTTTTAATTCTTTTTTAGTAATAGTACCTTGTTTTAGTGCATCTAACGCACCGACATCAATAAACCTTTCAAAATATAGCCTGTGTTCAATTGGATCAATATCGGTAATATTCATCAAATAACAAAGCAAGGAACCTCCACCAGACCCTCTCGCTATCCCCCTACGCTTTACCTTATTGGCATATGTATACACTAAAAGATAATACCCTATAAACCCCATTTCTTCTACTGCGTGTAATTCATATTTATACCTATCAATATATACTTGCCTTTCGTCTGATGGAAGTTTATTTATACCTCTTGCTTCAAATCCTTTTTGACATATAGACACCATCCATTCTTTCTCATTTTTATATTCTGGTGGCGTTTCTATGTGGGGTATAATAGGAGCAGACAATGGTAATTCTACATTACATTTGTCGGCAATTATATGTGTATTTTTAATAATATTATCTACAGTTTCCTTTTCTATGTAATTTAATTTTTCTCTTATTTCTTCTTCGCTCTGAATATAACAATCTATATAACCTTCATCTTCTTCCTTATAAGAACTATTAAATGAATATACGTCATGATATTTTTTGTCCTCTAATGACACATAATGTGCATCTGTAGTAACTACTAATGGAATATCAAGAGACTTTGCAAGTTTAATTATTTCTTTATTTAGATATATTTGTGTTTTATCGTTTCTAGCCTGAATCTCTAAATAATAATCATCACCAAATTCTTGTTTATATAATAATGCCCTTTTCCTTGCTTCAGATATGTCGTCTTGCAATATAAATTTACTAATTTCACCAGCCATACAAGCACTCTGTATTAATAGTCCTTCCTTATGTTTCTTTAGCATAGAAAAATCTATTCTTGGTTTATTATAAAAGTTTTCTGGCAGATTAGATTGAGTAATAAGTTTATTTAAATTAATTCTTCCCGTTTCATTTTTGCATAAAACTACTAAGTGGTAATATTTGTTGTTTTGGTCTTTTATAGATACATCGTCACATATATACATTTCACAACCATGTATATATTTTATACCCTCATCCTTCAGTCTTTTATAAATAGATACAGACGCATGTATATTTCCGTGGTCTGTAATTGCTATTGTATTTTGATTGATTTTTTTTAATCTGTCAATTAAGTCATCATAATCTATAATACTGTCCCGAAGACTATATTTTGTATGAACATGCGTATGTATCATAAACTACACCCCTATCCATATATCTCTTTTTCTTCATTATTATTACATACTAATTTTTTCTCAATATAATTATTATATTTTACTTTAAAATCTTCTTCCCATTTATACTTCTTATTTAATTCCAATTCATTGCTAGTTAATCTCATTGTTTTATTATTATAGTAAAGCTTTATTTTTTTTCGTGATACTCCTGTTGGTCTATCCTTCAATATTGTAATCTTTATCTTCCTTTTCATCCCTATTAACCCAAAATAAGCGATGAGTAAGATTACCTAAGTTAGACGTTCCATATAAATCATACGCTGAATTAGCGGTCTTACCATCGGGCTTTTTGGGATGTGCTACAAGGTGAGTATAAGTTTTGTATTTTACTGTGAATTTTAATAAGTCTAATATGAACTTCTTTTGTGCTGACCATTCGTCATTATAATCTGAAAAATCCACACACATCAGATTATCTAGCACAAAGACCTTTACACCATGTTTTTTAAACATATACTCCATCCTGTTTAAAATTGCATCTGGCTTAGTGTTTAAATATGTATCATAAAAATACATTTTGTTTTTATAGAACTCTTTCATATACTCTCTTGCTTCGTTTGTAATCGTATATCCTTTAGGTTTGTTTACACCATTATCCCATTCAATTGTGTGATTCTCTCCTGCTAATGGTTTCAATACCCAATTCTTTATTTGCCCACCTTCTAATTCACCACTAAATACAAAAACCTTATGTCCATTTTCGACAGATTCAATAATTGCCGACTGTATTACCACTACTGTTTTACCATGTCCAGTATAGCCTGACCATATATTTAAGTTTCCTTCTATTTGCCCATAAATATATTTATCAAGTTCCATAAATCCAGTAGATATTTTATTAATATTTTGAATATCAACATCTTGACACTCCATAAGGTCAATAATATCAGGTATAGGAACTTCTTTGGCGTTATTTATTAAGTCTATTATCTCTTGCTTGCCACAAGCCAATAATACATTATTAGCATCAGATTTGCTTATGTCTGCCTTAGGGTTGAGTGTTTTATAATATTCTCTTATTTTGTTCTTTATAATATCGTCTGGTTCGACAATTTTACATCTATGTTCACCAATCCTTACTACAGATTCTTTAATCATTGTTTGTCCTGGTAAATCATCATCTGCCCAAAGAATTATAGTGTCAAAATTATCTAAAAACTCCCAATTAAATTCTATCCATCCTGTATTTTCTGCCCCATGAGGTATAGATACAACATTCATATATCCAGCTTCAATACATGCTAATCTATCCATATGTCCCTCAACAATTAATAATGGTTGAGTTATATCTATCCTATCAATGCCGTACAAAACAGGACACGTACTAGCGTGTTTTTGCCACCACATTTTATCTTCGTGTTTTTTAATGTGTCTTGAAGGTCTATATTTCGTACATAACAACTTACCGTCTATATCCCTATGCTCAAATACAATATCCCCATCTTCATTTTGTTTTATATTAGCATAATCAAGCGTCTGTATACTTATGCCTCTTTTAGACATGTATTTTTCTACTTTGGTTCTGTCTATATTAGTTTCCTCTTTAGGGTATTTATAATGTTTAAAATAGTCGTCTTTATTATTATTTTGAAATTCAAAAATAATTCCTGTTTCTTGAAATAGTCTACTAACAGCGTCTTTATAAGATAATCCTTGTTTTTGATAGTGGTCTAATATTCCAAAATTTCTTCCGCACCCGAAACAATGAAAATGATTGTCTTTTTTGTTCCATATAAATGACGGCGTATCCTCTTTGTGAAATGGACAACACCCTTTTAGCGTTTTGCTATCCCAATTTTTTATATTCAATTCTTTAGCAATAAGATGTGCTGCCTTATCATTATACATTTGTTTGGCTTCTATAATTTTTTCTTTAAGACTCATATATTGATGCTCCTTGTGTATCTATATATTATATTCTTCTTTTTTTTGTCCCATATTAATTACCCCACCTATATTTACATTTATTTCTGAAATTACATAAATAAGAACAGAAGAACTCATCAATAGTAGGATTCCACTCATCTTCTTTTCTAACTAAATCAACTGTGTTTGTTGCCCATTTTTTTACATTACTGACTTCTTCTATGTTAAAATCTGTAGTATACCACTGCTGTTTTCTAAAGGCATTAATATGTAGTTGGCATGGATATTCTCCAAATTCTTCTTTAATAGGAATACTATATAGACTCATCTGTTTCCAATAATCTTTTGCTTTTTGGCTTTTTAAACTTTTGATGTTAGAACTTTTATGGTCAATTATATGTAGTCTATTATCTTTATCTTTTGCTAATAAATCAATATATCCAACCATTTTTATATTATCAATTTTAAAATCAACCTTTTTTTCAACATCTATAATATTATACTCATCGTAATCCTCAATCTCGTTAAAATACTTTAGTCCTGCTTTATAATAAGACTGATTTAAATCAACAAATTTATTAGGTGGTGCTGGATGTTGTATCGCATTTTGATAACCTTCTTTATAAAACGTTGACAATTCATATATTGCTAACTCACCTTTAAAGAATTTTTCAAGTATATTATGAATAAAACTACCATATTCAGCAAAAAAATTACTTTCACCCTGCAAGCAGTCTATATATTGTTGTTTAAACTGATATTTACATTGGTGAAAAGAATTTAATCGTGAAAATGACCATATAAAATCATCAAAAATAAAACTCTGTATTATAATAATCACCTCAGTTAGTAAGTTTTAAGGGGAGAATACTATCTCCCCTTTTACTATATTGTATCAGAACGGCAATTCAACATCTTCTTCGTCTATTACGTCATCGTTTTGTTGCCTTATATCGTCCAACATCTCATAATCAAATATTATTACGTTCAAGTAGCTTTTTCTATTTTCTCCATCTCCCCAAAGAGTGTTGGTAATTTTACCACTAGTAATCTTAATCCTATCTCTCTCTTTAAGTTCTAACGACTTTTCCTTAGCACTACCAACAAATCTAGCAAACCAATTTGAGTTAATCCACTTACCTTCTTCTCTGTTGTCTTTTTCGCTTGTGCTAATTCTACCTTGAACATAATTACCCTTGTCTTCTACCTTCCAAACTGTAGCGAATGGTGATTGTGCTTTCTCTCCAATTAAAAACATATTTTATTTTCCCTCCAATTCTTTTAGTGCTTTATATACTTTTGTTGCTACATCAATATCTTTTATACTATTATAATTTGCCGATGGTTTATTTTTGCTTGTAACATATTTTTTTATAGTTTCGGCTATTTTATCTTTGCCAACACCTTTTTCTTTTATATTATTTACTAAATCATCTATTGCTTTTATTGCATTTTCAAGTCTTTCTTCTGGCGTTGGCTCTGGTGTTTCTACTTTTTTAACAGGTTTGGGGGCAGGAACGTCTCCACTATTTGCCCAATCATAAAGTGCCTCTCCATCTTTCTCTGTAAGTACATCATATCTACCTTCAAAAATATGAGTGTTATCTTTTGTGGCATCAGCAACATGAGTTTGTTGATCAATATTAAATGTTACTGTATAGTCATATTCTGTATTATCCCTTTGCTTATACCCTAATCCAATTTTTTTAGGAACTTTTTTCCCGTCTTTATCTTCTAGTATATATTCGTCTTTACCACGAACAGTAGATATAACATGTAGAGGAGATTGAAGAACTTTTTCCATAAAAGCATTATGTCTAGGGGTTATTTTTGCCCAATTTGTATAACTATTTCCTGGCATCTTATTATGTACTTCTAAACAATAATCCCACTCATGAGTAATGCTGTCTAATATAAGAATTTTATACCCACTATCTATTGCTTGGTCGATAGCTTCAATATATTTTTCTGGTGAATAAGGCACTTCTAGTTGCATATCATCAAAATCAAACTCGTTAGCATAATATCTAATACGTCCATTTTCTGTGTCAATGGCAGCAACCCTACTACCTGACTTTTTAGCAATGCCTTGAGCAATTTTAAGTGCCGAATAAGTCTTACCTGATCCTGATGCTCCTGCGAGTAAAATCTTTAACCATATTTGTTCCCTTTTTGCTTTTTTAAATCCAGCCATATGTAACACATTCCTCCTAATTAATTATTTTCATATTTTGCTCTAAGTCTCAAGTATTCTTCATATTCTTGTTTCTCTACCTCTCCTTTAATGTCTATGTCAGATACATCATTAACATGTTGTCCTGCCTGTAAATCATAATCATATACCCAAATGCTAAATATTTTTTCCCCAACAACAGTATTCATTCTTATGTCTACAGCCCTATTGCCATCATTAAACCATTTTTTAAATTGGTCTAGTTTATCCACTAAAATTAATCACCTCACTCACTAATTTAACCTCCTTTACATGATAATTCTATTATACAATTATATTTATATTTTGTCAAGGGGTCGTATTAACAGAATCAAATATGTCTTTTATTCACTTATTGCTAAAAACAGGTAAAATCACACTTTTTAAGATTTTCTCAAAATAAACGCTGTAACCCTTGATACATAAGGGTTTGAGGTGTATTGATGTGAATATTTCAAACACCCAAATAAAAAACAGCATAAAAGACGCATTTGGTTCAAATATTTATATTTTTATTTTATATGTATCGGCAAAAGACTAATTTAGGTCTTAAATTTTTTGTATCCCATATTCTTTTACCTCCCCATGTTTCTCCCCCATCTCCACC
>Ga0334892_1002721_pt1 | contig 12259 bp, 11 predicted proteins | sample GraSluR3_MG_4_FD_207213 | JGI IMG/M metagenome (GOLD analysis project Ga0334892, IMG submission 207213) | Sludge microbial communities from methane-producing bioreactor in Wageningen University, Netherlands - Granular Sludge_15_04-R3 | ecosystem: Engineered > Bioreactor > Anaerobic >... | reverse complement strand
CTGTCCAAAAAAAAGATACAAAAACATGGCCATATTATAAAATAATTCTTGTTTGTTAAAAGGAAAAAGGAGAAAAAATATGAAAAAGAAGATTTTTTTGCTGTCATTGCTTTTTTTCACTTCATTGTTCACCATAGGTTGTCAGCTGTGCGATTGCGGTCTACTGTTACCCAACAACCCATCTCCCACACCGGAGGAACATTTCACCTTTGATGAAAATACCAGAACGATTACTGGTTATTACAATGGTACTGGTTGGAACCCTCATGGTGATGATATTGTTATACCTCCAACAATTAATAACCTACCGGTAGAACATATTGGTTATAAAGCTTTTAAATCAGATTTTGATACATGGATAAGATCGGTTGTTTTTCCGGATACCATCACGACCATTGGAAGTTATGCATTTTTTGCTGATTGCCTGCATTCTTTAACTATTCCTGATAGTGTCAAATCAATTGGAAGTTATGCATTTTGCAATAATTACTTAACATCTGTAACCATTCCTGGAAGCGTTGATTTTATTGATGAACAAGTATTTGGTGGTAATCCTCTTAGATCAATAACAATCGGTGCAGATGTCAATATTTATAACGGGTATTCTATAGGTTATAAAGGACCAGCTACTTTTCCGACCTTAGTGCCTAAATATGTAGAGTTTAAAAGTTTTTATGATGCAAATGGAAGAGAAGCCGGCACTTATATTTTTACTGATTCAGACACATGGATTAAAGCAGAATAACTATTCTGCCAAATAATAAAGAGTTATGGTTTTCCTAGCCCCCAAGATTTTCTTGATATGCTGGGTATAGATGCTATTAAGCTGTCTTATTCCCTTGGAAAGATTTCCTTCCGGAGTTTCTAAAAGTAAATGGTAATGATTGTGCATCTACATTTTTATTTCCCCGGTCAGTGATATGGTAGAGTGCTTAAGGGAATTGGATACGTAGTGATCCGGCCAGGAGAATAATAGAGCACTTTAAAATTAATAATTCAAGACCTGAGCTCATTGTTTTCCCTAAAGGATTAAGGATCAGCTAAAAGACGGGAAGACCGCCTGTGAGTAGGAAAAACAGATATTTCAATACCTGGGTCTATTTGTTTTCAATATTTTAAGTTTGAATGTCAAATGTGAAGACCTGAGACCTTAATTATTTTGCAAATCCAGAGCAAATTTAATTGCTTTATTAATTTCAACTATCTTTGTTGGATTTAAGTGGACAATCTTTTTATCCAGCAATTCTTTCCTGATCGTAATGATGGTATCCAGATTAACAACGCATTCTTTGGGCATATTTTCTCTTGTACCCAACCTTACTTCTACCGGGATATCCCTGATCGTTGAAGTAACCTCTGCCACCGTAATAGAATTACGAACCTTGTAAGCCTCATTTCTAGACAATAAAGCAACAGGTCTTCTCCCAATAGGTTCAGGCAGATTTGCCCACCATATATCACCTTTTTCCATTGTATTAAAATTCATTATCTAACACCTTATATTGTTCTTTTTCCAATTCTGCAACTTTATCAGTCTTTTCAGGATTTTTTTGGTAGCCTTCAATATATTTCTGAATTTTTTCTTCTTCAGTTTTTTTCTCAAAAAAATATTGAACCATTTCCTGTAATAACTTACTTCTATTACTTCTTCTTTTTTTCTTTTCATCCTCTAATTTTTTAAAATTTTCTTCATCCAGGGTAATTGTAAATCGTACATTTTTCATAAAATAAGACCTCCTGTGCTAGGCTATTTATATTGTTATGATAATAATATGATAATTATCATACTTTGTCAAAATATCTTTTTAGGTGGATCGTATCCAAACAGGGGACGGTTCTCTGTATCATGCTCTGACGATCTGATTCACCGTCAGTCCGGTTAATCTGGCAAGCTGTCTTATCGAACAACCTTTTAATTCTTTGAGATAACTTAATACTTTTTTCTGAGTCACCGGGTTAATATTGGATAAAGTTGCTACTTCTATATTATATTTCTTGGAAACTAATTGTCTGATCATTTTGTCGGAGAAAGTGTCTCTTTTTTGGGTAATATCCAGACAATTATCATCATTGGGCTGATGATGAAAGTTGATAAATTCTTCTATGGCTTGGTCTTTCTCCTGATTAAACATGTTTAAGGCGAAGATCGGATTAATCAGCTTTGCTTTATTGGTATATTCTGAGTAACTGCTATAGGGGTATGAGGCAAGATCATCAGATATTCCTGCCTTAATAGGATTTAAGTGAATATAGCGCAAGACGGTAAGAAAGTAGGCATCATCCTCTACCGGCTCACTTTTGTAGCGGTCCTGGAAGAGGTGTCCTTTTCTGTTGTACTGCCAGTTATAGTAATAGACATAACTACTGCCAACTCTCTTCATGGTGGTGGCAAGTGGTTCCTGTCCTTCTTTTAACAGGAGATGGACATGATTATCCATGAAACAGTAGGCATAGGTTTCACAGTTACCTTTTCGGGAGTATCTAATGAGGGTATTGAGAAATCTCTCGTAATCATCATTCGAAGAAAAGATGTTTTGCTGATTGATGCCTCTGGTGATGATGTGGTAAATTCCGGTACTGCTTTTAATGCGGGCCACCCTTGGCATAAGAACTCCTCTCAAAATAAGATAATCACTGAAAATATTCTACAATGTCAAACAAAAGCTGTCAAACAGAGAACCGTCCCCTGTATCATTTCGACCAAAGACCAGGATACTCATGGTGGAGCAACTCTATTTCAATCCACGCACCCGCGAGGGGTGCGACATTTCGAAACAGCATTAAGTAAGGGTATTGTTGAGATTTCAATCCACGCACCCGCGAGGGGTGCGACTGGGTTACCCATTATACGATTTATGATTGTCAAATATTTCAATCCACGCACCCGCGAGGGGTGCGACTTTTATTGTCTTAGAAAGGAGTAAAAGTTTATATATTTCAATCCACGCACCCGCGAGGGGTGCGACTTAAAAAGAGTAGAAGCAGGTTTTACAATAAGTATTTCAATCCACGCACCCGCGAGGGGTGCGACTTTGCCCAGTATAAGTATACTCAACAGTCTGGAATTTCAATCCACGCACCCGCGAGGGGTGCGACATCATTTGGAGTTGAATCTACACTGGTAAGTGCCAATTTCAATCCACGCACCCGCGAGGGGTGCGACTAATGATATTTGTTACCACCGATGTAAATGAGTGATTTCAATCCACGCACCCGCGAGGGGTGCGACTAAAAAGCATTACCATCTGATAACTGTTTATAAGATTTCAATCCACGCACCCGCGAGGGGTGCGACATATTTCCACCATTCCACTCCTTAAAAATCTGTATTTCAATCCACGCACCCGCGAGGGGTGCGACTAGATATACCAGAGAATACAATGTATGGTTGGTTATTTCAATCCACGCACCCGCGAGGGGTGCGACAAATATTCGGCAGGTTTTATGAATCTATTGAAAGATTTCAATCCACGCACCCGCGAGGGGTGCGACAGATGACGGTAATGATTATCCGAGATTATGGGGGATTTCAATCCACGCACCCGCGAGGGGTGCGACGGAAGGTGTGCCATTGGAACAACTAACCAGAGAAATTTCAATCCACGCACCCGCGAGGGGTGCGACAAGTATTACATTTAGCAGACATCCATTTAGGGATGATTTCAATCCACGCACCCGCGAGGGGTGCGACCGCAAAGGTACTCCATATGTAGCAAAATTAATCTGATTTCAATCCACGCACCCGCGAGGGGTGCGACGTCAAAGACAAATGAAATGTTGTACGGTTGTGAATTTCAATCCACGCACCCGCGAGGGGTGCGACGCTTACTTACAGTCAAAAAACTTATAAGGAGTGTATTTCAATCCACGCACCCGCGAGGGGTGCGACTTAAAAATTGATGGCTATACAGGAAATTGTAAATATTTCAATCCACGCACCCGCGAGGGGTGCGACAGATATAGGTGGACTGGTAGAAATAATAAATCAAATTTCAATCCACGCACCCGCGAGGGGTGCGACAGATATAGGTGGACTGGTAGAAATAATAAATCAAATTTCAATCCACGCACCCGCGAGGGGTGCGACTTAATCTCAAGTAATCCAGTTACAAATTGACTAAATTTCAATCCACGCACCCGCGAGGGGTGCGACACCCTTTTTCACTATAAGCATTCGCCCCTACAACAATTTCAATCCACGCACCCGCGAGGGGTGCGACTGTATACTTTAAAACGTTATTGTTTTAAGTATTTTAATAGATAATTATCGCGAACCTTTGCCTTTAAAGCAAATCTACCTTTTCTGTATTATTAAAAAGTTAGCTATTCTTAATATTCTTAAGATAATATCAGAATAGGATGAAATTAAAACTTATGTAAGCACGAGGTTCGCAATTTCTATAAAATTAAAACACCTTCAGGATCATAGGTTTCTTTTGCACCATAATGTTGAATACGTTTTTTCCATTTTTTCCCCAAAAAATAATATCTTAGGCTATCTTTTGAAGGATCTGCAATTCTCTCTAACTGTTCTTTCAACTCTGCGAACTGAACAGGGTCAACAAGACATTCAAAAACAGAATTCTGAACTCTTTGTCCGTAACAAACACAATGTTTTGCTATATTCCTTAATCTTTTTTTGCCTGCATTATTTTCAGTATTTACATCATAAGTTATTAGAACCATCATTTATACTATTTACCTCCAGAGAAATGGTGGATAAGCATCGATATCACCTCTTAAAAAACGCGAAAACAGTAATGATTGAATATAGGGAAGCAACCCTATTTTAACCTTCTCATTTAAAAATGGATGAGTAATATCATCTTGCTTTCTATTTTGCCAGGCAGTTAAAACGATTTTTTTGGTATCATCATCCATTATAATTCCTCCACTTTCTTTCTTTATAAATCCTTTTTCAGTAATTTGTTTCCTATTAATTAACGAAAGAGCTATTCTGTCTACAAAAAATGCTCTAAATTCCTCCATTATATCTAATGCAAGAGATACTCTTCCTGGTCTATCTTTATGAAGAAAACCAACGTAAGGATCTAACCCCACAGTCTCTAGTGCAGATTTAATATCATTTGAAAGTATAGTATAGAGAAAAGAAAGCAATGCATTCATATTATCCATGGGTGGTCTTTTGTTTCTGCCATTCATATAAAAAGATTTTTTTTGTTTTACTATTAACTTATTAAAAATTTCGAAATAAATCTTGGCACAATCACCTTCTATCCCTCTTATTTCCTCTAATGATCTGCTTTCTTTTAAAGCATTAATACTATTTTTTATCAGCATGGATACTTTTTTTAATTTAAAAACATTAATTCTTTCACCGTAATCCCGGATTGCACGTTCAATAACAGTTCTAGTATTTATCAGTTTTCCTATAATACAATTAATTGCTATATCTACACATTCGCTTTCTTCTAATGAAACACGATATTGCTCTTTTCTTAATAGAACATTGCCGTATACTGGACCCGTCACACGAGCTAAAAACTTTCCATATTGGTTTAAAAAGCATAGCCCCACCCCATTCTCAGCACAAAACCCCATCAATGCTGGGCTAACTCCTAAATAACCAAAACATACAATACTTTCTAAATTATGTATTGGTACCATTATTTTCTTCTTATTTTCCACAGAAATAACAACATTATTATTTTCTAAAGACAAGTAAGAATCCGAGGTTGTAACATATAATACGTTTAATAATTTTCTCATATTTAACTATTCTTCTATAAATTGATTAATATACAAATCAATTTTAAACTTCTTTCTTTTAAGTTTAGGAACACAAATATCAAATAGTGAACAATTTCTGCAATTCTGTAATTTTCTGTCAGGTTCAGGAATACGTTTTTCATTGAAAAGTTTATGCATCTGACAAGATAAATTTTTAACTATATCTCTTAAGGTTTCATTTAATAAAACTTTGTGCCTATGTCTTGTTTGTCCATAAAAGAAGTAACCATAATATATTTCGCAACCAAGCATTTCTTCAATACATATTGCTTGAGCACATAATTGCACTTCATCAAACTCTTTTACCTTAGGTTTTCCACGTTTATATTCTATGGGAATTGGCTTCCATAAACCAGACCGTTCTGGCAAAATAATTCCATTATTTTTAACAGCATGGAATTCAATTACATCTGAAAATCCGTATAACCCAAGTTTATAAGAAGCAATTGGTACAGAACGTGCAATGAGAATATCTCCTCTCGATTCAAAAAATGAAGGATTATCAACACGTTCATGCAATTGTCTACCTTCTTTGGTTCGGAGATTTTCTTTCCATTGTTGTTCAATATGTATTAAAGCCCACTGTCTTGGACAATAGGCATAATGTTGAAGCCTGATAAAGACAACAGGTTATCTTCATTATATTTAAAAATCATAATTTCTCTATCAATTCTACTCCATTTGGTAGTTTTGAACTTTCAATTTCTACCTGGTAATCGCTATAAAATCTTGCAGGTATTTCCGGTTTTTTCTTGAATACTTTTACTAAATTGAAAAGCATATGAGATGGTGCATTACCTAATTCACTATTATGCTTAAATATATATAGCTTACGAACTGCCATTTTACCTCTTGCGGCTGAATGGTCATGTTCAAACATATTAATAATCGCTTCCCAAAGTAATTCTAAATCTTCTTCTGAAAAACCTGTTGTTTTCCTGGCAAGGTTTGCAGAAACATATCCTTCGGTTTTGTATAATGCATAAGGTACTATGTGCTTTCTACCCATTTTAGAACTAGACTCCCCCTCATTTGCTGTTGTTACACTAGTTATAGTGAGTTCTTGTGGGATAATAGGATCAATGCTTCTAGCAAAATTTATTTGTACTGGTCCACGAACTTGTCCACAATTATATTTTAAGTTCATTACTGCTCCAAATGTTCTTATATCAAAAAAATTACTACACATAAAACTTGTTATCCTAATTTCTTCATCTTCCTTTGGTTTAGATGCGTTTGGTTCTCCTTTGCTGTCTTTTGGAACCTCAATACCAGTCTCAATATATGCCATTTTACGATTGGCATCCAAAGGAATATTCTCTTTTACATATATTTTGTATCCCTTGGTATCATCTTTAACCACTTCTACGTAATTTCTTATTTTTCTTTTTATGCAAACATCAGTTACAATACCATATCCTGTTTCAGCATCAATTCTTGGCATATTACCCGCATCCGGATCTCCATTGGGATTTCCGTTCTCAACATCAAACAAAATCACAAATTCATACCTGTTTTTTATCACTTCACTCATTTTAAGACCTCCCTTATTCTTCTTCTCTTTTATTTGATTTTTGAAATAATGCTACTCTCTGATGATAATACCCTAGAGCAAATATTCCCTGTTTTTCGAGTGTAAGGTAAAAAGGGAATTCATTAATCTGATTCATAATTTCACTAATTCTTTTCTCTGCTACATATTTATAATCTGATTTAGCAATATGATGTTGGGTTAACTTCAATAAAATTGGGAATATCACTGCAGGAGTAGCTGAAGCTGATGAAAAATAGCGATCCTTGATAGTTTTATTTAAATCTGGATTTGTGTCTTGCTGGGCTTTTTCCAATACAGCAAAAAGCCGCCCCAATAGATATTCTACATTAGTTGTTTTTTCATTTAAACTCACTGATAATACCTCCTTTAAATTTTCATTATTTTGGATTCTTGCCTTTCTGATTAAATAAGCTTTTATGATTGCAGCTCTTATATAATTTAATCTATTGATTTTATTATCTTTATCATCCACATCTCTTTTTATTCTTCCTATTGTTGCATTAAAAAAAGATACGGGATACAAATGGCCATTAATTATTGAACGCATAAGAGAACCTGCTAACAGAGGTACCGTATTATTGTCTTTACTTTTTGGAGAAATAATCTCTTTCAATAACATCCATATTGGTATATTATCTGGTCTATTACTAAAATCTTTTACCAACTCCATATCTTTATAATGCTGTGCAACTTTTTCTACAAAACCGCCGAAGGTATCTGAAAAAAAATATCTAACTGTTATTCTGGCTTTATTTGCTGCAGATAAACCTAAAATATAAAACTTTGTTTTCATATCTATTTTATCTGTAAAATCATTTATTATCATACCTTTCTTAATTCTGAATAATACATCTTTGACCAGAGATTCAGTTTTTTGGTCTCGTTCATATCTATTACTATCTATCTTTTTTTCTTCATAAATACTTGGATTAAGAAGAATAGCTGCAAAATTAGGATAAATGTCTTGGGGGCTTTCAGCCCAAAATACTGTGGTAGTGTCTCCAATGTGAATCTTTTGTCTTTGATTTGAAAGTAATTGATTTAAAACTGTCGTATATGCAAATGTAGCTTTTTTGCTTGTTGGTGAATTGTAACTTTTTTCTTTACCATACGATTCATATGCTGATTCATTAAATGATACAAGAGGTGTGCCTCCTGTGAATATGCCTTTAATATTTTTTATTCTTGGGTGCAATCTAGGTATAAAAGCTATTTCACCAGTAACTAAGCATTGTCCTTTAATTCCATCTTCATCCTCACTATTAGCAATATACACTTCCCATAGCTTTTTAATTTCAGAGTCATCATGCAAATATCCTATTTCCCCATCCAGTTTAAACACCAAATTATCACCTTTAATTATATCCTGCATATATTTTTTTAATACTTCATTATTTTTTGCCTCTTTAATATTCCATTTATTTAAAAATGCCAAGATTGCCTTTGCAGGCTTACCCTTTGCATTATTTAATATTTGTAAGTGCAATTCTTTGGATGCTTTAAAGGCTTTTTCTAAAATTGCTGGCTTGCTATTCTTGTCAATACCAAAAATATACTTACTATTCCCACACATAAAATTAGCAGAAATATTTGACGATTTCACTTTTTGTTCTGGCACTATTAGAAATTTAGATATAAGTTTCTTATTTTTCTCGGCAGTTTCTTTTAAAGAAATAAGATCAAGCAACTCCCCATCTTCAGAAATAACTAAAGCAAATCCTACCCTGGCATTACAATATCCATATGATGGTATTTGGCTATTATTGCTTTCTGCTAATATTTGATAATATCTATTCAAGGCTTGGATTATCATTTATCTCATCTCGCTTTCAATAAATCTTTTACTTCAATAATTCCGTCTTTCATAAGAGCTCTGTAAAATATTGGGGACATATCATTATTAAAATCTATATCCCATAACATCCATCCTAAATCAATTTCACTCTTATCATGATAAAATCCCAATGGTACTTCTTCTTCAATTATCTGAAAATTAGCTACAAATTCTCTATTACCAAAATACGGCTGATGATAACATTGGCCCTTACGTAATCTTCTAAGAGCAATATTATAATGCTTCTCTTCAGTATCTTCTGTACCTGCTTTGTCAGTCATTTTGAAATGAGTCTCTATAATATAAGAAACATCTCTTAAAACCATTGATGCCCTTTGTTGTCTTTGTTTGGAAGTGTCTTGATATAACTTTAAATTGTTTTCTTTATTTATTTTGTTAATATTAATTTTTGGAATTTTTTCACTTACCTCATTACGTCTTACATTGGTAAACCTTATTTGATTCATAACATGTATTCTGTCAATTATCCATCTTATCGCGGGTTTCCAATAAATTGCCTCCATAATACCCCTTGCAGCTGAGGGAGTAATCACATCATAACTGACCCGTTCAACCTTCATTTCCGGTCTTGTAAAACAGGCATAATCACCAAAAACATTTAATCTTATTCCATATCCCAAATTTATTTCCTCCTTTCTTTAAACAAATATGGCTTCTCCATGGTTATCTTCTGGTAATTTCAATCCAGTAAATTGGCTATAATTATTTGAAAAATTATCAAGAACATCAAAATTGTCATTGATAGTTTTTATCATTCTATTTTTAAGAAGTGCTTTATATTCATATTCGTATACCTGAACAATATATGGTTGCAGTTTTCGAACTACAGCAGTTGGATAGGGAGTAAATTCTGCTTCGTTTAATATTTTTTTAATAATTGCCTCACTATTTGTTTTTTTATCTTCATTGGAATTTACATAAGGAATGATAATAGGATATCTGTTTTCGTTAATTAGTTTAAATTTTTCCGCTGCCGTGCGGAAATTAAATTCTAGTTGCTTATAATTTTCCTCAAAACATTCTAAAATTTTTTCTCTATCTAACGATAATTCTGTTTCGATGTCATATAGCAAAATGAAATAATAATCAATAGCTTCTAACGAAATAGGATCAGAATACTTTCTAAAAACCATATCGGCAACTGAAGCAGTTCTATCCAGGTATCCTCTAGTTTTTACAAGGTCAGAAGATGGTTTAAATACAAAAACCTTTCCACTTTTTGATTTCCCTTCACGGTTACATCTTCCGGCAGATTGAATAATTGAATCAATGCCTGCCATAGAACGATAGACTACGGGAAAATCGATATCAACACCTGCTTCAATTAACTGGGTTGAAATAACTTTACAGGATTTCTTATTTATTAAACATTCCTTGATTTTACTTAATGCATTTTGCCTGTGAATTGGGCACATTAGCGAACTTAAATGAAAAATGTGGTTTTCACTATTATCTATAATTTCTTTTAATTTATTGAAAATTTCTCTGGCATGCTTTCGGGTATTAACAATACAAAGGACTTGATCTAAATCATTTAATTCACTCACTAAGTTTTCATCTTTTGTTTCCCCTTTTCTAATAATTTCTACTTTTTTAAAATCGTTATACAGCTTTTTTGGATTTTTCATCATTTCAATAGGTTTGACAGTAGAAGGCAGCAATTGATTTATGGAAGGTTGTGTCGCGGTGCAAAATACCGCTGTTGTACCATAATTTGTAATTAATTCTGCTACTGAGAGGAGACAAGGTTTTAAATACTGAATAGGTAACATCTGTGCTTCATCAAAGATAAGAACACTCTTAGATAAATTATGAATTTTTCTACATTTTGAGCTACGATTGGAAAATAATGACTCAAAAAATTGAACATTTGTTGTAACAATGACAGGTATATCCCAGTTCTCTGAAGCAAGCTTTAATTTTTCGTTAATTTTTTGTAAATACTCTGAATCTTTTTCATTAAACTGAAAATTGCTATGATGCTCCAGAACATTTTCATATCCTATTGCATTTTTAAACAATGCAGCATTTTGCTCAATAATACTAGTATAAGGAATCACATAAATAATCTTTTCTAGGTTATTTTCTATCGCATGTTTAAGGGCAAAGGCAAAGGAAGAATATGTTTTCCCTCCACCAGTTGGGACTGTAAGAGTAAATAAACCAGTTTTTTTATTTGCCATATTTAAACAAGATTCTAATATTTCTTGCCGCATAGCGTTTATTTTAGTTTTTGGATAATTAAAGCTTGACAAAAACTCATCAAATTTTTTCTTTAATATGGAAATGGGCTTATTTTTACCTCTTAGCTTTACTGTTTCTAATAAATAATTTTCTGTATCAAGAAAATCTGCATCTACTAAACAGGAAAAAAGCATCCTAACGAAAAAAGAAAAAGAAAATCCATAATTTTGTTTAATTGGTTTAATTGGAAGCTTAGGTAGTGATTTATTAATGAATTGTTCTAGTTCATTTTTATACGCGCTATAATCTTCAATATTTTTATGAAGTCTATAATTTAGGGTACCTTCCATCATTGCAGCATTTCCAAAATCCATAAGACCACTGTGATGTCCAGCAAGACAATAAGCAATAATTCTGCCAAATTCTTTTCCATATAATTTGCAAGATTCTTGGGCACCTGCAGTAGAGTGATCTACTCTGATTATTTCTCCTTTCAATTTATTCTGGAATTCTTGTGAGTATTTTCCAATATCATGCAGCAACCCACATATATAACCAAATTCTTTTGCATTGAATTTTGAGGAATAATTAGCAGCTATTGTTGCGGTATTCTTAGAATGTTCGATAATTTCCTGCCATGATTGTTCCGGATTATCAGAAGAATGCGCATAATACTTCATTATATAGAATATGATCCTTTTCAATGTATTCAAATCTCAGAAAAACTCTTAGTAGACTACAATAATTATAACAAACAGTTGTGACTACTGTATGTCAGGAATTGCTGAAAAAAAACTAAAAATTTTATTCATAGCAGACTTCAATTAATAGTGGGAATAAATACTGTGTAAATTTCTATAATAATTACAACAACTTTTATTATTTTAACAAATTGAGGAGCAGAGTTCCAGTTT
>Ga0334892_1002719_pt1 | contig 12261 bp, 10 predicted proteins | sample GraSluR3_MG_4_FD_207213 | JGI IMG/M metagenome (GOLD analysis project Ga0334892, IMG submission 207213) | Sludge microbial communities from methane-producing bioreactor in Wageningen University, Netherlands - Granular Sludge_15_04-R3 | ecosystem: Engineered > Bioreactor > Anaerobic >... | reverse complement strand
GGCAGGAAGGCTTCGAGGCCTTTGTGATCCCCGCAGAGGTGGGCGGGAAACAATACTACAGGGTAAGAGTAAAAGCAGGCGATAATCGCAAGGCAGCAGAGCAGCTCGAAAAAACGCTGGCCTCCAGAGGATACCCGACGCTTGTTACATTCCAGGATTAACCAAGAATGATGCCGGGTTACCTTTTTTCATGAAACCGGGGAACAGGAATCGAAAAATGTCGATGCATCGCTTTGTAACCGAGACATTATCCAGAAAAGACGCCCTTGGGCAAGTTGCATCTGGACTGGTCTTTCCATGGCCACTCGAAACGAAGAAACTTTCCTTGATGGAGGCCATCGGGAAAAGGCTGGGGGAAGATGTTTTTGCGCCCGAAGAACACCCCCCCTTCGACAGGAGTTTGAGGGACGGGTACGCTCTGAACTCCCGCGATATTATCGGAGCATCGACTGGAGCACCTGTTTTTCTCAAGGTCAAAGGGGCCGTTCCTATGGGCGTACAACCGGATTTCTCGCTTTCGCCCGGCGAGGCTGCCTCTATTTCCACCGGAGGGTTTCTGCCTGAAGGTTCCGACGCGGTGCTCATGATAGAAGACACATCTCTTTTGGGCAATATGCTGGAAGTCAGGCGCTCTCTTCAAAGCGGAGATAATGTTATTCTCAAGGGTGAAGAAATAAAAATCGGCGACAGGCTTTTGTCCAAGGGCTCTTTACTTGATTTCCGAAGCATAAATCTTCTTTCCGCCTTCGGTTTCTCTGAAGTACCTGTTTTCAGGATTAAAATAGCCGTAATAAGTACGGGAGACGAACTGGTTCCTCCCGAAACGAAGCCTTTGCCAGCCGGGAAGATCCGTGACACGAACTCGGGTATGATTGCTTCCATCCTTCAAAATAACGGATTTTCGTGGACCTGCGGGGGTATTGTTCCCGACAATCCGTCACAGCTGAAATCCCGCGTAAAAGCTGCTCTTGAAGGAAACGACGTGATCCTCTTAAGCGGCGGATCGTCAGTAAGCGCCAGGGATTTCACAAGCGAGGCTATAGCTTCTCTAGAAGACCCCGGTTTGATAGTCAGGGGATTGAATATCTCGCCCGGGAAACCGACCATGGTGGGCGGCAATAGGCGGAAAAGAAAATTGGCGGTCGGGTTGCCCGGCCACCCCCTTTCATGCGCAATCGTCATGTGGACGTTCGTTCTGCCCCTTATGATCTCAATGATAACAGGTCAAATAGATACTGAAAGGAATGTTTTCAAAAAGGTGGTTCTCGAGCTTGCAAAGGACCTGTACGGCAGAACCGGCGTTGAGGAATTCTTCCCTGCCTGCCTGGAAAACGACCGCATAGTACCTGCAATAGGCAAATCCGGTTATATTGCCTCCATGGTCGAGGCGACGGGACTCGTAAGAGTGCCTGTAGACCAGGAAACCATACGAAAAGGCACTCCGACGGAGGTATGGTTATGGTAGCGTCTTTGCACCAACACATCGGCATAAATGAAATAGCCCTGCTTCTGGATGAGCTTTTCGAACCTTTGAACCGCATCGAGACAAGTGATATTTTCGATGACCTGTGTCTGGGAAGGAGGCTTCATTCCGACGTAGTATCCCTTCGTAACATCCCTCACTATCCAGCTTCCGCAGTGGACGGGTACGCCGTTAGAGCTTCAGACACTGCACATGCTTCGCCCGCACGTCCTGCCAGATTGACCGCCAAATCGGTGTATTGGGTCAACACGGGCGGCTGGGTTCCCGAACCTTGTGACGCAGTCGTAATGATAGAGGACATCACTGAAGAAGATGGTACGATTCTCCTTTCACGAGCAGTCAGCAAGGGAGCCAACATCAGACCGGTAGGCGAGGATATTTCCAGGGGACAAATAATAGGCCGCAGAAAAGAAAGGATCTCTCCATACAACAAGGCTCTTTTCGCCGCTGCCGGATACAGGCGGATTCAGGTTTTACCCCTGCCCAGGACGCTTTTCATCCCTACGGGTGACGAAATTCGTTCGCTGAAGACAATTGAGGGCGAAGGAGATCTCAGACCCGGTACGGTGCCAGAAACAAATTCACTCCTTCTTTCAGGGATTTTCAACCAGTGGGGATATCCTCTAGATGTACACCCTGACGTCCTCCCCGATGAACCCGAAGCCATCGAAAATACAGTGCACGACGCCCTCGAAGATTACGACATGATCCTTCTGGGCGCTGGCACCGCAAAGGGGAAACGTGATTACAGCGCGGAAATCATTTCCAGGGTCGGCGAACTTAACCTGAGGTGGGTCAGGATGAAACCCGGCCGCCCCGTAATACTCGGCAAAGCCTCGGGCAAGCCCTTGCTCGCCCTGCCCGGATTTCCCATGTCTACGCTGGTCGCGACGTGGGCCGTGGTCTATCCAATACTCAAGCTTCTCGAAGGCAGCGGCCCTGCAAGAGAAATATCAACAACTGAAGGAATGGGGTCACTGGAAAAAATAACGACAAAGCTTTTGATGCATCATTCGTCTTCCCAGGGCATTGCCGAGTGGCTAAGGGTAAAGTGTGCAGATATCGATGGAGAAAGATACAGCTGGATAATGCCTTCAGGTTCCAGCACCATGTGGTCCATAGCAGAGGCCGACGGCTTTTCACTTCTTCCCGAAAACGCCCTGGAACATCCGAAAGGAAGCCCGCTTCAAGTATGGATGGTCAAAAAGGTTGACTGGCAGAAACGTGCTCTTTACCAGGGTTCCAACGATCCGGGGATAGAAAGACTTCCCAGCTTTGTAAAAGCCCGCGGCGCTGAGATGGTGATACGTTCCGTAGGGAGCCTGGGAGGGGTAATGGCCCTCGCCAGAGAGGAAGGGCACATGGCAGCCTGCCACTTGCTCGACCCGGCCACGGGGCAATACAATACACCGTATATTAAAGATATAAAGGGCTCGGAAAACTGGGTGAAAATACACGTATATGACAGAATTCAGGGCTTTCTGGTCAAAAAGGGCAATCCTCGAAAGATTCGAAATGTCCACGACCTTGCAAGGAAAGATATCAAGATAGTAAATCGACAATCCGGGGCCGGGACAAGGGTGTTACTTGATACACTCCTTGCTGAGGCAGGCATTTCCTGCCAATATGTCATGGGTTATGAATCTGTAGCCATAACCCATCTCGAAGCGGCGGGTCTGGTGGCCTCCGGTGCGGCTGATACGGCTTTGGCGATCAAAGCCGTCGCCGACGCCATGGACCTGGACTTCATCCCCATAGCCGAAGAACCCTTCGAGCTTTACGTTCCCCGAAAGTTTCTCGATCATCCGGGGGTTGCCGCTTCATTGGACGCGCTCGAAGATCCTTCATGGAGGAAAGTCGTAGAAGCAATGGGAGGATACGTATGGAAAAACTGACAGATTCTCACGGGCGTAAACTTACCTATCTGCGCATCTCTATCACCGACAGATGCAATTTCCGGTGCAGATATTGTATGCCTCCCGAAGGTATAGAGTGGATACCGCACGACAGGATCATGTCTTTCGAAGACATTGAATTTCTTGTTTCGGCCCTGTTGCCTATGGGCATACGCAAGGTGCGCTTTACTGGCGGGGAACCCTTTGTCCGGCGAGGGTTCGTGCCATTTTTAAAAGACATCAGGGAACTGCATAACAAATTGGAAGTTACTGTAACTACGAACGGAACCATGTTGAAACCCTACACCGAGGATCTGCAATCCAGCGGTGTTTCCGGGATAAACATAAGCCTGGACACCCTCGACAGGGAGAAGTTCCGGTTCGTAACGCGTTCTGATGGATACGACGATGTAATCAACGGAATCAGGACTCTGGCTGAAGAAACAAGTATACCTCTAAAGATCAATACGGTACTCATAAGAAAATTCAACGACATGGAGGTAGAATCACTTATAAGGTTTGCGCGAAAAAACCGGGCCGTTATAAGGTTCATCGAGTTCATGCCGCTTGATGAAGAAGTATGGACAAAAGAGAGTTTCATTTCCTCCGACGAAATTTTCGAAAATATGCCTGGAGGCCCTGGGCAATGGATGGCTTCAACACAGGCGTCGAACAATGCTTCAGGCGGTCCGGCCAAGTATTATAAAAACAGGGAAACGGGACAGAAGATTGGCATAATCGCGGCCGTGACGAACCACTTCTGCAAAAGTTGCAACAGGCTGCGGGTGACGGCAACAGGACAACTGCGAACTTGCCTGTTTGCGAAAGAAGGGGTGGAACTTCTTCCCGCCTTGAGGCGGCGTGACGAACAGGGACTCCAGAAGCTGATACGTGAAGCAGCCTTTTTGAAACCTGAGAGCTGGACAATCCTTGAAAATAGCGAACGGCACATGTCACAGATCGGGGGATAGGAGTAATGCAGGAGTTCACTCACCTGGATTCAAAGGGGCGTCCAAGGATGGTCGACGTAAGCGACAAGGACGAAACACTCAGGGAAGCCGTTGCCGAAGGATTTGTCTTCCTTCCACCTGCCGTTTGGACGGCACTGGGCTCAGGCACGACGAAAAAGGGTAACGTACTCGTAATAGCTGAAACGGCGGGAATCATGGCATGTAAAAAAACACAAGAACTTATTCCCTTGTGCCATTCCATCCGTCTGGACAGCGTATCCGTCACCTGCGTTCTCGAAGAAAAACCCAAATCGGTTCGCATCACCTGCCGCGTTTCAGCCAGGGAAGTCACTGGTGTCGAAATGGAGGCATTGACAGGCGTAACCATCGCGGCTTTGACCGTATATGACATGTGCAAGGGCATTGACAAAGGCATGGAGATAAAAAATATAAGGCTGCTCGAGAAAAGAGGCGGCAAATCAGGGGAATACTTGGCGGAGGCCACAAAATGAAAAGCAGAATACTAAGCCTTTCCGAAAGCGGCAAAAAGAACAGTTTGCCCTTATCCTTCTTCCACACGGATTCAACGGGACGCACATGCGTAAACGGGCTTAATAAAAATATATTGTTAACTCCCCCGGGAGAAGACAAATGTTGCGTCGAAGGTGTTTTCGCGGTCTGTCTTTCGGCAGGCCTCTTCCCTTTGCCGGATCATGGTTTTCTCCTGATCCACGAGGATGGCGCGCTTCTTGAATGCAACCTCGACGAGGAAGGGGAAACCCTGTGTGAGGTCATAAAACCCGGCTTCGCGGTCGTCTCAGGTACTGTAGAATTCTGGGAACCATTAAAAGCAGGGATACTTACGGTCAGCGACAAGGGAAGCAGAAAAGAAAGAGAGGACACTTCCGGGCCCGCCCTGGCAGAGGCGTTGAAAAATATCGGCGGAATCCCCGTCGAAAGGGCAATCGTACCCGACGATATATCGGATATCTCAACCGTGTTAAAAAAATGGACAATAGGAGAAACTCCCATGGACCTTGTGCTTACCACGGGCGGCACGGGACTATCTAACCGGGACGTCACGCCGGAGGCAATCTCGGGCCTCCCCGGGAAGGACGTACCCGGCCTTTCCGAATATATGCGGTGGAAGACCTCTGCTTTCACCCTGCGTTCCATACTCTCAAGGTCGTTGGCGAAACTGGTCGGTCAAACCTTGGTAATAGCTCTGCCCGGAAGCAGAAAAGGGGCTCTTCAATGCTTTGAATCCGTGGCCCCTGTACTCAGGCATGCCGTTGAGACGGCTTCCGGAAGAGGTGGAGAATGTGGTGGGCATTAATCCCGATGAAAGGATGGACTCCCTGGCAGTTGGGCAAAGGGTTCGTCGTTGCGTAATAATAACAGGCATGTCCGGCGGCGGGAAATCGACGGCACTACACATGCTCGAAGACAGGGGAATGTATGCCATAGACAACATTCCACCCGCACTGTTGCCTCAATTGTTCTCGGTACTCTCGCGTCACGAGGGGGCCGTCCAAAATGGGGTAGCCGCCGTTGTCGACGTTCGTGGCGATCGCCTGCTGAAAGACCTGTTTTCGGTCATCGAGATGCTGAGAAAAAAGGGCGTCTCCGTGACTGTCCTGTTTCTTGATGCGTCGGAGAAGGTGCTTTTGCAGCGTTTCGAAAAGACCAGGCGAAGGCACCCGTTGGCTTCCGACATATCCATTATTGAAGCTATAGGCATCGAAAGGGTGGAATTGTCACCGATCCTTGAATGGGCTGACAGTATCATAGACACATCCGATACGGACCTCGCAGGCCTGAGGGAAAAACTCGGCTGTGAGCTGGACGTTTCCCCTGTCATCCCGATCGTCCTTTTCACATCCTTCGGTTTCAAATACGGAATACCACAGGACAGCGACTACGTCTTCGACGTACGGTTTCTGCCAAACCCCTATTACGTTTCGGAACTCAGACCGCTTTCAGGAAAATCCGAAAAAGTGCAGACTTACATGGAAAGTTTTGCCGAGACGGAAGAATTTATCGCAAAGCTACTGAACTTGCTGGAATTTGCCTTTCCACTTTATGCCAACACCGGCAAACACCAAATGCAGATAGCGATAGGGTGTACCGGCGGACGTCACCGATCGGTAGCTATCGTGGAAAAAATCGCAAGGGACTTCACTTCAGGAAAATGCATGGTCCGCCATCGCGATATCGACAAGGAGCAGGTGGGGACATAATGAACTGGTTACCCGTTTTTACTTTGGGATTGCTTTCAGGGGGAGCAATAGTCTTCATCCTTTTTTTGTTTTTGAGACAAGACCAGGAAGAAACGCTCTCCAAAAAGCAAAAAAAAGACCAGCGAACCCAAAACATCATGTTAAAGGCGGTTCAATATCGTCTGACCCAGGGGCCTGAAATAGTGGCCATCGGCGGAGGGACTGGACTTTCCACTTTGCTCGCGGGATTGAAATCCTATACACGGAATATTACGGCCGTAGTGACAGTTACCGACGAAGGCGGCAGTTCGGGACGCCTGAGGAACGAATGGGGAGTGTTACCCCCGGGAGACATCAGAAACTGCCTGGTTTCACTGGCTGAACATGACAGTTCGCTCAACAGCATACTCAATTTCCGCTTCGACAGGGGACAACTCGCTGGCCATAACCTCGGCAACCTCATACTCCTTGCCACTACAGAACTGACCGGCGATTTCCGCCTTGCGGTAGAGGAACTGAACAAGCTGCTCGCCATTCGTGGACGAGTACTGCCCGTAACGACCGAAGCAGTCATAATCGTCGGCCAAACAATTGATGGAGCAATCATCAGGGGAGAACTGGAAATCGCGGACAAGGGGTTTAAACTCGAATCAGTCTGGATAGAACCAAAGGACGCCCGGCCCGTTCCGGATGTTATTGCCTCCCTCGATGTAGCCGACGTGGTGGTTTTGGGGCCTGGAAGCCTTTTTACAAGCATACTGCCTAACCTTCTGATAAAGGAGGTTTCGGAAAAACTTTCAAAAATACCGGCTCCAAAGGTATACATAGCCAACCTTATGACCCAGCCTGGTGAGACCGCGGGCATGAATATCCTCGACCACGTCGAGTGGGTCCGTCGAGGGCTTGGAGACTACCCTGACTACGTGATTATCAATACGGGCAAGGTCCCCGATGAATATCTGGAACCATACAGGTTAAGTGGAGCGGATGCACTGCTTCTGGACGAAAATCAGGAAGAAACCCTAAAACAAGCCGGCTGTAAAATCCTGAAGGGAGATTTCCTCAACGTCACGGTGACGGGAACCATCAGGCACAATACACAGAAACTTGCCGAAACAATAGTAAAAATAGTAAGGGAGGTCAGGGAAAACCTCTGATGGAACGCCTTACAAGCCTGCTATGGGATGAATGGACCGAGGGAGAGCCGTCTTTCGGGCACGAATCGGTGGAAATTTCGGGCATTATCTGCAGAATGTCCCGAAAAGCCGGAAAAGACGAAATGATATGCTCAAATGGCAGGTTACATGTCTTCAAGCGTCTCCGCAAAATCTGGAATTTTTCGGAATGGGCGGATGAGCTTCCTTTTTCGTCGGTTCTTCGCATTCCGAAGTCCTTCCACGGCAAGATAATCCTCAAGCTGCCTTTCTCCGTCTATGACTACGTGCTTGAGTCTTTAAAATCTCCTGCGTCCACGACAACGGAGCGAGCATGGCTCAGGGGTTTTTTCGGAGCCTGCGCCTCCTTGTATCTTCCTCGTTCAGGCTATTATCTTGTTTTCAGAAATACGAAAGATCATGAAACAGGGGCAATGGACAAGGCTGCATCTATACTTAGGCGTCAGGGGGTTCCCTTGCGACTGAGGCAAAGAAAGGGACTACGCGAATTGACCATACGGGACCAAGGAGGGATAGTCACTACCCTGACGGGGATAAATCTTTTCAGGACATCTCTTGAGCTTGAGGAAAAAGCCTTGCTGAGATCGGTACGAGACAGGGCGAACCGACTTGTAAACTGCGATGCCGCCAACATCAAAAAAACCCTCGATGCAGCTCGAACGCAGCGATCGATCGCCCTTAAACTGCTGGAGACCGGCAGGTTACAACAGCTACCTCCTGAATACCGCAATCTTGCGGAAACCAGAATAGAAAATCCAACTGCTACTTTGAAGGAACTCGGGGAGCTTTTGCAAAAACCCGTAAGCAAAAGTACGATAGAATACAGATGGAAGAGAATGAAACAAATTGCCGAAGAGTCGTGCCAATATAACGACAACGGCAGAGGGGGATGATTGCGATGTACCTTGGCAAAGCGGACGTGAACACCTTCGAGAAAGGTGCCGGCCGGGAGTTTCTCGTCTCAAACGGTCAAGGCGGTTACGGTTTCTCAACCGTAGTGGGCGCCAACACGAGAAGAGAGCACGGGTTGTTGGTTGTGAGAAAAGACCGGTCGGCCCTCTCGACTGTTCTTGTAAGCAAGGTCGAGGAAACGCTTTTCACGCGAAGCAAGAAATACCAACTTTCGACCAATCAATATAAAGATGTGGTGTATCCAGATGGATTCCGGTATATACAGGAATACGAGTCATATCCTCTTCCCAGTACGTTATTCGTCATCCACAGCACTTTGCTGAAAAAAACGGTCTTTATGCCGCGTGACTCGCAGAGTACGGTCATTAGGTACGAGCTTCTCGCGAGTCCGGAATCGGTGCAGATCGAAATACGTCCCCTTTGCGCCCATCGGGGCGTGTCTACCGTCAACAGGAAGGATATTCTTGGCGACGCATTTCAGTCTGAAATCAGAGACAAGGTAATGTCTGTAAACGGGAACGGTTTTCAGAGCCATATTTATGGGACCCACGGTGAATGGGAGTATAAACCTCTCTGGTTTGAAAATGTTTTTTATGCGCAAGACGAATGCGGCCAGCAGCAGGACCGACTGGAAGATCTATGGTCTCCCGGTGTACTTGTTTTTGACATGTCAGAAGGTGACATTGTATACCTGGTTGCAGGCTCTGATCCCGTCACAATGGAACCTGATGCTCTCGAAAGAATGGAAAGAGAGACGATCCAGTGGATCAAAAGCAGGACCCATGATTCCCGTATCATCGAGAAGGCCCAATTTACATCGGAACTTCTCCAAAGTGCAATACATTGTTTTGCCAAGGACACAGAAGGTAAACCTGCCATACTGACAGGATATCCTTCTGCAAGGGAATCCGCCCGGGACACCTTTATCTCTCTACCTGGCCTTTCGGTAACTTCCGGAAAGATCGAAACGGCTGTGAGAATCCTTGAAAACTGGTTGGAAAGATCAAAAGACAATAACTGGATAATGCCTTCGGAAATAGACCCTGCGACAGGCGAATGCAGGACAACCGCTGCAGATTGCGGACTTTGGTTCATTTACGCCGTCGACAAGGTGGCTGAGGCTGCGGAAAGCATTGAACTCGTCGAACGGTGGTGGCAGGACCTAAAGTTACTTGTCAAAAGGTACATGAAACCTGTACCCGAGCTGGACCTGCGTTGCGACACCGATGGACTTATTTCGGTTTCATCGGATAACCCTCAAAGACACTGGATGAATGGCTCCGTAAACGGTAAGCCGGTGGTAAGTCGCAAGGGCAAGCTCGTAGAAGTCAATTCGCTATGGTACTATGCCCTGAGGAAAATGGAACATTTCTCCGAATTACTCGGTGACGCGGATGCGCAAAAGACCTTCGGAGATCTGGCCGAATCCGTCAGAGAGTCTTTCGTTAAAGTTTTTTGGTCCGACAAGGGCTATCTGAAAGACTGGGTCGACGGTGAAGACGCGGACGACGCCTTGCGATGCAACCAGATACTTGCCGTCTCGCTCCCGGTCAGCCCCCTCGATCCCGAACGGGGGAGGTCCATTACGGAAATGTGCTGGAGAGAACTTTACACGACCTACGGCCTGAGAACTCTGGATGCCCGACATGACAAGTACAAGGGAAGGTGCGAAGGCAGAATCGATCAGAGGGAAAAGGCACGATTCAGGGGAATGGCGTGGCCGTGGATTTTGGGCCAGTTCATAACGGCCTTTCTCAAATTCAATCCGGACCGGCAGGATCTGGCATGGTGTTTTGTCAGACCTTTCAAGGCGCACATCCGCCACGGATGCCTCGGCGGGATCGCCCAGAATTTCGACGGTAGCATGCCATATTGTGCTCACGGAGACGCACTTTCGGCGATGAGCGTGGGTGAAATACTCAGGGTGATCGACGAAGACCTGCAAAAAGAGCGCAGTGTATGACGCTGAACTGGTGTCATACTGGTGTCATTACGTAAAAGATCAATTCTCACAAGTAATTCTGGATGGAGGTATGAATAACCATGAAAAAAGTACGTGTAGCCATCAACGGATTCGGCAGAATCGGGAGGCTGGCGTTAAGGGCTCTTTTTGAATACGACAAGGAAGGCTTGTTCGACATAATCGCGACCAACAGTAGAACCGACGCCGGACAGAGAGCCTATTTGTTCAAGTATGATTCTGTTCACCGCAGATTTCCTGGAACCGTCGAAACAAAAGACGACGCAATCATCATAGACGGCAGGGAAATAAAAGTCCTGCAGGTCCCTGACATAAAGGACCTGCCGTGGAAAGACCTTGGGGTGGACGTGGTCATCGAATCTTCCGGGAAATATACCGATGCGGACAAGGCCCGGGCACATCTGGACGCAGGCGCCAAAAAGGTATTAATCTCGGCTCCCGCCAAGGGCGAGGACGCCACTATCGTTATAGGGGTCAACGAAGACATATACGACCCGAAATCACACCATATACTTTCCAATGCCTCGTGCACGACCAACTGCCTGGCCCCTGTCGTGAAGGTCCTTCACGAACGTTTCGGCATCGTAAAGGGCCTGATGACTACGGCTCATTCCTATACTAACGACCAGAAAACACTGGACGCATCGCACAAAAAACTCCACCGCGGCCGGGCCGCAGCCCTTTCGATAATTCCCACTACGACGGGAGCGGCGGCCGCCATAGGCAAGGTCATACCTGAAATCCAGGGGAAAATGAACGGAATCGCCATGCGAGTGCCAACACCCGATGTTTCAGTGGTAGACCTTGTCGTCGAGCTCGAAAAAACGGTCGATGCAAAAACCATCAACGAAACCATGAAAGAATATTCCGAAGGAGAACTCAAGGGCATCCTGGGCTACGAAACGGAAGACCTGGTATCCATGGATTTCGTGGGTGATAGCCGTTCGTCGATCTTCGCAGCTAATCACACCATGAGCATAGACAATATGGCCAAGACCCTTGCCTGGTATGACAATGAGTGGGGTTATGCCTGCAGGGTGCTAGATTTGGTGAACTACATCATAAAGAAGGGGTTTTAAACACCATGCACCTCAGGAAAATCTCTTCTGTGGACGTGAAGGGCCAAAAAGTCCTTTTGAGAGTCGACTTCAACGTACCCATAGAAAACGGCAAAGTAGCCGACGAGACGAGGATAGTGGCGCATCTGGAAACAATAGAGCTTTTGAGGGAAAGGGGAGCCAAAACCGCTCTCCTTTCCCATCTCGGGAGACCGAAGGGGAAAATAGTGCCGGAATATTCCTTGAAACCGGTCCGCAAAAAACTCGAGGAAATCCTGGGTTTCGAGATCCCCTTCGTAGAAGACTGTATAAGCGATAAGGTGCCCCAGGTCCTCCAAAACATGCCTGAAGGCGGACTGGCTCTTTTGGAGAACACAAGGTTTCATCCCGAAGAAGAAGCCAACGACGCCGGATTTGCCAAAAGGCTCTCGGCCTCCTTTGACATTTTCGTCATGGATGCCTTCAGCGCTGCACACAGGGCTCATGCTTCTACAAGGGGGGTTGCCGATTATCTTCCGGCCTTTGCCGGACTCCTGGTCGAAAAGGAAGTGAGAATCCTGGGCACCGTAAGGGATAATCCGCCTAAAC
>Ga0334892_1002710_pt1 | contig 12285 bp, 5 predicted proteins | sample GraSluR3_MG_4_FD_207213 | JGI IMG/M metagenome (GOLD analysis project Ga0334892, IMG submission 207213) | Sludge microbial communities from methane-producing bioreactor in Wageningen University, Netherlands - Granular Sludge_15_04-R3 | ecosystem: Engineered > Bioreactor > Anaerobic > Unclassified... | reverse complement strand
AATAGCTGTCCTTGCAATAATTATGGTTTTTGCAGTTCCATCCTCTTCCCAGGCCAGGGTATATATCTTTGATGAGTCTGTAGATGTAAAGAATGATCTTAATTTGCATTTATATCTTTTCAACAGCACTGATAAAACCTGGCAGACAGAATGGCAGAATACCATAAAGCCTGGTGATTATAAGGACAAAGAGATCCCCGGCTTTGATCCTTCAGCATTTGAGAAAGGGATACTGGTGGCAACACAGGGGCAGGCAGTATTTTATAAGGCATTTGAAAAGCAGGATAATGATATAGGTGTCAGTTTCGGTATTAATTCTGTAAGTTTTGCTGTTTTAGATTGGCTGGGCTTTCCTATAGAAAAGGCTGATGTGGGTATCTCATGTTTTATCCCGGAAATGTATGACTATATTCATCTTTATAATACAAAACCTGATAAGAATGGTGAGATATTACTTCAAAACTTAAATCCAGCCTATCAATATAAAATAACAGTTGAAGGCCCTGATATTTATTATAAAGAGATAGTGTTCTCATCCCAGGAAGATTTCACGGAAGCTCCTATATGCGGTTATGACGGAAATATTATATATGAGAATCCTGTTTACATTATTGAAAAAAACACTCTATACGGTTCTTTTAAATTCCTCAACTCATCCGCAAAGCCTAAAATTATGGGTAGTCCGGAGTTATACTATTCTGAAAACGGTCAGCTTAATAAGACCTCGGTAAAAGGATCGGTATTTAATAGCAGATTTATATTTTCAGTTCCGGAAAAACTTGTTCCGGAGAGATTTTGCATTGCCTGCAATCATCCTCAGACAGGTTCGGAATTGTTATTCCATGATCTGTTTGTATCTGAAGACCCAATAGATCTTTATTTTGAGGAAGAGATGGGTATCTGCGGGAGAGTGGCTAATAATGATATTGATTTTCCCAAAAAGCTGAAGGGCAAACTGCATTATGCTTATGACTATACTGAATCCAATATTGGAGTTGACCAGGCCACTGGTGGCTATATAACCACTGACACAGATGATTCTGGTAATTTCTTCCTGCCGGTACAACCCTATGTTCACTATCCTGATTATGATGTGGAAAATATCAGGGATGAAAAGCTTTATTGTGATCTTTTTCTCAGCAGGGATGGTACTCAGCTTAACCACAGACACCATTTTGATGAAAAGGATATTCAAGAATTACGGAAAGGTCCGGTTATCTTTGACTTGGGTGATGTTTACTTCGAGAAAGGTATCAAACTTTCTGGAAATGTTGTGAATTTAAGGGGCGAACCGTTATCGGATACCAGGGTTTATATCTCAAATCCCGGCCTATTTATGTTGTACATGGCAAGGCTGACATGCCAGGGGCCTGAAGACCCAGGACATTATTCTTATTTTCTTAACCTGCTTAAGAGCACATCAGTTATGAGCTTTGTTACAGATAAAGACGGAGGTTTTCATGCTGGGGACAGTTCCTGCCTGGTCAAAGACGAATATGATATCTTTTTATTGCATGATTCTTATGTGTTTACTTTTTATCCAAAGGTAGAACTGGATAAAGAAAATAAAACCTTTATTATTTCTGATGGAAACATGCTTAATGTAAATCTTATTACTTCCAGGGAAAAAGAGAATATCGAAGTATATCTTATATTCAACAGGTGCAAGAAGCCTTTGCAGCTGTATTATGAAAATGGCGGGATTTTGACCTATCATTCAGACCGCTTGATTCCTCTTCCGTACTATATAATAAGGATATACCATGAGGGCCGGCTGGAATATGAGGGAAATCTCAGCTTTGAACCCGATGAAAGAAACATCGAAAAGACTATTGATATCACTTTATAATAGGAGCTTCTGTTCCCATCCTGAACACAAAAAGTACGGCGCAGAAATGCCAGTGGCTCTGCATCGGCAGAGATATGGGAGAGCAGGCGGTTACTCTGCCAAAAAAAGCAGTTTATTTCAGGAAGAGAGTGTGTAAAAATTACCGCCCCGAAGGCAGGACATAAAAGCAGATACCTTCATAGTTCCATTGGGGAAGCTGCATTACATTATCCCTTTCATACTCGCTTACGGTATAAAGATGACCTCCCCTGGAATGATTAAAAAACCTGAATACCGGTATGGATCCGGGATACTGGGTGCTGTATACCCAGAACTTGGAGCCCTCATAGTTCCATTGAGGAAGCTGCATTACCGCATCCCTTTCATCCTCGCTTATGGTATAGAGGTGTATGCCGGTATTGGTATTGAAGAAGCGGTATACAGCCACAGTGGCGGGCTCTTGGGTTTCAAAGACCTCAAATGATATGCCTTCGTAGTTCCATTGGGGAAGCTGCATTACCGAATCCCTTTCATCATTGCTTATGGTGTAGAGGTGGCCTCCCCTGACTGTGTTGAAAAATCGGAATACCGGCGTGTTTGACTGCTCTGTTACTTCAGGGACGAGATCCTTTATTGCGGCCTGATAGTAGGAAAAATTATGACCGCCGGGATTAAGATTGTCGATGTTATAATATCCGTCAGCATACCCGCTCCAGCCCCAGTTGAAATGGAAAAAGTCACTGCTGTCATAGCCGTCGCATACAAAGGCATGGCCATAGGTCTCGGAACCCCTGTAATACACAGGCTTCTGGCTGTCAAGCTGGTTTTTGAGGAGGCTTTTCCATGCTGTATCGCTGTAATCCTGCCTGTAAAGGTATTGTGCTGACTCGCTGTATCCAAAGTATGCTTTCATGGCTGATGGGACACTTTCAGAGGAAGCTCCGGAACCATTGGGTCCATAGTTCATATTTACCGATACTCCTGCGTGAAACAGCAGTTCCTGGGAGGATGAGGTGGCATACAGGTAGGGCATATCCTGCCAGTCATAGGTAGTATTTCCAAAATTTGCAGATATATTGCCGTAGGTATAATGATAATAGGAGTGAAATCCGGTTCCCTGGGCAGGGTGCTGCCAGTACCTCATGATCTGGGACATGGCTACAGCAACACATCCGGCATAAACATGGCCCCCTGGTCCAGAAGAGTCCTCAGGACACATATTGTTCCATGGGCTGTCCTGGTCCCAGTTTGATGACAATAAGGGCTCTACGGCCTTATTTGTCAGTTTTGAATCAAAACTGTTGTCAAGCAGGTCATCCCAGTTTACTGCGGTCTCTTTCAGGGGTTTGCTCTTTCCCCGGGCTTTGATTATGGAATCTGCATGCAGATTTAAAAACCCCGCCACATTCCCCTTTATCAAATTCAGATCAAGATATCCTTTTGTATTATAAGCGATAATAGGATAGACTGTATCTTCTGCTGATACTATCACCCAGCCTTCAGGCTCATAATTGAAGATATAAAAAACATTATTGCCTTTTATAATATAGATAAAACTGTTAAAGGGAGAAATCTCAAATGAAATCCCCCTGATGCTGTACTGCTGGACAAGCCAGTTATAGCCGGCTGTTTCAGCTGTATAAATATCAACAGGTGCTGATGATGAACTGAAAACAAATGATAAAAAAATGATTGTGAAAAGGATATATTTTACAGGTTTCATGGACTTATTCTCCCGTTTTTTTATATTGTTTTATTATATTATCACAGTTCTGGTATTAAGCATATAAAAACAGTCATTTCAATCGGTTGCTGATGGGAATGCTATTTGGAAATCAATATGCTTTAAAGTGGTAACTGCAGAAAAGGAATAAATATTCTTGTATCAGAGTGAAAATTGGGAGATAATTTACCTTATTTATCAAAGGAGATTTTATTAGATGCGCTGGTTTTATATAGTATCTGTATATTCTATATGCGTTTTAACAGCCTTCGGCTCCTCTTATGATCTTGTCTGTAAAGCCTATGAACGCGGGGATATTAACATATATGACAAAGCTCTTCTGCAGACCATGCTGATTCTGGATTATGAATCGCTCCCTGCGGAATACAGGGTTCAGAATGCAGATAGAAGATTTATGTGTGCCACGGGTCTTATTAAGGAAGCGGAGTCAATATTACTTTCAGCACCTCTCGAGTACATTTTAAGGTACAAGTCAATTAAATCAAGACCTGCTTATTCAAATAAGGTTTGTCGCTATCTCTCAGACCAGGGGAATTTCTATATACACTATACGGTGAAGGGTCAGCATGCTGTGGATCCTGAAGATGATAATAATAACGGAATACCTGATAAGGTAGAGCTTATGGCTGAATATTTTGAATATTCCTGGGATATCTACCATAACCAGCTGGGTTACATTCTTCCGCCTTCTGACGGGGATATGGGGGGCGGACAGGATATATACGATGTATATATTGAAAATTATCCAGAATATTACGGTTATACTATGCCTGAAAATTATTCCAATGATATGGCTGAATATTCTACAAGGACTGTAAGCTATATTGCAATTTCAAGCTGGGTCGAAGGAGATGACCTGTGTGCCACCATAGCCCATGAGTATTATCATGCATGCCAGATGGCGTATTACTGTGACTACATGGCATATTCCTCATGGGCCTGGGACGAGAATACAGCTATGTATACGGAAAAACTGGTTTTTCCTGAGGGTTATACATGGCTTTCCTACACCGGGGGAAGGCAGAACAAACCCTTTAACGGCTTATGGCGATTTGACGGATGGACTGAATATACAAATGTCATATGGCCTCTCTTTATCAGAGAGGCGCTGGTTGATTATGATGACACATTCTTCAGGACTGTTTATGAGGAACTTGGCCTTATTACAACGATCCAGGAAGGAGGGTTCTACCCTTTTATTATTGATGAGCTGCTTTTTTCCTTTGCTGGAGTGACTCTGCGGGATGGCTATCAGATATTTACCCGGTGGAATTACCTTGTAAAGGAATGCTATGACGGCAGTGGATATGAAGACGGTGAATTATTTGTAAGACAGCCGAAACCACATCAGGTCCTGAATTATCAGGACTTACCCTTTTATGGAACAGGCAACCCTAACTCTTCAAATGAAATTCCCCCGGAGACTCATGCAAGTCATTATATAGAAATTTACCCTGAACCAGCCGGCCCTGGAGCCCTTGTTGCAAAAATACAGGGAGATATGTCCAAAAACCAGGTATGGGGTTATTCAATGCTCTGCCATGAAAGTCAGTTTCCCCTAACCGAAGGATGGGAGGTATATAGCAGTGAAATCAGCCAAAAACCGGGAATTATGAATATAGTTTTACCGGAACCGGGTCTCTATGACCGGGTAGTTCTGGTCATTGACAACCTGCAGTATCTTGAAGAACCTGAAAGCAGAAACTATATTTATTCAGTCTCTTTGCATAATGATGTTCAGATATCCCGTATAGAGCCTGATTCAGGTCATATAGGCGGAAACGATCTGGTTGTAATATCAGGGGCTAATTTTGATAGCGGTACCAGGGTCTGGTTTGATAAAGTCCCGGCGGCAATGGTGGATTTTATAAACAGCAGGGAGATTATGATTATTACTCCCCCCCATTCAGAAGGGTATGTTTCCTTAACTGTCAGCACCATGCTCCACGGCAGTCTGAGGCTGGATGATGCTTTTCTGTTTCATGAATAAACTTTACTGCAGGTGATTGACATGCACGTTTTTATTGATATTACCTGGTTTTAGCTGTTTTTTTTCTCCAAAAATTCCATTTAATCAGAGGAAATATTTTTATTCCAGTTTCTGTAAAGGCTGGGAGCGGGACATCCGGTCAGTTATATAGCGCAAAATAATTTGATTCTCAGGGAGAACTCATGATATAATATGAATGGATTCAGGACAGGACTGCCTGAAAATAAAACAGAGCGAAAATATGAGTAAAATCGTAATACTGATACTGATATTAAGTCTCATGCTTGCCTGTTCTGCCAGAAAAGTGGATTTTGCCAACCTGCAATACAGGGATGGCTTGTATTTCCACGCTGATGAGACCAGGCCTTTTACTGGAACCGCGGTTGAATATTCTGCGGATGGGCAGATCATTGCTGTGAGGGATTTTAAAAAAGGACTGATATTTAAGGAATAGAAAATGTTTCTTCAGCTGTACCGCAAAGGATATTTTTACAGGCAATATGAATGCCCATTACCTGAATCCATCAGCTTTTATTCCGTCCTGTAAAAGGATTATGCATGGAGCGGTAAAAGCCCGGTTCAGAAATTTTAAATATCAGGATTGATAATGATTTTTGCAGATATATAAAGATGAAGGAATTAAATAAATTTTATATGCAGAATAAAGAGAGGATAATTATGGTGTTTAATATCTTATCTGGGATTCTGACATTATTGGCTGTTATAACAGTATTTATCCTTATTGGGTGTAGCAGAGATGAAACAGTCATTGATCCAGACAGATTCTCTGTGAGGATGGATTTTGATACCGGTCCATTGCCCGAGGAATTCTTCTACAGTTACTCTATCGCTATAGGTCCGGGAAATGAAGGCTGTTTTACATTCAAGTCCATGGATGAAAGCTATAAAAGGAGATTTGAACTGGACAGGGATTCAATTAAAAAGATAATCTTATGGCTTTCAGAAAATAATATTCTGGAAGACGACTGGAAGTACGGGGAACCAATTGACGGTGCCCCCAATATATCCCTTTCCATAGACACTGGCAAGCATTCCTGGAATACGGGACAAATACCTGAGCTTCTGCCTGAGTATAATATAAGGGCAAAAAATGCTTTTAATTATATTCTGGGTTTTGTGCCTGAGGAGATAAGACCGGGTGCAATATAGAGTCTTTAGATAAAGGATTTCTAAATTTAAGGCAGAATTAAGAGTTTTGCTCTTTAAGGACGGCTTTACTTTTTCAGATCATTCTTTATTTCTGAAATTACCTTTTTATAAACATACTTGGGTACCTTTGAATAAAGACTTTCATACATTTTAAGGGTTTTTTCAGCAATATATCTTTCCCTGGTAATAATCCAGAGTGCATGGTTTATCCTGGCTTGATTTCTATAATTTTCCTGTGACTTCAATAAATGCTTCAGGCCTTTTATGTCTTTATCAAGCAAAAGCTTCATAACTGATGTATTGAACATGATATCTTTTCTTTGATACTCTTGAGCGATATTCATTGCCTCTTCAGTCTGATCAAGGGCCTCTTCGGCCATTCCATTTTCATACAGCATTTCTGCACTTGCAGAAAGAATCTCACAAAGTTCGTATCTAAAATTCATTTTTCTTGCTATTTTTATTGATTCTTCAAATGATTTTAATGAATACTGGTAATCTTTATTATGCCAGTGGATTATTGCCATATCTGACAAGGCTGTACATTCTCCCTTTTTATGGCCAATTGCTATGCAGGTATTAAGTTTTTTTTGTATCAGATCCATTCCTTCCTGAAATTTTCCAAGAATTGTATAGATTATTCCCATATTGCCAAGAGCAGAGGCGATACCAAATTTATCATCCAATTCCCTGGCAATCTCAAGCCTTTTTAAAAAATATTTAAGAGCCTTTTCATACTCATCCATCATGAAATATATACTTCCTATATTGCCGTTGGCTGCTCCGCTTATCCTTTTGAATCCGTACTCTTCGCTGATTTGAATAGACCTTTCATAAAATTCTGCAGCCTCCTTAAGATTTTCCTGATAATGATAAGCTGTGCCAATATTGCACATGGCCCTGGCCATACCGTTCTTATCACTTTTTCTTTCCGTTATCCTTAAGGCTTTTTCAAAAAATTCAATGGCTTTTTTATGATTACCCTGGTATAAGTAGGTAAGGCCTATATTATTAATTGGAATGTCAATAGTATCAGGTTCTGCAACTTTTCCTATGGAAAGATCCTTCTGAAAATATTCCAGTGCCTCCTGATATTTGCTTTCATCCAGGTAAACTGTGCCTATATTGCCCAATAACATGCTGATCCTTGGTTTTGAACCTATTTCTTCAGCCTTTTTCAATGCTCTGAATAATATTTTCTTGGCTTTGCCCGGTTCGTTCCTCAGACCATAGAACCAGCCGATTTTATTCATGCAGTCAATTATTCTATCCTTATTGCCTGATTTATTTGCATGATAAAGTGCTTTGCGGAAAGCTTCCCCTGCACTGTTTAATCTGCCTGTGATTTCCAGGATATGGCCTTTCTGCAATAAGATTTTTGCTAAATTGCTGCTGTCATTCTGGTAGTAGCCTTGCAGAATTTCATAATATTCCAGTGCTTTTTCATTATGATATACAGATTTTGATTTTTCAGCTGATTTCCACAGGTAAAAGCATGCTTTGTCTCGGTTCTCTCCCCTTACAAAATGATTCGCCAGTTCCTCATAATACTTCTCAGGATTTGAACTGTAGAGTTCTTCCATTACATGCCCTGCCATGTTGTGAAGTATCCTTATTCTTTCCTGAAGCTGCATTTCATATACAGCATCCCTTATGAGGGTATGTCTAAAAATCAGATACAGGTCAGCGATATTATCCCATATCTGCTCTTTATAACCAATCTGCAGATGGTACTGATATTCATTTTCATTTATTATTATTTTCCCCTTTTCAAGTAGGCTTTTTAATAAAATTAACGCAAATTCCATCCCAAGGACCGAAGCAGCCTTGATAATATCCTTTGTTTTAGATGAGAGTCTGTCGATTCGGGCCATGATAATCTGGTTTATGCTGGAAGGAAGTATGTCGTGCCTGTTTCTTAAATCTGTGCCTGACATGTTTTTCTCATGCATATACAGCAGTATCTGTTCAGCATAAAAAGGGTTGCCTTCGCTTTTCTCCCATACAAATTCAAGTGTATTATCCGTTATTTTTGAATCTTTTTTTATTGATGAAAGCAGTTTCCTGATATCATCCTTGCTGAACCCCTTGATTTCAAGCCTGGCAGTTCTTACATTACTGTCCGGGCAGTCGAACAGTTCGAAGACTCTTCCATCGTGATGATTACGGCAGATAACCAGGACAGCTAAAGGATATCTGTCCACGTTTCTTATGAGCGTTTTAATCAGGGTTATGCTGTCCTTATCTATCCAATGGGCATCTTCAAAGACAAGAGCCACTGGATCAAACAATGTCTGGGCAATAAGGAAATTCTTAACAGCATAAATAGTATTATCATATCTGTCTTTTTCGTTCAGCAGAGAATACATGGAATTAGGAATATTAACTCCTGTCAGGGCTGCTATTACTGATTCTGTGCGTTCCAGTTCCGCCTTTACATTGTGGTCCGGAATTTTAGAAATAAGTTCCTTATATATTTTGCTGAAATTAAACCTGTTTTGCTTATCAGTATTATAGTCACTCTGAGTAAAGTATTTCTTTAACAGGTATATAAAGGGGTTAAATGATTTTTTCAGTATTTCATCGCACTGCAGATATAAGAATCTGCATCCCTTCAGGTTATCATCAAAATTCCTTATAAAGACGGATTTGCCTATACCAGCCGGCCCGTCAATATATATCAACCCGGCAAAACTTTTTTTAAAGACAGGTTTTAGAATTTTTTTAAGGGCCAGCTCCTCGCTTTCCCGGCCTAAAAAACACCTGGAAATCAAAATCCTCTCTGTGTTTGAGATTTTATCTCCCGGAATATATGCTTCTACCTTAACTTTAAAACCATTAATATCATAAACGTCCTTTAGGTTGAAAGCAACACTGCCTGAGAGCTTTTCAGAAATTTTTCTATCAGTGAGTATCTCATACCAGCCGGCTTTTGTCATTAATCGGGCAGAAAGATTTACATTGCTTCCCAGCGCTGTATATTCTGAGCGCTTTTCTGAACCGATAAAGCCGGCAAAAGCTGTTCCTGCGGTAATACCTGCACGAAATTTGACCCTGGATAATTTTCCCAGGCCAAGGGCAAAATCAAGTGCTCTTTCATAGAGTTTCTCTCTTGCTGATGGAGCGCCGAACAGAATCAGCATTACACCGCCCTTGTCGCCGAAGTCAACACGGTTAAAATAACCGCCATAGGAATGGCATCTGTTTATAACCCCTTTAATAAATTCATTGCTGGTTCTTCCCTGGAAACTGATAAAACAGGAAACCACTTCTCTGAATTCGCCCCTTACGTTAAGGTCCAGGAGAGATTCGGGGACAAAAAGGCTTTCTATACCATCAGGCACCGGGTTTTTATTTTGTTTTTTTTGCCTGTCCAAATGAAGTATTTTTGGGGATAACAAGTAGTGGCTTTCATGAATCCTTGCATGGTCCAGCCCTTTGGATATTTTGGAAAAAAAGCGGTCATCTGCAATAATTTGCATGCTTCCGGCCAGCTTTTCAGACATGCAGCAGCCATCAATCCCTATTCCCTTGAAATAATAGGCCATCTGACAGCCTGCATCGATTATCCTGTACTGAACATTGCCTGAGGATAGCCCGATCTTGACCCTTAGGGTGTAATTGCCGAATCTGGTATGAAATATGCCATATTTTGTAAAAAGATCCTGGATCTCAAAGGCAGTTTTTAATACATATTCAGCTTGTTTAATGGGAAAAATGGAGGTAAAGGCATCACCTGCAAAGGAAGATATGAATCCATGATTTGCATAAACCTCATTTATCGCTGGTGTGAATATTTCATTAATAATGCCTGAAAGGATCTCTACCCCCTCTTTGCCGTAATTCATAAGGTCCTGGGTCATGGCAGTGAATCCCTTTATATCTATAAACATTGTGAATGCTCTTATTCTTCCTGAATAGTTTTTTGTCAGGCATTTTTTCAATATAAATTCAGGGATTAATCTTCTTCTCATATCTTTTCAATCTATGCTGAAAATGAATGAAATGTCAATATATTGACTTTTATGGCAGAAATAAATACAATTTCTATTTGCGACCTGATGAGCATTTTTCCTCAGAAGAATGATGAGCTGTCGCGGGCTGATTACGGTGCAGGCCTGTTTAAAGGTCCGAAATTCATAAGAAATTTATAAGCCTTTTCTCACGATGAGGGAAACCATTTTGAGACATGGAAGGCTTTTTTTTGTTGCGGACAGCTGAAACATGTTTGTAATAAACATTTCTTTAAATACATGAAATATTTATGTTTCATAAGTTCAAACATCTTGACAATGTTTAGGGTCCTGTTTACGCTAAAGAATCAAGAGTTTTACAGAAAGGAGTTTCTATGGATAAGATAAAGCAAATTATTGTAATCGGTGGATCTGCTGCCGGCCCAAAAGCAGCAGCCAGAGCAAGAAGGATGGATGAGAGTGCAGATGTAACCATTCTGCAGAAAGCCCCCGATCTTTCTATGGCATCATGCGGATATCCCTATTATGTCGGCGGATTTTTTGATGACAGGAATATGCTGCTCTGCACTCCCACGGGTGTTGTTAGGGATCCGAAATTTTATCTGAATGCAAAAAGCATTAATGCCCTTACTGAGCATGAGGTTACTTTTGTTGACCGCAGAGAAAAGTTTGTAAAAGCTTTAGATCTGAAGTCAGGAGAGGAAAAGAAATTCAATTATGACAAGCTTATCCTGGCTACGGGTGCTGTGCCAAAACTGCCTCCCGTCCCCGGCAAAGACCTTAAAGGTATAAGCACACTTCAATCCATGTCCGATGCTGATTTTTTAAAAAAGATAGGACAGGATAAAAATATAAAGAAGGCTGTAATAATAGGTGGAGGTCTTATAGGAATAGAGACATGCGAAGCTCTTCAGCTGGCCGGTATCGAGATAACTGTAATTGAGATGCTGCCTCAGCTTTTGACTTTTCTGGACTGGGAGCTGGCAAAGCTTGTTGAGAATCATGTGCGTGCAAAAAAGGCAAATGTAATTACTGATAACGGTATTGCAGAATTTCTTGGCCAGGATGGAGTTCTGACGGGAGTCAAACTGCAGAATGGCATTGAGCTTCCATGCGAACTGGCAGTGGTTGCCGTGGGAGTAAGCCCCAATACACGTCTTGCCAGGGAAGCCGGGCTGGATGTCGGAAAAACCGGGGGAATTGTGGTCAATGAATTTATGCAGACATCAGATCCGGATATATATGCTGCCGGGGACTGCATTGAATCTCTTAATATGATAACTGGCAATAAAGTCCATGCTCCATATGGAGACCTGGCTAATCTTCAGGGAAGGGTTGCAGGAGAGAATGCAGCTTCAGGCAATACTGCTGTTTTTCCGGGCACTATACAAACCGGGATTTGTAAGGTCTTTGATTTTTCAGCCGGTTCTACAGGACTTTCAGAAAAGGCGGCCAGGAATGAAGGATATACCGATATTGAAACTGTAATAAACGCAAGTCCGGATAAACCTGGATTCATGAAGGGAAAGCTTCTCATAACCAAGCTTATTGCAGACAGGAAAAGCGGCAGGATTCTTGG
>Ga0334892_1002705_pt1 | contig 12293 bp, 10 predicted proteins | sample GraSluR3_MG_4_FD_207213 | JGI IMG/M metagenome (GOLD analysis project Ga0334892, IMG submission 207213) | Sludge microbial communities from methane-producing bioreactor in Wageningen University, Netherlands - Granular Sludge_15_04-R3 | ecosystem: Engineered > Bioreactor > Anaerobic >... | reverse complement strand
CCTTCTAAGGTCCGGAATTCATAATCCCGTTCTTTCGCATAGCGGATGATTGTATCAAGTGCTTTCGGTGTCATCGAGTGATCGTGCGCCAAAATGATGGAAGCAATATTCGCCGTACGATTCGCTTCGAGGAGGTCGAATACGCGTTGTTCGACGCGTGCATTGTCTTTCTTATACACATGGTCGAGACTGCTGACGTTCCAATCCCATATTTCAAAACCGGCATCGGTCATCGCCTGCCAGTGTGCGGATGTCATGCCGGCGTCGCTCCCGTAAATCGTCCGGGCCATGTTCGTATGAATGCCTGTCACTTCATAGATAAGTGCTTGTACTTCCTGCATCTGACGTACGGCCGTCAACGGTGTTTCATAAAATTCATCCCGCTCGTGCCGCATCCCGTGTAAGGCAATCAGGTGACCTTCCGCAATCATGCGATGAAGCACATGCTCATTTCCTTCGATGTTCTTCCCGAGGATGAAGAAGGTTGCCTTCACTTGATGTTTCTTCAAGACATCGAGTAGCTTTGCCGTTTTCCAGTTCGGTCCATCATCGAGCGTCAAATAGATAAGACTCGGGTCGTTATAGACCTTCGGATCCGGGATCGCAGCCTGAGACAAAGAGCCAATCAATAGAAAAATCGACATGAGTAAAAGAACGCGTTTCATCATTCAATTCAAAACTCCCTCAAATCAAAACCAAGTGACATGTGATACATACTTTACCATATGTCCGAGACATCGAGACGATAAATTTGTTCGTCAAGTTCTGTCGCGAAAAAGGTGAATTTCAATTTCTTCAATAGCGCGATCGATGCCGTGTTCGTCCCATGCACACCTGCTTTGAACTCTTTCGCTCCTTGATCAGTCAAGTGACGAATCAATCCCGACATCACTTCAAATGCATAGCCTTGACGCGCTCGCGTGGGTACGATGGTGTAGCCAATCCAATAGGTCGTATCTTCTTGCTGAATATAGACATCACCAATCAATTCATCCGTCGCTTTGTCAATGATAGCGAGTTGCGTGCCTTGAAGAAACGATTGTTCACCGAGTAGGACGTTTTCATATTCCTCACGGGTGAGCCCTTTGAATGATTGATGTTTCATCCAGTCCAAGTCATTTCGATAGACCATAAACGATTCGATGTCTCTTGGTTCGAACGGTCGAATGAGGCAACGGGTTGTCGTAATCATGGTTGTCATACCATTCAAACCAACTTCTTTTCTTTTTTGAAAAGACCAATCAATAGTAACGCCAGACCACTCAAGAAAATGATAGGGAAAATAAACCACATGATCAATCCAGCCCATCCGTTCTGTACACTGATTGCGTACGAGAGTCCGATGGAAAACGATAAGGCTGGTGATATAGGAATCATAAGAGCGATTCCCCATATTCTAAATTTTGTGTTTCGTGCTTCGCCTGTACTGAACCAATACGCCACGAATGCACCTAAACCTGCGATGAGATATCCGATTGCGATCGCCATTCCATCAATCCCTTCTTCGATACGATGATTGTTTGACCTCGTCCTTACTTTCCATGTATATCACGAAAAATCCTGTCATAAATCAAAAAGACCGAGCCCTTCAGGGACTCGGTTTGTCATTATACGTGCTTCCGCTGAAACGCAGAAATCGCTTCATATTCCTCAGATAGGTGACGTGACAGGCGGATGTAGATCGGCAAGAGTTCGCGATACACATTCGTCGCTTCCATGTCCGGTGTATGCTCATGGGTCACTTGTGGTACCTCTTGGAACTCCTCGATGTCCCCGAAGGCGTACTCCCCGAGCATGACAGCCCCGAGACATGAACTCTCGTGACTCTCTGGCACGACGACCGGCGTATCGAAGATGTCTGCCATCATCTGACGCCACAAGCTCGATTGGGCAAAACCACCTGTCGCATGGATGCGGTTCGGGGCGCCCGTCAACTCATCGAGTGCGAGCATGACCGTATAGAGGTTAAAGATGACACCTTCCAACACAGCGCGGATGAAATGTTCGCGCTTATGGTGAATGCTGAGCCCGAAAAATGAACCGCGAGCGTTCGAATCCCAAAGTGGAGCCCGTTCACCCATTAAATACGGATGGAACAAGAGTCCGTCCGCACCTGGTTTGACCGTCTCGGCGATTCGCGTCAACACATCGTACGCGTCGATCCCGAGTCGTTTCGCCGTCTCGACCTCACTTGCTGCGAACTCGTCACGGAGCCAGCGGAGAATGATGCCGCCATTATTGACTGGTCCACCGATTACCCAATGCTTGTCCGTCAGCGCGTAACAAAAGATACGACCTTTTGGATCTTCGACCGGTTCCGAGACGACTGTCCGGATAGCGCCGCTCGTCCCAATCGTCACGGCGACGACACCTTGTTCGAAAGCACCAACACCGAGATTTGAGAGCACGCCGTCGCTTGCCCCGATGACGAGTGGGAAGTCCCAGCCGAGCGTCTCGGTCACCTCAGGCGTCACCGGTAAAATCTCTGTTGTCGGGACGAGTTCAGACAAGCGTTCTGGTGTCACACCGGCGACATCAAGTGCTTCCGTGTCCCAGTCTCGTTGTTTTAAATTGAAGAGTCCTGTCGCCGAGGCGATGGAGTGGTCAACGACGAAGCGACCCGTCAAGCGATAGAAGACATACTCTTTGATGGAGACGAACTTGTCCGTCTGGGTAAAGACGTCAGGGTGCTCCGCTTTCAACCAGCGCAATTTGGACAGCGGTGCCATCGGATGAACCGGGGTGCCGGTACGCATATGGAGGGCGCTCGCATCAAAGTTGCGTTTGATTTCTTGCGTATACGGATTCGCCCGACTGTCGGCCCACGTGATGCTGTTCGTGAGCGGACGTCCTGCTGCATCGAGCGCAATCAAACTATGCATCGCCGAGCTGAACGATGCGAAGCGAATCGGACCGTCCGCTTTGGCACGGACCGCCGAGACGGCTTCAAGCACGGCCCCGTAAATGACGACCGGGTCTTGCTCGGCCGTCTCCGTATCGGGCGTGAGAAGCGGATACAACACGTTATGTACCGCCAGTTGTTGATGACCGTTGAACAGGACGGCTTTCGTACTCGTCGTCCCGATATCGACCCCAATCGTAAACACACAATCACTTCCTAACTTAGATGATAAACAGGCTAATCAAGAACACGACGGCAAAGCCGGTGAGTCCGATAATCGTTTCCATGATCGTCCATGACTTGAGCGTGTCTTTCACGTCAAGACCGAAGTAACGGTTGACGAGCCAGAAACCCGAGTCGTTGACGTGTGAGAGGACGGTCGCCCCTGAGGCGATGGCGATGACGATCAAACCGAGTGCCGCGCCTGTGATGTTTTGGATTTCAAGTAGCGGTGTGATGAGTCCGGCTGCCGTGACCATCGAGACCGTTGCCGACCCTTGGGCGACACGGACGACCGTCGCGATCAAGAAGGCGAGGACGATCGCCGGAAGTGGTGAGCCGGACATCATTTCACCGAGGACGTCACCGACACCTGAGTCGATGAGCACTTGCTTGAACACTCCACCGGCCCCTGTGACGAGGATGATGATTCCGGCTGGCTCGAGCGCTTTCGTTGCGATCTCTTGTACCTCGTCACGTGAGTAGCCACGTCGTGTCCCGAGGAAGACGAATGTGAGGAGCGTCGCGATCGTCAAGGCGACGAACGGATGTCCGAGGAATGTCAAGAAGTCACGAATCGCATTGCCTTCGTCTAGAAGAACCGCAGAGAGCGTGTTCGCCAAAATCAACACGAGCGGAATCAAGATGAGCGACAAGATCATTTTGAAGCTCGGCAGTTCTTTCGATGTGTCGATTTCTTCAAACTCCATGTAATCCGGAATCGTCACATGAATCTTCTTAGCAATATACTTCCCAAAAACAGGACCGGCTAAAATCATGGCCGGAATCCCGGCGAGGACACCGAACAAGATGACCCAACCAAGGTCAGCGCCAATCAAGTTGGCGACAGCGATCGGACCAGGTGTCGGTGGGATGAAGCTGTGTGTGACCGCGAGACCCGCAAGGAGCGGAATCCCATAGTAAAGAAGCGAGCGTCCCGTCTTTTTGGCGAGACCGTATACGATTGGAACGAGAATGATAAAACCGACATCGAAGAAGACCGGGACGGCGACGATGAACCCGGTAATCCCGAGCGCCCATTGCGCCTTGTCTTCACCGAACTTGCTGACGAGTGTTTGGGCAAGACGTTCCGCGCCACCCGATACTTCAAGCATCTTCCCGAACATCGCGCCAAGACCGACGACGACGGCGACGAAGCCGAGCGTTCCGCCCATCCCGTTTTGGATGGAGGCGATGACATCCCCGAGTGGCATGCCAGCTGCGACCCCGACGATTAAACTGACAAGTAACAACGAAACGAATGCATGAAGCTTTGTGCGAATGACCAAAAATAAGAGCAAGAAGATCCCGGCTAAGGCGATCAAAATAAGTGTTGAGCCAGACATTGAGTATTCCCCCTAAATTCCGAATATGTAACCGTTTACAGTTTTTTGACAAAGGAAAAGGCCATGTCCCCGTGACCTCTTCCACAGATGTTACTTCTTGACGACCGCGTGCCCACCGAACTCGTTGCGGAGTGCGGCGACGACTTTTCCTGAGAACGTGTCGTCTTCGAGAGAGCGATAGCGCATCATGAGCGACAGGGCGATGACCGGTGCCGCGGCTTGAAGGTCGAGTGCCGTCTCGATCGTCCATTTACCTTCACCGGATGAGTGCATGACCCCACGAATTTCATCAAGCTTCGCATCTTTCTTGAAGGCGTTCTCTGTGAGCTCCATGAGCCATGAACGGACGACCGAACCGTGATTCCAGACGCGTGCGACTTGTTCATAGTCGTAATCGAACGGGCTCTTTTCGAGAATATCGAATCCTTCGGCAATCGCCTGCATCATCCCGTACTCGATGCCGTTATGGATCATCTTCAAGAAGTGACCGCTTCCGGCAGGACCTGTGTACAAGTAGCCGTTCTCGACAGACAGGTCTTTAAAGATTGGCTCAATCGTCGGCCACGCATCCACGTCACCCCCGACCATTGTACAGGCGCCGTTCCGCGCCCCGTCCGTCCCACCGCTCGTTCCGCAGTCGAAGAATTTGATCTCTTTCTTGGCGAATTGTTCGGCGCGTGCGACCGAGAGTTTGTAGTTCGAGTTCCCGCCGTCGATGACGATGTCGCCGGGTTCGAGGCGCTCATATAGTTCAGCGAGTACCGCTTCCGTGACGTCGCCGGCAGGGACCATCGTCCAGATGACGCGTGGCGTCGACAATTCGTTCACGACATCTTCGAGCGTCGGCACGATGGAGAACGCGTCCGAAGTGACATTCCCGACGTCCGTCCCGACGACCATGTGTCCGTGGTCGCTCAAGTTGAGTGCCAAGTTGTATCCCATCTTACCTAAACCAATCAAACCAATTTCCATATTGTCACCCCTGAAAAAGAATTTTTTTCCGTCTCTAGATTTATCATATCAAAATAAATTCGACTTACAAGTCTAATGACGGAATTTTTTTCGAGTAATGCAAAAAAAGCGTCCCGGCTTAATTCGTAGGCGGGACGACGGACAGGCACTCTTATATAGATACAAGAACGAACGATCAATCTTTGAGAGTGAACTACTCGCCACTTATTTGCTTCACAAATTGAAGTGGGAGCTTCTTGGGAAGACCGTGCTCTTACCAGCCACGGTTATGGACCAAGCTCGTCGGGCAGTCCCTGCCCTGAATGGTTGTCAGTCGGCCAACATCAATAGGTTGATGCTCGCGTTGATGTCACGGTCATGATGCGCGCCACAGGCACACGTCCATTCACGGACATCCACCGTCTTCTTCTCGCCTTTTGCTCCGCAAGTGGAACAGATCTGGGTCGATGCGAACCAAGGGTCTGCCTTGATGAGTGTCCGTCCATAGAAGTTTGATTTATATTCGAGTTGACGGACGAACTCGTACCAACTGACGTCCCCGATGGACTTGGCGAGCTTATGGTTTTGGATCATATCCTTCGACTTCAATGTCTCCACGACGATGACTTGGTTCTCGTCAACGATCCGTCTCGACAGTTTGTGAAGGAAGTCCTGGCGTTGGTTGGCAATCTTTTCGTGTTTTTTAGCTAAAAGTAATTTGGCTTTTTCACGATTCTTGCTTCCGATTTTCTTTCGCGACAGCGCCCGCTGTGCCTTTTTGACCTTCGCTTCGGACTTACGAAGGAAACGTGGGTTTTCGATCTTCTCCGAGACCATCGCATCGTTCGTCATGACGGCGAAATGTTCCAAACCGAGATCGATCCCGACCTTGTTCTCGGCTGGGATCCATGGTTCATCGTCCTGTTCGACGAGGATGGAGATGAAGAACTTGCCCGTCCTCGTCATCGAGACCGTCGCCGACCGGATGACGCCCTCGAACGGGCGATGTTGTTCGAACTTCACGAAGCCGATTTTAGGCAGTCTCACTTTGCCGTCCTTGATGCGGATCGTGCCGTGCTGGTTGTTCGTCGTGTAGGAGGCGCGCAACCGCCGTCTCGATTTGAAGGCCGGGAAGCCGCCCGTCCCGGCGAAGAACTTCGCGAACGCCGTGTCGAGGTTCAGCTTCGCGTTCGCGAGCGCGAGGCTGTCCGCCTCGGTGAGGAACGGGAACAGGGGCTTGTAGGAGGCGGGTGTCGCCGGTTTCCGTCTCGTTCCGCTTCCCGCTTTCGCCTCCTCGCGGATGGCGATGCGGTCCTCGAGTAGCTTGTTGTAGATGAACCGGGCGCAGCCGATCGTCCGGACTAGGAACTCGGCCTGTACAGGCGTCGGGTGGATCCTATATTTGTAGCCTTTCAGCATGTCCGTCCCTCCTCCCTTCCGAAGATCGTGATGTGTCCTCCTCATCCGATACCCGTGGAGGGGGAGGGAGAATATGACGGAATCACGAACTTTTGTTCGTCATATCTGTCATAGGGAGAGAAAAACTGTTGGATCGGGCGATTCATCTCCCACCTACGCCGGGCTTCGCCCCGAGACGCTTAGAGGAGGGAGAATTCTCGCCTACTTTTGTTAAATAAAATTCCCGAAATGCGATACAGGTGTTGATTAGTAACAAAGTGATTGCGGTAACCTTAAGACGAAACTTTCATTTGGTTCAGCCTGTCAAATAGCTTCGCATACAGCCCCATACCGATGAGTGCCGACAGTAAGATGAGTGTGAACACAGCGAGCGGGGAGAGAAATCCTGATGCAAATACCGTCACCGGTGCGAGGAACTTGCCGATTGTGTTTTGGAGCGTATCGATCGCGAGGTATTGTCCACGTGACTCGATTGGTGCATAGTGACTAACGAAACTCTGACTGACGGGAGAACGAATCAGCTCCCCGAACGTGAACATGGTCGTGACGATGAGCAAGTACCAGATATTTGATGAGAAGGCGACGAGAAACGTCCCGAAACCTCCTAGGAAAGTCGACAATAGTAAAACACGCCGTTCGTCCCACGCCCGAAACACACGTGTGACAGGAATGATGAAGACGACGAACAAGAGGCCGTTATATGCAACGAGCCAGCCGAATAAGACTGTATTCGAGACGTTGAATGTGGCCGGAGTTTGTTCAATCAAATAGACAGGTAAATACACGTCTAGCTGCATGATTGGGATTAAGGCGAATACGCCAGCAATCAGATAGAGGCGGAAAAGCGGGTCAATCAAAATCGTCGCATACGACCGCCCTTGGGTGAAAAATGTCGTTGCGACCGTCTTCTCGGTCGAGACCGGTCGTGTCTCACTGGTTAGAACCGCGAGCAAACCCCCGTAACCAAAAAGAACAAGGGCGCAGCCGAGGAGGAGCGCCTGACGATACTCGAAAAAGAGGACCGCACCAAGAAGCGGACCGAGAACAGCACCGATATTGTTCGAAGCCATAAACGTCGCGAATACATTCCGTAAATGTTCAGTCGGAACGAGGTCGGCGACCATCGCCGAGCTGGCCGGTTTGTAGATGGCACCCATAAAACCGATGCTGATGTAGGTGATGTAATCGACATAGGCGTTCGTTGATAAAGCGAAAACGAGGAATAGGAAACCTTGTGAGAACGTCCCGGCGAGCATGACGGGGCGGCGACCAATCTCATCTGCAAGCGAACCGCCAATCAAGCTGCCGACTAGCAGGAACAACGGTGGCACGGCCATGAGTAGTCCGGCTAGCTCGACACCGAGCGTCCGGGCGAAATAGACGGTGATGAATGGAAAGTACATCCAAAACAAGAGGTTGAATAAGCCTTCGCCGAATAAGCGGACTTTCAGATTGAGGTCCCAACGGTATAATTCCATAGATATGCTCCTTTCAAGAGTCTCTCTTTAATGTAAGAGGTCGTGGAGAGAAAGAATAGACTTATGTTGCGGGATTTGCTAGACTAAAAATAGAAAAAGCGAATATATAGGCGCTTGTTTGCGTTGTACTATAAAACGAACGTATGTTTGTAAAATGACCTCCGATATAATCATCGGAGGTCATTTTTATTGTGTCGTCTTCATCGATTTAAAGCTATGGGCGAAAGATCCCTCAAATAGTTCGTCATTTTCAGGCAACAATTTTCCAATCATCGAGAGGTGTCGGGTAACCTGTGCGCATTGCTCGGTGTGACTCAGCGATCGTCAAAATCCTAGTAAAAAATCGACCCCCGTCACGGAGGTCGAACGAATTAACTTGATGATGCTTTCTTATATTGTTGGAAGAAGACTTCGATTTCTTCCGCCGGCAAAGGACGATTATAGAAATATCCTTGTGCCTGGTTACATGATTCGGCTTTCAGAAAAGCGACTTGGTTCTCGGTCTCGACCCCTTCCGCAATGACGTTCAAATCGAGCTCGTGCGCCATGCGGATGATCGTTTTGACGAGGGCAGCGTCTTTCTCGTCGCTCTCGATGTTCTTCGTGAAGTGCTGGTCGATCTTCAGCGTATCAATCGGGAACAGCTTCAAGTAACTGAGTGATGAATAACCGGTCCCGAAGTCGTCGATGGAGAGGTGGACGCCGAGGGCGACGAGTTCATGCATCGTCTCGATGGCCCGGTCTGCACTTTGGATGACACTCTCGGTCAATTCGAGCTCTAAATATTGTGCGTCAAGATCGGATGCGGCGAGGGCACGACTGACGACCTCTGGTAAATCTTTTTGTGCAAACTGAACGGCCGAGATGTTGACGGCGACCCGGAACGGGGGGATGCCCGCATCCTGCCACGCCTTGTTTTGACGACACGCCTCATTTAAAACAAACTCGCCGAGACGATGGATGCTCCCTGTTTCCTCAGCAATCGGAATAAACTCACCAGGAGAAATCATCCCGAGCTCTGGATGATTCCAGCGGACGAGCGCTTCCATACCGATGACCATTTCCGTTTCCAGTTGAATTTGTGGTTGATAGTGGACGGTGAACTCGCCACGACCGATGCCTTTACGAAGTGCCATGGATAAGTTGGAGCGCCGGGAGACGGACTCGTTCAATTCGTTCGTGAAGAACTGATAGCCGTTCTTACCGTCTGCCTTCGCCCGATACATGGCGATATCAGCATTTTTAATCAATTCTTCGGCCGTATCGCCATCGGACGGATGGAGGCTGATTCCAATCGAGGCACCTGTGAATACTTCCTCATTCTCGAGTTCGAACGGAGGATGGAGGACGTTGATGAGTTCCTGTGCGCGATGGGCGGCCAAGTTACTCTTCGTATCAGGCGACAAGATGATGAATTCATCCCCACCAAGCCGAGCGAGTGTATCTGTTTTTTGAATCGTCGACTGGATACGGGTCGTCACTTGTTTTAAGAACTGGTCGCCAATCGAATGGCCGAACCGGTCGTTAATGACTTTAAAGTTGTCCAAGTCGATATAGTACAAGGCAAACTGTTCAGATTGAGACTGGCCGAGAAGGGCGTCGAGTCGGTCGCTGAACAGACGGCGGTTTGGAAGACCGGTGAGCGGATCCAAATAAACGAGGTCATTGATTTGTGCCTCAATCCGTTTCCGTTCGCTGATGTCACGGATGATACTACTGAAGAAGATTCCCTTATCCGTCTTCCACGTGCCGAGCGACATCTCAATCGGGACTTCGACACCGTCCTTTCGTAAGCCAATCAGTTCGACCGTTTGACCGATGACACGTTTTTCACCTGTCGCTTCATAACGCTTCATCCCGCGCTCATGCGCATCTCGGAACCGTTCCGGGATGATGGCGACAATCGATTGTCCGACCATCTCGTCTGTTGTGTAACCGAACAAATCGGTCGCCCCTTGGTTCCACTGAAGGATGACGCGAGTGTGGTCAGCGACGATGATGGCATCCGAGGCGGATTCGATGATGGATTCGAATTTTAATTCTAGTTCTTCCGACTGTGCCTCGAGTTGTGATGCCGTCCGGAGCGAGATATACATCAAGATGAATAGTGTCATGACGCTCGCTGCGATGACGTAGGCGAGTAGGGTGCTGTCGACGGCATAGCCGCTGACCGGTTTGGCCACACCTTCCATCGGGGTGAAGCGAGCTGCGCCCATCCCGACATAATGCATGCCGGAAACGGCAACCCCAATCAAGACCGAACTGGCCAGACGGCGCCAATGGAACCGCGAGACGTTCGGGATATAGAAGAGGATGTACAATCCGACAAGTGACGCGACGAAGGCAACGATGGCAGATGCAATCCACATGACAGGATCATATGTGAGGATGGCGTTCATTTGCATCGCTTCCATCCCGATGTAATGCATGGAGACGACGCCGACGCTAATCAAGAAGGCGCCGAAGACGAGCTGGATGGGTCGTGTTTCCGGATGACTGATTATCCAGAAGGCAAGTCCGGAGGCGACAACGGCCGGCACGATGGATAATAAGACGATGCCGAGATGATACGTCACGTCATCGTTTAGATGAAACGCCAACATGCCGATGAAGTGCATAGCCCAAATGCCGAGCCCGAGACTGAAGGCCCCAGCCGCGACCCAACTGAGTCGCGAGGCGTGCTTCGCATATTTCAAACGACTGCTAATATCGAGAGCGACACCGGCAGCGAAGATGGCGACGGCGATGGAAAGAATGACGAGTGGGAAGTTATACGAGCTACTCAGGTGATGTTCGATGAGAAACAGTCCTTTCGATTTCAAATGGTACAAAGAGTGAATGAAAAAGTGCTTTATTAGAGTAGCACACTCATGAATCATGGTTCTTGTCTACTTTTGTAAGGTGGGTCAATCATTTGCATGAATCACACATTGCGGAATTTTTTTCGAAACGGTATCGTTAGATGAAGAAGAGAAAGGGTGATTCTTGATGGAAACGATGAACGGGACGGCCCGCATCCGTGGTGCCTATTCGACACTGAGTAAGAAAGAACAACGTATTGCCGACTATATTTTGAAGCAACCAGAACAAATCATTCATCATACGATCAATCAGGTGGCAGATGACCTCGATGTGGCAGAGTCTACTGTGTTTCGTTTTTGTCAGCGTGTTGGATTCAAAGGCTATCAGGCGCTAAAAATCGCACTCGCCTCAGATGTCGTCGCACCGCTCCAAGACATCCATGAAGATATTACCGAGACGGATACGGCGCTCGAAATCGCAGAGAAAATTTTTTCGACGAACGGAAAGACGATTGAGTCGACGCGTCAGATTTTAGAAGGGATCTCTTTAGAGAAAGCCGTTGAGCTGTTCCTCGGGGCGCGCCGTATCGAATTTTTCGGGAGCGGCGGGTCGGCCGTCGTCGCGTTAGATGCCTATCATAAGTTTGTCCGGAGCGGGCTTCAAGTGAGCGCAATTCTCGAGTCGCATATGCAGCTCATGTCGGCCTCACAATTGACGACCGCAGACGTCGCCGTCGTCATCTCGCATTCCGGTGCCTCGAAAGAGACACTCGATATCGCCAAACTCTTAAAAGAGAAGGGTGTGCCGATGATTGCCATCACCAACTATGCGAAGTCCCCTCTCTCAAAAATCGCGGACGTGTCGCTCTATACCGTGTCTCAAGAGACGGCATTCCGTTCTGAGGCGCTCGCTTCTCGCATCGCCGAACTGAGCCTGATTGATGCGTTGTTCACGGCCGTCATGATGCGTCGAGGCGAGGCGGCCCGGACGTCGCTTCAACAGATGCGTGAGGCGATTTCGATGCGCCGAATCTGAGCGAAATAGGGTTTGTTTCTACAAAAAGGTGGAAATTATAAACCCTGAGAGCAAAGCGAGGCTTAGAGAGAGAAGGTGGACCGATGAACCATATTGATTTTTTATCTTCCGACCACTACAACGAGTTCAAACGGTTGGCAC
>Ga0334892_1002704_pt1 | contig 12302 bp, 6 predicted proteins | sample GraSluR3_MG_4_FD_207213 | JGI IMG/M metagenome (GOLD analysis project Ga0334892, IMG submission 207213) | Sludge microbial communities from methane-producing bioreactor in Wageningen University, Netherlands - Granular Sludge_15_04-R3 | ecosystem: Engineered > Bioreactor > Anaerobic > Unclassified... | reverse complement strand
TGGAATTACCCGATATTGAAAGGCCTCCGGCAAAGTTCACCGAATGATTTTCGGTAATAGTAACATTCTCCAGAAATGAATTTGATCCGCTAAAGATAACCCCTTTCCCTAAATTATTCCTTACCACCAAATTACTCAATGTAGGTGATGATTGTAATACTAATACACCACGTCCACGTGCATTCCGGATTGTAAACCCGTTCAGTTTTGCTGATGACGTTTCATTATTGATTATCGATACAGCGTCTCCCGAAAGGTTCCCGTCGATGAAGGTATTATAGATATAGCTCTCGTCACCGGTAGTCAATTGCAGGCTGCTGACCACGATATCCTTTCCCGAAAAGTCTATATTTTCATAGTAGGTGCCCGGGTAAACAAGAACGGTATCGCCCTCTGCTGCTGCATTGATACCCTCCTGAATAGAGAAAAAATCTCCTGTCCCGTCCTGCTTGACCTCCCAGACCATAGCAGGCAAAAGGCTGACCAGGCCAATTAAGTATATGATCATAATGATTACATTTTTACCGAGCATATTATTATCCCCTTAATGCAGAATACAGGGGTTCAGAAAAACCTGAACCCCTGCATTTACAAGATTATTTCAACAGCATCATCTTGCGCTGTTCTGTTATATCGCCAGCAGAGAGGCGGTAGAAATAGACCCCGCTGCTGACCGGATTACCTCTCTCGTCCCTGCCGTCCCAGGTAACCCGGTGTTCTCCCGCAGGTTGTTCACTGTTAACCAGTCTCGCTACCCGTTGCCCTTTGATATTGTAGACAGTCAACTCCACCTCGCTATCCTGAGACAGGCTGTAATAAATAACAGTCTCAGGATTGAAGGGATTCGGGTAATGGGTCGATGTTAACTCTACTCTCGCAGGGGCTGTCTCGCCTAGTCTGAGATAATTGAACCTGTAAGGTCGCAGATCGAGAGTGATGCTTCTCGAACCTCCCGTTTCAGGATCATAGACGGTAAAGTCACGGATAATCTTATTGCTGTTCCGGTTACCGTAAAAGAGCTCGAAATGGACCTCCCCTTCCAGATTATTGTTCTGAGGGAAGGCCAGGATCTGCACCGGTTCGTTGCCTATAACCGTTCCGCCGATACACTCGTTATCCAGGAACATGCCGATCTCCAGAGCTTCGGGATCTCCGATCTCGTCTATATTGACCACAGTGTACATCGGGGTCTCGTCATAGAGAAATCCTTCGGCCATCTCACGCTCGTTAGGGATTACAGGTGTTCCATTAGTATTATAGGAGAAGATGAGACTTCGGTCAACCACGATCTTATACATCTTACCATAGATCATATTGACACTTTCCGGTGGTTCCGGCCCGGCATAATAGGCCCAGTCTTCACTGTAAACAGCTATTATATGGTCCCAGATGTCAGCCAGAGCGGTATGGATGGGGAGGGTTTCTTCAATGAAGTATCCTACCCAGTTTATCCCCTGATAGAGTTCGATCTGTGCATTGTCCGGCATCTTGAAACCCGGGGTCGGAATGATTAGATCATCGGGTGAATGAAGCTTATAACCTTTTCTGGAATCGATAGTAAGTATATCTACCGTCGTCCATCGCGGTTCAGATTCATCCTCGGGTATTTCCCAGATATTACCCTGAGTCACATCTTCCGATCTATTCAAATAAATGATCTCAAAATTATCCGTTTGCTCTTCTATAGGGGCCAGGATGTAGAGGGCATCTTCACCCTCTTCGTAGATATCCCGGTCTATAACGGGGAATGATCGCCAGCGGAATCTAAGATGGTGGTGTACTGTGACATCTGTGGGGTGATAATCATGAGTTATAGTCCTGACAGCACCTATATCGGCTCTTGTCCCGTCAGGATCGAGAGGTGAGTCAGGATGACCGGCATCGATAAGCGGGGAAAAAGTATTTTCATTCCACAATGGTTGTAAGTTCTCATCTACCTCTGGGTCAACATCGATCAGACAGCCATCTCCGATAGTTACCTGAGTATTTACCGTATTCATGGCATCATATCCGTATATGGCACAGTATTCCAGTTCAAAGTCACCATCGAAAAGAGCGTCATCGAAGTTGTATTGAAAATTGTTGTACAGAAGGTTGTTGACCAGTTTCAGGTTCGCAATACCGGGAGTCGCCCTGTCTTGAATGATAGAGGGAAAATACGCATTGCTGGAAAAAGTATTATTGGCGAAGGTGCTGTCAAATCCGCTCCCCCTGTTAAAGAAACAAACTGCTGAGATGTATTCCCGGTCCGAACCTTCGTTATCAGAAAGGATATTATAGGAGAATTCAATGCTGTTCGGAACATTCATCTCGCTGTGACCATTATGGAAAAGGACCACCGAGGGATGGTGCATGAGTAATCCCCAATCGCCATAAGGATATACATGGTTGGAAACAAATTCATTGTTTCTGACCTCGCCCGAGTAATTGTGTTCGGGTGACCAGGGTTCAAAGGTTATTGCAGCACCACAACGGGTGGTATAGTTGTTTTGAAAATTATTGCCCGACACCTTTACTGCCTGACACCCATGCAGATACAGCGCTTCGTTGTTACCGTAGAAATTATTTAGAGTTATGTTGAGATTATCACTTAAACGGGCATATAATCCTCCAGCCCGGTTAGTAACCGTATTGTTGCTGAAGGAGTTTTCAGAGATCGTAAGGTTGATGGAGTCTTCTATGTATACAGCACCACCATACTCTCCGCTATTAGCGCTGAAAGTGTTGCCTGAAATATAAGCATTGTTACCCTGACTGATAAAGATTGCACCACCGTTACTCTCAAGCAGGGCTGATGAGTCCTCGATAGTATTATTGATGACTCTGGGACTTCCTCCGATTATCCTGATTGACGCACCGTGTCTCTCGGAAACCGGGTAATAAGAGAAGCTGTTGCCATTGCGAATTGTGAAGCTGCTGATGATATCGTTAGTTGCACCGTTGCTTATGGTAAAAGCTCTTCCCTGATTCTCTAAATCTATTACAGGATTGTTGATACCAATTAAAGTTATATTCTTGACATTGCCGTTCCACTCGATGTTTCGATTATTTACTCCACTGTACTCTCCCGGACCCATAACAGTGATGCGTGCCAGTTGACCCGGTTGAACAGCATCTACGGCAGCTGATATGTTCGTGTAGTCACCACTGCCGTCATAACTGACCGTATATTCGACATCATATCCGTAGAGATACGTGATCAGCAATATCATCGTAAATACCAGTATGGCTTTCATGTTGTCCTCCTTTTGGAACTGAGCTTGATTAGAAATTGTTGCGTCATAAGATATGACGATATTGGCTGGTAATGCCTCTTTGCTGTACTGACAGCAAAGAGGTGATGCCGAATGAATTTGTTTTTTGATCCAGGCAGAATTTTGCAGGTAAATGATCTGTTAAGAGGAGATGCGGCATAGTCTAATTCCTGTTCTGTCAACAACTTAGACTGGGGGGGGGTAACTCCTACTGACCTGTTCTTACGAATCATCATGCACCCTCTAAATCTTGTAACTACTTATTATACTTATACTTGCTTCATAAATGTATTATGTGCGTATTATAATCATTAAGGTTCGATTAATCAGCTTTTAAATTCAAATATATAAAACGGGCTGATGTGTCAAGCATTTAATTAATTTTTCACTATTTTCTTAAAATCGGGCTAATAGCAATCTATGGGAGTAAGATAATCTATCCTATGGTTCGAAGAGAGCAAGGTTATGTCTTCTTCCTGCTGAGATCTGTTGAAAACTCTTTCCGGTTGCTACATCGTCCAGACCATAGCTGTTATCACCCCAATGAACAATTGAACCGTCAGCTCTGAGAGCGATATTATGAGTTATTCCGGCACTGATCCTGACATAATCATTGCCTGAAGGCACATTCGTCTGGCCGTAGTTATTATTACCCCAGGCAGTTATACTGCCGTCAATACTCAAACCTGCAGAATGAGAACCACCTGCTGAGATAGCCATAAAATCATTATTTGACGGGGTATCGATCTGCCCCTCCCAGTTATTTCCCCAACCGATTATTGATCCGTCATTTCTAAGTGCAAGACTGTGGAAACTCCCGGCTGCTACGGCAACAAAGTCGTTACCGGGTGGAGCATCGCTCTGTCCGTAGAGATTACAGCCCCATCCCACAATACTCCCGTCTATCCTGAGTGCCAGGTTATGATAATGTCCGGCTGATATAGCAGAAAAATCATTACCGGCCGGTACATCGGTTTGTCCGTATTGATTCCAGCCCCAGGCAACAAGAGAACCGTCGGCTCGAATAGCCAGACTGTGATAGCTCCCGGCTGAAACAGCAATATGATTATCGCTCTCTGGCGTATTGATCTGGCCGTGAGAGTTAGAACCGAAACCGATGATCTTTCCATCATCCCTTAAAATCAGAGAATGATAACCACCTGCTGCTATGCCGACAATGATACAGGTACCGGGAATAACCAACTGGCCGTATATATTGGAACCCCATCCTGAAACGTTTGGGATGAAGCTGTATTCTTCGGTTGCTGTTTCACTCGGGATGAATCCATACTGAAAACTCCTCGCTTTGAGCAGCTTGTTCTCATTTATCAAAAAAGGCTCATTATAAGCCGGGGATTCAATATCAGGCGTACTGCCGTCAATAGTATATCTGATTATGGATTCCGGTACATCTGAAGATATACTGACAGTTACCGGATGGGTAAAGCTGTAACCGGCAGGCTCAATAACCGGTTTGGGGAGCTGGTATAGGTTTATTATATATTCTGCGGATACAATCTTGCTCGGATCATGAACAAAGCGAAAGGCCCGTGCTTTTATCAGCAGCGTATCTGTTTCCGGAAAGGTGATTGGCTCTTCATAAAGGAAAGAATTCTCTGTGGGCTCGGAACCGTCAAGGGTATACCTTATTTCTGTTTCCTCCATTTCGCAGCTCATTGTAACGGTGATTGGCTCGGTATAAACACCACCGGGCGGGTCTATAACAGGAGCAGGAACGGTCCAGTCATATCCTGTCGGTTTACTTCTGCAGGAGCATATCAGCAGAAGGACAAGAATAAAGATCGACGGCCAGTAATAATTTTTCCTCATAATACCAATACCTCTTATAATTATTATTCCTGTTCAAGCTAATATCTATTTCAGCAGCATCATTTTGCCTTGTTCTGTTAGCTCGCCGGCAGAGAGGCGGTAGAAATAGACACCGCTATGGCCGGACAGACATTATATGACCTGATCTTCTGTCCCCCAAGATTTTTGAAGGACTTCGCAGGAGCAACAAGCGATACCGTAACGTGCCATACTGAATGCTGTCAATAACTTAGAGAAGAATGGTGTCTTCCGGTATATTTGGATATCAACTATCATTTGCCATCCCCATACACTTTATTCGTTCAATCCACATGTTATAGAAAATTTAATTGTAAGCTATTATTCTCCAGGAGGTTCTAATTTCAATTTCTCTTATATATAAAGTGCAAATAATGTCAAGGGTTCTTTTCAATCTCACACAGGGCAGCTTGAGGCTGGTTGTATTATAAAACCATAATTAACGCTGCAGAACCACACCCTCTGGTCAATCTTAGGGGAGGACTGTAGTCGGATGGGTACCGACTCCGATCCTCCCCAAGGGATAATGCTGGAATCGAGCTGATACAGAGAATATTTTGCATTATCAAGATCACAGAAAGCTCTGTCTGCAATGATACAGATGCTGATATTCTCTTCGCTTTTGATTGACAGTTTGATTGCAACAGGAAATATATAAAGAAGAAGATTAAGAGATTTTTGGGAGAAGATATGTTGATCCTGTTAGATAAGGTTACTTCTGGTAAGGATTTTAAAGAGCTTGCCCGCTATCTGGACAATCGGGGAATCGAGTTCTTTGTCTGGAAAGATGGGATGAACAGATTCGTCGGGATGGCTGGGACACTCCCGCAGGAAGATCTGGAACGTTTTCCTTTTATCGAGAGGGTAATAGAAGATTATCCGCCGGAGATCGAACGCCTGGCAGAGAAAAGGATCGAGATCAAGGGTCGCACCATCAGTAGAGATAGTTTTACTGTTATCGCCGGTCCCTGCACCATTGACAGCAGAGAAGAGCTTTACAGGACAGCCACTGCTCTGAAAGAGCTGGGAATTGACTTTCTGCGGGGTGGTGCTTATAAGCTCCGCTCTTCGCCGCACTCTTATCAGGGAATTGGTAAAGAGGGTTTGCTCTATATGAAAGAGATATGTACAGAATTAGACCTCGTCTCGGTATCGGAGATCATTTCCATAGAGGATCTTCCTCTCATGCTGGAGTATATCGACATACTTACCGTAGGAACGCGTAATATGCAGAACTATCGGCTTCTTTCTGCTCTGGGTGAGACTTCGAAACCGGTAATTCTTAAGCGAGGTATGGCCTGCAGCATTAAAGAGTGGGTTCTAGCTTCGGAGTATATTGCCAGGGGTGGTAATAAACAGATAATCCTCTGTGAACGAGGTATCAGAACATTTGAGAATTCAACACGAAACACTCTCGATATCTCGGCAGTACCCATAGTGAAAAAAATGACGCCCTATCCGGTGATAATCGATCCCTCTCATAGTTCCGGCAGAAGAGAGCTGATCAAGCCGCTCGCCTGGGCTGCAGCAGGTGCAGGGGCAGACGGACTCATCATCGAATGCCACCACCGGCCTGACAGGGCAAAATGTGATGCCCAACAGAAGATAGATATTACTCAGTTGAAGGAGATTCTGGAGAAATTGCCGCAGATCACTCAACTCTGGAGCAAGAAATTTTAGGAGTTTACCGAAAAGGCAAAAGGCAGATCGGGTGACCTGCCTCTCACCTTTTTTCTACGGTCTTTTGGTGGGTTAGGTCATTAAAATCATCTTATCATACTTTTCATAGCCGTCAGCAGTAACAAAATGATAGAAATAGATCCCGGAATGACAGACGTTCCCCTGTTTATCCCGGCCATCCCAGTACATAGTGCTCTCACCGGAATCGAGTGCCTGCGTGATGCTTGTTATCCTCTGTCCGAGTAAATTATAGATTACAATCTGTATCGTTGATGACTCTTTCAGTTCAAAGCGAATATTGGTGCCGAGATTGTATGGATTGGGATAGACACCGAGCAGTTTCGTCTTCCGTTCCTTCGCAGATTGCTGCACCTCCGGAGTTGAGACGGTATTAACTTTGACAGGACCGTAATAATCACTGATCATCTCCTCATCTATCGCCTCTAACATATAATAATATTCGTTGTCTGTACTTACCGCATCATCAAGATAGCTGTAAGTTTTAATACCCTCGTTATCTTGATACCCGGTGATAAGTTTTTCGTTGATCCTCGATGAATCGGAGGCATCTGGCTTGAGATAACGATATAAATTAAAACCAAGTAATTCTCTCTCATATTCACTTAACCACTGCAACCTGACCTGATCGTTACCTGTTACAGTAGCTGTGAAAGCTGAAAGCATAAGAGAGGGATGAGCGTTCAAACTCTCCCCTGAACTGCTATCACTTATGGATGCAACGACGGTCTCAACCCAGAAACCTGTTAACAACCCTACTAACAGTATCGGATACACTAACAATAAAAATTTCGATCTCATAGGATATACTCCTGTAAATTGAAGTTGAAGAATTCTATCAACCCATACTAGGAACGAGTCTAACCAACCTCCTGTTACTATTAGTTTCACTTTAACTTCGCTGTCTTCTGACAATGCGGGTTACTGACATTAACCAAGCTCTGCAATACTGCCGATACCATATTATACACGACTCCCGGGTCCCGGCACTACCACTCTGTAATATCATCTATTATTTCTCTCCTCCCTTATTTGTGAGAGCTGAGAGTTACTTCCAATAAATCCATCTCCAGTATGGATATGAGTGAAAAAAACGGGCCATATAGACATCAATATATGGCGAATCATTTTTCATACCGTTTATACCCCATAACCTTTTTTATTATATCCTCTTAAATGACTTAATCTTTTCTTGACCTGATATTTATAATCTTCATTAAAACTTTGTATTCAACACTATAGATTTGTCAAGTAATTATTCATTTGTTTTGAATTATGAAGAATATTTTATGGTAAATATGGGGACACGTTTTGCCATTAACTCCATTAATTACAGCCATTTAGGGATTACCACCCATAACTGGCAGGAACCCTCTATTTTTTTTGCTCTACTCCTTACTACTATGGTTAAGCGGAAACTCAGAAGCAGGCCTAGCTATCTCGATTATCACTACCGAAAATTATTTTCCATTGACATAAAATGGTGATTGAAGATTTTAGAAATCTGAAGTGCATCCGTAGCTCAGTTGGTAGAGCAGCTGACTCTTAATCAGCGGGTCTAGGGTTCGAGTCCCTACGGATGTACCATTTTTTTATTCAGAATTGCTGTTCATAATATCTCTTGCTTATTGTTATGCAATCGATGATAGAATATAATGAATGATGATAAAGAATCTTCTGAACACATTATTTGATCAGTGGCAATATCAAAAAATGAGCTCTCCGGTCAATTGATTAAAATACAAAACATAATAACCGACCAACCACATCCTAATTTGATTTCTGGTGTAAGAGATTTTGAATTCAATGTAATAACCATGACAAGCTCCCGATCAAGATTAGGATAATTCGCTAAGGCATTATTATTGAGGACTATAAGCATCATTGGACCATCTGTAAAGTCCGTATATAATGGGGATGGATGGCCTGGATTTACAAAAATGCTTGACAGTTATCATATCAATAGTTTAGAGTTTAATTATATATAATCATCTAATTGAATAATAATAACATCAATATGATATGTGATGACCACAACAGAAGTGATTATCTATAAGGAAAAGCTAAAATCAAAGTATGGTATTTTACTTCGGTGTTGGACAAAAAAACTATAAAGTAAATCAGGATTATCCTGTTATTCTATCACAGTATAACTGGAAGTCAATGTGCCCTAATCTTGAACCCTATTTAAATGTAAGAGGAGTTGATAATGAAAGTGATCAAGTTGTTCGTTCTAATTGTTATTATGGTAGGTGGAGTTAAAATCATTGAAGCGCAAACAGAAAATTGGATTTGGGCAGAAAGAGCTGGTGGCAGTTACTCTGCAGAAGGATTGGCAGTTACAACTGACCAGTATGATTACATATATGTTACGGGGCTTTTTCATGAATATGCGATATTTGATAGCTTAACTCTTTCTGCAAATGGGAATCAAGACCTATTTGTCGGAAAATTGGACGGAGATGGAAATTGGTTATGGGTAGTAAATGCAGGTAGCAATTTGGCTGCTGGTAGAGCAATTGTCACAGATTCTGAACATCAAGTATATGTGACGGGTAATTTTCAGGGTAGTATTACTTTTAATACACCAACTCCCACGACACTAACATCCGATCAAGGAAGTGACAGTAATGTATTCGTCGCAAAATTAGATGATAATGGCAACTGGATCTGGGCAGTAAAAGCAGGAGGAATGGATTGTACAGCATACGGCATCGATGTAGATGGTCATCTTAATACTTACATTACAGGTTCTTTTTCTGAAGAAATATTTTTCAGTTCAATTACTCTAAGTGATAATGCATCGGGGCTCAGCTCTTTTGCTGCTAAAATTGATCCCTCTGGTAATTGGGAATGGGCAATAATACCAAAGAGTCCTAATTATCCAGAACAATCAGTGGGATATGCAGTAGCTATCGATAAGACAAACCATCCTGGAGACTATCTATACATCACAGGATATTATGAGATTCCTAATCAAAGTTCACATGTTTATGTCAGTAAGTTAACGACAAACAATGGAAATCTGATTTGGGAACAGGTTTCTTCCGGGAATGGTTATGATTACGGTAGAAGTATTACGGTGGATGATTGGGGTCAGATACATTTAACAGGTGATTTCGCAGAAGACACTTATTTTAGTGGTATATATCTGCACACCAATTTACGAGATATATTTGTCGCTGCCCTGGACAGTAGTGGCTCGTGGTTATGGGCACAACAAGCAGGAGGAGTAAATGATGTTAATGATATCGTTGGCAGAGGTATTGCTCTGGATGATCAGGGAAATATCTTTGTAACCGGCAATTTTTCTGATCATGCAATTTTTGATAGTATACAGTTATCTTCTTACGGATTATCTGATACCTTTGTTGCCAAATTAGACGGTAGCGGAAACTGGCTCATGGCAAGAAAGGGCGGAAGTATCATAGAGAATGATTACGGATACGGAATCGCTCTTGATACCGATACAAATGCCTATATTACCGGTAGTTTCAGGGATTCTGCATTCTTTGGTAATACGGGATTGCTTAGTATAGGTGAAGAAGATATATTTGTTGCCAAGTTAGGATTATCGCCTACTCCCCCATATCCAGGCAATATTATTCATGTCCAGGAAGCCTGGGCGAGTCCAATCATTTTTCCCGTAGGGATAGTAATTCAATTTGAGGGGAACAATCCCGCCCAAGTTTTAACTGTTGAGTATTACGATGAAGAACCGGAAGGTAATATCATCGAAGATGATTATAGTCCGGTAGAATATATTGCTCCAGTGTATTGGAGTATTAGCAGTAACCATCAAGAACCGGGAACATATAACATCACATTTGATATTTCTGGCCGTGTATCTGGAGTAAATGATCCAGACAACCTGCATCTATTGAAAAGAGATAACTCATCAGACCCTCTACCGTGGCAGGATTTTGGAGTTGCCAATGAGGTTAATATGCCTCTCTTTAGATGGGAAGCGATAACAGGTTTTTCAGAATTTACTTTCGGTGGATATGGAACGAACAACTTTCAAGAGGATAGTCCTCTACCTATTGAACTCTCCTCATTTACCGCAGATGTCACAGAATCAAAGTCAGTTTGTATCACCTGGATCGTTGAAAGCGAGAATAATATGCTTGGATACAATCTTTATAAAGGAAATAATAACTACTTGTCAGAATCCGTTAAGACAAATTCTTCCATGATTATGAGCAATAACTCATCCATAATCAAGGATTATTATTTTATTGATGAAGAGGTCGAAGAAGGAGAGCTTTATTATTACTGGTTACAAGCAGTGAATATGGATCTTACTTCAAATTTTATTGGTCCAATTTCAATACTAGTTGAATACGAAGAAGAAACAGAAACATTACCTGAAACATTAACAACTGAGTTAGTCGGTGCATATCCAAATCCTTTCAATCCAGCAGTTGAGATTAAATTCTCTCTGGTTAAACCCTCTGAGGTGACAATCAAGATTTACAATAACCTTGGTCAACATATCCAGACATTAGTAACTGAAAGATACTGTGATAAAGGTGTTCATACTGTCAGCTGGGATGGGAAAGATAGTTACGGGAATATAACAGCCTCTGGTATCTACTTTTATAAGATGGAAACTTCTAATAGCTTCAGAGATGTAAAGAAAATGTTGATGCTGAAATAGACCTAAAAACTGAGTTAATTAAGAGCCTGAAACCGGTATTGTATTCAGGCTCATTTTGTTTCCAACATGCTCATGATATAGAAAAGAAAGGTAACTTCATAAAATGTCTTGTTAAGCACTGCAGAATAGAGAATGTAATCCTCCACTATGGTCTTACCTTATAATCTCTACCTCAGTTTCTATTATGTTATCTACTCTGAGGTCAACATATATTGAATAACAATACTCATTTCTAAAAGAAGAGAAGCTCATACTATTGGAAGCAAATTCCCCACAGTAAGGATTTTCTTAATTATATTGTCATCTCAAATAGGTGATAGTTTATTATTCTGTTCATTCTTGTAAGTTGACCCTAAATACATAACAATCTTTACTCCCTCTGAATGCTAATTAAACAATAGTCCGAGGATGGGTGGAGCTAGAGATATAAGAAATGGTCAAAAATATCTTGACATTAAAAGAGTCAATTGATTAAGTATGAATGAATGGCATTTACTGCGAAGAAGAACCGATTTTTTTGTAAGGGGACAGAATCGCAGTAATGGTGATTTGCAGGTGGTATTTCACCGTAAAACTATAGCTATATTTGTTGATAAAGGAGATTTGCTATGCGATTAATGAACATTTTTTTACTCACCTTTTTAATTTCTGTTTTCATGTTAACATCCATACTCGCTCAAACACCACCCAGGATTCTTGCTCAAAAACTGGAGTTGGAAGATGGGGATATAATGGATATAGTAACAAATACTGGCAATACTCATTGTCAGGACTACATATTGACTGCATTGCATGTAGAGACGGGAGCAGAGATAAGTACTTCAACAGGAGATACACCAGTA
>Ga0334892_1002700_pt1 | contig 12318 bp, 9 predicted proteins | sample GraSluR3_MG_4_FD_207213 | JGI IMG/M metagenome (GOLD analysis project Ga0334892, IMG submission 207213) | Sludge microbial communities from methane-producing bioreactor in Wageningen University, Netherlands - Granular Sludge_15_04-R3 | ecosystem: Engineered > Bioreactor > Anaerobic > Unclassified... | reverse complement strand
TCCGCAAACCCTTTCATTCCCTGTTCTTTGGTGATCGCCGCTGTTAACGTGGTCTTCCCATGGTCAATATGCCCCATCGTGCCCACGTTCAGGTGTGGTTTTGAACGATCAAATTTTGCCTTTGCCATAAATTCCTTTCTCCTTAGCTAAAACAGCCTATCCTTTATAATATCGATGTTCTTATTTCGGCAGAAAGCCCTCAATGGGATTTGAACCCATGACCTCATTCTTACCAAGAATGCGCTCTACCGACTGAGCTATGAGGGCAGCCGATCCGACTGGAAGCCAGGGCTGCCAGAAATGGACGGTGTTGGATTCGAACCAACGAAGGCCTGTGCCAACTGATTTACAGTCAGTCCCCTTTGTCCACTTGGGTAACCGTCCAAGATCAAACGGGTTTGTTACCCGTTCGAGAGCGGGATTATTTATTTAAAATGCATCCCGCTCGCAAACGTATAACCTGAGCCGATGATGGGAATCGAACCCATAACCTATCACTTACAAGGCGATTGCTCTACCGTTGAGCTACATCGGCAAACCCTGCCTTTTAAAGAACAAATCGTCATAAGACTGCACGATTATACCAAAGCCTAAATCTTAACGCAAGGCTTTAAATGTAACACTATTCACATGCAGTGCAATTTATGAGTTTATCCGATTTAGGAGCAAAGGTCAAGCTGACGGCTGCTTTTTTGGTGACCTATTGACCATCATCAGTGGTGTTCGATAGGCTGCTATCGGCACAGGTTTATCCCGCATACGGGCTGCCATAAATGAAGGTCTTTCCATTTAGACTGAGATAATCAATCCGCTCTTTTCTCTCGCAATCAGCACGGCAATAAAATGCCATTATAATTTGACTCAAGGTGTCAGTTCATGTCAAACTGGTTCTGTTTCCATCAAATCAACCACCAGATAGACACCACAATAGCCAAAAAGCATCTGGCTTTTTATATGATTGGTTCTCTTTTGGTGTTAATTATGGGTACTTGGGCCTTGTTTTATATCCTTAAGATTAAAGGCATTTATCCCCTCCAAAGGGCCCACTCATTGTTGGAACGACAACAATCAGCTATCTTCCACCCATGCGTAGATTACTGGGAAAAGGAAATTTTCGCCTGGGCAGCTGAGGTTGAACTCGACCCCCTGCTCATCGCCACGGTCATGCAAATTGAATCTTGCGGGAACCCAAATGCGGTCTCACCCGTTGGTGCACTAGGACTTTTCCAGGTCATGCCTTACCATTTTTTACCAGGTGATGATCCTCTTGATCCTCAGACTAACGCTCAGCGAGGTTTGGATTACCTCCAAGAGTCATTCATTAAGTCCAACGGCGATATCAGAACAGCCCTGGCTGGTTACAACGGTGGCCATGGACAAATCAATCGTGATCCAGAAGTCTGGCCTGACGAAACCAAGCGATATGTTCATTGGGGATGGGGAATTTACCAAGATGCCCGCGATAATAATATCACCGGAAAAGCCCTTTCAGACTGGCTGGATGCAGGCGGCTGGCACCTGTGTGAGCAAGCCAAGCTGACACTTGGATTACCTTGAGTTAAGGTGAGTTTCTTCTCATTGTTGGCGGTTCTTCCGCCAAGGCCGGGTGGGGATTTCGGTTTGGGATTTTGGCAACCAAACATTGAAAATTGTACCCTGACCTTCCTCGGTTTCTATATCAATGCGGCCCCCATGGTTTCGAACAATCCAATAAGCAATTGGCAATCCCAAACCAAAGCCCCCTGTATCTGAAGTCCGTGTGCGGGATTTTTCACCGCGATAAAAGCGTTCAAACAGACGGCTGAGCTCTTCTTTGGGAACACCTTGTCCCTCATCACTGACGAAGATTTGAACCCAATCCCGCTGCGAGGTTAAGCCAAATAGGATTTTCCTGCCTTCTGGCGTGTAATTGACTGCGTTACTACCAAGGTTTAATAGCACTTGCTTGATACGATCTCGATCGCCAATCACAATGGCAGGTTCTATCTGATTAAGTCGAATATCATGTTTGCCCCCTGACAGGACCTTGATTTCTTCGAAAACCTCGAAAAGAATTTCGTCAATTTCAATTGGAACCAGCATCAGAGGTAATTTGCCTGCCTCAGCCTGTGCCATCAGCAATAAATCACCCACCATCCGCGTCAATCGCTCAACTTCCATTTCGATACTGGACAGGGCTTCTTCATCAAAGGCTTTCATCATGCGCATTAATCCTACATTGCCTTTGATGACGGTCAAGGGTGTACGCAGTTCATGACTGACATCTGCAAGAAAACGGCGTTGCGAATCAAATAAACGCTCAAGACGCACAAAGGTTTGATTAAAAGTCAATGCCAATGCGCTAATCTCATCATTACGCCCTGGCGAAATAGGAATCCTTTGAGAAAGATCGTCGGCTGTTGCGATCCGTCGGGCAATATGTGCCATGGTTTCCAATGGCGCCAGCGCTTGCCCGGTGGTGATCCAGCCCACAAAGGCAGACACCGCGATCGAGAAAACAGCCGTAACCCCTAGCACAGCCTGCAAATAACGCAACGTGTTCTGAATAGCGGTCATACCCATCCCAACCTGCAACCTGCCACTGACCTGCCCTTGCACTTCTAAGGGAACGGTCAGGACTCTGAAGGTGACCTGATCTACGGTGACATCGTTGAAACGCGGCTCTTCCAGATCCAAGCCACCACGATCTAAAGCTTGCGTGAATTTGCTGGCATTCTCTGAATAGCCGACCAGCCGACCATCCATCGACCAAACCTGAAAATAATATTCATCTGTTATCGGTGTGATTTCAGAATTGATGTCAAGATTTCCAATCCCATCAGCCCGCAATGCCGTGATGATTTGATGGGCGCCTTTCTGCAAAAAATCATCCACAAAATCGACCAATTGCATACTGACCATGACATAAATAATAATGCTGAGCAGCGCTACAATGCCGCTCAGCAATACTGAATATACCAATGTCAGTCGCAAGCGAAGGGACATTGCTGAGGTTACTCTTCAGGCTCTCTTAATACATATCCCACACCACGCACGGTGTAGATCAAACGAGGTTCGTCTTCAGCTTCCAATTTCTGACGTAAATAGCGGATATAGACATCCAACACATTGCTTTCACCGCCGAAGTCATAATCCCAAACCTTATCAAAGATCACTTCTCGGGTCATCACCTGTCTGGGGTGCCGCATAAACAAATCGAGCAGGTCATATTCTTTGGCTGTCAGCACAATCTCGCGTTTGCCGCGTTTTGCACGGCGCGAGCTGCTGTCCAAAGTTAGATCTTCAAATTCCAGGATTTTTATTCGATCAGCAGCTGTTCGGCGTAATAATGCACGAATCCTGGCCAACAATTCATCAATCTCAAAGGGCTTGACCATATAATCATCAGCGCCGCTGTCCAGACCTTTGACCTGATCCTCCAGGGTGTCTTTCGCTGTCAAAATCAAAATGGGTTGATTGCCCAGTTTTTGTAAACGACGGCAGACATCCAAACCATCCATATTTGGCAGCATCAAATCCAGAATCACAAGGTCTGGTCGCTGTTCACCAGCCAAGGTTAAGCCGGCTTTACCTGTCAGGGCGGTGTCGACAATATACCCTTCATAGGTCAAAACCCGATTTAATACACGCAGGATTTCCTCATCGTCCTCAATGATCAAGATTCTCTCATCCATCATTCTTCCTTTCTCAAAGACAAGCGCAGTTACTGCCCAGTTAGATTTTCAATCGCATTTAGCAAATTTGGTACAATCGTACTAATGATAACATTAAAATTATTGCCTAAAGGCATGCCATTTGTCAAACGGTTGTTGGATATCGGATTAACGCTCACAGTCCTGGTGATCCTCTCACCCGTTATGCTCGTTATCAGCATCTTGGTAGCGTGCCAGCACGGCTTTCCAATCCTGTTTAAACAACAACGTCCCGGTTACCAGGGTGAAATATTCACAATTTATAAATTCAGAACTATGAAAGATCTGACGGATGACCTTGGTCAACCTTTGCCAGATCAGCTGCGTCTCACTAAATTGGGTCGATTCTTGCGGTCAACCAGCCTTGATGAGCTCCCCGAGTTGATCAACGTCCTCAAAGGCGAAATGAGCATCGTCGGCCCCCGTCCATTGCTGGTTGAATACTTAACGCGTTACAATCCTACACAATTTCGCCGTCATGAGGTTTTACCCGGTATCACCGGATGGGCACAAATTCACGGCCGCAACGCCATCACCTGGCAGGAGAAATTTGATCTGGATGTTTGGTACGTTGACCACTGGTCCCTGTGGTTAGACATTAAGATTATTGCAGTCAGCATCTGTAAAGTTTTACAGCGAGAGGGCATTTCGCAGCCCGGTCAAGCGACTGCGGAACCTTTTTTAGGTAATTCTCCAGAAGCAGAGGATCATCCCCCAACAACCATCAACCGCTAAGGGGTAATTTCAACTGAGATAAGACCCGCCTGTAGATCGGCAAGCATGTCCTCGAATAAGCGATAACGACCATCAGGGACCAATCCCATGTCCCTATCGGTCAAGACCATCAGGCTCGGGATCTGAACACCAGCCGACCCTTCTAACAGTTCTGACCACAGAGCTTCTAAAGCTGGTCCTGGATCCGTGCTGATCGTACCCACCCAATTTCCCCGCAAAATATCCGGCGAGGTGTCACTGACGACCTTAATATCCAATTCTGCCAGGTTATCGAGCAGATCACTAACCGCCAATTCACCATGCACGTAAACGATTTCAACACCGATATTTGAAAAATTTTCAACTGTTGAACGGAATCCATTGTTATCTGAGTCTGTAGTCAAGATTTCATATTGGGGGAAGGCATTATAAGGCGGAAACAACGGTTGGCAGATCCCGCACAGAAAACGAGCGCCGACAATATAACTCTCAGCCAACACATTACTGACATCACCTTCAGCAGGGAATAAAGCTGCAATTTTGTAATCACTGGATATCAAAGCAGATAAATAGCCAGCCATGAAAGCTTGCTGGCGCATTTCAAGCATCGAGCCGCCAACCAGGCTCAAATTATCTGCAACCACCGCATCTGGATTGTCGACCGCCACAAAGGCAACATCTGGTGCGTTCGCAGCTATGCCATTGAGATCTAAACCCGGTCCCACCCCAACCACCACCTGCACTTCGGGTGAGAGCGATTCAGAGTTTAATGAATCCAAGATGACCAGGTTATGTGAGGCGTCAGCAGTTAATCTTTCCAATGTCTGTTGCGTTTGTGACCAGGTAAACCCGTTTACCTGCGCGCCAGGGACTAATACAACCGTCGGTGTCAGAACCACAACAGTCGCTGTATCCGTCGGTTCAATAACCTCCGGTATCTCCTTTGGCGTTTCCAGATCAACACTGGGCAGCTCATCAACGATCGGTACATCAGGCGCACACGCGGCCACACCGAAAATCAAGATGATGCCAAACACCCACAAAACAAGTTTCAGCGTCTTTTTTCTCTTAAACATTCCCTCTATTTTACCTTAGCCCACATAATAAATAATCCCTCAACTGAGCTAATCTTCAGATGGGATAATCGTATGCTTTTGTCTTTTCGACTTTCTGCCATTCTTTGGGCTAATTTGTAACGATAACCTCGTTTTCCAATATTCCTTTTCAATTCTCTGCTGACCGTCGATCTATGAACGCCAATGACTTCAGCTATCTCTGTTTACTTATATCCGATTTTCAATAAATGATAAATAAGGTATCTTTGTTCAGATGTAAGCTGTTTATTTCTCATCGCAAAGTTTGCCTGTTGATAAGTGCTCCTTTGACTCTGGTAGGTTGAAGGTGACTTATCTCAACGCAGCTTTATTGCAGTTGTGAGTTAAAACAAAGATTATTAATATTGAGGTGGTTTTCACCTTAAATTGATTGTATAATATCAATATGATATTTGCATCAATTACATCCAATACTTAACAAAAGGAGAGTTTAGCTTATGAAAAAAAATATTAATTCCATTCTCTTATCATGCTTGATCATCCTTGTCTCAGTCAGCAGCCCAATACTTTTTGTTCGGGCTGAAGGCTACTTAAATAGTTTATCGCCAGATACAACATCTTCAGAGGTGGCGCTGAATAAGTCTGATGAAAATTTAATCCTCAAATTCTCTAATCAGTTGGGGTTAAATCTTTCATCATCAGACCCACTAGCCACTTTTGCCGATGTTCCGACAACATACTGGGCATATCAAGCAATCGAGAAACTATACCAAGCTGGTATAACCGGGGGCTGTGATCAAAACCCACTCAGGTTCTGCCCAAATCTAAATGTCACCCGGGCAGAGATGGCTAAATTTCTGTTGACAGCGATCAATGGCTCGGGTTACGAGCCCAGCGTGGACGTAAGCGAGGGAACAAGTTTCACGGATGTGGCTGCTGATTATTGGGCTGCTGCCTGGATTGAGCAGCTTTACCAGGTCGGGTTGACGAGTGGCTGCAGCAGCGTTCCACTGATGTTTTGTCCAAATGCCAAGGTCACCCGTGCTGAAATGGCTAAGTTTCTAATTGTGGCCATGTATGCTGATATTCCTGACTACAAACCTGTTGCCGTTGAGGAGAGCAGTTTCGAGGATGTCCCTGCAACCTATTGGGCAAAAGATTGGATCGAAGAATTATATGAAGAGGGCGTAACAACCGGCTGTAGTTTAATCCCCCACAACTATTGTCCTGAGAACAACGTAACACGCGCGGAAATGGCCGTGTTCCTGGTGAGGGCTTTTGTTGAGCCGGTTATTCCTCCTCTGCCACAGGGTCAAGAACTGGCCAATGCTTATGCAGGCATGTACGCGGGCACCGTTGTGACCATGGCTGGGCCGTTCACGGACCAGAATGTGGTCATCTTCAATGGCTCGATTGCCGCCTTTGAAGAAGCCACAGGCATTGACATTCAATATGAGGGCTCAAATGATTTTGAAGCCAACATTATGATCCGTCTGGATGGTGGCGACCGACCCGATATCGTGGACTTCCCCCAACCCGGTTTATTACAGACTGCAGTCGATAAAGGTTATGCCATCGATATGGAAACCCTCATCAACCCATCGTGGATTGAAGAAAACTACTCCCAGGCTTGGCAAGATTTAGCCACCATGAATGGTATGGTTGCAGGCATTTGGGCCCGAGCCAACGGCAAATCCTTTGTGTTCTATCCCAAAGCTAAATTTGAGGAGTACGGATATACCATTCCTGAGACCTGGGATGAGATGATGGCGCTCACTGAAGAGATTGCAGCCGATGGTGATACACCATGGTGTATCGGTATCGAATCAGGTGTTGCGACCGGTTGGACGATGACAGACTGGATTGAAGATGTCCTACTGCGCATTGCCCCACCCGAGGACTATGATGCCTGGGTTGATGGTGAGCTGCCCTTTGATTCACCGCAGGTCAATGAAGCTTTGGACTACATCGAAGAGATCTGGTTCAATGACGACTATGTTTACGGTGGTCGCGCGGCGATCCCCACCATCTTCTTTGGTGATGCCCCCCTGCCCATGTTTGAGAACCCACCAGGATGCTGGTTCAACCGACAGGGTAACTTTGTGACCTCCTTCTTCCCCGAAGAACTCGAAGCCGGTGTGGACTATGACTTCTTCTACCTGCCGCCTATCAAAGAAGAATTGGGTAAACCTGTTCTCGGTGCTGGTGACATTTATGCAGTATTCGATGATCGCCCAGAAGTTCGTGCGGTGATTCAATACTTCTCCACCGGCGAATCCCTTAAATACTGGATCGAGGTTGGTGGCGCGATTGGTGTTCATAATGATGCCAGTCTGGACTGGTACGCTGACCCGGTGACCCGCGGTGTGGCAGAGACCATTCGCAATGCGACTACCTTCCGCTTTGATGGTTCAGACTTGATGCCCAGCGCCGTTGGTGCTGGCACCTTCTGGAAATACATGACAGACTATGTCAGTGGAACGATCACCCGGGAAGAAGCATTACAGCTAATTGATGCCTCGTGGCCAGATTAAGATTAAAATACAGATCATTAATTGTGTTTATCGCAAATATCGGTCTCACCTGATTCTCTGCGCCTGCTGTTGGCCAAGAGTTATGACAATTTTTCCGATAGAATGCTAATTTATTAATCAAGGGCAGGCTGAATGTTTGTGCCTGCCCTAAACTGAAATTCATGAGAGAGACAGAGGAATTAAGGGTTACAACAATAATGCACCATTTGAATATTTAAATAGGAATTAGGCTAACCCAATCCAGGTAGGTGATTAATCAAAACAGTGTCTCAGAATAGTTAAGGTATTTTATAAAATTCAATTTTTTGGATACTAGATATGCATGGATTGCCTTCGGTCGTCGTGCATTTTCTTCCTGTCACCTGAAGGCGATAGCCCACATAAGCATAACTGCCATCATCCAACAGAATTTGGATATCTCCTTTGGTGTAATTATCGCTTAAGGGTTTCATTTGGTTCGGTTTATCCCCGGTCACAACAAAGAGAATAATCCTTTGGGCAGTATTGCTGGGGTTTTCTAATAACAAACCACACTGATAATCACAGATGGTGCTGCTCATCATCGCTAAGCGGCCAACAAAAACGACCAACTGACCATCATCAAATTCAGCCAGGGTATCAAAGTTTGCCTCAATCGGTAAGGGAATCGCTGTCGCTGTTGGTCTTTGAGTGGGTGTCGGGATGGATGTTTGGCTGGGGATTGGTGTTGCTGACAAAGCCAATGATGGTTGATTTTCCTGAGAGTCATTGCTCAGGGACAAAGGTTTACGATCCATATTAAGATTCTCAAGCGCAATCCCAATAGTGCCAACAATAATTAATAATGATAGCACCATAGAAAAGCTGAACATCACAACACGCCAAATGTTTACTTTCTTACGGAAAACGAGATTAAATCGTTCTTGGAGGTTGAGACAAAGCATGTCAAATTCAAGTCGAAAATAGTGACCCTGTATTTTTGTTTGAATGGGAATGTTTTCGTTGGATATCCCAACCAATTTTAATACCTTGTATCCCATGAACCTTTCAATAATCCCTCCTTCAAGTTTTTTCATTTTAATCGTTCGATGATCATGAAAAGTCAATGTTAAGTTTGGAGGCAGCATCTCAGCTTGAAAAACCTTCTCTTTGTTTACGACCAGCGTACCGGCCACAAGGTCGCCAATGCGCTGATTTTTCGCAGTTGCAAGGATAACGATTGCACCAATCGGGTTGGTCTCAACGAGACTGAACAAGGAACGAATGGCAGCCTGTCCCCAGTTGAGTCGACCATCATCTTTCTTAATCACTTTCAAGCGATGCAGTGCCTTGCCTGGCGTCGTGCCAAATGCCCCTTCAAAAATGAAAAAATATAAGAACCAGATCAAGGGGACTGAAAGCAAAATCGTTCCTGAAAAAATGGACATTAGTGCGCTTTGATCAGAAAAATCTAATCCTTGCGTCAATGAAGCAAAGGAGAAAATTACGCAGCCAACAATCAACGCAATGATCAATATATCAACAAAAACAGCGCTAAATCGATAATATACATTCTCGCCTTTGATGGGTAAAACTTGCAACGAATAAGCGCCTGCATCTGTGGGTTTCAATTGTATAGGCGATGATGATATTTCAGGTTTTTCTTGATCTATCAACCGACTTTCAAGTTGATAATCTTGCAAAGGCTCACCACATACGACACAAAGACCGGTTTCATCTGCATCACGCATATTATGGCAGGACCGGCAGTAACCTTTCCGATTAATAATAAATCGAGCGCCACAATAACTGCAAACCTCAGCTGCAACAGGAATATCTTCTGCACATAATGGGCATACCTTCATTTCCTCATTCATTATCAGTCTCCTAGGTCTCAATTTGGCTTAATTCATTTTTACAATAACGACAGATAACAGCCCCTGCTTTGATCTGCTTCCCACAATAAGGGCAATTCTTCATATCTGCTTGAGAAGGTGTGGGGCTGGAATGTGTTGGTTCCAACTGCACTGCCCCATCAGATTGAACGATTAAGCGGCTTTCGATGTGTAAATCTTCAAGCAAAGCTCCACATCGCTTGCATTTCCCATGTTGATCTGCCTCGACGACATCGTGCTCCCGCGCACAATAACCACGTTGGGTCACTTCAAACAATGCTCTGCAGTAACGGCAAAGCTTTGCCTCTGCTTTGATCGAATTGCTGCATATCGGGCATGTTTTTTGTTCTCCAATCCCAACATAGGATAAGACCGGTGTTTGTTGCTGATCCCCACCGATGCCGTTTCTCTTAATATAATCATCGGATGGTTCTTCAATAAATGCTGCATCGTCACTTTGAGGTGCGCCCGTGATGTTGGGGAGTTGCTGATCAGAGATGAATTCTTTTTGTTCAGCTGATGTTATTGCCAATCGCTTATCAGGTTTACAATATAACGACATGGAAATCGCAAAGATAATAAAAAGCACCATGGCGATCAATGAGAATTGGACATTACCTGAACGAAAAGCTTCAGCCAAATCTCCCCGGGGATTAATCAGCGTATGATAAAAAAAGAATGTCACCAGTACAATTCCTATCAACCACAACCAACGATTCTTTTGTTTAATTGATTCCCCCAAGCTCCCGGAAAATCCAAGCATCTGGATAAAGGTATTCTCAACTGCCACCGCAAACACAATTAGAAAAAATCCTTCAAGGCCCCCAACCAATTGCATGGTGAAACTTGGTAATGGAAATCGCTGTAAAAGGGTAGTAATCGTGGTAATCAACCACAAACCAAAACCAATCCCAAGGATAGAAATGACGGAAATTCGATGCAGGATGAATTGCTTGCCCTCGTCCAGCTGATCTTCATTGGCTTTCAAAGCTTTAGGTGTACCAAACATTAAACCAGGTACAAGTCTAAAGACACGTGTGGTCATGGTAGAAAACAAAGATAAGAATACGTTTTCAGAACGAACTGAGAATTCGGCTTGTACCTGCCATTTTCGTAGACGAATCCAGTGCACAATATCATCAAACAGACCTACAACACCATAGGCAATCGTCATATTTACAAAGAGCACCAAACCCGTCAGACTAAACGGCTTCCAAGTGGGATCTAATAAGGAGAAAACCAGTCCATAGAACAAGATCACCGTTAAGAACTTCAACACGAAGGTAAACCGAGACTGGCCTATATGAACACGAAAATGTCCAGAAAATTTTTGTAGACGCTCTCTCAGTTTCATAAATGGCGCAGATTGCTGCCACAAGCCATCTTGATGATTACTCATGGTCCGAGTTAGTATTTCTACACCAATCGAGAACCCAATCACAACAACGGCAGCAAGAAACAGATTACTTCCTACAACACCAGGATCAGTGGAGATATCCAAAGGTGTGGGAACATAAGTCGTCAGTTCAGGTACCAGCAGATCCGCAGACCGAAATCCCACTTGTTCTCCACGACCAACAATTGCGATTGCCTTTTCATCTAACCCATTGGCTTCTTCAATCGCATTAAGTAACGGTTCACGGCCCTCAGGATATAGATAGGCCACCTCAATTAATAAATAACTACGCCGTGCAACGACATAATCCAGACGAAAAGAAGATACTTGGGTCGAAAAGCCAAAGCGAGTATTCCCGAGATCCCGATATCCTGTAAAATCAAGCGCCGTCAGCTCAGATCCGCCAATATTTTTCATGAGTTCTTCGATGGCTTCGGGACTCGAGATCTGTTGATCAACTTGAATGATCTCTTGAGGTGTGAGCGGAGCAATGATCCCGCTGATTAAATACTGTGGATCAGTAACATCCTCTGTGATATAACCTGTTAAATTAACTAAAGAGGCATTCTCGAGTCCAGTTAATAAGCCCCCCATCATCCTTTCCATCCCGGACAATTGGTTTTCCGACATTTCAACAAAATCATCATTTAGATCTGAAAGGTCGATGCGGATCCCTGTCAGGTCATCTTCTGCTTGATGATTCTCGGAAAATTGTGCGCTTGGGATTTCGGGTACTGCTTGCACAGGAAAGAAAATCATCAAAAGACCAATTGTAAATAGGATGACAGCTTTTAATCCAATTATTATTATCTTGATTGGCAGACGATTGATCATTTAATGAGATCCAATTGAAAGTGAATAGACCCACAAATTGCACAAGAATTAAGACGGTTCATTCCATTAATTGTTAGTGGCAAATTGAAATTATGTTGTCCGTGATGAGGAGAATTATTTAAAATTATATAACCAATCATTCTTAAATACAATGAGCCTTAAATCACACTATTAACACATCTTTTCATTTTTCCTGGCTGCTGATCGACACTCTGGAAGTTAGTGTCTTGTCAAGTGGTG
>Ga0334892_1002696_pt1 | contig 12331 bp, 8 predicted proteins | sample GraSluR3_MG_4_FD_207213 | JGI IMG/M metagenome (GOLD analysis project Ga0334892, IMG submission 207213) | Sludge microbial communities from methane-producing bioreactor in Wageningen University, Netherlands - Granular Sludge_15_04-R3 | ecosystem: Engineered > Bioreactor > Anaerobic > Unclassified... | reverse complement strand
AGAGGTTTCCCCGGTTTCGTCGCGTTCGCCTTGCAGATAGCGGATCACAGCAGAGGTTGGTTCACTCCCGTCGAAGACAGCGGCGAAGATGCGCATCTCGCGGGCGATGGCGGCGACCGGCGGCGTGCCCCCGAAAACAAAGGTGCGGTCGGCGAGGCCCGCCGCCTGCATCACCGACCAAAAGTCGGCGAGCGCCCGGCGCCCCGTCTCGGGTGTGAGGCGGTAGCTGACGCCGATCACGTCGGGTTGGAACTCGCGTGCCAGGTCGGCAAAGCTCTCGACGTCGGTCGCGGGTCCGGTGAAGCGGACCTCGTGGCCCAGCCGCTCGGCGAGCGCGAGGAAGTGGTGAACGCCGGCGACGTGCACGCAATCGGCTAAGGCTCCGGCAAGGATTCGCATCGTTGACCTCCCTTAATGTAGGGCGGCTAGCCGAGCCGCCCAAGGTCGGGACAGCTTCCCGACCTACATAACTGCATGCGGGCGGGTAGCCGACCCGCCCACGGTCGGACCGATTGCTTGACTAGCGTTCACCGGTGTCGACGTAGCGGTGCAGCTCCTGCACCGACATCGTCTCGATGTCCAGGCTCTTCATCGTGCGGCCCTCGCGCCAGTAGTCCTTGCCGTGGACGATGTTCGCCAACCGGATCATCGCGCGCATCGTCGCGGTCTCGACACCGTACTGCCGCCCGAACTCGGCGATGGGGACGAGGCTGCAGGGCACGTCCTCGAAGATATAGCGGTGGCGCAGCTGGGGTGGTGCGTTGATCCCCGCGTAGCCCTGGTTGGCGTGCATGGCCTCGTGGAGGGTGCTCCCCTCGGCGTTGTAGGCGCGATAGAGCCACTCGCGAGCCGTCTGCGCGCGGATGCCCAGGGCTGCGGCGACGGTCACCCGCTCACGGTCGAGCGCTTCCAGGACGCTCGCCGTCGCCGGCGTCACGCCGTCCATGTAGAACTCGAAGGCGCCGTGCGTGCGCTCGATCCAGCCTGCATTGAGCAGGGTGAGTGCCGGATGAAAGATGGCCCCCATGTTGTTGAGGCTGGTGTGCAGAACGCTCTTGGCGGGAATGAACTGCGGATAGACGCGCTGGATCAGCGGCAGGGCCTCGTCGGTCCGGCTCGTCGGCAGCGCGGCCACCGGAACCGAGAACTTCGTGCGGAAGATGCGCGCCTGCGTGGGGCCCATGCTGCGCGCCGCGAAGAGGAAGGTCTCGGCCTCGCATATGATCGGGCGCGTGGCGCAGCCTGCCTCCCGCAACCCCGCGGCGAACTCAAGCGCCCCGCCGGTTCTGCCGGGATTGAGCAGGACGACCTGGTCGTCCCGGAGGCACGCTGACGTGTTGAGCGCCACCCAGCGGTGGCCGCTTGCCGGGATCACGACCATGATCAGGTCTGCGTCTTGCACGGCTTCGGCCATATCACACGTCACATTGACCAGGGGACAGTAATGATCGCGTCCATCTTCCGTCGTCAGATCAATGCCGCCTCGCAACCGGATGGCTTCGATGTTGGCCTCCGTCCGGTTGTAGAGGGTGACGCTGAAGCCGCGATTCGCCATGTCGGCGGCCATCGACTTTCCCCCATGGCCGGCACCGATCACGGTGATCCTCAGGTCGTTGACATCGTGGTTCATCTTGAGCACCTCCTCAACTTGGTTGCGTTGGTTGGAGCAGGACAAGGGGCGACGCCCTTCGCGCGAGTGCGTGGGGGGGCACCACAGACGACGTGGGTCGCGAGTCACCCTACTTTACCACAGAGCGCGCCGGTTGACCACTGTGGTGCCGGTTGCCGTGTGCGAGGCGCGACAAGGGTTCGGGGCGCAGCGTGCTCGTGACGGACCACCGCTCAAAGCCCTTCCAAGGGCTTTGAGCGGGATGCGTGGCGCCGGGTTGTCTGCGGGATGGTCAGGCGGCGGCTTCGGCGCGCTCCCAGCGCGCCATGAGAGCGGTGAGGTGGCTCTCCAGCTCGCGGTAGGTCTGCTCCAGCGACTGAATCTCGGCCCAGTCCTGCTCCTCGGTCGCGCGGACCATAGCTTCGGCGAGATCGTTGAGCCGTGTTTCCTTCTCGTGAATGGTGGCGACGAGCCTCTCGACGTCCTCGACCGGTTGATCGGGCGCGACGGACCGAGCGCTACGCCGCTGTGTGTCGAGAGCCGCCCCGCGGGCGGACGCCGCACGGGCCTCGGCGGCCGCGGCGCGTTCCGCCTGACGCGCGGCGAGATAGGCAGCGTAGCCGCCTGCATAGACGTGCAGGCGGCCATCGCGTAGTTCCCAGACCTGGGTCGCCAAGCGGTCGATCAGATAGCGGTCGTGGGAGACCATCAAGACGGTGCCGGGGAAAGCCAACAAGGCCTCCTCCAGCATCTCCTGTGCCTCGATGTCCAGGTGGTTGGTAGGCTCGTCAAGGAGCAGGAAGTTGACCGGATCCAGCGCCAGGATGGCCAGCGCGAAGCGCCCGCGCTCACCGCCGCTCAGGGCGCGCATCGGTTTGTAGATGTCGTCCCCGCGGAAGAGGTAGCGCGCCAGCAGATTGCGCGCCTCGCCTAGGCCCATCAACTGGTGTGCCAACAGCTCGTCGAGCACGCTCTGGTCGGGATCGAGGAGCTCGTAGGCCTGGGCGAAGTGACGCACATCGAGGTTGGCGCCCAGACGCAGGTCGCCTGCCAGCACCGGCAGCTCGTCGAGTAGGGTCCGCAGAAAGGTCGACTTGCCGCTGCCGTTAGCACCGATCAGCGCCGCGCGTTCGCCGCGCAGGAGCAAGAGTTCGTCGATCTCGAAGAGCGGCGTGTCCGGATAGCCAAGGGTGACGTCCCGCGCCCGTAGGACCTCGTTCCCTCCCCGCTGTCGGCTCTTCAGTCTCAGCCTGAAGCGGTCGAGTGAGGGGTCGGGTGCCCGCAGCGCTTTGATCGCCTGCTCGATCTCGGCGACGGTCCAGGTGCGCTTCGAGATGGCAGGGCCATCCTCCATGAACTCGCTCCACTTCTGATTCAGAGCCTGGGTCCCCCCCAGCTGCACCGCCTGGACGGCACGTGCCAACCGCTTGAGTCGCCCCTTGGCCTGGTCGTCGCCACTCGGCATGAAGCGCTTGATGAAGTCGAGCTCTTTGAGGAAGCGCGCGTAGACCGATTCGAACTCCTTGGCGCGCCATGCCCAGCGCTCCTCACGTTGCATCACATAGGCGCTGTAGTTGCCGCGGTAGACCTCCATCCCCTGCCCGCGCATCTCCCAGATGACGTTGACCACCTGGTCGAGGAAGTAGCGGTCGTGGCTGACGATGACCAGGGCGCCCTCCCATCGGGCGAGTGTCGATTCGAGCCAGGCGACGGCCTCGATGTCGAGGTGGTTGGTCGGCTCGTCGAGCACCAGGAGATCCGGTGCCTCGAGCAGCAGACGTGCTAACAGGGCGCGCGTCTTCTGCCCGCCGCTGCAGTGGGCGAGGGGCATGTGCTGCTGTTCATCCTGGAAACCGAGCCCGGCCAACACCTGTTCGATGCGTAGCTCATACTCGTAGCCGCCATCGCGGGCAAAGGCCTCCTGGGCCCGTCCGTAGCGTGCCAACAGCGCCTCGTCCCCGCCGCCGTCGGCCATCGCGATCTCCATACGGCGCAGGGCCGATTCGCGAGCGCGCAGCTCGGTGAAGACCGTGAGCATCTCCTCGAAGACCGTATGCTGCGGCGCGAGGAAGGCGTCGGCGGCCTCCTGTTCGAGGATGCCTACGCGTGTGCCCTTGGCGATGTGGAGCGTGCCGGCGGTGGGCGTATCGAAACCGACGAAGATACGCATCAACGTCGTCTTGCCCACGCCGTTAGCCCCGACCAAGCCGATACGCGCGCCTCGCGGCACCTCGCCCGTCAGGCCTGTGAAAACATCCAGATCCCCAAATGACTTGCCCAGCTCCTGAAACCTTACGACCGCCATGGTTCACCCCTTACCTCAGAGAACGAAAAAGCCGCGGCTCCTGTGCGCCCGCGGCTCTTTGGGTTCTGACCTAACAAAAAAGCGTGGGCTGTGTGCGCCCACGCTCTAGTTCTTGTGTCTATCCGTCAGACAGGCGCACTACGACAAGGAAAACTCCCCGTCGCCTTCTGCTGCTAGCATGAACCACGCCTCTCCGACCATCATCTACGCAAACCTCGTGAATGGCTTCAATGTCACTAATCTACGTCAGTGATTATACCCGAACCTGCCGAAAAGTGCAACTGCGTGGACGGCAGGACGGCGGACAGCAGGACAGCCTATCGGGCACTGATGCCGCTTGTCGTTTGATTAGAATTGGGTTATAATGGAGTTGGCCGAGCATATCATACTTGGCATGGCCCACCCAGGACGGTGGTGTTGGGCAGGTCCGACGTTGCTGACGCCGCGGACTGACCAAGCATCCTCGAAACGGATCGGCGTTCCGCAGGTGGCCCTCGGCGACCTGCTGCGAAGGAGAGTCAGCGTGGCTGAGACGAAAGCATATCGGATCCTGCTGGTGGTCGATGAGCCTGCTGTGGCGCGTCGCCTGACGGAAAGGGGCTACCAGGTAGAGGTGGTGCGTGACGGCGCGCAGGCGTTGCTTGCCCACGACGCGTATCGCTACGATGTAGCCATCCTGGGTCACCATGCCCTTGACGACGACGTCTGGACCACCGTTCGGATGCTGCGCGCCCGTACCCCGGATCTGCCCTGTCTGCTGATCGTGTCGGCGGGCGGCGTGCCGGACGTGAAGCTGGGCATGGAGGCGGGGATCTGCGACTGCCTAGTGCAGGATGCTGATCACGTCTACCTCGAATGGCTGCCCTGTCTGGTCGAGCGGGCGCTCATGCGCCTGCAAGCGGAACGTGAACACGCCTCAGTCGAGGCGGCGCTCCAGGAGAGCCGCCGTGCCCTAACGACCCTGATGGACAACCTGCCCGGTATGGCCTACCGTTGCCTCAACGACGCCGATTGGCGTCTTCTCTTTGTGAGCAGCGGTTGTGAGGCGCTCACCGGCTATCCACAGCACGACCTGCTTCTCAACCGCCGGCTCTCCTATGCGGAGCTCGTCCACCACGAGGATCGCGCTAGGCTTCGGCGAGCGATCGCCGAAGGGCTGCGCGATGGGCGCCACTTTGAGTGCGAGTACCGGATCGTGACGGCTTCGGGCGAGGTGCGGTGGGTTTGGGAGCGCGGCACGCAGGTGCCCGGGAACGACGGGGCTGAGGTGCTTGAGGGCTTCATCTTTGACGTAACCGCGCGCCGCGAGGCTGAGCGGCAGCTCCGTGACTACTCCGAGCGCCTTGAGGAGAGGGTGGCTGAGCGTACGCGGGCGCTGGAGGAGGCGCAGTCCCAACTCGTGCGGCGCGAAAAGCTCGCCGTGATGGGGCAGATCGCGGGCGGGGTGGGACACGAGTTGCGAACGCCGCTCTCGATCATCAAGAACGCGGCTTTCCTCCTCGCGGAGGCCATCAACGATGCGTCGCTCAATGCAGGCGAGTTAGTGGCCATGATCGATGGGGAGGTGGAGAGGGCTGACCGCATCGTTGCCGATCTGCTCGACTTCGCGCGCTCCGGCACGCCGGTGCCGTTGCCCCTCGAACCGGAAGCTCTGATCACCGGCGCGTTAGCGCGCGCCCAACTCCCCGGCGGTATTGAGGTGGTGACCGACGTGCCGGCAGCGTTGCCCCTGGTGCTGGCCGACCCACTGCAGATGGAGCAGGTGCTGTTGAACCTGATCACCAATGCCCACCAGTCGATGGGGAGCATCGGGACGCTGACCCTCCGAGCAGCAGCATCCGATGCGGGTCACCTGGTCTTTGTCGTCAGCGACACGGGTGGGGGCATCTCTGAGAGCGTCATGACTCAGCTGTTCGAGCCGCTCTTCAGCACGAAGGCGCGCGGCATCGGTCTGGGATTGGCCCTCTGCAAACATCACGTCGAGGCCAACGGCGGCACGATTGCGGCGGCGAACAACCCCGAGCGTGGTGCCACCTTCACGGTGACGCTGCCGATCCTCGCTCCGACGGAGGGTTAACGCGCATCACACGCCGTCCCGCTCAAGGCCGACGTCTTTCCCGCCCAAGGGCGTTCTGGCGGCCTTGGGCGGTAGTCTGACGGCGGTAGCTCGCAGGGTCCCCTTGCCGCCCCTCGAAGCGGGTGACCGCACAGGGCCCGCTGAAGGCCCCTGAGCGGGGCTGCCTGACGAAAGCTCCTCGTCGGACATCCTTGCCGCCCCTCGATGCGGGTTGTCTGGACCTCTTCCTTACGGTATCATATAGGCAGCGTCTGAACAGGCGAGACGGTCCTAGCGCTGAGAGGGGCAGGTACCTATGAAGCGGAAGCTGTTGGGTGTGACCCTCGTCGCACTCGTAACACTGATTGGCGTCGTTCCCCTGCGTGCCGCCTCAGGTCCGGTGCTGATCTTGGAGATCGAAGGTGTCATCAATCCCCTGACAACGCGTTATCTGGAGCGCGGGCTGCGCATGGCGCAGCAGCAGGATGCGGAGCTCGTCGTCATCACCCTCGATACGCCGGGCGGGCTGGAGACGGCGATGCGCGAGATGGTCCAGCTGCTCCTCGATGCCGCGGTGCCCACGGCGGTCTACGTGACGCCGGGGGGCGCGCGGGCGACGTCAGCGGGTCTCTTTATCTTGATGGCAGCCGATGTGGCTGCGATGGCTCCGGCGACGCAGGTCGGCGCCGCGCATCCGGTGCCCCTGGGGGCCGAGATCGACGAGATCACCAGCGCCAAGGCGACCAGCGATGCGGCGGCGCTGGTGCGCGGCATCGCGGTGGCGCGTGGGCGCAACGCCGAGTGGGCCGAGAGCGCGGTGCGTGAGAACGTCTCCGTCACTTCTGAAGAGGCGTTGGAGATCAATGTGATCGATCTGATCGCCCGCGATCTCAATGATCTGTTGCGCCAACTCCAAGGACGCAGCGTGGGCGACATAACGCTGGAGCCGCTGGGGCGCACGGTGGAGGAGACACCGATGAACGTCGGTGAGCGCTTCTTCCACGTGATCACCGAGCCCAACATCGCCTACCTGCTGCTCTCGTTGGGGACGCTGCTGCTCCTCGCCGAGGTCGCCGATCCCGGGCTCAGCATCGCCGGCATCGGTTCTGCCGTCGCCTACATCGTTGCCTTCCTGGCGCTGGGCAACCTGCCGGTGAACTGGGCGGGCATCGCCTTGTTGGCGGTCTCGGTGATTCTGTTTGCCGTGGCGCTCCTGACGGATACCGAGGCTATTGTCTCCCTTGCGGCATTGATTCCCTTCGTGATGGGGTCGTTGCTGCTGTTTGTGCCCTTTGAGCCTATCTCGCCGTCGCTGCCGATGGTCCGTGTGAGCCCCTGGCTCATCGGCCTGATGGCGGCGGCGATCTTCGGCTTCAGTCTCGTGGTCCTGAGGGCGATCCTGGTCGCGAGCCGCCGGCCGCCGCAGTCCGGTGCGCAGCGGCTCGTCGGCTGGACGGGTACAGCGCTCACGGATCTGGCGCCGACGGGCCAGGTGCGCGTTGATCGTCAGGACTGGAGTGCCATCTCGGACGGCGGCAGGATCCCATCCGGTAGTGTGATCCGGGTCACGGGGGTCACCGGTGTGCGTCTGGAGGTCGCACTCGATGAGACTGCTCAAGCAGACGGTGAAGCATAGCTCCTTATAACCATCAACTGACGAATGTACCCAAAGGGGGCAAGTTATGGAATGGCTCGTGATCCTGATCGTAGCACTGGGTGTGGCTGTATTGCTGGCAATGTCGGTGCGGATCGTGCCGGAGTATCGGCGCTTGGTGGTCTTCCGGCTGGGGCGCTCACTGGGGCCCAGCGGACCGGGGATTGTCTTTCTGATTCCTTTTGTCGATAGGGCCGTTGCGGTGGATCTGCGCGAGGTCTTCTTCGATGTGCCGCCGCAGACCTGTATCACTGCAGACAACGCGTCGGTGAGCATCGACTTCCTTGTCTACGACAAGGTGATCGACCCGGAGCGTAGCGTGTTGGAGGTCGAGGACTTCACGGGCGCGGCGCGCGGGCTGGCGATCACCACGCTGCGTGCGGTGGTAGGCGCGATGGATCTCGATGACGTGCTGTCCAAACGTGATGACATCAACCGTATCTTGCATGAGAAGCTGGATGACGTGACCGATCGTTGGGGTATTCGGGTGATGGCGGTCGAGATCCGCGAGGTGGTGCCGCCGCGCGACGTGCAGGATGCGATGACACGGCAGATGGCTGCGGAGCGCGACCGTCGCGCGACGGTCGCCGAGGCCCAGGGCGCCAGAGAGGCGGAGATCGTGCGGGCAGAGGGTCAGAAGCGCGCTGCGGTCCTGCGGGCCGAAGGTGACCGCCTGGCTCAGATCGAGGTGGCGGGGGGTGACCGGCAGGCAGCCATCCTGCGCGCCGAGGGCTTTGCGCTGGCACTTGACGAGATCTATAAGGTGGCCCAGGGCGTCGACAGCAAGACGCTGACGCTGCAGTACCTGGAGGCGCTCAAGGCGCTGGGCGAGGGGGCCTCGACCAAGTTCGTGATCCCCACCGAGTTTGTGAATCTGGCACAGCCGCTGGTCTCCAATGCGCTCAAGGCGCACGAGGAGTAGCTGCCGTCCGGCGAACGCGGATGAACAGACGAGGCGCCTATGGGTGATGTCGCCCATAGGCGCCTCGTGGTTTGGCCTCACCGGACCGCTAACGGGTCCTGGTCCTATGACCCACTAGGCGCTATCGCTGAGGTTGCGCTCCGCGTAGACGCGCATGGCTTCGGCCAGGAAGCCGGCCATCCCGTCAGCGATCTTCTCGTAGAAGGCCCTGAACTCGGGATGATCCGTGTAGGTCTGCGCAAGATGAGTGTAGACCTCCGCCGGTGCGGGGTAGAAGTGCTCGATCCAGGCGTGATGCCGGGCGACCAGGGCCTGCACCTCGGGTGCGTCGGGGGCGTGGGTCGCCACCAGCGGCGCCAACGCCTGGTGGATCGCCTCGCTTTCAGCGCCGATCGCTTGCCATTCGGCCTTCGACATGCTGCGGGCCTTCCGCTCCGAGGCCTCGACGACCTCATCCCCATACATCTCACGTGCTTCACGCCGGTAGCGCGCGGCGGTCTCCGGCGCAAACCCCTCGTAGAGTTCTTCATCCGTCATAGACATCGGTTCCTCCGTCAGTCTTTGTAGTGTTCTGTCGATCGTCTCCAGGAGGCGGGACAAGCGCCTCGCGCGCTGCTGCAGCAACGTGCGGTGCTGGTGCAGGGCCGTGACCAGATCGAACTGCGGGTCGTCCAGGATCTCGCCTATCTCTTCCAGGCTGAGATCCAGCTCCTTGAAGAAGAGGATCTGCTGCAGGCGCAGCGCCTCCGGCTCTCCATAGCGCCGGTAGCCCGCGTCGGTCCGCGATGCCGGGCGCAGGAGCCCGATCCGATCATAGTGGTGAAGCGTCCGGACGCTCACCCCGGCCATGGTCGCCAGTTGACTTACGCTGTAGTGCCTCTCTGTCATCCCTCCTCCTACAGCGTCTACTATACACTATGACGTAACGTCAGGGTCAAGGGGCAAACGCGAGTTCGTTCAGATTGGGGTGAAGGGCGTGATCGCGAGGGGCGAGGCCCGGCGCAGAGGCAAAGAACAACGGTCAGACGTCGGACGGACCCAACGTCTGACCTATCAGAGACGCGTGCAGATCACCAACCGGGGACGACCAGCACCTGCCCGGCGTAGATGCGGTTCATGTTGTAGATGCCGTTGGCCTGCGCCAGGCTCCAGACGTTGACGCCGTGGCGGGCGGCGATGCCGGTCAGCGTGTCGCCGTAGCGCACGACGTAGCGGTAGCCGTGGTAGATGGGACCGCCCCAGCACGTCCCGGGGATGACGAGCCGCTGGCCATAGCGGATGTAGTTGGGGTTGACGAGGTAGTTGGCGCGGGCGATGGCCCAGGGGTTGACGCCGTAGCGGCGTCCGATGCTGAAGAGCGTCTCACCCCACTGGACGACGTGCACACCTCCGGTGCACGCCGCGACGGGGGTCGCGATGCTCAGGGCGAGGATCAGGAGAACAACGACTGCGAGTGCTCGCTTCATGGCCACACCTCCTGTTGTTCCGGGTCCTATGACCGCACAACCCGCTGGAACCGGGTTGCGGTGAGGGTGAGCGTGGAGGCGGGTCGTGCGCGTCCGTTACCCTGATGATACGACAGAATCGGGCGCGGGTCAAGCACCCACGCGGTGGGGCGCAAGCCGGAGGCTTTAGGGCCGGGTGCCGCCGGGGCGGATGGGGACCGGACCGCCGGGCATGGGGCGTCCTCCCATCCCGCCGCCGGTCACGATCTCGGTGACGGTGAAGCTCGCCGCCTGCGTGCCGCCGGTGACGCTGCCGTCGGTGAGCAGGCCACCGGTGGTTGTGCCCTCCACGCTGCCTCCGGTCAGTACGTCGTAGGTAGTGCCGTGGGTGATCTCAGGCGTCGAGACGACCAGCGACTGGTAGGCTCTGCGCGGCACGAAGGTCAGGAGGGTGGTGCCGCTCTCCTCCACGATGCGAACCGGCGTGCCGCCCGGCAGCATCGAAGGGAAGGTCACCATCGCCGCATACTGGGTCGACGAGGGACTGGGCGCCTGGGCCATGCCGGCGCTGCCCGCCGCCACGAGGACGCCCCCGGTCATCGTGGCGCCCATATAGTCCAGCGCGCCGTTCCAGTTGCCCGTCGGTCCGTGGATCAGGAGGGTGCCATCGCTCATATCGATGGTGCCGTTGGCGTCGATGCCGTCGCCGTCGGCATCGACGATGATCATCCCGCCGTTGATCGTCAGGTGATAGGCCCCCATCCGGGCGAACTGATCACCCCCCGGGCGACCGCCGGCGAAACCCGAGCCATCCTGCCCGCCGGCGACGTTGACCCCATCGTCACCGGCGGTGATATCGAGCGTGCCGCCGTTGATCGTGATCTCGGCACTCTCCAGTCCCTCGTACGAGCGGGTGATGGTCAGGGTGCCGTCGTCGATCCGGAGGGACTCGTCGGCATGGATGCCGTCATCGCCGGTCGCCAGGACGATCTCTCCGCCCGTGATCATGGCACTGCCGTTGCTGTGGATGGCGTCATCGGCGGCGTCGACGGTCAGGCTACCTCCCGTGATCACGAGGGCCACGCCGGCTTTCAGGCCCTTCCTACTGGCGTCGCCGGCGCTACCTGTCGCCGCGCTACCTCCGCCCGCCGTGACATTCAGCGTGCCCCCACTGACGGTGAGGCTCGTTGCCGCCTGGATGCCGTCGAGCCCCGCGTTGATGTCGAGCATCCCGCCCTCGATGACGACGAAGCCCTTCTCGGGGCCGGTGTCGTTGTTCGCTTGCACGCCGTCGGCACCGGCAGAGAGGGTGAGGTGGCCGTCGCTGATGGCGACCGAGTCCCGCCCGCGGAGCGCGTCATTGACGGCGGTCACGGAGATCTCGCCGCCGGTGATCTTGAGGTCGTCTTTGCCGGCGATGCCGTTACGGTAGTTGGCGTCGACGATGAGCGTGCCGTTGCCGGTGAGGGTCAGGTCGTCGTGGCTGAAGATCGCCGCATCGGGCTCGTCGGTGCCCTCAGGGAAGACGTAGCTCTCGCCATCGGTGACGCGGTTGACGCTGCCCGCCGCGAGGGTGATGATCGCCTTCTCCGCGCTGACGACGTAGATGGGCGCACTCGTGCTCGAGGTGATCTCCGCCCCGTCGAGCACCAGGACGACGTCGCCCTCGTCCTGGGTGTCAACGATGAGCTGCCCGTCCCGCAGGAGGCCGCTGACGATGTAGGTGCCCGCGGCGCTGATGGTTACGACGGAGCCCGAGGCCGCTGCGCCGCCTCCGTCGATGTCGACGGTGTCGCCCCCGAGCGTGATCGTCGTCGCGTCCGGCAGGCCCTCCTCCGCGGGCCGGTTCGTCTCGCCGGCGGTGGCGGTCGGGGTCGGGAGGAGCCCGGTGGTAGGCACTGGCGTGGGCTCCAGGGTGGGGGCGGCGGGTGTGGATGCTGCGGTCGGGGTTGTGGTGGGTCCGACCTGCATCTCCGCTTCGATCGTGCCGGGAAGCGCTCCGGCGCAGGCACTCAGCGTCAGGGCTGCAACGAGCGCGAGGATCAGCAGGGGGTTCTTGGTCATCAGTATGTCCTTCCTGTCTCTTATTCCGTACGACAGTCTACATCGACGACCTGAGAAGGCGATGAGAAAAGCCTGCATACCAGGTGAGACTTGGCGCGAGCGAAGGTGCTCCTCACCGCGAGCCTACGCATGTGGACTGCGAGTCACGGCGACGGCGGCTTGGCTCAACTCTCGAGATCGAGCATCACAGACCTGATCAAGCTGTCTATCGACCGGACCGCGGGCGTCCTCGCCGATGAGCGCGTGTCCCTCCAACGCAACGCTAACGCTCACCAT
>Ga0334892_1002695_pt1 | contig 12334 bp, 4 predicted proteins | sample GraSluR3_MG_4_FD_207213 | JGI IMG/M metagenome (GOLD analysis project Ga0334892, IMG submission 207213) | Sludge microbial communities from methane-producing bioreactor in Wageningen University, Netherlands - Granular Sludge_15_04-R3 | ecosystem: Engineered > Bioreactor > Anaerobic > Unclassified... | reverse complement strand
TGTGGAATAATCTGCTGAACGCTCGTAGATCAAACCCAGCAAAAACAATGCGATCCCCTCATGAAACCGATCACCCACCGATCTAAAATAAGCAAGGCCTTCCTGGCTGTAGTTCAATGCTTTGTGGAAATCTTTAGTACGTAAATAGAAATTACCCAAGCCGATATTAGCTAATCCAAGTTCTGACGGACTCCCTCCCTGCTCGAAAATAATCAATGCACGTGAGTGCATTTGGTAAGCCATCTCATTCCTGCGTGAACGCTGTGCTAATGAACCAAGCCGGTTGGCTAGTACTCCTAATATCGGCTCAAAGGGTACCAGGTAACCAGCCGAATGGATTGCTTTTTGAAACAGGAGGATACCTTCTTCAAACAGGCTGCGAGTATTATAAAACTGGTAGAGGATATCAATGCAATTTTTAAGTTTTTCAATTGAGTTTTTCTCAATAAATAAATCCCATGCACATAAAATGTTATCCAAATCAGCTTCAATCTGTTCAAGCGCATCAATTTGAAGTGAATATGGATTATCCCTGGCAATTCTTTCCAGTAAAGCAATAAAGTACTCCGCATGGATCTGCCTTGTCGTTGTGAATAGATTGCGTCTTTTCGCTTTGTGGGTGGCAAACTCTTGGATAATATCATGCAAAGCATATCGATTTACACCGACTCTGTGGATGAAGGATTTTTCGACCAGACTCAATAGAATTTCAGCTGTTGTTTGAGTGATATGCAGGGCAGCCTCTTGTGCGAAACCACCTTGAAAACTGACCAACCGACAGAGGACAAGTTGTTGTGTTTCTGATAATAACTGCCAGGATCGTTCTAATACGATTGATAGGTTGTGCCCCTGATTAGGTTGAGCCGATTGCATGGGGTCCCACAGTCCGGTATTAGCGTTAAGCTCATTGAGCAGATCAGGGATCGATAAAGTGGCTGTTGCCGATGCCATTAGCTCAATACTTAGAGGGTGACCTTCGACCTTGAAGCACAGCTCCTCGATCAGAGGAAGGTTGGTTCCAGAGATATTAAACTGATGATCTATTTGCCTTGCCCGTTCCTCAAACAATATTACCGCTTCAGTCGAAGTACAATCTGCAGCCATTTCAGGAGAGTCATCTAACCGATAATTAAGACCTTTCAAAATATAGACATGCTCCTCATGAAGGTCTAAACGCTCTCGTGAAGTGGATAAAAACTTGATACCTAATGCATTAGCTAAAATCTCCGTTACAACATTCCGAATTGGATCGCGCAACAAATGGTTCTCACAACCATCCAGGATCATTAGGCACTGTTTTTCACGTAAATAATCCAACATTTGAAGATGATGGGGTGCCGTTCCTGAGAAAGAGAACTTTAGGCATTCTTCCATCTGGCGGTCCAACCCATCTTTAGAGGATACATCCCTTAAGGGAATAAAAAAAACGCCGTGCGCGTACAATCCTCGCATGAGTTGACCGATCTCTAACGCCAGCCGGGTTTTCCCCACTCCGCCCTGACCAATCAACGAAATCAGTCGATTGTGAGGATTTGCCAGCATTTGGCTCAGCTCACCAATCTCTGCTTCCCTTCCTACAAACGAGGAAGAAAACCGAGGGACACTACTCTCTATCACGGGAATGACCGGGGGTAACGTCTGACCGGAGTTGGAAAGCTCACGGATTTCATGATACAGCCGGGTCACTGATTCTTTAGGCAGAACACCCAGGTTTTTTTGTAAATATTTTTCCAACTGCAGGTATTGATTCTTGGCATTCGTCCACTGCTCTTGGAGGGCATACAACTGCATACTGTGAGCGCAGGTTTGGTTATCCCACGGTGCCATCGCAAATATTTTGTCAGCAAGATGACTGGCTTGGACAAAATCCCCCCGTCGCTCAAAATATTCACACAGTAAATTTTGGGCTTCCAATGCTTTCTTGGCAGTGCCCTCCCGCACCAATAAAGCCCACTCATCGAATAATAGCGAGTCAAATAATGAAAAGCGATCTAAAAACGATCCTTTATACAACACCACTGCTTCAATCAGGGCTTGAATATCCAAACCCTCCAACCGTTGCCGGTCATGAAAGTTTGTCAACGCGCAATGAAATGCCTTATCAAAAGCATGTAGATCTACCCATATATTCGCCTTAGGGTTGAGGGCAATCTTATCACGATGGGTCACAAGCAGAGGGATAGGTTCCGCACCTTCTGTCCAGCCTTTACGCAGGCGCACCAGTGTTTGACGCAAATTGTGAAGCGCTTTTTCTTCACTGTACTCGCTCCACAACAAACCCGCCAAATGGCTCCGGCGAAAACTTTGGGGGGCTTCAACCGCCAGGTAAACCAGCAATGCCCTGGCCTTTTGGGTACTAAAATGAAAGGATGGTGTGCCCTGAGCTTCAAAACGAAAGCCCCCCAAGCAGTACATCCTTATATCGATTAGATGTGGCGACATTTACCTAAGTATATCATTTTTATCTGATTTGTGACGCTCTGATAACGCAAAATATGGAAAATATTAATCAAACATGCTGACCAGACACTATTTCTCCTATTTAATTCGCGTTTGGCGGGGTGATAATCCGCTGGTTGACGAATGGCTGGCTTCACTCGAAGACCCTACCACCAATCAAATCATCTATTTCAAGACACTGGAGGAATTATTTGCCTTTTTACAGAAAAAAGCATCGGTAGATCAACACCATAATTTTTCGCCACTTGATCACTGATTTTGTTAAGTTGACATTCAACTAAACCAATTATTATGCAAAGTGTCAGATCTTTATCAAGAAACCTTCAATTTTAAGAAAATTAGGAGCTATCCAACCATCATTACACAAATCTGGACAATTATTTGAAAGGAATAAGCTATGTTTTATAAATCGTTTTTTCGCAAATCAATGTATTTAATCTTATCCTTTGTGATGATCGTCGCTCAGTTTAGCATCTTTGCCTTTACACCAGCAAAAGCGAACGACATTGAAACAAGGGCGATACCAAACACACCCGGCAATCTATTATCGGTTGGTTATACTAACGCAATACAAACAATTACATATTCTGTCACCAATGTCACGTACTACCAGGTTTGGCGTTCACAAGTCAGTGCGTCCAGCGGTTACCAACACATCGCTGATACCGATCGTTTTGAATATTCGTTAGGTTATGAATATGGCACGTACTATGATTATGATGTTGTCAATCAAACCACCTATTATTACAAATGGAAAGCCTGTAATGCCTCGGGGTGTAGCGACTTCAGCCCTGTCACAAGCCGCAAGCTTGGCATGTTAGATCCACCAACCAATATCCAAGCCAGTCAGAATACTTATGCTGATAAAGTGCGCATCACCTGGGACTTGGACTCAAGTAATGTCGACATTCACCATTATAAGGTGTACCGTGCCAGTTCTTCAACAGGATCATATCTTTCTATTGGTGATACCTATGGAACAGGAAGCGGTTCTTTTGATGATTATGATGCACCTGCCGGACAGAAGCGTTATTATAAAGTGAGTGCCTGCACCGATAATGATAATTGCAGCGAACCATCATCAGAGATTGCTGAAGGTTGGCCCCGCTTGCCAGCACCCAATTTAAGCACCACCCAAGGTACCCGAAACGGTTATGTTTCCATAAGTTGGGGAAAACATGAACAGGCCACATACTTTGAGCTCCTTCGAGGAAACAATTCACAGAGTTTTAATACAACCTGGACTTTACAGAAAAGTCCTGAGCCATACCAAGATTACTCTGTTTCTGGAACAAACCATTACTGGTACACCGTCAGAGCTTGCAGCACATTGGGATGCAGCTCTTACCGCTCACCAGTTGAGGGTTGGGCTGGCGCTCCTCCCCCGCCGCCCACCAATATTAACGCATCTGATGGGTTGGAAAATAACATTTATGTGAGTTGGAACGCATCAAACGGCGCAAATTATTACGAAGTTTACCGCGCACCAACCGCGTCTGGCGCGTACGAAAAACAAAGCGAAAGAGTTGTAGATTTGTTTTGGAGGGATATCTATACCGAACCAGGTGTAACTTACTGGTACAAGGTTAAAGCATGTAATTGGAATGAAGGTGGAACCTGTAGTGAGTTGAGCACCTCACATAACGATGGCCTTCGGACTGGGCCACCCATGCCACCCACAAATCTTCAAGCCAGTGATGGCGCTTTTTCAGATAAAATACGCATCAGCTGGAATGCTGTACCAGGAGCTGATTTTTACCTGGTAAAGTCAAATACGGTCAAAGACCTAGAAACAGCCACACCCACATGTGCAGTCACACAAACAAGCTGCGACCACGAATCAATAACACCTGGCACACTCTACTACTATTGGATTTGCACTTACTCTGGCAAGTATGGCGAATTTTCAAATCCAGAGACGGGTTATGCACAAGGTCCACCAACAGCACCGAATAATGTCCAAGCCAGTGATGGAGAATTTGTCGAAAAAGTTCGGTTGACTTGGGAAGAATCTCCATCTGCAGAAGCCTATAGGGTCTATCGCCATACCGAGAATAATCCAAATGCCGCCACATCAATCGGCACATCAAACAACACATTCTTTGATGACACTACGGCTGTCCAGGGGCAAATTTATTGGTATTGGGTCAAATCTTTGCGTCATTCCTATCCTGAAAGTGGGTTTTCTATTCCGGCAGACACCGGCTATCGTAAAGGCTTGCCAGCTCCCACCAACTTAGGTGTTAGCAAAGGCAATTACATAGCTAAAGTTCGCCTGCTTTGGAATACAGTCGCAAATGCACAATATTATGGTATATACCGCAACACAGTTTTTAATTTCGAAACTTCACAGTTCTTGTCCACGATTAGTAATAACTATTACGATGACTTAAATACAGAAGAAGGCACGCTGTACTATTACTGGGTGACAGCCGGCAATGACGCCTTTGGGGAGGGAGGAAAATCTGTGCCGGACAAGGGCTATTGGAAAGGATTATCAGCACCAACTCAATTACAAGCCAGTGACGGTACCTACACCGATAAAATCCATCTCACCTGGGTTGCAGCGGATCATGCCCAAAGTTACAAAGTCTACCGCAGCACCATTAACATTCCCGAATCAGCCACATTAATTGGAGAGACCAGCAACACCTTCTTTGACGACACCAATGTCGATCAAGACTGGGTGTACACCTATTGGATTACCTCTGTTCATGACTTATTAATTGTCGAAGACAGCCGCTTTTCAGCCCCAGATATTGGGTATGCTTCCGATGAATTCCTGTTCCGGTTTGACGATGTCCCGGACGGGTATTGGGCGGAAGATTATATCTACCGGCTGCATGCCTCTGGGATCACCATCGGCTGCAGCCAGGTACCCCCGTTGTATTGCCCTGAGCAGAATGTCACTCGGGCTGAGATGGCTGTGTTCCTGGAAAGGGGTCTGAATGATCCCGGTTACCTACCACCGCCAGGGAACGGAGCACTCTTTGCGGATGTCCCTATCACCTATTGGGCAGTGAATTGGATTGAGCAGTTATATACCGATGGCATTACCGTCGGATGTGACACCAGCCCGTTGCGCTATTGTCCTGACCAATCCGTAACTCGAGCAGAAATGTCAGCGTTCTTATTGCGCGCCAAGTATGGTGCAGGGTTTTCACCGCCTATCGTGACCGAATCCCAATTTGCTGATGTGCCGCTCACCCATTGGGCGGTGAATTGGGTCGCGAGGCTGGCTGCGGATGGGATCACCACGGGTGTCACCCCGACCCAATTCAATCCCGAAGGTTTTGTAACCCGAGCCCAGATGGCAGCCTTCCTGGTAAGAACCTTCGAATTGCCGTAATACATGTTGTCGTTTACGCCCTCCAGGAGTGATCACTCCTGGAGGGCGTGGAATTAGCAGCATATAAACTGAAATCCGATCGGAAGCAAACTAATTAGATAAACATTCTAAGACTCCCTTTAGTATTGATTTATAAGGACAAGTCATGCTTTAGAGAATCGAATAAGATAGTTGGCTAAGGGGATCCCAAACCAGCTTGAAAAATGGTGAAAGCACCAACATAGGCAATCGTGAGCATTCATAGTTCGATGATGACCAGATGATCGCATTTCTAAAACGAACATCAAAATACCAAGACCCATAACCACTCAATAAATAATACAATCCTCATCATGATAACCTGACAATCTTTATACTCGGAGTAAAATAGCTACCCGATAAAAGCGCCCCTTAAGGTTCAGGTGATAAATAATAGATTTCTAAATTCCCTTCCAGTGTCCAACCAACAATCCCAGTGGAAAGGGCTTCAACCTTCCACCAGTTCGCTTTCTCGCCACAATATGGGCCTTCCAAGACCATCATCCAATCGCCTGGCTGAATACGGCCGATGTCGTCATCAAATCGGCTTGGTTCAACTCTAATCAAATTTGCTAAAGCTGGCACTTCATTAACCTTGGCTTTTTTTCCTACAACCAGTCGGGTTGGTAATGCTCCATCACACAACTGTCGTGTGGTTAAGGGAAGCAGCCAAAAGTCTTTGCCATCGGTCTCAGGCGTCCACCCCTTTTCATTCCGGGTGGTCTGAACTTCCCATAACAGCCAACCGTAATTACACACTGGTCCGCCAACAATTAACACCACCTCACCAGGATAGACCACTCCGATCACATTATCCGAAGGGTGGGTGTCTGGCTCATTACGTATGTTGTTTTTTCCACCCTCGTAATTGATAAAGGCTGAATCGCCGAGTTTTAAATGGGAAGGGGCACAATCAGCCAAAGGATGATAGAGCTTTGGGGTTGGAGTAATATAGACCGATGACGTTGATGTTATTGGAACGGCTTTCGTTGAAGTAGGGTCAGCTACCAAAATGGTAGGTGTGTATATTGGTAAAACAACCGGCTCTGCAGTTGCAGTATCTATCAGCGCATGGGTTGATTTTGGTGACTGGATAGATATGTGTGTGTCTGAAACCGGTTGCGCTAAATCGCCATCCAACGATGCTGCTGGTTGATTAATCTCTGAATTAGGTGATGGTGGTGGCCTAAGCCATATAATTAATAAGAAGACAAACAGGATCAGTCCAATCCCAAGGCCAGCCACAATCGGAAATATCAGCTTAATGCCTAAATTTGACTGCTTGGGTTGTGGCTTTTGTGCTTCTACCTGAGATTTAGAAATGGGCTGATGGGAAAAGACAGGTGTTAATGGGACATACTGGTCGCCTGTAATCGGCTGCTCAGGATGCTGGGGCCAATTCTGGGTGTTGAGCTTTCCGCTGGATGCCAGCTCAATGGCATTCATCAGGTCTAAGGCACTTTTAAAGCGGTTACCAGAATCCTTCGCCAGGCAGCGCATAATCACCGTTTCCATCTGTTCTGACAATTGTGGATTATGTTGACGAGGTAAGGGTGGCGCAATGAAAACCTGCTCCCAACGCACTTTCTCGCTGTTTGTACCCGTGGTCTGTGCACGCTCACCAGTGAATGGGCGCTCTCCGCCGGTGAACATCTCATACAGCACCACGCCCAGGGAGTAGATATCACTTTGGGGGGTGGGATCCTTTCCATACACCAGCTCAGGTGCCATATAAGCCGGTGTTCCAAACCCAACCATCGTTGCTGTGGCAGCATCCGTCATGCGGGCAATACCAAAGTCGGTCAATAGGATGTTGTTATTCCGGTCAATCATGATGTTGCCCGGTTTGATGTCGCAGTGCACCAGACCTTTTGTGTGAGCGTAATGCAAGGCACTGCTCAGGGATCTAACGATCTCCATAATCATACCTGTCGACATTTTCCTACCCTGTTTGAAGATCCATTCTTGCAGGCTGACACCTTCAAAAAAGTCGAGCAGCATGAAAGCGATGTCTTCATCCTGGTACAGGCCGTAATATCGGACGATATTGGGATGCTGGAGTTTTGCCAGAGAGTCCGCTTCCCGCTTGAAGCGCCGTAAAAACACCTGGTCCATGGCCAGGGATTTCAAAAGCACCTTAGCAGCCAGGTAGATCATCCGCTCTGGATCCCAGACCTTATAAACTTCTGCCATACCGCCGCGACCAATAAACTCAATCACCTGATATTGTTTTGCCAGCGTTTTGCCCACCAGGTCAGCCACAAATACCTCCATTGATGTGATGTGCTTTTTTTTGGTTTGTTCGTGGCCAAATTATTTATCGCCACCTTAGTGACCATTATAACGCTTTTTTAATGATACTAAGTGGAAAAGCTGATTGATTTTCAGTTTATTGGAAATCAAAAAGACCTAATAGAACCAGCCATTTCTACTACAAAAAAACAATGGGCAGGTCTCTTAGCTCAGGACAAGATACTTATTGAGGATATTGGTATGTAAGACAATAAAAATTAACAGCATTTCCGTTTTCAAACAAATCAAAAAACTCACCATAATTATATTGAAAACCTATGTACGCACGATCAATTAAATACTATCAATAGAATCACCTGATTCTTATCGCGGAAATTTGATTGGATGATGACTAATTCTTTCGGTTACTTAAAAGAAGTTGGATCGATTACAGATAGTTATGGCAAGTAGACACAACGAAATCCATGGAACATGGTTGCGTAATCTGGAATAATGCCGTCACGATAAGAAACCCGCAGAGCTCTCTCGTTATCGAGATATGAACCGCCTCGACTGACGCGGAATTTACCGCTGGACGGTCCAGTGGGAGTAAGGTATGGAGATTTCTGATAATAGCCATCATCATACCAATCCGCTACCCATTCCCACACATTCCCAGCCATGTCATGAGCGCCATAAGGACTGGTGCCACCCGTAAAACTGCCTACAGGTGCTGTGAAAGCAAAGCCGTCATCCTGGTTGGTCTCCGCCCAATCCGCTAGACAGTTAAGATCACAAAAGTTGGCTCTACCTTGGGTAACCGGGCTGTTTCCCCAGGGATACACCCGCCCATCTGTGCCGCGGGCTGCCTTCTCCCACTCAGCCTCGGTCGGCAGACGTCCGCTAGCCCATGTGCAGTAGGCAACCGCATCCTCCCAGCTGATGTGGACCACCGGATGGTCATCAAGGCCCTCAATATCGCTACCTGGCCCTTCTGGTGCTGTCCAATGGGTGCCTGGTTTTTTCTGCCACGGATCACCTTCCCAAGCAAAACTCCAACCTCGTTTCTCTGCAGTTGTGACGTAGTTGGCTGCAGAAATAAAGGTGGAAAACTGGGCGTTAGTCACCTCATGTTGATAAATCCAGTAGGCACCCAGATAGACCAGGTGCTGCGGCTTTTCATCATCATCAGCATCGCTATCCTTGCTGCCCATCAAAAACACACCCTCAGGGACATACACGGCCTGTGCATTATCGATTGGGTTGACCACGATCGAGCCAATTTTCAGAATTCTTTCAGGTGTGCTGGTCGGTAAGCTGGTTGCTATTGCAGAAGGTGAATTTGTTTGAGCAGCCGCCTCTGACTGATCCATTTCAGGAGAAAGTGATCCATCAACCAATGCTGTCACATCATCGACTCCTGTGGTTTTCTGGTGTCTTCCGCCCCCAAGCAGGTTAAAGCCAAGCAACAGCAAAATTAGCAAAAGCACCCCGCCACCCCACCACAGCACCTTTGGGAGACGATTGCTTTGATAGTTCTGTCTGAGCACAGACCCTTGGTTTATTCTCCCTTTTGGCGCACCAACACCTTTTAATGCACTGGTTTTAGAATAAGACTCGGTAGGTTTAAATGTATTCGAGCTAACATGGAAATCTGGGGTTGTGCGTCCTTGATCTGTTGAAAGCCTTTCTAAAGCATTCATTAAATCGAGCGCAGTATTGAAACGCACCTCAGGTGCTTTGGCCAGGCATTTCATAATCACTGCTTCTAACGCGTCTGTCATGTCTGGATTGTAGTATTTCGGTGTGGGGGGAGCCAGATTTACTTGTTCCCAACGAACTTTATCACTCCACGTTTGGTTGGCTTTTGTGCGCTCGCCGGTGAAGGGGCGTTCACCACCCGTTATCATTTCATACAGAATAATACCCAAAGCGTAGATGTCGCTCTGAATGGAAGGCGGATAACCCATCACAAGTTCAGGGGCCATATAGGCTGGTGTGCCAAATCCTGAAAGGCTCGAAGTGGCAGCATCAGCCATGCGGGCAATTCCGAAGTCTGACAAGAACACACCCCCATCCCGATCGATCAGAATATTCGCAGGTTTGATATCGCAATGAATCAGACCTTGGTGATGGGCAAAGTGCAGGGCAGAACAAACCGAACCCATCACATGGGTTATTAGGCTTGGATTCAAAGGGCTGCCCTTGGCCTGGAAAATCTCAGCCTTCAATGTGGACCCTTCGATATAATCCATCAGCATGAACACCACCATCTCATCAGTTTCTATGCCATAAAAATGGACGATATTTGGGTGCTGTAATTTAGCCAAAGTTTGCGCTTCACGCAGGAAGCGTCTTAGAAAGATCTTATCCTGGGCGAGGTCTTGATGGAGTAATTTAAGTGCTAAGTATATCGAACGATGCTGGTCCCAGGCTTTATAGACCTCCGCCATACCACCTCGACCGAGAAATCCGTCGATCCGGTAGCGGTTAGAGAGGGTCTTGCCGATCAAACTTTCCATACTGTTATTTTTTTACTATTTTGTCCAGATTTAGATTGTCTGAGTATTGCTCAATTTTCATAACCAATCGCAATGATCTCCAGAATACACACTGATCATCAAGGTTCAAGAACACAGCGGAATCCATTATAGTTCCCAGAGAAGTCCGGGGATAACCCATGCCGGCTCGAAGTGCGTAAGTAGTGGATACCTTCATACCAAGAACCACCACGAATGACACGCAGTTTCCCTCTTGTTGGGCCATCCGGGTTTTGATTGGGTGCACTCCGATAATAAAGGTCATCATACCAATCCGCGACCCACTCCCTCACATTGCCAGCCATGTCAAGTACGCCATATGGGCTTGCTCCCGCAAGATTGCTACCAACAGGCAAGGATTGGAAATTACACCCTCCAAAATTAGTCAAACTACAATCTGGCTGGTCATCCCCCCAAGGATATAAGCGGCCATCTGTTCCCCGAGCAGCTTTTTCCCATTCTGCTTCTGTCGGGAGCCTGCCGCCTGCCCAATCACAATAAACGTTAGCTTGATGCCAATTGATATGTACAGCCGGATTATTATTTTCTGGATACTCTAAAACCGAACCTGCACAAGGTCCATTTTGAATACACGCACGATATTGCCGGTTGGTGACTTCTGTCTGGTAGATCAAAAAAGCGTCAAGGAAAACAAACCGCATAGGTTGTTCACTTGCCCAAGCCTCATAATCCTCATTGCCCATTATAAAGTCGCCCTCTGGAATATAAATCATTTTCGCATTATCCACAATATTAGTGACTGGCAAACTAAGATCTACAGTTGGGGTCAGAGTCGGTGGCAGTGTTGCGGTTTCAGTTGGGAGAATATCATCTGTCGGTAATGGCGTCTCAGTAGGGCTAGGTTGCTCAGTATCAGTCACCCCTATTGAGATGGCAGCAACTTCATTAGCGCTCATATCCGTCTGATTATTATTTAACTTGTTGCGACCAGCGAAAAAGATCACACTAATCAGAACTATTCCCAAGACAACGCCACTAAAAACGAGCGTCATTAACACCGGCATTGGCAATTTACCCTGGGGTGCTTTTATTTTCGCTATGCTGCCTTTTTGTGCTTGGGCTTGTTGCTTTTGTCTGCTTTGATCGACGTTTGGACCTGCTGAAGAAACTTTCTGAACTCGTTCCGTTTTGGAAAGATCCGCGGTTATTTCTAAGTTGAGTGCATTGAGCAGCTCAAGCACGGTGCCAAAACGCTGACTGGGTACCTTAGCCAGGCAGCGCAAAATCACAGACACGAGTTCTTCAGAAACATCCGGGTTGTGCTCTTTTGGCGAGGTTGGGGGCAGATTCATTTGCTCCCAACGGACCTTTTCACTGGTCATGCCGGTGGTCTGAGCGCGTTCACCGGTGAAGGGCCGGTTGCCGCCGGTAACCATCTCATACAGCACAATCCCCAGGGAATAGACATCGCTCTGGGGCGTGGGATCCTCTCCTCGCACCAATTCCGGCGCCATGTAAGCTGGTGTACCAAACCCAACCATGGTCGCTGTGACCGCATCGGTCATCCGGGCAATTCCAAAATCCGTTAACAGCACCTTTCCCGACTCATCGATCATGATATTGGCAGGTTTAATATCGCAGTGCACTAGACCTTGTCTGTGGGCATAGTGCAGGGCCGAACACACGGATTGCATGATCTGGCTGATAAAATGCTGATCTAGGCTTGTCCCTTTGGCGCGGAAAATTTCATCCTGCAGCGTCGATCCAGCCACAA
>Ga0334892_1002694_pt1 | contig 12337 bp, 6 predicted proteins | sample GraSluR3_MG_4_FD_207213 | JGI IMG/M metagenome (GOLD analysis project Ga0334892, IMG submission 207213) | Sludge microbial communities from methane-producing bioreactor in Wageningen University, Netherlands - Granular Sludge_15_04-R3 | ecosystem: Engineered > Bioreactor > Anaerobic > Unclassified... | reverse complement strand
CCGGCCCTGGGCCTCGCCGCCCCTGAGAAGGATCCTGAGTCCTTCGGCTCGGCCCGTTCGGCCCTTCTGATGGCGTCCTCGACGGCCTCGCGGATGATGTATCCGGCCCTGTGTAGGATGGTGTCTTTCAGCTCTGGGTCCTGCTCCATGCTGGCGGTGCATGGGTATGCGTGGTGGGCCTCGGATATCCTCTCCCGGAGGTCGGGCTGGTCGGTCTCGAGTCCCGCCATCCTCTTTGCCACGTACCAGGTGGATCCGCACGGGGCGCTGCGGACGACGTTGGCGGCGAGGATAGTCTCCTTTCCCGGCCGGCTCTCCTGAGCTACGATCTCGATCTCGGGCTCGCCGAAGTGGGCCTTCTGCATGAAGGCGTTTATGGCAGGGGTCGCCGGGTTGGGCCTGAGGGCGCAGAAGGGCTTGGCGAAGGCGGCTTCGAGGCCCAGCCTTCTCGCCTCCTCGATGAGCTGGGTCCGGAGGCCCAGGGGCAGGTCCTTGGGCATCTCAGACCCTCCGATGATCCCTTTGTACCCTTTTTCTTTCAGGATGGGGAGGAGGCCGAATATGATGTCGGGGTGGACGTGGACGACGATGGCGATATCCGCCTCGGGGATCTCGGCGGGGATGTAGGGAGATACGTCGTCGATGAAGTCTTCGAGGCCCTCGGGGTCGGGCATCTCGATGACGGATACGAGGTCCTCGGCGAGGCTGTACTTGCCGGCCTTGCAGAGGGTGCAGCCGTCGCCGCAGGATATGCAGAACCCCGAGAAGTTGATCAGGTTACCGATGAGGGTTCGCCCGAACTCGCCGTTGTAGAGGACCACGACCTTCATGATTTAGCTCCTGGCAGGGCGCCATCGCCCGTACATGATATACTTAGGATACCAATGTATATAGGCTAGAAGGTTTCTACAAGGATACCATGCAGGAAGGCTGCACCGTCAACAGGACCGTCAGGTACATCGCCCGGAAGTGGACCCTCCTCGTCCTTCTGGAGCTATACAAGGGCGAGGGGCACGTGAGGAGGTTCAGCGAGCTGAAGAGCTGCCTTTCCGGGATCACCCCGAAGGTCCTGTCGGCGCGGCTGAAGGAACTGGAGCGGGAGGGGCTGGTGAAGAGGAGGTTCGACGGCCGCTCCTTTCCCGCCAGAGCCGAGTACTCCCTGACTGAGAGCGGCCTTGAGATCGTGGAGATTGTCAAGGAGATGAAGCGGTGGGCCCTCAAGTGGAAGATCACGAACATCGAGTGCAGCTGCCAGGACTGCTCCGAGTGCGTCCTGTGATCCGATGCCTGTCGCATCGATGACATCGTGCTTGTAAAAGGGCAGGCGATGGGATGATAAATAGAAGAGCGGTGCGTCCCATGGGTTGGGATCAGAAACCGCTCTTGATCCTCAAAAGCTTGAGTCCCTCCCAGTCCTCGCCGCCAAACCCGCCGGTCTGGTCCACCAGCTGAAGCTCATCCTCGGATAAGACCTTGAGGACTGCCGTTCCCATTATGGTGGCGTTCCCCTTCGGCACGTCGGCCCAGTTCACGCTCACCGTGTCGCCCTCGACGGTCCCGAAGGCGACGCTCGTCCAGGTCGGCTCCTCGGCGGAGTTCTCGGCGTACCACCAGATGGTATCGTTCACCTGTCGGATGTAGATATTCGCGCCTTCCGCCCCCCAGTCTCCCGTCAGATCGAACGCCTCCGCGGTGGTCCCGAGAAGGGCCGCCATTGCCACGATCCAAAAAACTCTGTTCATAGTCCGCCTCCTTAGATTTTAGCACAGCTTTCTCGTTTCCTCCTTTAATAGTTAACCTTTTTTTGCCTGTTCAATCCGAAGAAGACCTCAGGCAAATGGTGGTCGAAGCATATCTGGATATCAAATTTGGGTCGGGCTCGTCGAATGGGGGGAAGCTTAGCGACTTTGCCGAAGAAAATCCCGGAAAATGATCTGAGATGATAATTAGTGGGGGGCTAGATCCCCCCAAAAGAGACGCCGTCCCTTCACCTCGACCTTCGTCATCATCTCCTCGGGCTTCTGCTCCCTCTCCGGTATCTTCAGCTCGGTTTCGAAAGGCCCGTCTCCTCCGGCTATCCGGGCCCCTCGCAGGTCATATCGTACGTCATGGGGCTGTACTTGAGCTCCCAGTCCGGGGGCACCCACCCCGCCGGGACCTCCTCAGCCTCCTCGAAGTCTCCGACATCGACGACGGCGGAGATGGATACGATCCCAAGCTCCGTCCCTCCGAGGGTGTACGCCTCGACCTCCGCGACGTTCAGGAACCTTCCCCGGGTCCGGGCCTCGACTAGGTACTCGATCGTCCTCACCTCCCGGGGGTTCAGGTCCGCGATGACCCAGCTTATCCTACCCCGGGACCGGTCGTACTCTGCCGGCATGACTGAAGCCCCGAGGAGGGATAACCCGGAGGGGAGGGTGTCGACGATGTTGGCCACCACCGTCTCGTTCTGGAGGTTCTGGACCGTCAGCCTGTAGGTTATGATGTTCTCGAGGACGGGGTCGACGGACCCGGTCTTGCTCGCGAAGATCTCGGCGGGGCAGCAGGATAGCCACCCCGCCTCCAGGACGGAGAAGTTGCTGGCGGTGAGGTGGGTATCGTTCCCGGCGCTGGCCGTCGCCTTGACGACGTTTACCAGGGATCCGCCGTCCTCTATTACTTCGAGGACGAGCTCGATCTCGAATCTCCCTCCGGCCGCAAGGGGCGAAACGCTCCATACCGCCCTATCGGCGGCTATCTCCGGCCTGAGAGACGAGCTGATGTACGAGGTCCTCGGTGGGAATACGTCCTCGACGGTTATATCCTCGAGGGGAGCGTTCCCGTCGTTGGTCACTGTGATGGCGTACCTGACCTGGCTGGAGTTCTTATCGGCCTCGCCGATCTTGGATATGGATAGGTGAGGGTGGTCGTACTTGGGGACGCCGGAGAGGACGATCTTCCTCGCCACGGAGTAGTCCCCGGAGTATACCTCGTCATAATCGATGAGGGGCAGGTCCCCCTCCCCCTCAGAGCCGGCCCCTTTGGACCTGTTGGCCACGACGACCCTGTACCGGGCAGCCCCGGAGAAATCGGCCTCCGATGATAGATCGTTCAGGCCCTGGAAGGTCGCCTCCCGTTCGAGCCGGTCGATGGAGTAGTACTCCTCTCCGATGTAGCTGACCCCCTCCGCCCTGGAGTAGATCCCCTCCTTCCACCTTCCGGAGGCGTTGATATTCGTGGAGTCGGTGAGGTTCAGGGACGCAGGGGCGCTGGTGACGTTGATATCCTTGGCGATGTAGTTGGTGCCGGTCTCGATGATCTCCTCGGATTCGTAGGATCCGGCCCCGGCCTCGTAGGACCTCTGAGATGACCCTACTCTTCTATCTCCGACGACGAGGCCCGAGCCCGAAGCTGACTTCTCGTAGGAGACGCCCCGGCCGTACTCGTCGACCCTCTGGAGGACCTTGAAGCTTCCTGCATAACTCTCTTCCATCTCGAAGGTGGGTTTCGATCTCGGGCCGGAGGAGTTGGACGGCATCTTGAAGAAGCCGATCTGGGCCACCCCATCGAACTCGGCGTCGATCTCCATCACCGACTCGTTCCTGTCGAGGAAGATCCTCGACTCCCGGTCGATGGAGGTGGCGTACCGGTAGGATTCGGCCATCGAGGCTCCAGTGGCCCGGTTTTTGCCCCTCGCCTCCTGGCTCCATCGGGAAGAGTACTCGAGGACCCTCCCGTTGTAGAGTCCGAGGGTGGTGGGGGCGTAGGCGGCGGAGACCTCCTTCTCCATCGAGATGGACTTATTCTCGGTCCTCATCCGGAGGACCTCATCGCTGTCGTAGCTCCCGGAGCCGTGCTCCCGAGTCGATAGCTCCGTCCCGGCCTCGGAGACGAAAATCGCCTCTGCATCGTCGTCCGTTTCGTTGGTGTTGCTCACATTCGTGGCCGTGACGACGTTGGTGAGGGTGTACGATGGTGGTTCCGTATTGTAGTCGTTCGCGACCTTGACGAACCCCTCCCCGGAGACCCCCTGCTCCATCTCGAAGGTGAACTCCTTCCTCAGGGTCTTGATGTGGAGGATGATGGTGGCGCAGGTGGTGTTGTTTCCACCAGGTAGGGTCAAATTCCACTCCTGCCACCGATCTCCGATCTTCAACGGCCGGGGCTCGGCACATACGAACTCCACCGGCCGGTCGAATACGTCTCGAACATTCACCCGCGTCCCCGCCGGGCCGCAGACGGTGATGTTGTACGTCACCTCGTCCCCCGGCCTCACGGCCTTCTGGAGGGCGGTTTTGGTGACGATGAGGTCTGATGGTGGCTTCGTTTTATTATCCGCCCCGGTTACATTGACCACGGCGGAGTCCTCGGCGGAGACGGGCTGCTCGCTATCGTCCATCTCGCTTACCGCCACCCCCGTCACCGTCGCGTTGTTGACGACCCGAGGAATGTCTTCAGGGAGGATGGTGTAATCGGCGGTCCCGACGGCGATCTCGCCGGGCTTCAGGGCTGTCCTGTTCAGCTCGATGAAGCGGTCGAGCCGATCGTCGTACAGGAGGAGGCCTTCGACGGGGGCGATCCCGACGTTCTGGACGACGAAGGAGTAGGTCACCACCTCCCCCACCGTCACGTTGGTCCTGTCGGGGGTCTTGATGAGGTCGATCTCCGCAGCGAAGGCGTAGAGGGGTACGGTGGCGGTATCCTCATCCGTGATCTCGTCCCCCTGGGGGTCGGTGCCGGTCACCGTCGCTTTGTTCTCGATGGGGCCCGGCAGGTCGGCGGTGACGACGGTGTAATCGGCGGTCCCGCCGGCGAATTCGCCGGGCTTCAGGGTCGTCCTGTTGAGGTCGATGAGCCGGTCGAGGCGGTCGTCGAAGAGGGTGATGTTCGCTATGGTGGTGCCGCCGACGTTCTCGACGGCGTAGGAATAGCTGATGACGGTCCCGACGGCTGCCGGTATTGGAGATGCCACTTTCGTCAGCCTCAGCTCCGAGAGGTAGGCGACGGTCACGTCGGCGTAGTCGGAGTCGGTGACATCACCCCGGTCAGATCTGCCGGCAGCGGTTACGGCGTTTCGGAGCCGGAACTGCTTCTCCTTGGGGATTCCCGGGGTCCTCCGGTAGTCTCTCTGGATCACCTCCCCCGTCGGGTCTACCCTCTCGATGAGGGTGTCTCCGGTCTTGTAGTCCGTCACCGTTCTGGTCCTGTACCCGGGGGCCGGAGTATCGTAGTCTATCCTCAGCCTCTCCAACATCGAGACCGATAGGAGGCTCTCGGCGACGAGGTCGCCGTCGTCCCCGTACTCCGAGGTGAGGACCGAGTCCATCTCCGGGTTGTAGTACTCCGATCTGGTGATATTTCCCGCGGCGTCGACGAAGAGGACGAGCCGCTCATCGGTGGCGGGGTGGGTGTAGTTTTTGACGAGAACTCCCGGAAGGTCCCCCTCCCGCTCGTCGAAGACGACGCCTGCCGATCCTGGATCGAACCTCCTCGATAGCTCGATCATCTTCGCCATCTCCACCTCCAGCCTCACCCTCAGCCAGATCAGCCCCTCGATGGTATCGGCGAGGCCTCCCCGGCCTACCTGCTGGACCCAGAGGACCTCTTCTCCGGCCGGATCAGCACCCGTGCCGAGGTCGGTGGATCCAAGGACCGTCAGCCCCTCCGCCGAAGGGGCGGACTTTGGTATATCCTCCCCGATCTCGGCGACGACCAGGATCGTCGTCTCGTTCCCGGGTCCCAGAGTTCCGAGGCCATCCCAGAAGATCTCCGTCGTCCCGTCGGCGTTCTCGACGACCCTGTCGGGGGCTGGGGAGGCGGAGATGTAGCTCATCCCCGCGGGGAGGGTGTCGTTCACCTCGAGGGCCAGGGGGACTTTCCCGGTGTTTCTCACCACGATGGTGAAGGTGATCTCCGTATGCGGAACCCCCGCGGTCGGTGACGCCGTCTTGGTGACCTCCAACCCGGGGTTGAGCTGCTCAGGATCGGTGTATTCGTTGGTGATCTTTACCTGCTTCGCCGCATCGGTCAGCCCATCTATGATGAAGGGAGACCCATCGACGGTGACCGTCCAGATGAGGCCGTTCTCCTTCTCGGAGACGTTGTAGACTCCCGGAGCGAGGTCGTTCCAGACGAGGACCCCGCCATCGGAGCCCACGGTTTTGCAGCTCTTCCAGGACTCGTTCCCGATGCAGATCTCAAAACCGGTATCAACGAGCGCCCTATGGTCAAAGGGATAGCTGCTCCAGTTTACGACCTTGGTGACCTCGACGGAGCCTCCCCTCTTGTTTATGAAGTTCACCGTCGCCGTCTCTCCAGGGCCGAGGTCGACGGTGGCTTTTGATCCCTCGATGGAGGCGGCTCCGTTTATATCCGCTAGGGTCCAGCCCTCGGGGATGATCTCTTCAATGGTGTAGGTTCCAGGCACCAGAAGTCCCGATGCGTTCGTCTCGCCATCCTTTAGGAGGATCTTTTGGTCGGCGTAGCTTGCAGCAAACTCGAAGACCTCGCCAGACCCTTTCGGCTCTGTGACCTTCCCGACCACGATGGATCCGAGCTTAATGTTGGTGAAGTTCACCGTCGCCGTCTCCCCTGGGCCGAGGTCGACGGTGGCTTTAGATCCCTCGATGGAGGCGGCTCCGTTTACATCCGCGAGGGTCCAGCCTTCGGGGATGATCTCTTCAAAGGTGTAGGTTCCAGGCACCAGAAGTCCCGATGCGTTCGTCTCGCCATCCTTTAGGAGGATCTTTTGGTCGGCGTAGCTTGCAGCAAACTCGAAGACCTCGCCAGACCCTTTCGGCTCTGTGACCTTCCCGACCACGATGGATCCGAGCTTAATGTTGGTGAAGTTCACCGTCGCCGTCTCTCCAGGGCCGATGGTAACTTTTATGAAACCGTCCCCCGAGGAGAAGTCGTCGTGCCAGATGGTGGCGTCGGAGCTGTACCGGGCCGAAGTCGCCCCCTCCACCCCGATGCCGGATAGGTCCCAGCCCGGCACATCCTCCTCTCCAATGACGTAGCTTCCCGGAGGGAGGCCTCCGAACGTCTCGGCCTCACCCCCTGCTAGGGTGAACTCGGTCGGGCCGTATGAGAGGCGGAGGTTGAAGGCCTCCGGGTCCCCCACCGGTTCCGTCTCCTTGACGACGGTGATGCTGCAGGTCTGAGGCTGGATGGTTAGGTTGATCAGAGCGAGGCCATTACATGCGGGGTAGGCCTTGACTCCGGCGAGGACCGAGACGGTGACGTTGGTGGGGCAGTTCACATCGGGGGCCGTCCATACGAACTGGTGGCCAGAGGCCCCCTCATGGCTGCCGCAGCTTTTTGTCCCACAGCAGCTCGGATCGTCACAGCAGGCAGGATTGCTGCAGCAGAATGCCTCCCAGTCGAAGATGAAAAGATGAGGATCTAAGTCGGTGGTGAACGTATAGGTCTCGCCAGCATAATAAGCGGCCGGAACCTCTGCGTAGACCCCTGGAAGGAGGAGGGATATAATTAGAAGCAATGTGAAGGTGAAAGGAGATATCGCCCCTCTCCTCCCAGAACGGCGAGTTATCCGATCATTTCCCATAAGAAGGGAGTTCGTTTCCATCTCCATCGGTCCTCCTCGGCCCATATCCTCAGAAGGCCACATTGATCGATGCCTCAGGGACTGTCAAGATCGATAGGGTCATATTATCGCTTGTGCTGAAGGTGCCGCAGGGGCCAATCCCGACGGCCGTCAGGGTGATATTAACCCTCCCCGCCTCCCTGTCCCCATCGCTGGGTTGGTAGCGGGTGCTGAGCCCCCCCTCTGGCTCAAAGTGGCCTGTGCCCGAAGTCGTCCAGAGGTATGTGGCAGGACCCCCCGAATTCGATCCATCTATCAGGATCTGCTCTTCCGTCTCGCATATGTAGAGGTCCGCCCCTGCCGAGACCGCCGGCCTCCTCTGAACCAGAACCGTAGTCTTCGCTTCGGTCTCGCAGCCTTCTTCATCGACGACCTTCAGCGTATAAGTCCCAGCGTTGGCCAGGGTGGCAGGATCGATGGTGGGGTTCTGCAGGCTGCTCTCGAACTCATCAGGGCCGGTCCAGGAGTAGCTGATCAGGCCGTCGGGGCCCCCATACAAGTTGATCGTCGATCCCTCACAGACGGGAGAGTTGGATATGGCCGTCGCTTGAACGGCTGGATTTACGGTGACATCCTTGACTATGAAGCCGGTGCATCCATGCGAGTCCGTTACGGTGAGCCGAACGGGATAGGTCCCCGGGGCCGGGAAGGTGTACTCGGGGCTCTGCATTGAGCTATCTATAGCGCCGTCGCCGTCGAAATCCCAGCTCTGCGCCGTGATCGTGGGCATGACGTCGGCCGTTGGCGTTGCCGTCGAGAGGTCCGTGAACTGAACTTCGAACCCGCACCCCTGGGAGTAGCTGAAGTCTGCAACCGTGGGGGCCCAGACGTAGTAGCCCTGGGATTTCGTCGAGACTACGCCTTTATTGTCCGTCACCCTCAGGTTGACCGTATATCTTCCTGGAGAGGCGTAAGTTTTGGGAGGGGGGTTGCAGGGAGAGGCTGAAGAGCAGCTGTAGGTGGTGGCGTCGCCGAAGGTCCAGACCGACGAGGCGTAGGGCTTGTAGCCCCCGGTGGTCTGGTCAGCGAACTGGATCGATCCTCCAAGGCAAACATCCAAGCCCGAAAAGTTGGCGACGAGCGAAGCTGGGACGACCAGAGGACCTGGGTCCTTATAGCATTTAGAGGGCTGATAATTGTTACAGTTATCGTCGCATGTGGACTTGCTCGCTGACCACTGGACGTATATATTTTTTAACACTATCGGCTCATCGGGGGGGCGAGTTATCGTTGCAAGGGGGATCTCCTGGGGGGACGTCCCTCCCGAGAGGGTGGTAAGCCAGGTGACGTGCTTCAATTCTATGGGCGTCACCCCGTCCCCTCGGTATATGTCCACCACGGAGAAGGGGCAATATCTATCGGTGGCCAGATTCAGGCTGAAGGTCCCCATGAGGGTCACTGAACTCGGGGAGTTCTGGACGAGGTAGACCCTGGTGACGGAAATATCGTTGGCAGTACAGGAGCCTCCGGGATAGTTGCACCACGGGTCCCAGCTCGACTGCCCCGCCGACAGCAGGGCCTGAGAGATCCCGAGGATTAGGAAGATGTACGCAACCGATCTTCTCTTCACGCCGCCTGCCTCCACATCTCTGGTCTCATCTATCTATCGTACTCTACGGTTTCCTTCGGCAAAATCTAGGTCTAAGTCTTCTCTATCCGATGATAAAAAATGTTGAAGCTGGCGGCCGAAGGTCACGCAGCTTCGGCGGAGCCCTCAGCTGAATGCCACCGATACCTTCACCTCGCCCTCCGGATCCCAGTGGAGGTTGAACTCGAGGCCACACTCGTAAAGCACATACGGATCAGAGTGATGCGTTGCCCCGTACTCCGAACCGGTCAGATCCTGGACGACCTTCATCGTCACCTTCTGGGGCGTGGTGGGGGCCTCTTTTGATGGCAGATCGTATCCATCATTGAGGAAGTCGGGGGAGTAACATGGCTCCTTGCTGATGGGCTCCTTGGCATCGTTGATGTACCACTCAAACCCGATTGATCTGGACGGGGTGAAGGGAGCTGCGGTGCCGCAGGAGTCGTACCAGCACCATGTATCCTTATTGCTGGTACAATAGTCCGTTTCAGCATCTGGGCAGCATTCGTACACCCTCAGACCAAAACAGTTCTGAGCCGAACATGCGGGTGCCATCTGGTTTGTTATGATCACGTCCACCGTGTAATCTCCAGCCGTGGCGGGCGACGTAATCGCTGATTTGGTGTTATCTACTACCCCGGGAGGATCGAGAAACGTCACTCCTGAAGACGCTGACCAATCGTAAAAGTAGGTGGTACTGTCATCGGGATCCGCTTGGAGCTCCACGTGTTGGTTAACAAATACATTCGCCCAGCTGCTGGGCGTACAGCTGGGGACCGCCACACCTGCAGAGGGCGCCGCCAGGGCAATGACGCTCGCTAACGCCAGGGCCCAGATCTCTATCCTAAGACGCGTCTTCTTCATCTTTTATCCCTCCAGAATCGGATGGTAGAAGCCATCCCTCCGGCTTCTATCCCGCACCTCTCATCTCCGGGCAATATTGCCCACTGACTTTTTAAGAGGCGCTCCTTTCCTAAATAAGGATATCGCTTCGATGAATTATATAGGCATCCCTCGAAGAGTTTTTGTAGTATCGTATCGTATGATGAGGTTAAGATACGGTTGCAGTCATCGACGGATGAGGTGAATGAACTATGGGAGTCCGATTGGCATCCACATTAATAGCCCTTGTATCCATCATCGCAATCTTCGGCGCGGCGCAAGCGGCAGACCTGCCGACGATAGTCAACCTGATGATCACGGCCGGCGTCCCGCCGGAGGCGACGGCGGAGGAGAAGAAAGCTGGGGAGCTGGGACTTGTAAATCTTTACACCAATATATCCAGCAGAGACCTCGTCGCCACGGTCTTCTCAACCCAAGATTTCATAGACACTAGGGGCCGAATCCGGCTCACCCGCATGGGCCTTGAGTCGGAGTTCGAGTTCGCCATCTCCGGCAAGCACTCCGATGAGAAGCTCAGCGACCTCTCTTATCTGGAGCAGAGCCGGTTGTTAGAGACCTCCAAGAGGTACGTCGAGTCCACCGTCGTCTGCGGGACCAACGTCATAAACGCTAAAGGCTTCATGCCCCAGTCTTTCGATCAGAATCAGGATACCTACGCTGCCCTGGACCTGCTGGAGATCGAGTACAGTGCCGGCTTCCAGGCAGGGCTTCTCTTCGAGCCCGGCCATGAGAACGATGTCTGGCCCTATCCGGTGGAGGGGCACAACTTCCGCGCCGTTCCGGTGAGCAGCTACGACCTATCGGACGATAGGGTCGTCCTCCATGACGGCAGCTTCTCCGATGCCGGAATGGATGGAGAGGAGTGGTACGACGCCCTCGTCGGCAAGTTCGATGAGATAGAAGGAAAAGACGAGCCGATGGTGGTGAGCCTGACCAACACCGTCTCCGGCTCTGGAGAGTATCTGGATGCCATCAATAGGTTCATGGATTACGCCATCTCCCAGAATGCCACCTTCGTCACCACCATCCACCTCGTGGAGATGACCAAGGCTGGGGTCCTTGACGCATCAGAGCTGCCAGAAGAGGCCGCCCCGGAGGAGTGTCCCGAATGCGGCGAGGAGGAAGACGGGATCAATGCCACGATCACCGTCATCGAGGATATAGAGGCCAATGCCACCGAAGCTGAAGGCACCTGGTCATAATGGTGGCTCCAGAGAGGCGGCGAGGCGACCATCCTCCGAGCCGGAGGATGACTTTTTTTCCTCCCTTCGTGGGCATCACATCCTTCCGGTGCGGATCGACTCCTCCCCGCCGTCTCCCCTCCCAAAGCCCAAAAATGGCGGCAGAGCATTATGAAGGGGCCCGGCAGAAAACCTCCTCCTATGAAGCGGTCCGGTGGTGGTGGGCCGGGGCAGCTCACGCCCTCAAATCCATCAGATGCCGGTTTCTTGGGTCACCAGGAATATGAGTAAATTAATAAAGAGTTACTGACCATAAGGGTGAGTGATTATCATGATCCGATGGCAAACTCCGATAATCCTTATCCTGATCCTCGTCGACTTCGGAGCTGGAGCCCTCCAGGTCGACGGCTCTGGCACCAAAGACTTCTCGAAGATCCAGGACGCCATAGACGCCTCCGAGGCGGGCGACGAGATAGTCGTCAAAAACGGCACTTACGCGGAGAGCCTCGTCGTCGACTGGCCCATCACCCTGCGGGGAGAGGGGATGCCCCTCGTCGAGGGGTGCAATGCGACCTCCCCCATCATAACTATAAATGCGAGCGGTGTCGTCCTGGACGGTTTTATCATCGCCGGATGCACCAACGACTCCTGCGATTCAGCCTCGGTCCTCGTCCTCTCGGACGGCTCCAAGATCCTGAACAACACCATATACGGCTCAATGAGCCACGGCATCACTCTCCTCAACTCATCGGGTCACCTGATCTCTAAGAACCGGATCCACGACAACTTCAGGGCCGGGATCCAGCTCGCCGGGGCGAACTCGAGCCAGATCTCCGATAACGAGGTCCGCGGGAACGGATACGGAATCTACATCGAGGCATCCGAGGGGGCTGTGATCGCATATAACGATATCAGTGCCAACGGTGCCGATGGAATCGCCATCGTCGCCTCTTCAGGCCAGCAGATCACCGGAAACGAGATCCACAACAACTCTGAGAACGGGGTATACCACCTCGATTCGAAGAACAACATAATCGTGGCAAACACCATCCAGGACTGCAGAAATAGCGGGATCGACGT
>Ga0334892_1002685_pt1 | contig 12379 bp, 13 predicted proteins | sample GraSluR3_MG_4_FD_207213 | JGI IMG/M metagenome (GOLD analysis project Ga0334892, IMG submission 207213) | Sludge microbial communities from methane-producing bioreactor in Wageningen University, Netherlands - Granular Sludge_15_04-R3 | ecosystem: Engineered > Bioreactor > Anaerobic >... | reverse complement strand
ATTGACTAACCTGGTAAACTATGAACTTCTCTGCCGCTTACCTCGCAGTATCCCCCGCATAATAACCTGCTGAGCAAAGCAGACGTATCTCCAAATATTAGCACTCTCAATTTTAGTTTGACAATTTACACTCCCGATATTAGTTTGTCTACAGATTAGCAATCAAGTAACAGGAGTGCTAAATCGAGGTGCGTGATGAAGAAGAATGAGATCAGAGAATTAAAGGTTCTCAATCATCTGGTACAGGAATATATCGAGAGTAACGAGCCGGTATCTTCCAGGCTGATATGTGAAAAATATCTGCCAGAGGTAAGTCCGGCGACGATCAGGATCGATCTGCATAAATTAGAGAAGAAGCATCTGATCTATCAGCCACACACATCAGCCGGCCGGATACCGACCCTGGCGGGATACAGGCATTACATAAGTGGATTAGACCGGGATCTGGAGCAACTCACCTATAACAGGGAGGATATTTTAAGGCGAGTATTAATAACGCACTATCGTGACACTGTAACCGGTCTTCATTACATCATGCAACTTTTAGCCAGGGAAACAGATCAGTTGAGTTTCATAGCCGAACCTGAGATAGCTTATGGAATTCTGGACAGGTTGGAGGTCTTCAAGATAGGTATCCGCAAGCTGTTGTTTGTGGTCAGTCTCGATTCAGGTATAGACAAGACAGTGATAATCGGCTGTGACTATGAGATAACAGAGCAGCAGTTAAAAGCTCTTGTCCGGTATGTCAATGAGAGTCTATCCGGGTTACGGATCCACGATATCCAGCATAAATATATAGAGGATATGGCTGACAAGATGGAGGGAGTAAATCTCATATTCAGCCGCTTTTTACAGGAATTTCAGCGGGCGTTAACCGAGATGAGCAGCTATTATATACATTTTGAGGCGGGTATCTCATTTCTCGAGCAGCCTGAATTTGATGATAAGAAGGAGATATTGAGCTTTCTCGGGCTGACCCAGAGGCAGGATTTGCTGGTCAATTTGATGCAAAGGGGTATAGATGACCGTCCTTTTAAGGTATTGATGGGTGAAGACCTCGGCAGGCAGGAATGGTTCAATTATGTTCTCATCTATTCACGTTACGAACTGTTTGGTATACCGGGTTTTCTGGGGATCCTGGCACCTGTAAGAATGAATTACAGACAGAATATCCCGGTAATCCGTGATATGGCAAGAGTTATAACCGAAGTAACCCGGAAGGGTATGATAGTTCCGACCGCCACTGAAATACGGAGGGAAGAGAATAATGAAAAGGAAGCAAAAGGGAATGCAAAGAAACGAAGAGCAAAAAGAGAGAGATAAATTGAAGCGAGAAGATAAGCAAGAAGGGACTTCAGATAGAGAGGGAAAAGAAAAGGGGAGTATGGAAGAATTGGAGCAGAGGATAGCAGAGCTGGAACGGGAGAAGAATGAAGCTCGGGACAGATATCTCCGCACACTGGCTGAATTCGAGAATTTTCGAAGACGAACAGCTCAGGAAAGGGTAGACTGGATAAAGAATGCCAATGAGGTACTCATCCTGAAGCTTTGTGACGTTCTTGATGATTTTGAGCGTGCCATTCAGAATCATCCGGATGAGGAGCGGAGCGAGCATATATATAGAGGAATGGAATCGATCTATCGTAAACTACAATCAACCCTGCAGAGTGAAGGGTTGAACAAGATCGAAGCAGAAGGTAAGGATTTTGATCCAATGTATCACGAAGCAGTAACCTATACACCCTCTAACCTGAATAAAGACGTAGTAGTCAGTATAATACAGAATGGCTATATCCTGAACAACAAGGTAATAAGGCCGGCAAAGGTAGTTCTCTCTTCCGGAGAAATTGAAGTTTCGAGAGAAGGGGAGAGCGTCGATGAAGAATAAGACAAAAAACAAAGAACTTAGAATATAAATATGAGGAGGAAATATGGGAAAGATAATAGGAATTGACCTGGGTACGACCAACTCCTGTGTTAGTGTAATGGAGGGTGGTAAACCCGTAGTTATAGAGAATGCTGAAGGGACGAGAACGACACCATCGGTAGTAGCTTTTTCAAAAGATAAGCAGAGGCTCGTAGGGCATCTTGCTAAACGGCAGGCAATTACGAATCCCAAGAATACGATCTATTCGATCAAAAGATTCATGGGTCGTAAGCTCGACGAAGTGAGTGGCGAGAAGAAAACTGTCAGCTATGATGTAAGATCTGATAAAAACGGTGAAGTGGTGGTTCATGTCGATTCGGAGAACAAGGATTATACTCCGCAGCAGATTTCTGCTATGGTACTGCAGAAGATGAAGGAAACAGCAGAATCACATCTGGGAGAGAAGGTAACTGAAGCCGTCATAACAGTTCCAGCTTACTTCAATGATGCACAGCGTCAGGCTACCAAAGATGCGGGTGTAATAGCCGGCCTGGATGTGAAGAGAATCATCAATGAGCCGACCGCAGCTGCCCTTGCTTACGGTCTGCAAAGTAAGAAAGAAGAGAAAGTAGCGGTATATGACCTCGGTGGTGGAACTTTCGATATCTCTATTCTCGATGTTGCTGAAGGGGTAGTGGAAGTTCTCTCTACGAACGGAGACACTCACCTTGGTGGCGACGATTTCGATCAGAGGATAATGGACTGGATATTGAGTGAATTCAAAAAGCAGGAAGGTATGGACCTTACAAAGGATGCGATGGCCCTGCAACGAATCCGTGAAGCTGCCGAGAAGGCCAAGATTGAACTTTCTGGGACACAGAGTACCGATATCAATCTTCCTTATATTACAGCAGATTCCAATGGGCCGAAGCATCTGAATATGACTCTGACCCGTTCGGAATTCAACAGGATGATTACTGACCTGATCGAACGTTCAATAGAGCCATGCAAAAAGGCTCTCAAAGATGCCAAACTTCAGAATTCCGAGATCGATGAAGTTATTCTGGTCGGTGGTAGCACCAGAGTTCCGGCGGTTTTTGAAGCGGTAGAGAATTTCTTCGGGAAGAAACCCAATAAGAACGTTAATCCAGACGAAGTAGTAGCTATCGGAGCAGCTATCCAGGGTGGTATCCTCTCCGGTGATGAGGATCTGAAAGATATACTGTTGCTCGATGTTACACCACTATCACTCGGAATCGAGACCCTAGGTGGAGTTATGACAAAGCTGATTGAGCGAAATACAACAATCCCGACGAAGAAGAGTCAGATATTCTCCACAGCAGCTGATAATCAGACTGCAGTCTCTATTCACGTACTGCAGGGTGAGAGGCCGATGGCGAGTGATAACAGAACACTCGGTAAGTTCGATCTCATCGGTATCCCACCGGCTCCGAGAGGTATGCCGCAGATCGAGGTTACCTTCGATATCGATGCCAACGGTATTCTACATGTCAGTGCCAAGGATAAAGGAACTGGTAAAGAACAGTCTATCCGTATCGAGAGAACAGGAGCTCTGAGTGAGGAAGAGATCGATAAGATGGTCAAAGAGGCAGAAGCCCATGCAGAAGAGGATAAGCAGCGTCAGGAGACTATCCAGGCAAAGAACGAACTCGATACGATGATCTTCTCAACTGAGAAGAGTCTCAGTGAGTATGGCGATAAGATCGACGAAGCTGAGAAGAAAAATATCGATGAAGCTCTCAAAGAGGCGAAAGAGGCTTATGAGAAGGGTAAAACGAAGGAAGAATTCGATTCAGCGAAAGAGACTCTGACTAAGAAAGCACAGAAACTCGGCGAGATAATCTATCAACATATGCAGCAACAACAGCAGGCAGGACCACAGGGAGCGACTGATGAATCGGCCCAGCAGGAAGAGGAGCAGAAACAGCAGGAAGAGGATAAAGGTCCCGTTGATGCAGATTATGAAGTAGTCGATGACGATAAATAACTAATCTGTTCCGGCTGAGAGAAACAGCAAGAAGATTGTAATGGAACCGGAGCAGAGAGATCATAGATGAAACTACCGGAGAAAGGGGGGCAGGGTTACTCCTGCCCCGACCGGTTAGATACGATAGATATCTTGATAATCCGGATATCTCTTGACACAATGTATACTTTCTATCATAATAAAGACCTCTGTTTTTTGCAGAGAGACTGATATTCTTTCGAGGTTAAAATATGGCAAAACGTGATTATTACGAAGTTTTAGGAATAGATAAAAGTGCCGATGCGGCTGAGATAAAGAGAGCATATCGTAAGCTGGCTATGAAGTATCATCCTGACAAGAACAAGGATGACAAAGCAGCAGAAGAAAAGTTTAAAGAGGCTTCCGAAGCTTACGAAGTATTGAGTGATCCCGAGAAACGACAGATGTATGATCAGCATGGCCATGCCGGACTGGAGGGTATGTTCAGTAACGGTGGGTTCAGCTGGCGTGACTTTACCCACGCTTCCGAATTCTCGGATATTTTTGGTGATGGATTCGGCAGTATTTTCGATATCTTCTTTGGTAACGGTTTCGGCCGTTCATCACGACGGGAGAGAGCAGCACAGGGTGAAGATCTGAAGATTTCACTCTCTCTTTCGTTGAAAGAGATCAGTACCGGTGTTGAAAAGAATATCAAACTGAATATTATGGATACATGTGAAACCTGTAACGGAACAGGTTCTGAAGATGGGACAACCACAACCTGTAACCAATGTCACGGCTCCGGACAGGTAAGGCAGATGCAGAGGTCATTGTTCGGCAATATGGCTACGATAGTGACCTGCCCCTCCTGTAAAGGAGAAGGAAAGATTATCAAGAATCGTTGCCCCAAATGTCAGGGTGAAGGGAGAGTATCAAAGGTTAAGAATGTAAAGATCCAGATCCCGGCCGGTATTTCCGAAGGTCAGCACCTACGGTTACGCGGTTACGGAAACAAAGGCAGAAGAGGAGGCCCTAACGGCGATCTTCTTGTGCTGATTCATGAGAAAGAGGACGATACTTTCGAAAGAAGAGGAGAACACCTCTTTATCGGTTACCCGATAAGCTTTGCACAGGCAGCTCTCGGTGCAGAAATCTTAGTCCCGACCCTCACCAGCAAGATCAAGATGAAGGTCCCGGCCGGAACACAGACCGGGGAGATATTTCGACTTAAAGGGCAGGGGTTACCGATCCTCAACCGTTCATCAAAGGGTGACCTCTATGTAAGAATAGTGGTTCAGACACCTACTAAACTGAGCAAAGGAGAGAAAGAGCTTTTCGAGAAGCTTGCTGCTTACGATAAGAATCGTAAAGTCACTCCAGGAAAAAAGGTGCTGGAAAAGATCAAGAACTGGATCTCCTGATGCCCTCCTTCTATACTCCTCAACTCATACCCGGAATGAAGAGAATTACCATCAAGGGAGAGGAGTATCATCATATCGTCAATGTTTTCCGGAAAAAGGAGAATGATGAACTGCTTCTGAGCAATGGGAAGGGGGTGATGTCTAAAGCCCGCATTGAATCGATCGGTAAAGGATCTTTGACTGCCATTACTCTCTCTACAGAATTTCAGAAAAAGAGCAAGCCTCACATAGCGGCAGGTTTCTCACTACTCCGAAATAAGAATGATCATATCATCATAGAGAAGCTGACAGAATTGGGGGTAAGCGAATTCTTCCCCTTTATCAGTCAGCGCTCCGTCAGGACGGCAGGTGACAATACTGTAGAAAAATTTATCAAGATATCCATAGCAGCCTGTAAACAGTGCGACAACCCTTACCTGCCCGTGATAAAAAAGGTTGATAGACTGGAAACGACTGTCGTTAATCTACAGAATGAGGGCTATACTATTCTGGCAGCTCAGGAAAGGGGAGCAAATAACTTAATCACTGATCTTCTACTACAACCCTTTCCGGATAAGATAGCTCTCCTCTTTGGGCCAGAAGGGGGATTCAGTGATGAAGAGATATCTTTTCTTAAAAATCATTCAATTGAGAGTGTAACTCTCGGAAATCACATTCTGAGAGCTGAAACGGCTGCAATTGCCGGTGTCTCCCAGTTAATACTCTCCATCCTGACAGGTCACCCCGACTTCTTTTAGAGTTTCGCTTTCTCTCTAAGTTGCCCTTCAAATTATATTCTCCATAAATCCATTCTTCATTCGCAGGTGCAATAAATCATCATATATCCTCTCTAATATCGTTTGATATCGATATTCTGATAATTAACTGCTTGACAGCTATCCTCTCAGTTCTGTAACCTCTATTAAAATTATGAAGGGGGGAAAATGACTGAAGCAAAAAATTCTGGGAAAGGTGGTTTTTTCAACATTCTGTTACTTATTCTGGTAGTTGTTATCATTGTTATCATAGCTTTTCAAATCTACAGTGATTCACGAGAACGTTTCGCTTACGAGGATGGCACTTATCGTGGTATATATGCCGATACTGACGAGATACAGGTCAGTCTGCAGTTTACACTCGAGAACGGTATCGTTACCGAAGCCCGATTCCGACATCTGAGACGAGATGATAATTACTATATGGGTAATGAGGAAGAACCTTACCGCTCCGTCTGTCAGCAGTATCAGGAAGCATTGCAGTATCTGGTTGGAAAGAATCTACAGGAGAGCCTGCCGGACCTTTACCATCCGGAAAGAATTGTCAGGACCGAGGTTGACGGCTATACATCCGCCACTATCAGGAGTTCAAAAATTATCTCTGCTGTCAGAGATGCTCTGAGCAGAGGTGTTTATAGTTACTGATAATCCCCAGAGTATTGGGGATCACCTGATTAATAAGTACACCAGGACCTGTAAGCTCTGCAAAATTACCTAATGGCGGGATTCTAATCAGAAAATTTCTTCACCAGTTTCCTGAAGTTTGCATAACGGTCCTGTAGATGCTTGATGAATTTACGATGACCGGTATGTTCCCTGTCAGAATGATACTCTTCCAGTGACTTTTCAGCTGCTTTCTTGCCTACTTCGTAAAACTTCTCTACTTCATCGAGTTCCCAGAATTTCAATTCCGAATCGTAAGCTGTGATATAGATATCAGGTTGAGATTGTACCAGAGCATCGAGAACGGTAGAACCCTGGCTGTAGAAATTGGTCTGAAAGAAAACATCGAGCATGGAGGGGATATCAACCCCCTCTTCTTTCTCTGCTGGTTGAAATACTTCAAAATCCGGGAGAACCGGAGGTAAGACACTGCAGGCTACTATCAAAGGCTCTTCAAAAAAATACCTGGCAAATTTGATCGGTAACGGATGCTCGATATATCCATCAACAAATAGATACTTGCCATACTGAAACGGCTGAAAGATGAAGGGGAGTGACGAACTGGCCCGCATAGCGCTGGCCATACTTCCCTTATCTATAATGACACTCCGTTTGCTGAGAAGATCATAAGCGATTGCAGCAAAGGGTATTCTGCAATCCTGCAGGTCAGCCTTATTCGTCTTCTCTTCCAGAAAATGGAGAACACCCATACCATTAGTCAAACCGCTCGATTTAAATGATGGTTTGAACATCGAGACTATCTTCAGCAGGTTTAACGATTCAGGTAAGGAAATCATCTGGTCGGGAGTGTAACCGAGAGCATAAAGCCCCCCGATAATGGCTCCCATACTTGTCCCTATTATAGATTTGATACGAAAGTGCTTCTCCAACACTGCCAGAGCTCCTATATGAGCCAACCCTCTCGCAGAACCACCACTCAATACCAGATTAATTTCCTTGCGCTCGTCCACTAACACCTCCTGATTGATCTCTTATCTCTGATTATCTTAATTCTTACTTCCCGAGCTTGTCAATTTCTATATTCTTTCTTACCTGTAGGCAGGAGTATAGTCGGAAGGATGCCGACTATACTCCTGCAGAGAGGTAAGACAGGATCAGCGAGAAGAAAATAGTTTTTCACGCTGAAAATACTTGACACCGGAAGTTTATTTGAAAATATAATATTATAAATACTTGGGTGTTTCAGTAATAATCATTCGGAAGGTGGTAGTTATCTACCCTGACTATATGTATAATGGGAGGTTATAATGAAATCAGCAGGCATTCATATTGTTAAATTCTTCGCGATCATTCTTTTCTTGTTCATCATCTCTAACTCGTTAAATGCTGATAGAGATGACTGGGATCAGTTCCTGGAACAACCTGTCATTGATATCAGAAGCAGCAATATTTCCGGTATTGCTGAATATGGACTCATCTTTCTCTTGGGTGGAGAAGAGGGTGGATTGGCCTATTTTAGCAGTCCCGATAGCTTAACGGTCTTCGAATTTATTCACCCTTCTTTGGAGCTTGTTTCCATAGCTCCTGACGATCAGAATAACAGGATATACTGTGCAACCGGAATGGTAAGTAACAGTGACGGTTTGTATTTCTTCGATGTTGCTACAGAGGAGTGGGAACTTGTTTTCTATTGTGATGCGGGTAACTTTGTCAAGAGACTCTCATCCGGATATTATTTCGGCTGGGGGTGGGATACAAGCAATGGTGGCCTGTTCCATTCACCTGATGGAGAGGAGTGGAGTGCGATCGACTATTTTAATGGCAAGAATGTCACCAATGTTGTGGAAACAGGCGATGGGAGGCTCTTTGTTACTGCTGGATACGAGATATTTATCGAGACTGAGGAGGGATTCAACCCCTATATGGCCATTCTGAGGATCAACGATATCTATGTGCGGGACTATCCCAATGATTCGGAAGTCTATGTAGCATTGGGAGAAGGGAGCTGGAGCGATGGTATCTACCGTGTGGAATATGAGGATAATGAGATCACGGGGATGAGCTTTATTAACTGGTTATACAATCCTTACCGGCTTTATCAGTATATGGATTATCTGGTTGTCGGTACTCAATATTATAACAATACGAGTAACCTGTTTTTGGTTGAGCCGGCAGAAGAGGGTGAGGGGCAGATCTGGCATATCGGAGGAAACCTGGGGATCGATGCAGTCTATTGCTTCGGGACCTATCCGATCTATACTCACAATATTCTGGTTGGAGCAGATAACGGTCTGTTTCTGGGGACGAATTTGTTTTTCAATGAGGTAGATGATACCGATCTTCCCTCTGCCGGGATAGAATTGACAAACTATCCCAACCCCTTCAATCCCGAGACTACTATTACCATCAATCTGCCTGATGCCGGATTTGCCGAGTTATCGGTCTATGATCTTAAGGGCCGGCAGGTCGATACCATACTAAACTGCTATCTGGAAAAGGGTGAGCATCAGAGAGTCTGGAATGGTATTGATAAAAGTGGAAATAGTATATCATCGGGAGTATATTTCATGCAGTTTAGTATCGATGGTAGAAGAGCAGTAAGCCGGAAAGCCCTTCTTCTGAGATAACGATTCTCTTTCTCCAGATATTCTGAATTTATTTGTCTACTGTCATTATACCGATATATTATCTATTAGTCATGCGATGAATAACGAGGAGGTATAATGAGCAAGCAGATATCAGTATACTGCACCGAGGGATGTCCATGGTGTATCAAAGCAAAAGAATACCTCAAGAGTAAGAATATATCGTTTAGAGATATAAATCTGTCTAAAGAGCCGAAACAGGCGGAAGAGATGTTCAGACGTTCCGGTGCAATGACGGTTCCACAGATCTGGATAGGAAATAGAGTGATCATCGGATTTGATAAAGATAAGATTGATCAGGCTATAAGTCAAAGTTGAATCGAGAGGAGGTAGAGAGATATGATAAAGAGTAGATTAGTATGGGAAAAGGAACTGGTCTTTGCAGTCGAGCAGGATAAGCATAAGTTCTATCTAGACGGTGATCCGCAATTTGGAGGACAGGAGAAGGGGCCACGCCCCAAGGGATTGCTGCTCACAGCACTTGGTGGTTGTTCCGGGATGGATGCTGTATCGATTCTGACTAAAATGCGGGTTGGTGATTTTGAGCTGAAAATCGATATCAACGGAGATATTGAGGAAGAATACCCAAAGGCTATTACAGGAATTGAATTGATTTTCAAATTCAAAGGGGACGATATCCCTGAGAGTAAATTGAAAAGAGCGGTAGAACTGGCTACCGAGAAATACTGCGCTGCCTATGCAATGCTTAGTAAGGCGGCTAAAATTGAAACGAAAATATTATTGAACGGAGAGGAGGTAAAATAGGATGAAAAGATTACTCTTACTGACCGCTGTCTTGACCTTTGCCATAGGCACGCTATTATTCGCACAATCTGACAAGGTTAACGATTTCACGCTGAACGACCTTGATGGTAATCCGGTAACTCTCAGTGAACTGGATGGCTTGATCATACTAGATTTCTGGGCTACCTGGTGTCCACCCTGTAAGGTGGAGATCCCATATCTGCAAAATCTGTATAATGATTACAGCGACCAGGGGTTGCATATTATTGGGATCAGTACTGAAGACATCAATACCCAGCAACGTTTCATCGATCAGATGAGGCAGGATGACGTAGATATGAGCTATACACTGCTGATAGACCCCAATGGAGCAGTCACAAGACAGTATGGTATAGAAGGTATACCGACTACGATATTTGTCAAACCGGATCTGTCAGAGATAGAAAGGGAAGTTGGCTTTATACCCCAATATGCGGAAAGATTTCGTGAGATAATCGAGAATAATCTACCATAGACCGATTAGATTGGACGACTATTCTCAGAGATAGATGTTGCGATAGAGAATCGGTAAATATATCATAAATGAAAGATTAAAACTGAAAGCCCGTAATCTTATGATTGCGGGTTTTTTGTATAGGAACAGTGAATATCGGCTAAGAATCTAACTCTTATAGAGAGAATATCCGAAAGCGATATTTCGTAAAAGATAAGATACTGCCCACCCGGCAACGATCGTTGGCAGATATGATGTTGAGCCGAGCTTCTCTCTTGCTCTGCCTCTGATTAAGGTCGGTTCTTCTATCTTCTCTTCTATTACATTGAGTTTTACTGGTTGTTCGGTCGAATAGACAACAGGGATACCCCGTTCTATACCCCTTTTTCGGAGATATTTCTTTATCCGGTTAGCGAGTGGGCAACCTCTAACCTCTTCTATGTCTGCGATATCTATATGAGAAGGGTCAATCCTGTTCGCAGCACCCATACAGGAGATGATTCTGATCTTTGCGAGAGTGGCATATTCCAGTAAACCCGATTTCGGGCCTAAACTATCGATAGCATCGACTATAAAATCTACATCAGAGAGCATTACTGAGCGATTCTCTTTGGCGCAGAATTCACGCACTGCTATGATATTCGCTGACGGGTTGATGTCCTGTAATCTCGCTTTGAGGACATCGCACTTATATTCTCCTACTGTGCTGGTCAGTGCTGGGAGTTGACGGTTGATATTGGTAGTATTTATTCGATCGAAATCGATTATCTTGAGTGTTCCTATCCCGCTCCGTATGAGCAATTCGGCAGCTGCAGAGCCTACACCTCCTAATCCTACGACAGCAACAGAGGTGTCGTTGAATCTGGCAAGCCCTTCCGTTCCAAAGATCAGGGCAGTTCTGTGAAAAGCCGGGTTCAACATTTCATCATTAATACTGTTTCCCATTGGATATCCAGTAGATCTTCAACCGACAAGCCGCACCCGTTACTTACCTGGTCGATTATCTTCCTTAAATTGGCCAGTAAGCCGGTCTGTTCGGCCTGATTTCCTCCAGGCTGTTGAAAAGGGGCGTCGGTTTCCAGGAGTAGCAGTCCACGTTGAATGATACGTTTTATTACCTGGGGAAAATCCCTTTTTGCGAGGAGTTTGTAACCAACGGAAAAACCGATGTTGAAACGACTGAACATCTCAACCAATTCGACAGAACCGGTAAAACCGTGTATATAGCCTCTGATATTGGGGAAATCATTCTTCAGCGTATGATAAAACTCATTGTAACGGTGGACGATATGAAAGACAACCGGAAGGTTGAATTCTTCCGCCAGTTCCAGTTGTTGATAGAGTATCGTCTTCTGATAATTGTGGTTGTTCTTTCTTTTATCGTAGCCGATTTCACCTATACCCCAGAGCTTCTCATTCCGGCATTGTTCAACGAGGTAGTCGAAATCCTTCAGATTACTCTTATCGTAGAAGGGGTGAATCCCGGCAACGAATCTGATCTCTGGCCTCACATTATCAAGATGCCAGTCAATTTCTTCCTGGTTCAGGGCGGTAGATATGAATAGTTCGATTTTCTCTTCCCTGGCAGAATCGATCTCCTCTTGCAGATGTTCTGTCAGTGGTGAATTACAGAGGTGACAATGACTGTCTACCCAGCATTCCACAGGAGTATCTCTATAATCATCTACATATCGACCCATAACTCTTACCTCAGATTGTTAGTTCTCAGTCAGAAACTGGCAGAATAGTCTCCAAGACAGCTTTTTATGTCAATAGGATTTTTCTGAGGGAGAAACTATGGGAGAGTAATTTAAGAAAAAAAAAGGAACCATCCTGTCTGGATAGTTCCTGTAATCTATGG
>Ga0334892_1002681_pt1 | contig 12391 bp, 15 predicted proteins | sample GraSluR3_MG_4_FD_207213 | JGI IMG/M metagenome (GOLD analysis project Ga0334892, IMG submission 207213) | Sludge microbial communities from methane-producing bioreactor in Wageningen University, Netherlands - Granular Sludge_15_04-R3 | ecosystem: Engineered > Bioreactor > Anaerobic >... | reverse complement strand
TATAGATTATCAAAAGGCTTATTTTAATATCCTGATACTATATGAAAATCGAAAGAGCATGCCAATTTGGCATGCTCTTTCGATTTTCACAATCATATATCTAAAACATCAGTTACAGCTTGAGAATTAGAGATTAAAAGGCTAAAGTACTTGATGATTATACTATTTCGGTTTAAATCGGTACCATCATCGGAAATATTAAGTAAACTCATTAACACTGGAAATCCTGCATTTGCATATTCTTCAAATATTTTATACTTTTCACTATTTGATAAAATTTCCTTACTTTTAGTGTCTGCATATGCAATTAAATCAATTAAATCAATATCATTATCGTTAAAAAATTGTAATAGAACACCATCACTAGCAGGTTTTAATATTGGTTCTTTAATTTCATTATTAAATCCTACAAGAGCAGAAACCATTAGTATATCTTTATACGAAGTAAAAATTTTCGCCTCGCGTAATTTAGACATCAAATATTCTTGTTCAGCATTTCTTCTAACTCGGTATTTTCTATCTACAAAAAACGACATTAGATTGACACCCCTAACGATGCTTTTGAAATTGTTGAGTAATTCTTATCTACAAGTTTTTCTATTTTATAAGATATACCAACATCATCTTTTAAGAATTCTCTTACGTTTTTAAAACTATCTGGAGACAACATAAGAATAACTTGCTCGGAAAAACTATTAAGATTAGAAGCAGGTAAAGTTAAATTTTTTCCTGACAAATCTCCGAATGGAGCGTCAATTACTACAGGATATTTCTTTTGTACCTCGAATTCTTCTTGTTGTTCTTTTTCCATCATTGAATAATCTAAGATTGCCTTTACAAAAGAAATAGTTACAGCTTTACTTTGCCCGGTAGAATGGGGAGTAGCATTTTCCAAAATAGAGATTTCATATTTTATTTCATCAGTCAAAGTCAAATTATTATCTATGCCATATTTTTCACTCAAAAATTCCCAATCCCTTTGCGAACTCATATATTCTTCTACATCTTTTGAGAGATAGGTAACGATCTTATACTTCTCTTTTGTAAATTGAACAATATAGATGTCTCGTCCGTAGTTAAAGTCCTCTGCTAATAATCTATAAGAATCTTTAATAATAGTATTTAATTTCTTTAAAGCTGATTCATTATGAACTTCTTTAATGCGTTCTAAAGCCTGAATTGATTTATTAAGAAAATCGATTTTTAAATTTACGCCTTCGAGTTCTTTATCTTTCTCTGACATGTTAATAATTTTTCTTTCATACTCGATTAATAAGTTTTTATCAGATTCAATAGAATCGCGTAAACTATTTATTCTAGTTAATAAGTTAGTTCTTTTCTCGGATAAAGTGTCTCTTTCTTTAATTAGTTTTTCACCATTGAAATCTACAGAAGTTAATTCTTTTTTCAAAACACTTATTCTTTCTTTTAAAGTATGAATTTCTTTGTCGATTGTATCAATTTCTTCCCAATTATTACTCAGGCGTCCAGTTGCTTGATTTATGTTATTATTTTTTTGTCTAATTATTTCTAGAATCAGAGAATTAACATTGTCAGGAGGAAGTTTTGATTTTAACTCATTAAGAAGTTCTAGTTTAATATGATCTAATTTTTCACCACAAACACAAGTCTGTCTCTTTATTATACTTTCAATTGCTTCTACATTTAGACCTTGAGGAATATCTATTGAAGAAGTAATTTCTTCAACTTGATTAAAGAGATTTTTTGTTAATAACAGAGGCCCATTAGTATTTAATTCGGCTGTTAATTCATCAATCTTTTTATCGTACGATTTTTCAGCGGATTCTTTTTCTTTTTCTTTTGCGTTGAATTCAAGTTGAATTTCACGAGTTTTTTCATATGTTAATAACTCATTAGATATTTCTAAAATACGTTTCGAAACATTTTCTTCTTCTTCAACAAAATTGTTATAAGTTTTCGTTTGATTCTCTATAGATTCCTCTAATTCAATTGATTCCTGTTGAAGAGTTGATGCATCACTATCTTTTGATTTTAAAAGGTCTCTCCTGGTGCTATTATACTTTCGTTTTACTGAACTTAACTCCATAATTGAAAGCTCAATTAGATCGTTACTCGTCACATCAGAAACTACACCTCTAATACCTTCAATTGCTTTTTCATTTGAGGAACTTATCCTTTGCATTCTTTCTCCATCAAAAATAATACCGTGGAGCACTTTTTTAGGGAGCATTTTTTCTAGACGTGTATTGATTTGTTCAGGATTACTATTTGGTAATTGTCTAGTTCCTTTATCATTAATCTCGCTAAGTTCTACTTCCATTATTTGTTTTAAGCTTTCTCGTTTAGCAGTTTTTTTGTATGTTTCTTTTCTTGAAAGAATAAAAGTTCGATTTTCATATTCAAATTTAAGTGTAACTTCACAATAATCTTGATTATTGACCTCTCCTTCTTGAATTTTTCTATACACATCTGTATTTAGCGCATATGGGGTTACTTCTTTATTAGATAGCGAAGCAAAATCAAAATCATTAGCATAAAGTACCCACCAAAATGAAAAAAGTAATTCTGTTTTACCGGAACCATTTGGAGCAATAATAAGAGTAATATTTTTATTGTAAGAACTAGAATTTGTAAAAGAAATTTCTCCATCTAAAAAACATCTATAATTATGAAATTTAATACTTTTGAATATCATCTTTGAACTCCTCTTCTATCATAATAATTAATTCATTTTGTAAATCTGACTGCGAAGTGGATTTTGAACTCCTAATCGTCCGTATTATTGATTTAAATAATTTTTTTTCGGAGTGAGAAAATTTTAAGTCGTCTAAAACTGTCTCAGTTATATTTCTGTTACTCTTCTGGATAGTCATGATAATCCTCCTTAGCGATTTGATATTCTTGTTCAAGGGCATAAATTTTTCTATCTAAAGTGTCTTTATTAGTAGCTAACCTAGCATATTCCTTTACTCTGATAAGCTCGTTCTTGACTAGATTTTTTCCTAAAGTATCTTCAGGAGGAAGAACGACGAAATCAAAAATAAATGCACTATCCTTACCACTTTCTTTACATTTTCTTAGTACTCTTCCTCTTCTCTGAATTGTTTGTCTTAATAATCGATCACTCGCCATAATATATATTTTATCTAATTTTGGAACATCCACACCTTCGTCAAAACATTTAATTGCTACTAAAGTGTCATAAAATCCTGATTCAAATTTACGCAATACTTCTTTTCTATTCTCTGTATTGCTAGTAAAGGTTGATATGCTTAATCCTCGATGCTTATATATTGAACTAGTGACTTTATCAATAATTTTCTCTTCTGTTTCTAAATCCTTTCCCTGACCGCAATATATAACCGAATTTCTAAAATCATAATTGTTATCGAGTAACAATTCATTTAGTTTAACTATTTTGTTTGTAGCTTTTTTAACAATTAAACTGCGTTCATTAAGTAGCCTATTCACAACATCATCTTGCTTATTATCTGATGAAATTGCAGCAGCAATTTTTTTTGACAATATCGTGTATAATTCATATTCTTCAGTTGTTAATCTTAAAAAAATAGGTTCATATGTGTAGTGAGATAAAAAATTATTACTTATGGCTTGCTCAATTGTATATTTATAAGTTTGCTTCTCTTTTCCGATGAAATATTGAATTATTTTGTTTGTCTCTTCTTTAGAATGTTTTTCTGGGGTAGCGCTTAAACCCAGTCTAAACTTTGCATGACTAGGTAATTTTTGAATTTGGTTTCTGCTAAGATTATGTGCCTCATCAATAACGATAGCTAAATTATCAAGATGATTTATTTCAGAAATTAATTTAGTGAAAAAGCTATCGTAAGTTGAAATGTAGAATACACTATTCATTTTCAAGTTATAATTCAAAATGTTTTTATTAAAATTATCTCTCCAATTGTTAGAACTCTCTATTCCTCCTAAGAGTTGTATATCTGTGATATCTTGATTCTTTAATTCTTCATACCACTGAGTTTGTAAATCGATCTGAGGCACAAGAATAATAACAAACACGCGTTTAAACTCTTCAATTAATTTCTTTATTGCTTTAATACTTGTAAAAGTTTTCCCGGTTCCTGTAGCCATTTCGAAAAAATGACGATATTCATTCTGAATAAATTCATTAATAGCTGTCTGTTGATAAGGGTATAGTTCTTTACGATTTACAATGTGTGTATCTTTATTATTGAGAACTTCATTATCATTTATGTTTTCAATATTATTGATAGATGACTCTAAGTTTTCTGATGTTTTATAAGTTGAGATGATTTTTTGCTCTATGGCAAGTGGAAGATCGATAACAGTTAGTGAGCGAATCTCGGAATTCCATAATTTTGAAAAGTGGATTCTTGTATCTTTGGCGTATTCAGATATACCTTCGACCCATGAAGGAAAAACTTTGAATGATTCATAATTAGTTAATTGAGCTGAGGTGGTTTCATTGTTCGAACCCTCCATAGCGATATAATTGCCTTCAAAATCAGTCATTAATCCTAATTTCTCGTGATATAGTCCATTTGATTTGTATACTATCTTTATTTTTAAAATTTTTGCAGATATTAAATGAGCAATCAAATCTAATTTTAATTTTGAGTTTGTCTCTAAAACTTTATAAATTTGACTTGAGAGTTTATGTGAAATAAATTCTTCGTCTAATGAGATCGCATGTTGAAAAAAATGTAAATCTGATTCAAGTAAATGAGGGGAGGCTATGATGCGTATTTCTCCATTTCTTTTAATCAAATCAATAATACCTTCTGTTAAATTTATTAGTGCTCCAATCGTAAAATAGCCGACTGCTCGTTCATATAAAATAGATTCTTTAAGTGCTGGAATATAAAAACTTTCAATCACGCTTCCGTCAATTGATTTGTATGCACGTTTAAGGTTCAATGATTTTAAGCTCATTTATTCATCCTCACTTTACAAAGGAATTTGCAGTTAATATGTATAAAAATCTTGAGGTGTCTATACTATTTTCATTAATTATAACAAAAATTACCGCTGTAATTATATTCATAATTGGAAAAATAACGGGATAAAGATTTTCATTGATGGATATAGAATAATACTTTAAGGATGGGATAATGAAGGTATGACAAAAACTAATAAAGCATGGGAAAAATTATTCAATAGTTTTAGTATTATTGAAAAAATATTAACTGAAGGTTATTACGTAATTGAAGCTAAAGATATTAGAAAGGAAAGAGAGCCTCGTCTAATGGCAAAATTTGATCACGAAGAGAATCTCCCTGAAGTTTTTAAACAAAATGATTTATCAATACTGCCCATTACTCGTTCAAAATATATTTTAGGTAATTTCAAAGCATATCAGAAGATTCATTATAAAATGACAAAAGATCCAAAGACAGTATATCTTCCCAAAGACATAACTACTATTGATACTACTAATTTATATTCTGAAAGTGCAGCACTGCACTGTGCTTTTGTTACGGGAATGATTGATGACTTGATAGGTGAAAAAACGATACAAACTGTTAGTGGAAGAATGTCTTCAAAAACAATAGATTTTGAAGTGGCAACTAGAAATGGAACAATGAAAAAAATTAAAGTAGAAAACTCTCAGATTGAAATTGATGGGGGATATGAAAGTAAGGAACACTTTTGTATAATCGAAGCAAAAAAAGAAACAGTAGAAGATTTTTTGATTAGACAACTTTATTATCCATACCGATTATGGAATCAAAAGACGAGGAAAAAAGTTATTCCAGTTTTTTTTACATATTCGAATGATATTTTTAGCTTTTTTGTTTTTAAGTTTAATAATGAATTTCAATACAATTCTATTGAATTGATTGAACAAAAACACTACATGATTGAGCACGAAAAGATTGAATTAAGTGATTTAATTGATATTTCAAATAATGTTTCGGTGATAAATGATAATGCATTCCCATTTCCTCAGGCGAATTCATTTGAAAGAATTGTTGATTTGTTATCACTATTAATTGAAAGTGAATTAGACAAAGAAACTATAGCCTTAAATTATAACTTTAATATTAGGCAGACCTTTTACTATACATCAGCATGTATTTTTTTAGGTTTAATTGAAAAGGAAATTGATGAAAATGATGCGAGGAACACTGTTTACAGGCTTACTGATAAAGGTAGGGAAATAATGAAGCAACCATTTAAAGAAAAATATCTTGGGTTAGCTGGAACAATCCTTTCTCATCAAGTTTTTAACGACACATTTCAAGAATTTCTACTAAACGACAAAGTTCCGAATCCCAATAAAATAGTTGAAATTTTGAGAGGTGCAAATATTGAAAATTTGAATTCGGAATCAACATATCTTAGGAGGGCTTCAACAGTTTCAAGTTGGGTAAGATGGATATTAAAATTGACTTCTAAATAAGAACTTCATCTAATAAATATTAAAATCCGAATAATTATTTTAAAGGAGAAAAATATTCTTGAAAAAATTAATTCTAAGAAAAATCCAGTTCGCCCTCCAACACCACGGTGGGACGGCGTCCTTGAAAGACATTTATGCATATGTCGAAAAATCGTATTATCAACTCGAACTCGATCGATATAAAGATTGGAAAGGGCACATCAATAAACAGATTCGTGCGCATTCCAGTGATTCGGCGAGCTTTACCGGAAAAGAAGACCTCTTTTATTCCACAGGAAATAAAGGAATTTGGGGTCTCAGACAATCCATTAACTAACAAAAGCGGGACCAATTTCACTTGGTTCCGCTTTCAATGTTTACAAAACATCACACCCTATTGTCACATAATGTTCATTCCTGTACACTTCGATATTGTGTGCTAAAAATTATGTTAGGGGTTAGTCAATGGAACTTGTGCAGCAATTATCTCAAATGCAACTGATCAACCAATTCTGGTTGCTTATGGCCTTCGTCATTCCAATGGTCATTTTATCTCGTATGGTCGTGGCTGGGACGCGCTTCTCGCCGATCCTCGTCATCGTTATCTTCGGTCTCGGTCTCGGATTCGGTATGGTCGAGCTCGGTATCGCGACGCCGGGTCTTCCTGAATTCCCGCTCGTCGACTTCTTGTCACGGACGACAATCATCGCATTAGTCGTTTCGTTCTTCGTCGGTGGACAGGAACTTCGTAAAATCTTAAGCAAACAAGAGCTCGACATGGAGGATATCGTTGTTCCTTCTAAAGAAGAGATGTTCCTCGGGACAGGACGTACGCAGTTCATCTTCATCCTTCGTTCGTTCTTCTTGCTCGTCGGTTTGGAAGGATTCTTCCGTATGGCAATCGAGCCAGGTACGGCAGAAGGGATTGCGCTTTACTACCCAATCCTCGCACTCCTCGGTCTTGCCGTGTCGTTCTTACTCATCGACCATAAAGCACAGATTCAGGACAAGAAAGTATACATGCAAAAAGGTGTCATCGAGACAGTTCTCTTGCTTGTCATCTTGTTCGTCTCATTCTTGATTGCGACAGCGGTTCAGCCGATTATCGCACTTCCGCAAATCTTCTTTGCGATGTTGATTTCGTCAGCACTCGGTGCCATCTTCCATAACTGGACGTATGGACCGACTGTCCGCGCGCTTCTCTTCGCAGGGATTCCGGTCGTCTTGGCTGCCAACTTCATGGTCGGTGGTTCAAGAATCGGTAACGCGTTCGCCATCGAAGGTATGAATTCGATTCTCGTATACGGTTTCTTCGGCCAGTTGTTCTGGATGTTCGGTGGAATCGCACTCATCATGTGGTTTGCTCGGACGGGTCACATCCGTAACCTCGCGCCAGGTATGGCGGGGTCACTTTCACACAGTGGTCTCACAGGAGCATGTACGGCTGGTGACTTCGGTCAAGTAGCGGCGAAACGTGCGCCGATCATGATCAACATCCCGTTCTTCGGACATATCTTCGTCTTCTCGATCCTCGCAGTCAGTGCCGACAACGGCGCGCTCTGGATCTGGCCGACGATGATCATCGTCTTGGTCGGTCTCGCGCTCACGGCGCTTTCGTTAAAAAACTTGCGTGCGGCGAACGGGGAAGACTTCAAAGAAGTCAAAGCCCTTATGCAGTTCTCGTTCGGATGGCAGATGATGGCCGTCTTCGGTGGTCTCGTCATCTTGACGTTCAGCACGATTGCATTTGATTACACGACGATGGCACAATCGTCAGCGATCTCGCACTTCGGCTTGTTCGCAGCGGTTCAAGGTGGAATGTTCGGGACGGAAGCCTCGCTTCTCATCCCGCTCATCTTCTCGATGCCGTTCCTCGTGCACCCGATCGTCTTCTACATGTTCGGGAAAGCACTCGACAACAATGGCGAAATGCCACGTGTACCGGTATATGCGATGGCGCTCGTTGGTGTCGTCGGTGTATCTGCAGCGATTTTCGTCTTATAAGACATCCATTCCGCTCTGACTTCGGTTAGGGCGGTTTTTTATTTGATAATTTTGATATGGTAGACTTTGGATAGTGAAAGCGGGGGAGAGTATATGAGAAAATGGTTGTTCATCGGTTTTGTTGTGTTGATTGTAGCTAGAGTCTAGGCGGCACCGATGTATCCAACGAAAGCGGATGAGGCTGACTTTATAAGCTGGTTCGAGGAAGCGTATTCGGTACAGTGTGAGGATGAGAGCTGTGACTCGTTCAAGCTGATCGGGGATCAAACAAATACATATGTGAATCAAGAGGGGTGTATGAAACAATCAAGTGGCTTTTTCACTTTTGACATGGAGGTCAGGCGATTATATCGAAGTGTCGAAGAACCCGAACGAGTCGGAACGATTGAAGTGAGATGGAATCAAGATTCGTTCGAGGTTATGGAAGAGACAGGCATATTTGTTACTTCACCATAGGGGGCTTGAGAGCATGCTGATGATCACTCAAGATGTAAAGGGAGAGCGCTATGAGGCGCTCATCGATGTTTTGCTTGAGCACTGCACTCACTTTGCGTTCGTGGAAGACAGGCGACGCATGGAGATTGAAGAGGAGCGTCTAGCGTATATGGATGTACTGACTGAAGAGATTCGTTGGGATTTGATCGAACGAACTATCGTCAGTGAATGGGAGACGACAAGACTGTCTGGGGATACGGCGTATTTATATTCGTTCCATATGAATTACAGGACAGCAAAGTTCTTAAAAGAACGGGGTCGTTCATTATTCAGTTGGATCCATCCGGAACTCCCGGAAGACTTGATGTTTTATGCGGGGGATACGTGCGTGCTCGCGGTATGCTCCCATGAATCGTTCTTTGTCGTCGATGAAGAGATGTGGTTAGATGAATGATCAATGTCACCTCTTATATGGGTGACCTTGTATTAAGTCAACTTGCTAGAGAAGGGTCTCCAGTCTGAGTCTTTTCTGTCGTGTTTATTCGGTTTTCTGACATCATCACAAAAGAGCCGTTCACTCGCACCAAATTGGATGTAATTTTGTTGAGCCTGTCGAAGCGACATCGTATTCGCACCGCCTTCATAATCGGGATCGTCGAATTGAACCCCGTCGTCCTCCCAAAAGCAGATTCGACAAATGTCGTATGTGCCTGGTGGTTCCTCTTCTAACGTCTGATAGCCACAGCATGGGCATGTGTATCTCACCATCATCACCTCACTATTTTAGTATAGAGGATACAAGCAAAAAGCGTCCGACCATTTCTCAGGTCGGACGCTTTTTCTGTCATAAGATCACCATCGAGATCAACGTCAAGATGGCGAGCCCACCTTGTGTCAGGATAATCTTCTTGTCACTCGTGATACTGCCATATAGGGCAACGAGAATGATATAGAGCAGAATCATGGTGACAACCTCGACCGGATTAGGGGAGAGGTAGAGTCCGTACAAGAGCCCGACCCCGATCAATCCGTTATAGACGCCTTGATTTTTGAACAAAACCGACACCGAGTCTCTCGTCAGTTCGTCTTTCGACATGCGGAAGACACGTGACGTCGAGGAAGATGCCGTCGCAATCGTCTCTAAATAGAAGATATAGAAGAATTCGATGGCGACGAGTGTCCCGAGCACAAGGGTGAGCGTCGACATATTAGTTGACCGCTGCTACTTGCACGACCGGTTTCGCAGACACGTAGTTCGCGACGTTTTGTGCGAAGTTGATGAGGACCGGGTTTTGGTTGTGTTGCTCGAGAGCGGCTTGGTCTTCCCAGTTCTCGATCATGACAAAGCGGTTCTCGACAGATGTTGACTCGTATAGGTCGTATCCGACACAACCCGCTTCTTGTTTTGATGAGTCAATCAAGACTTGGATGTCGCGCAAGAAGTTCTCGCGTTGTGATGCTTGAATATCGAATGTGGCGTTGACTAAGATCATGGTTGATTCCTCCGATTGTGTGGTGAATTATTTGAACGATGTGACCGTTTGAGCATCAAGGCGAACTGATTCGTAACCTTCTTCTGCTGCTTTCCCTACAGACAAGATCATGACTGGTACGTAGCGATCTTTGTCGAGACCGAACGCTTCTGCGAGCTGGTCTTTCTCGAAACCGCCGATTGGGTTCGTGTCATAGCCGTGTGCACGAGCTGTGAGCATGAATTGCATCGCTGCGAGACTCGCATCGATCTTCACGATGTCGTTCATCTCTTGTTTCGAGAGGTTTTTGTAGTAAGGGATGATTGCGCCGAGCTGTTGGTCACGAACTTCTTGTGGCATTTTGCCTTCTGCGACCGCTTGATCGTAGATTTGTTCGCCGTACTCGTAGCACTCCATGTCTCCGAAGATGAGGAGCATCGCAGAAGACGTGTCGTTTTGACGCGTGTTGAAACGGATGAGCGGCTTGAGCGTCTCTTTCGCTTCTGGGCTTTCAACGACGACGAAGCGCCATGGTTGCATGTTGACCGATGATGGGGCAGTCGTTGCTTCCTGAATCATCTCGAGCATCTCTTCTTGGGAGATTTTCACATTCTCGTCATAGACACGAATTGATTTACGACCGAACATGACGTCTGTGAATGTATTGTTTTCGAATGTAGTTGCCATTGGTGAATTCCTTCTTTCTCTGTTTAGGTGTGACTGTTCAATTTTTGAAGCAGTCCGGATAAGTGTTGAATCTCTTCAGCGGACAAGGCTTGTAAGACGAGGTGGTTGGCCTGTTCGTCTCGTTCGCAATCCCTTAGGTCTTGCTCTGCTTTCTCTGTCACGCGGACGAACATCTCGCGATGGTTCTCCGCGTTCCGCTCTCTGACGACATATCCTTTCTCTTCAAGGATTTTCAAATGTCGGGTGATGGCGGCATTGTCGATTTTCATCTCTTCTTTAATCGCACGTTGCGAACAAACGCCTCGTTCTTTGACGACTTTTAACATCTCGTAGCGGGTCAGGCTGAAGCCCGTCTCCCGTTCGAACGACGATGCGACGTTTTGTTCCGCCAACTTGATTTGGTATAGTAATCGGCTGATTTCACGTAGGTCCATTGCGTCCCACCTTTCTCAATTGACTTATCAATCGTTGACTTGTCAAACGATACAACGTTTTGGATTGCCTGTAAAGTCAAACGCTCAAAAAAAGACGACACCAAATTATGGAGTCGTCTCCTCTTCGATGGGAGTGCCATCAAATCGATATTCTGTCGTGAATGTCGTCTCGTCGAATCCATACATTCGGTCGTAGGCATTCAAGTCCTCAATCGTCCGCACGTCGAGGAAGGATGGGTCGATGTCAGACGCTTTGCGCGTGAACATCATGTACCGTTCTGTGTAATCGTCATTTCCTCCAGGCTTCCCGTCGAACGAGAAGTGAATCCAATAGACATCGGATTCCACTTCTCGCATGACGTCGAGAATCCGTTGTTTCTGTTCGTCCGTATTGTTCCAGTCTTCATGAAACATGATCGAGACGTCGAGATACGTCTTCGGATTTGTTTCATAAATGGACGTCGGGGTCGGGGAGACGTTCGCTTGCGCATCATCCGACACACCAATCGGCACCTCCGCACGGACGGTCTCTTCCTCTTTTAGGATTCCTTCCGATACGAGCCGCTCGTGAATCGTTCGTTCAGCCTCACGTTCCCAATACGTCTCGAGCACGTTGTCATGGATGGAGCCGTCACTGTACGTCTCGAGAAAATAAGTGCCGGCGAACGGTTCGTTCGTCAATGTCACTTTCCCGACATAACCTCCCATCTTCCAATCGCGTGACAGCTCGATATCGGGTTGTTCGTTGTACGTTTCCTTCACATACGCGGTATAAGTCTCCCGTGCCTCTGACTTTTCAAGCGTCGTATACACGAAGAGGCCGCCAGCGAGAAACCCGATGGCGACACCTGCTATGATTCGTTTTCTGATCATTTCGTCACCTCTCGTTCAATCTACCTGATATTGAAGGAGAATACCTCGGTCCAAAGTCTTATTCAAATCATTTCCATTTCGCTGTAAACTAAAAGTGCCCTCAAAGAACTATTGTAATTGCG
>Ga0334892_1002679_pt1 | contig 12401 bp, 13 predicted proteins | sample GraSluR3_MG_4_FD_207213 | JGI IMG/M metagenome (GOLD analysis project Ga0334892, IMG submission 207213) | Sludge microbial communities from methane-producing bioreactor in Wageningen University, Netherlands - Granular Sludge_15_04-R3 | ecosystem: Engineered > Bioreactor > Anaerobic >... | reverse complement strand
GATGAAACCGCCGTCGAATCTGCTGACAACCTTGCGGGAACCGAGCCCTTGAAAATTGAGCTCCAACTGACCATGTTTGGTGTGACACTGTGTTTTCATTGCTGGCCGTTCTTTTGTGGTGTAACTGTTGCTTTGACACTCAATTATACCACTTTAGAACGGCCTCTGCAACCTTCTGGTGATTCTTCCGGGCTAACACTTCCATTCTCTTTCACAGGACTCACCACGATAAAGGGAGAGCAGATCATCCCTGCCGGAGTAGACCCTGCGGCCCCGGGGATTGCCGTGCTGTTCGGCAAGCTCCCGTGGCGATCTGTGCAGAAGTGTCTTCAATCCAACGGTATCATCACGCTCGAATCGGCGGAATATCGAATCGATCCCGTCCCGACGAAGATTCCCAAGGCACCACCACTCTTCAAGTGTCCCCAGGTTGGCAAACACATCCCAGTTGCCGCAAACAAAGAACCAGAGAACCTCGGGCATGATGATACTCTCTTCTCCCCCGGCAAGTATTTCGGCATGGAGAGTCTCTTCGGTTTTCCAGAGAATCTTTCTCCCCAGATACCTGCGGGTTGATTCCAGAATGGTTTCAGGAAGGTTGGTGAGAAGATCGGCTGTGGGTCTTAGTTCCTCGATGCGCCTTGCTTCATGATCTGGCCCCGGAAGATGCAGGAACATTTGAAACTCCCCGCCCAGTTCACGAACCCGATCAAACAATCTGTGTTGTTCAACCAGTCCCAGCAGATCACCAAGTTCAGGCAGCAGTTTCGTAGTCAGGAACACCTGCCAACGTGGTTTCATTCCGCCGGCAAGCAGGCGTTCCGTTGCAGTCAGCGCATCGTCAAACGCACCCCTGCGCCTGTGAAACCAGTCATTCGTCTCCCTCATCCCGAAGAATGAGATCTGACATGTATCGGGCCCAACCGACCTTGCCCAGTCGACATATGTCCTGTCCCGCGCAATTCGCCACACACTGAGCAGTTCGTATCGGGCAGGCTTCCCGTCACCCAGTTCGGCTTCCAGATCGTACAGCCTCCGGTAGTCATCGGAGTAATCCGGTTCCCGGAACCATGTGGCAACGGAGAGCTTGATACTCGCACCCAGATACTCACGAAACGCAGAGACTGCCCACCGAACATCACCGCAAGACAGAAAAACACTCCCGGCAGGGCCAAGCCAGCAGTGCCTGCAACGGTTGGGACACCCCTGCATGTCAAAGGCTACACCGATGTGACCGCCTTCAATCCTGGGCATCAACGCACCCGGCTTTCCCGCAGTGCTTCAGGAAGAAGCCAAGCATTTCCCTGTCTGCATTGATCTGATTCGCCTTCTTCTGAAAACCGTGATCTTATCTTCGTAAACGGAAAGAACAAAAGTCTTCCCGCTCTCCTCCATCACACTCTTCAGAAGCATATGACTACCATCAACATTGAGCCTGGATGGAGAAAGGCAGAAAGAGCCGACAGCAAACTTTTCGATCAGTTCTTCAGGGGAGAAGGGGTGCATGGGAGTGCTCCGGGGGGAGAGAGAATGTCACGTCTCAGCCGCCGAGTTCCCGCCTCGGGCTCGAGGTAGGCTGGAGGCGCTTGTTTGCCGTCTTGCTGGTAGGTTCTCAATGTCCTCCAGATAGGTTGCCAGCAACGCATTGACCGTGTGAAACAAGTCGATTTGCCGAGGAAGGGATTCGACTTTTTTGTTGCCGTGAAAGAGGTTGTTGCGGACGCGATGAGCAATCAGGAGTAGTGCATATACATGGTTGTTCAGATCTTGGCTTTCTCCATGCAAGGCTCTCCTGACAACTTCCTGCGCCCGCCGTTCCGTCAGAAGCAGGTGGTCAAAGAAAAAGTCAGTTGTGCGGTCTGGTGTAAGGTATCGAGACCGGAAGAAACCCAGATATCTCTCGTAACGCTCTCGGCGAAGTCGCCCAGACTCATCCGCGTGATCAACGCTATGCCGAATCGACTCAGCCGTCGCGTGCCGGCGGCATGCATGGGTCTCAAAGAGATTCCAAATCAACGAGAAACAGAGAATGGGGCGCAAGTGGTCGAAATCGAGCTGCACGCTACCGCGGAAATAGTCATTGATCCATGCGATCGCGTCGAATTCGATCTGGTCATTCATATCTTCTCGTCCTCGGCCAACAATTCTTCTACTGCCAGCTGTATAAGCAGGCTTCTCTGTTCAATGGTTTGAGAATGTTGTTCAGTCCTTTAAGTGTCAAGGGCGATAGCTTGACATGGAATAGGATACATGAGCTGTGCAGTCAGGTTTCTGCCCATGTTATGCAGAGGGCAAAACATGATGAGGTTACAAATGGATTATGCTTATTTATTGAACTAATCGAATATTCTAAATACTTGTCGTGTCAATGCCTATTGCGGATGCCGCATTCCTCCCTTTCAGTGTTGCCGGAGAACGTTCGATGCTGCCAGTGATGCAGAATCTCGAATCTGTCCCCAGCGATGTCTTTAGTTGGTTACCGATGTAAGCAGCCTTTCCGATACATCTGAAGCAATGACGCGATCAGAAACAATCTCTCCCAAACTGCGGGAATATGGGTGTCTCTTGACACCACAGGCCTGAGCAGCACTCTCTCTCCTCTGATCAACTGATTCTCCTTTTCCAGCAAACTCACATACTCAGACTTCAGCACCCTGGATTTCAAGCTCAGCAGCTACTTCCTTGGAAATGGGGTTTGCCAGGCTGAAAACCACATCCATGGGCTCAGAGCCTGAATGTGATTGGTAATCCGCAGTACCGAGGTAAATGTAAGGGGCTGCCTTGCCCCCCATCATCTTATTCTTTCTCAAAAAGAGATGGATTCTCGAGCCGTTTCTTCTGTGATTGATGACACCCATTCCTCGTTTGGAGCCTGGCTTTGTGGACCTCTGGCTCTGCCAGTGGAATGTCCGGTCATCAATGAAGTAATCATGGTACTTGTGGGACTCCTGCTGACCCTGCTTGTTCAGTGTTACAAGCAGGAACTGATCAGGATGCTCCTTCGGGCAAACATGCCCCGCCTGCCAGTTGCCCTGATTGTATCCCAGGCCGAACAGCCCGGGAATTTCTCTGGTCTTCGATCTTGTGTGGAGGATAAGGTCAAGGGGATCAATCACCTGTTTCACCCGGGCACGGGTTACCATGTCCTCTGTTGCCGGCATATCGGGATAATCATCATTCCAGGCCTGAAGAATGTAATGACCCGTTCCCAGCTTCTTCACATAGCGAAGCAGGTACTGGTCGTCCCCGGTTTCATCCTGCTTCTCAACCACAACTAGCTGATTGCTGATACTCCCTGCGCTCTCCGGAGTCACAAGGTCCAACAGCAGGTAATCCCCATCCCTGATGGGGGACTTCCCTCCATTCATTGAATTTCCACTTGCCCTGGCGATGAAATGCCTTGCCGGGTTCAGGTTTCCATACGACATGGGGAGGGTTTTGTAGTACAGGGTATCAAGGTCGTGCGAGCTCGATTTGAAATGACCGCAGGCAATCTGCAGGTCGCTGAAAAACGGCACCTTAATCAGGTTGGATGATTCTGCATCGATGTGAGCGGGGCCGGTAACCTGGGTTCTTCTTGACAGGTACTGTTCGTATTTGAAATTGACTATCTCCAGTGCCATTGATTCCAGGTCGGCGACCTGTTCAGTCGCCACTTCTCCCCTGTAAATGAACCGGTTTCCGGCCAGACTGAATGAGGTTTCCCCGGACCTCCGCTTATCCCCTGTCCAGGCACTAATGGGGTTGCTGTTCCAGTAGGTTATCCAGCGCTTCTCAATAACGTTATAACGTTCAAAGCCGCCTTTGAACCTTTCCGGCAGATCCGCCTGGCACTTGATGCGGCGGGACATTACCTTGTATGACCGTCTGCACAGATCCTCAACAGATGGTGACCTGGAGAACCCGTCAAGATCGATGAAGGCCTCCATGAGTATCATCTTGTAGGATTTCGACATCGCTGAGGATTCCAGTTCGCTGAGGAAACCGGAATGAGATCCCAGTACATCAATGAAACCGGGCTCGATCTCACCCTGCGCCTCAAGGAAGTTGAACCAGCCTCCGTATTCGCTCCGAAGTGCTGAAACACCTCCTCCAGCCAGGAAATGCTCTGAAAGCGTTGGCCTTCTGCCCAGTGAATCCTTCAGCGAGAAGTAGAAGTCCTTCTGGGTGTCGGTATTGGTCTTCATGAGGTTCTTCATGAACTCGATGGATTCAAGGTCGTAGTTCATGTAGCACCCTGAGGGCATTTCAAGAGACCCCACTTCAACCTTTTCCAGGAACTCCCTTCTCGCCCTGTTAGTCTTGTCTATCTTGAAAAGAGCCTCAAACTTATTGAAGAAGCTTATGTGGTTTCCAATGAAGTCCAGCACAGTAAGGTGGTTCTTCCCCTGATGAATCCTCAAACCCCTGCCAAGCTGCTGCAGGAAGAGGATCTTCGATTCCGTTGGCCTTAACATCAAAACGGTATCGATGCTGGGAACATCTATACCTTCGTTGAAGAGATCCACGGAGAAAAGCACCTGGATCTCGCCATCTCGGAGCATTCTCAAGGCGGTGTTTCTTCGCACCTCCGAACGATTATGCACAGCAACAGCGGGAATACCAGCGCGGTTGAAGTGCTCTGCCATGAAGTCCGCGTGCTTGATGGAAACACAGAAAGCGAGGGTCTTCGACTGCTTCCGGGATTGCCATTCACCCAGAACATGATTTGCCCTTGCCGCTGTTGCCAGTTTGTTCTCCAGCTTCACCGGGTCGAACTTACCGTTGCGCCATGGTATCTCCTTGTAATCCACATTACGGTCAGCAATTCCGTAGTAGTCAAAGGGGCAAAGCAGGCTCATTCGAATCGAGTCGAACAGGTCTTTCTGAACAACGAGATTGTCATCGCACAGAGCCAGAATATCCGCCTGGTCGGTTCTGTCCGGAGTAGCCGTAAGCCCCAGAAGGAACTTCGGTGAGAAGTGAGCAAGGAGCTTCTGGTAGGTTCTGGCAGCCGCATGATGGAACTCATCAACAACGATGTAATCGAAGTGGTCTTCACTGAACCTGCGCAGGTGGCCGAGTTTCCCCAGTGTCTGCACCGATGCGAAGAGCAAGTCGGTATCCATTGTCTTCTCGCTACCGGAGTAATGCCCTATGCTGGCTTCAGGTCGTATTCTGATGAAGGTTTCCTCAGCCTGCTTGAGTATCTCTTCCCTATGGGCTACGAACAGAACTTTCTCAGCCCGTAAAGCGTATGAATCGAAGGCCGCCAGCCAGGTTTTTCCTGTACCCGTTGCCATTACCACAAGACCTCGTGAGTTGCCGTAATCCCGCGTCTCCGCAAGCAACCTAAGAGCCTCATTCTGAATGTGATTCGGCACAGGAGGCAAAGCCTTCTGATCAGTACCCGGCTGAATGTCAAAGCCTTCTGAGGTGGGTCTTCGCTTCACATAAGCGTCTATCCAGGAGTTCGTTATCTCTTGTGTTCGTGGGTCGCAATACAGCCGCTCAAACTTCTCCTGCAGTTCAGCAAACCTTGAAGGGTTCTCATGCATATCCACCCGTAGATTCCACTCAAGCCCATATGTAAGCGCTGAGCGGCTTATGTTGCTGGAACCCACAAATGCACGGCCGGCAACGGGAGAGCCACAAACGCTCTTCACAAACAGATAAGCCTTCATGTGAAAGCTCTTGCCGGCACTCTCAAAAATCCGAGTATCGGCACCCATTTCATGAAGCAGCAAGAGAGTTCGAAGGGCCTCAGGATCAGTCACATAGAGATAGTCCCCAGTAAGGAACCTTACCCTCGCCCCTGCCCCAAGAGCATCCACCAAAGCATCATACAGCAACCGAAGCCCAGTGGACTGAACAAAGGCAACGGCAATATCGATCTCTGTTGCATTGTTGATCGCAGAAAGCAGCTTCGGCAGGAATGGATCAGAATCTCCCCCTGCAACGAGATGGTCCACCACCTCGAAGGGATGATGCTTACCCACAAGAGCCCTCAGAGTGTATCTCCACTATCCTCCGAGCTAGAGGTATATCCGCAGGAGCTAGTTTCCAGTGAAGCAACTCCCCCACCGGCACCCACTCATACCTGTCATGAACAGACAGTGTTATCTCACCACCAACAATCGTGGTCTCCAGCAAAACCAACCTAATGGTAAAAGAGTCATAAGCATGAGTGCTCTCAGCAACAACTGAACCAACAACAGTTTCCACCCCCAGCTCCTCAAACAACTCCCGAGCAAGGCATTCAGCGTAACTCTCCCCCTCCTCAACCTTCCCCCCGGGAAGCTCCCAGAACCCTGCAAGCTTCTGGTTCATGGCTCTCCGGCAGATAAGAACAGAGTCGTCCTTAAGGGTGCAGGCTGCGGTGACGGTTATGGGCAATGGATTCCTTTCAAGGTTGCTGTTCAGGGCGGGTGCTTTTTCGGTTCCCTGGAAGAAATACACGCAGGTAAGGCCTTTTCCTTCAAACCCTTTGGTTGTCATCATTTTCCCGTGGTGGTACTGATGTTTAGGGAGATGCCTGCCGTTCCTTTCCTTTGCCTGATGAGGGATTCCATTCTTGCGTGGTCCGAAAACCCTGAATCAGGCTGGCAGCAGTTCCATGTGATCACCCTTCCCGAACCAGACCGCAGGGCAGTTCCAGAACGAAAACCGGTAATCCACAGGATTCAGGGAGTATGCTAGAGTCCTCTGCTCATCAATAATGAACTTCCAGTGAATGTGTCTTGCTCTCAGAAATTCTCCTTAATCTTTAACGATCGGATCAATGATCATTCGTGCATGTTGCATCATGAATATCCATTGTATGTAAATGTCACAAGCGAACTACGGTCGCTTCTCCGACATTGGAGTATCGCTCTGGTACACATGTAAGTATGATAATCTGGCACTCTCTTCCCGCCTTCGCGAGAACTGCTCCCATCAGTTTGAGCCGCTTCGGGTCTGTGTTCCCCAAAGCATCATCGAGCAACAGAGGAGCTCCACCATTCTCGGAAACGGTCATCGCACAAGCAAGACGAGATACAAGTGAGATCTGTTCCTGTGTACCACCGCTAAGAGAACTGAAGGGTACTTGAGTACCATCAAGAGCCCTACTGACAACAGTCAGGTTCTTCTCATCAACTTCAACCTCGAATGTGTTATTGAACACAAGACGACCGAGTCTCTCGATCTTCTCCTTCAGAGGAGCCACATAAGCAAGACGAGCTTTATCTCGCTCCTCATTCATTATCGTAAAGAGTAATCTTGCAGCGTTAGCCCTTCGGACCGTCGCTTCATACTGATGTTTCACATGCTCAAATCTGCTCTGAACGGAATTGAGTTTTTCGTGCAACCCCTCTTCACCATGCACTTTCAGGCGTGTTCGCACGGCAATATGCTCCGCTTTCAGATTGTCCAGTTCCTCTGTCACTGTCGTCAAAGAGCCTTTTGCAGTTTCTGCGAGGGCTTTTATCTGATCAGGATTCAATTTCTGTAAAGCCTCTTCGGCAGAATTGAATTTGCTTTCTTCTTCTTTAACCTGCTTTATCGATTCCTCGTATTCCGCTTCAAGTCGTTCATCGGAGACCTTTTCCCGAAATCCGGCAAGCTTATCTTCAGCTCGTTTCAGTTCATCACTCTTGAGTTCAAACTGAACTTTCGATTCCTGATGCTGTGCAATGAGTTCATCTCGTACTTTGCGTGCCAGCTCCAGCTTCATCCTTTCATCTGCCCAATCTCTATCGGTCTGCTCCAGAGCTTTCTCAGCATCATGCAGTGCTTCTTCAGCGTATTCCAGGCCATCGGGGAGCTTTGGTTCGGATGATCTGCTGCCGATGTAAGCCGGAACAGTCTTCTCAAGCACTAAGACCCTTCTCGCAAGTTCTTCATAATCAAGATCACGAAGGTCATCTTTCTCGATTTCGCTCTTTCTATCTACTGTCTTCTGCGCTGCCTTCCGTGCATCATTTGACTGCACAGCTTCATCCGCATTACTCACTCCAGCTTCACTGCATAACTCAGCAAGCCTTTTAGCTGCCTGTTCGACTCCTTCCATGAGTTCCGAAGCGCTTGACCCGGCCGTCACCTCGATCTGCAGGGCTCCGGGAATTGTTACTCTGAGTCGTTCGGAGACTGTGTAGCTTGTTTCTTCATCCAGTGAAATGTGTACCAATTCTCCATCAATCTGATACTCGACATCACCCAGTCCTCTCAACTGCACACCGGGGGCTCCCGTCTCAAGCTTTGCCTTTGCCCTTATGACATCACGTTCAGCCTCCTGGATAATTTTCAATGCTTCATCATCAACACGACTTTCCTTAAGCAGTTCGGAAGCCATGGCCGAATCTTCCCTGGCACGATCTACTCTTTCCTTGCGTTCCGTCATCTGTTCCAAATCCAATATGCTGCGGAAATAATCAAAATCCGCTCGGCAGAGATCGCGAAGTGACTCGGCTTCCTTGCGGGTGCTTTCAGCCTTGGCTGCATCGGCTTGTGCTTTTTCCAGGGAATCCTCTGCATCCTGCATGGATTCAATCGAAGTAGAACTGGATTTCTTGAGTTCAGAGAGTGCCACGCGGGTGGTGGTTATCTCATCAACAAATTCACTGCGTTCATCCAGATTCCTCTTCGCCGCCTGTTGTGATTTCTGGGCTGATTCAAGCTTGAGCCTTGCAGTAGAAAGATCGTTTTCCAGGCGCATGATCGCTTCCAGCGATTCATCATATTCTGAGAGTTCATTTCTTAGACTTATCTCATGCAGGTTTAAACGAATCAGGTCGTTTTCGATTTCAGCAGATCGGGTTACATCTCCATCAAGATCCCGGATTCTGGATCTCAGTGATTCAACCTCTGACTCTAATTTTTGAAGAGCACTCGCTGATTCTTGCAGTTCCTTCTTTTCCTTACCCGCTTTTGTGTAGTAGCGTTCATATTCCTCATTGACTCTTTCAAACAGGCTATCTTCCTTGGGATCAGCTGCATTTCCGCCAGCTGCACTATCAAGAGCTGCGGACAGAGAGGTTTGTCTGGACAGGTCTGCCTGTTCTACAGCCTTTCCCTGATGAATGTTGAGAGCCTTCCATAGATCCACATCAATAGTTTCACTAAGGATTTCCATTGCGCGATTATGTGCATCGCGTCCAGTATGGTTTTCAACATGGGGTTTGGTAACAGTAAGTACGGTTTCTGTATTCTTGTGAAATCTCTTGAAGTAAGTGAATCTGTATTGACCGCTTTCCATCTCAAGCTCTATTTCAGAACCAGCATCTCTGGTTACTGGCTTGATCGCCTTAACCGCACTGCTTTTACTGCTGGCAGGGAAGTCGAAAAGCATACCTATGGATTCTCCCAGGCTTGTTTTCCCCGCTTCATTCGGTCCTTCCACAACTGTCAGACCTCTGGCACCGAATTCCACCTCCAACTTTTCTATACCCCGATAATCCGCAAGACGGAGGCGTATAAATCTCATGATTCTCTCCCGGCAAGCCTGATCAGGAGAGCAAGTGCATCGCGGGAGGTAACAGAGGAAGAATCCGATTGATCAGCCATTTCCCGCAAGCGTTCAACGGTCGAACCGGCAAAGCCCGAGAACCCGAGATCGGAGAAATCAGTATCCTCAGGAACAACAACGAGATCTTGATGTCGAGTTTCAACTGCACCGAAAATCTCTCCTGCATGATCCAGCAAATCAATGAGTTCTCGATGAAGAAGCAATGAAACAGATCCTATGAATCTCAGTTTGAGAATCGTTCGTTCTTTGCTCTCAAGGCCATCGAGCCAACTGCGCAAGGCTTCGATGTCTTCTTCGGTATTAAGGTTAATATCCTTCCGCTCTATGAACTTCCATCTCCCTACTTCTACCTCTTTCATGACCACATTCTCTTCGTTGATCTCAGCAATCAGCGCAAATCCGGATTTAACCTCTCTGTAGTCCGTCGGTTCAGGCGTACCTGCATACCAGACTCGTCCGCTGTCACCAATACTCGTAAGGGAGTGCCGATCCCCGAGGGCCATGTATTGAATCCTGCCCTGGGATATTGCTTCCTCTACTGTCTGAAGAGAAATCAGCTCTGGATCATCAGGATCGGGTGAGAGGCTGTCAACAATACCGTGAGCAACACAGATTCGTACTATATCAGCAACCGGCTCAAGATCCTGCAATACTGGAACAACAAGATCCTTCATCGGATGCTTCGACATCCATGGTAGTCCTACAATCTCAATCCCATTGGCAACATGGATTGGGTTTGAATCCTCAATCACATGAATTCCCGGAGGCTTTTTTTCGAGGAATGAAGTACTGCGGTAAATCGAGGCAGCATTGAGGGGGTCATGATTACCGGGAAGAAGATACACAGGAACAGGCACTTCCCTCAAAGCCTCAAGGGCACGGGAAACGGTTTTCCTGTCAACAAGATTCGACTCGAACACATCACCACAGACTATCATGAATGCACAGTCCTCTTCCCCGGCCATGCGTCCAAGCTCACGGATAGCATCGAACCGGGATTGGGAAAACCTCTCCTGAATTCCTTCGGAGAAGAAGTGCCTTGTCATTCCCAGTTGCCAGTCACCGGTGTGGAGGAAACGGATCATGAGCGGGTTCTTCTTAGTGATTTGCTACTCATTTACAGATCACCACTTTCAGATGAGCTACCCTTCAACCAGTCACGCATGAAGCCAATCAACTCCTTAACTGGCATCATCTGCAATTCATCCTCACTGAAACCTTCCTGGGAACGCTTCTGATAAAAATCAGTCATGAATGTGTTGAATTTGTCCCAGATCTTTGTCGAACTCGGTAAAGATGTACAGCTTTCATTCTCAATGAACCAATTTCTGACAACCTGTACCAGTTTACTCGATTCATTCCCATGGCTACATATATCAGAGCCTGAGAGGTCCGAGAGAGCTTTTTGATAACGATATGGTTCTTTATCAAGCACCAGGCATTTCTTTTGAGCGAGCTTTTCCTGTCCGAATTCTTTGCACCCGAAATCAAGCCCTAACTCAAAGGGCATGTTCATCCGTGCGAATTCACCCTTACCCTTTGCCTGCATTCTGGAAATATCGTGAATACTGTATTTTGACTTCCTAATCAACTCGCGTATTTTGCTGATCCGCTGTTCATTCGATGATTTTCGTTCCGATGCTATTCTTGGTTCGAAGCCAAGCATCAGTATTGTGAACAGCATAGGGCGCAAGAGAGGTACGTACTCCTCGTCAAAAGGACAATTGATGAAGACGTTCTTCTCAAAATCAGATCCAGGCATGCATAAACCTACAACCACTTAAGAATAGAACCATCTTTCCGATGGACTATTATCTCTGTACCTTTAGCGTAGTTTCTCTTGGCAAATCTAATAGCTTCAGACTGGGTTCCAAGGATCTTGTATGCCCTTGCAGCACCTTCTTTCTTAACAGCCCATCCATCTCCTCGATAGATGATGTGTACTCTGGGTGAGCTACTCATGTAATTCCTCCTGAGTTAACATTGCTCCCCACAAGGTGCGGAGAATGGATGCAATGAAGCTCTGCATTATTCATCCCCCTCATTCATTATGATATGGATTTCAATTGTTTTCTTCACTTCGGCAACCCGCCGGTATACATACACCGGCCCGTCGCCTTCCTCGGCATACTTTTTGGCCATGGCTGCGGCCTTTTCCATTGTTTCGGCACGGCGGTAACGCCCTGGTGAGTACTCTTGCCATACAAGAATCGGCTTGCTTCGGGCTTGGTTTTCGATCTCGTCAATATCATCGGGAGGGGGCGTAGGGGTATTATCATAACCGTTAGGCATGGGTTTTTCTCCTTTTCTTCTTCATCTTGTTGTCATATTTGCTCCCCCCCCTGGGGGCGTAGTCCCTGGCGGCTTGTTCCTTTTGCTTTTGCTCCCGGGCTTTCCGGCGGGCTTCCCGTTTTGCTGTTTTGGCCATTACAGTACCCCCAAGATACGGAGAACAAGAACAATTATTGCCACTGGTGCAGCGATAGATGCGATAAGCAGAACAATATACACTATCATCGCCAAGCAACCCGCTATGCCTTCGCGCTTTCCATTTTTCATGGTCTTGCCCTTCATAATGGACCGCCGGGGAGCGGACGGGGGGGGCAAGGCCCCCGTAACCCGGCATCCCCGGCGGTGAATCTGATAATAGTTTTGTTCTTGCCCATGCGCTGAATCTATGGGGGGGCTTTCGGTGTGTCAAGGGGGGCTATTTTTTGTCGGCCCTTCTCCTATAGTAGAGTACATAAAGGGTTTCTGTTCCGAGATTTCCGGGATACCTCTTATGCACTGTTTTTACGATACAGTGATTCCCGCCCTTTCGCACTCTTCGCGCTTGCTGTATAGCGTATGATTTACTGCTATATTCCGCAAAGTACTTAAGGTATATTTTTTTCCTATATACTGTTGTTCTTGGAAT
>Ga0334892_1002677_pt1 | contig 12415 bp, 9 predicted proteins | sample GraSluR3_MG_4_FD_207213 | JGI IMG/M metagenome (GOLD analysis project Ga0334892, IMG submission 207213) | Sludge microbial communities from methane-producing bioreactor in Wageningen University, Netherlands - Granular Sludge_15_04-R3 | ecosystem: Engineered > Bioreactor > Anaerobic > Unclassified... | reverse complement strand
CAAGACTGGGCTCCCGAGGGCCCGCTCTACCTGGTGATGGAACAGCCCCAGCTCTCGCGCATCCAGATCAACGGTCAGCTAGTGGATCAACGCGACTGCGGCCATTACCGCGATACCTCCTTCCGCAAGATCGACATCGCCGGTCGCCTCCAACCTGGGACCAACGAGATCATCCTGGAGACCACCTTCCAGCAGCGGCCCGAGGTGTACGAGAACCTCAAAAAGGCCCGCGCCTTTGAGGCCGAAAAGAACAAGCTCACCTACGATAGCGAGATCGAGGCCATCTATCTGGTGGGCCAGTTCGGCGTACACACGCCTGGCAACTACGAGCCGCTCCCGCGCCACGCCATGCGCTACCGTGGTCCCTTTGTCATCGGCCCGCTACCGACCGAGGTGGACCCGCGCGACCTGACGCCCCAGGGCCTGCCCTTCTACAACGGGACGGTGCGTCTGACCAAGCGCGTTCCCCTCGCCGCCGACGAGATCGCCGATCGCGCTTTCGCGCTGGAGGATATCCAGGGCCACATCGCCCGCCTGGCGGTGAACGGTCAGCCCCTCGCCCGGTGGTTCTGGCGGCCCTACCAGGCCGATCTAGCAAACAGGCTGGTGCCTGGTGAGAACGTCTTTGAGATCGAGCTCACCGGCGGCCTGCGCAACCTGCTCGGACCGCACCACCTCGAGGAGGGCGAGGCCTTTTTTGTGGCGCCTCCCAGCTTTTACAAAGAGCCCAGCGTCTTTGGCTGCGCCCCCTGGAACGATGACTATTGCTTTGTCCAGTTCGGCCTTTGTCTGCCAACCCGTTGAGATCAGCGTGGGCGCGCCTCGATGCCGCCTGGGAGACCCTGCATGACCCAAGAACACACCAGTTACATCGACGCCAACTGCACTTTCGGTAGATTCCCGAATCACGACCGTGGCGTCGTCGAGGTCAAGGATCTCGCGACGACCCTCGACGCGCTGGGCGTCGCTCGCGCTCTGGTGCGCCACGCCCTGGGGCAGCACGCTTCACCGGTAGAGGCCAACACCGCCTTGGCGGAGGCACTGAGAGGCCACCCTCGCTGGACGCCCTGCTGGGTCGTCAACCCGGCGCAGACGCCCAACGGCCTCGAGACGCTCAGTACGGACCAGATCCGCGCCGTTTGTCTCTATCCCAAGCTGCATGGCTATCCTCCCGCCCCGTGGATGGTCGAACTCTGCTTGGCCCCGCTGGCGGAACGCGGCGCCCTGGCCCTGGTCGAGGTCGATCAGAGCAGCCCGTCAGACCTCTACACCCTCTGCCAAGCATTCCCGAGGCTGCGCGTCGTCGCCCTGAACACGGGATACCGCATCCTGGGCATCTTGTCGCGGCTCATGGCCACCTGCCCAAACCTGCACGTGGAGCTCTCCACCATGGCCGCCCATCGTGGCATCGAGACGCTGGTCGAGCGCCATGGCGCTGAACGGCTCTTGGTCGGCACCAACACGCCCCTCTCCGATGGCATCGGGCCCCTCGCGGCGCTGGGTTACGCCGGGATCTCGGACGAGGATCGAGCGCTGATCGCGGGAGGCAACCTGGAGCGCCTGCTGGGGGAGGTACGATCATGAGCGATAGCACAACCTTGGTCGTCAATGGGAGATCGCTGCGAGAGCTTGGTTGGCGTGTCATCGACATCCACGCGCACCTCGGCCGCTACGGCGCCTTTGAGATCCCTTACGGCGACGCCGACGGCATGGTCGCCCACATGGATCGCCTGGGCATCGCCACGGCCTGCATCAGCTCTCTCACCGCCATCAACGCCGACTATGTGCGGGGCAACGATCTGACCGCCGCGGCCGTTCGCCGTCACCCAGGTCGCTTTGTGGGTTATGCCGTGGCCAACCCCTGGGAGCCCAGCCAGATCACGGCCGAGCTCACGCGCGCCTTTGACGAACTCGGGCTCTCTGTCATCAAGGTCCACCCCACGCTATGGGGGCTTCCGGTCACCGAGGCCCGCTATGAGCCGATCTGGGCGTTCGCCCAGCAGCGCAACACCATGATCCTATCTCACACCTGGGCGGGCGATCGCACCTGCCGCCCATCGCTGTTCCGCGAGATCGCCGCGCGTCACCCCAACGTGGCCTTTGTGCTCGGCCACAGCGGCGGCCCTCCCGAGGGGAATGCGGAGGCGATCGAGGTTGCATCTGCCTGCCCCAACGTGTACCTGGAGGTCTGCTACTCGCAACTGACGCGGCCCCAGCTAGAAGGCTTGGTGCAAGCCATCGGGCATGACCGGATCCTGCTGGGCACAGATACGCCCTTCATCGACCCATCTTTCACCGTGGCCAAGGTCGCCGCCAGTTCTCTTGCGGTCGAACAGCGTCAGGCCATCCTGGGCGAGAATGCGGCGCGGCTGCTGGAGCGATATGCGCCCCAAGCCGGGATCCGCGCCTAGAGCGCCATGCAGAACAGCAACCCCGCCGAACCCACCCCGCCGGAAACGCCCAGTCCCATCGTCCTGCCGCCGCCAACCAGGCGGCGCACGCCGAGACAGGCCATGCGTCGCGCCGTGCGCCGGACCAAGGTGCGGATCGCGGGCCTCCCCCACAACGAGCGCATCCTCTATGCCGAGACGTTCTTCCAGGCCATCCTGGCCAGCGGCGTCATGGCCTTTGTGGGTGTCTATCTCGTGCGCCTAGGCGCGCCCAACTGGCTGGTCGGGCTGTACTCTTCGTTGCCGGCGCTGGCGGTGGTCCTGACGGCCATCCCCATCGCGTCCTTTGTGCAGCGTCAGCGCTCGCTAATCGCCACCGCGAACTGGGGCCGGTTCATCTTTCGCGGGACCATGGGTCTGTTCGCGTTCCTGCCATTGCTTCCGGCGGCCACGGCCAGCTTTGTGCTGGTGGGAGCTCACACGGTAATGGCAGTGCCGGGATCCGTCTCAAACGTCTCCTTCACCACGCTTCTCGGCCTCGTCACGCCTGCCGACGAGCGCCCGCGCATGCTCAGCCTGCGCATGGCCATCAATGGCATTGCAGCCACAATGTTCGGCTTTCTGGCGGGCCAGTGGCTGGAAAATGCCCCCTATCCGCTGAACTACCAGGTTCTCTTTGTGGTGGGATTCGTTGCGGGGCTCGTCAGCATTTATCTCTTGTCGCGCCTCCGTGTCCCCGAACGAGCCACATCCACCCGTAGCGCCAAGGCGCCCCGGCGCATCAGCCTCGGCCAGCTCCTGGCCCTGATCAAGAACACGCCCGCCTTTCGTAGCTATGCCATCGCCTCCTTTGTCTTTCGTCTGGGCCAGGCCATGCCGCAGGCGCTCTATACCATCTACCGCGTGCGAACCCTGGGCTCTTCCGATGGGTGGGTCGCCATCCTGCTGACCGTGCAGAGCGCCCTGAGCGTCCTCGGCTACTTTGCCCTGGGCAAGCTCCTCCGCAGACCTGGCTTTCGCGAAAAGCTCTGGCTGAGCTGCCTGGGAACGGCGCTCTACCCTCTCACCACCGGGCTCGCTCGCACGCCAGGCATGTTGCTGATCCCGGCCGTCCTTGGCGGCGTCTTTGGCGCCGGCACCACCATCTATCTCACCGACCTGCTGTTCCGCGTCTCTCCCGAGGAGAACCGCCCTCCCTTTGTAGCCGCCGACACCTTGCTGGCCAACGTAGCAGCCTTTGTGGCGCCCATGATCGGCACGGCGCTGGCCGATTCCACCACCATCGTCATCGCCTTTTACGCCATCGCAGCCTTCCGCATCGTGGCATCCATGGCCTTCTGGCAGATGCTCGTGCGCCCATCGAAACAGCCTGTCTGATCCAGCCCTCTCGCACATGCAAAACGGCGCGCCCCTAGGGGCGCGCCGCCTTGATCCCGAGCGTATCTGTTAGGCGATGCCCAGCCACTCGCGCACGCGGCGGGTCACATCGCCGGCGTTGAACCCCAGCTCGGCCGCCAGCACGCCGCTGGGCGCCGAGTGCCCGAACTCGTCCTGCGTGATAAAGAGGGCATCGCAGCCCACCACCTCGCCCCAACCAAAGCGCGTGCCCGCCTCGACCACCACCTTGCGGGCAGCCGCCGGCAAGATCTCTTCGCGAAAGGCCGCATCCTGCGCCATGAATCGATTCCGCGAGGGCATGGAGACCACTCGCGCGGCCACCCCGGCCTCGGCCAGCGCGCGGCCCGCCGCCAGCGCCAGTTGCACCTCGGAGCCGGTGCCCACCAACACCACATCGGGCTCCTCGCCGTTTTCTTCCAGCACATAGGCGCCACGGGCAAAGGCGTCCGCCGTCAAGGGCGTCTTGCGCTCCAAAGCCGGCACGCCCTGGCGCGTCAGGAACATAGCGGTGGGGCCGTCCGTACGCCGTAGCGCGGACAACCAGGCCTGCGCCGTCTCGGGGCCATCAGCCGGTCGCATGTCCACCATTCCGGGGATGACCCGCAGCGAGGCCACATGCTCCACGGGCTGATGCGTGGGGCCGTCCTCACCCACAAAGATGCTGTCATGGGTGAAAACAAAGATCGACTGGGCGCCCATCAGGCTCGCCAGGCGGATCGGCGGACGGCAATAGTCGGCAAACACCAGGAACGTAGCCCCGAACGGGATCCATCCGCCATACAACGCCATGCCGTTGAGGATCGACCCCATGGCATGCTCGCGCACCCCAAAGTGCAGGTTGCGGCCCTCGGGCGTCTCGCTCGCAAAGGCCGGCGAGCTATCCATCCAGGTGGATGTGGACGGCGCCAGATCGGCCGAGCCACCCACCACATACGGCACCAGCTCGGCGATCTTTTGCAGAACCTGGCCGCTCATCCGGCGCGTGGCGTTGGGCTTGGAGATCGCGCCCAAAAGCTCCTGCTCGATCCCCTCCGGCAGCTCCTTGGCTAGCGCCGCCCGCCGCTCCGCCGCCAGCTCTGGCTTCCTGGCCTCCCAGCGAGCCAGCCTGCCCCCCCAGGCCTGGTGCTCCTTCTGTAGCTCCTGCACCCGCTCGCTCCACAGCGAGCGCACCCCGTCGGGCACATGGAACGTCGGCTCCAGGGGCCAACCCAGGTTCTCCTTGGTCGCCTTGGTCTCGTCGGGGCCCAGGGCGGCGCCGTGAACCTCGGCCGAATCCACCATGTTGGGGCTGCCCTGGCCGATGTGGGTACGCGCTACGATCAGTGTAGGCTTGGCCTTTTCGGCCTGCGCCTCCTCGATGGCCTTGGCGGCCGCCTCGCCGTCGTGCCCATCGATATAGAGCACCTGCCACCCATACGCCTCGAACCGCTTGCCACGATCCTCGGTAAAGGCCAGCTCTGTGGAGCCCTCGATAGAGATCCGGTTGTCATCGTAAAAGTAGATGATGTTGCCCAGCTTCAGGTGGCCGGCCAACGAGGCCGCCTCCGAGGAGACGCCCTCCATCAGGTCGCCATCGCTGACGATGCCATAGATATAGTGATCGACGATGGCCTCATCGCTGGTGTTATAGCGCGCAGCCGCCATCCTGGCGGCAATGGCCATGCCCACACCGTTGGCAAAGCCCTGGCCCAGCGGCCCCGTCGTCGTCTCGACGCCGGGCGTCAGACCATACTCGGGGTGGCCAGGCGTCTTGCTGCCCCACTGCCGAAAGCTGCGCAGCTCATCCAGTGGCAGGTCATAGCCGGCCAGATGCAAGAGCGCATACAGCAGCATCGATCCGTGGCCCGCAGAAAGCACAAAGCGGTCGCGGTTGGCCCAGGTGGGATCCCCTGGATCAAAGCGCAGATACTGATACCATAGGGTAAAGGCATAATCGGCCGCGCCCATAGGCAACCCGGGGTGGCCGCTGTTGGCCGCCTCCACGCCATCCACCGCCAGCATCTTGATGGTGTTTACCGCCAGCTCGCGCTCGCCCTTGGTCAATGTCCTTGGCATCGCTCTTGCTCCTATCGTCTTCGCCGCAGCAGTCGGCGGCTGCGGACTACTCCAGAATCTACCCCGCTATTCTAGGGGCAACCAGGCCTCCGCACAAACCCGCGTCACTCTCCCCGCCTAGGGTGCCGAAAAGCCGCGAAAGCCCTCGCCGATCACCTCGCTGGCCGATTGGACAATCATAAAGGCCTCCGGATCGATCCGCGAGACCAACCGCTCCAGCCTGCTCAGCTCGGATTGCGATACTGCGCAGAGCAGCACCCGCTTGGGCTCGCCAGTGTAGCCCCCCTCCCCCTGGAAGACCGTCACGCCCCGCTCCATATCCTGCAAGATCGCCATCCGCACGGCCTCGCTACGCTTGGTGATGATCCAGGCCGCCCGTGACGGCTTGATGCCCTCCTGCACCAGGTCGATGACGCGGCTGGACACAATAGCCAGCAACAACGCGTACAGCGCCGGCTCCAGGCCAAAGATCAGCGCCGAAGAGCCCAGAATCAGCACGTTGGCGGCCAGCAACGTATGCCCGATCTTCCACCCGAACGCGCGATCCAGCAGCTGCGCCAGGATGTCCGTGCCGCCCGTGGTCCCCCCAGCGCGAAACACCAGCCCCAGCCCCAAGCCGTCCAGGAGGCCCCCATAGAGCGTGTACAGCAATGGATCGCTGGTCACGTGCTCTGGCAGATACGGCGGGAGCAGGTCGATGGCCAGGGTCATCACCGTCACCGCCACCACGGTGCGCACGCCCGCTGAGATGCCCCCGCCCCATTTGATGGCGATCACGAACAGCGGTACGTTGACGGCCAGCGTGACCATGCCCACGGGCAGGCCCATGAGATAGTAGAGGATGGTTGCCACGCCCGTCACGCCGCCCGAGACCACCCGGTTGGGGATCATGAACAGGTTGGCGCCGATGGCGATCAGGATGCTTCCCAGAACGATGACGGCATAGTCGGCAGCCACCCGCGAGCTGCGATGCAGCCCGGCCCTCCATCGGGCAGCCCGGCGGGCGCGACGCTCACGGCGATCGGCGCACCGCCCCTCGGCATCGGCCCCGCGTCGCCGCCTCGTCACGGCTCGCATGCCTGGCAGGCCGCCACAATCCGCTGATCGTTGGTAGGTACGATGCTCTCGCCGGCCGGCACCGTCAGGAACCGCTCCTCGTCCCACCGGCCTTCCATCAAGTCGCGGATCAGTACCAGGCTGCCTGCCAGCCGCTCGAACGCCCAGCCGCGCCGTTCGGCCTCGCTCGCCACCTCGGGCCCATAGTCCGGAAACGCACCCTCCGAAGCATCCACATAGGCCGCCCGCCTATAGTGCTGCTCCCAGGCCCCCATCACCTCCATCAAATAGTCGGCGTTATCCTTGCCGTACTTTTGCACGTATTCCTCATACGTGGCATGCAAGCCCGTGGCATCCTCGGCCCCCAGCGCCACCCAGCGGTCGAGGCGCAGCGCTCGCTCGTAATAATCGGCTGCGTACCAGTAGGTGCCGGGCTCCCGCCGGAACTCGGCGGCATACCGTTCCCGCGATCCCAAGTAGAGGGTGATGCAATCATGGGCGCGCGGCACCACCATCGGCGTGTGACGGCAGATCAGCCCCGCCGTGGCGTTGCTGCAAAGGCCATACCCCAGCAGCAAAGCGTCGTACCCCTGCTCCGGTATCGCATCGATCCTGCGCTGCAGCTCGGCACGGAGCCGCTCCGGCTCCACATGCAACGCCATCCCCACTAGCTCCACGTCCACCACATGCGGCGAGTGAGCCGCCGCCAGGTACGTCGGCCGCGCTAGCACCTCACAGATCAAAGCCTTCAGCCGCATCGAGTCCTCTCCTTGTTCGCTGTGGCGTACAAAAGGGCTTGCTAGACTAGAACTTTTGTTCTAATATGTAGGCATACCCTGCTCTCGGTCACGGAGGAAGCCGGTGGAACTGGACCTAACAGGGCTGGTCATCACAACCTTGCGCCGCATCCAGGATGAACACGACTATAGCTTACGTGGCATGGCCTACAAGCTCAAGCTCAGCCCGAGCTATCTCTGTATGGTGTATGGGGGGCAGCGCAGCGTCGGGATCAGCCTTCTGGTCGCGGCGCTGCGCGAGTTCCCCGAGATGCGCCAAGCCCTTGTCGGCGCACTGCTTCCTGCCAAGCCGTCACAGACCGGGAGATCCCCGGGCCAAGAATAAAGCCCTCCACCGTGTGACACGACAGAGGGCTTGAGCGCGTCCACCAGAGCTACCGCTTGGCAGCCGCCATCACCGAAGCAGCCAGGGTCACTTTGAGGGCATCAGCCGCCAAGAATGGCGCCACGCCCAGCTTCCACGCCTGGCTCAAGCTGCCGCTATAGCCGGTCAACCAGAACAGTCCGCCGCCATAGATGGCCACCAGCCCAGCGACCCCAGCCAGCAGATGCGTCCCCAGGCTGCGGCCATAGCGCTCCACCACCAGCCCTGCCAGCCCTGCCGCGACCGGAAATGCCCAGAGATAGCCCGCCGTGGGAGAGACGAACGCCGCCGGCCCCGCCACCCCTGAAGCCGTCAACGGCGCCCCCAGCAGCACCATCTGCAGGTACGCCACCTGCGCCCAGAGCCCACCGCGGGAGCCTAGCGCCAGGCCGCTGACAAGAACCACCAGTACCTGCAACGTCAGCGGCACCGGGGTAAACGGCAGTGGGATCGTCACCCTGGCGGAAACCGCCGTCGCCAAGGCAAAGAACAGCACCATCGCGAGGCGCAAGACGCGGGAACGGTCCTGCTTTAGGATCAGAGTGTGCATCGGTCCCTCCAGACTGTACAACCAACCTTTTGCCGACCATCCTCGATTATACCAGGCGCTCCCCTTGCGGCAACTCGGGCCTGGCTACGGAAGCTAGCCCCTTGGTTTGCCCTCTTCGCTCAGCGCCTTGAGTAGCGCCTGAACCGGCTCTGCCAGCTCCTGGATCAACCCCTGGGCCAACGCCGGATCCCGCTCTCCCGCTAGGATGCGGGCCATTGCGCGAGCGTACTGCACCATCGGCTCCGCCTGCCCTTTTTGCTGCAAGGTCTGCAGAAGCATCCCGGCCACAAAGCGGGCGTCGGCATCGCCGCGCACCGCCTGCAGCACGGTGGTAAACACCCGTCGAACCGTGGCCTGCACCTCGCGAGGCATTCCGCCAACGGGCCCCGGTGCCACCTGCGGCGTCGGGCTCTGTGGCGCCGCCTCGGGCTGGCTCTCTGGCTCCTCGGGCACCGGCGCCTCCACCGCGGCAAGCAGCGCCTTGACCACCACCGCCTGGTTGACATCGAGGCTCAGATACAGGTCTTCCCCTCGCTCGCCGTCTAGCACCCGCCAAAAGGCGGCCACCGTATCGCGCCACGTGGCGTCCTGCTCCATCTCCTCCAGGGCAACCACCAGATCCCCCTGCAGCGCGTCGCCACGGCTCGCCGCCACCAAGCCGTTGAGCAACGGCGCCCAGCGCGTCAGCAGCGTCCGGGCGGCCGACGAGCGGGCGAAGGCCTCCACAGCAGCCGCCTGCCACTTGTCCGCCTCATCCGGGTCCGCATCGGCCCGCGCCAGATCGCGCAACAGCTCATAGGCCCGCCACAGCGGCCCCGGAACCTTGCCATCCGCCAGAATCGCGCGAGCGGCCTCGGCATGCACCTGCGCTTCGGCCGCGCGGCCAGCATCCAGCAGGAGCTGCGCCGTCTCGATCTCCACAACCGCCAGCGCAGAGCGCTGCCCCCCCTCCTGATAGAGCGCGGCAGCGCGAGCCAAATGCGCCTCTGCCTCCTGGAACTGGCCCTCCGCCTTGAGCAGAGACGCCAGCCGCACCAGGTCGGTCGCCTCTGCCGGGCGGTTCTCATCTGCTCGCTGCAAAGCCACGGCCTGCTCCAGCGAGTCGATGGCGCGATCGCGCGACCCCATCTGCAGCGCCACAGCCGCCAACTGGTCGCGCAATGTGGCCTGAAGCTCCGAGGTATCCTCCGCGTCCTGCAAGGCCTCTATCGCCGCCTGCAGGTGCTCCTCCGCCAACGCTGCGTCTTGCGCGCGCAGCGCTCCGGCGGCCAACTGCTGACGGATGCGGGCCACATCCTCGCCTCGCTTGGCCGCCTCCGCCAGCGGCAACGCCCTCTTCCAGAGCCCGTGGGCCTTCTCTGCCTGATTCTGGGCCATATAGAGCGGAGCCAACGCCAGCGCCAGCTCCAAAATCTCGCCCCCCGCCCCATCCGCGCCCTGGACCTTGGCCAGGAGCTGCTCGGCCTGCACCAGCGGCGCCATCGCCAGGTCTCCCTGTCGCAGAGCGACCAGGGCGCTCCCGAGCCTGCGGCACGCCTTGGCATGATCCAACGTGGCCGCCTCGCCCGAATAGCCAAGCCCCTTTTCCTGGCCGAATCGGTCACACAGCCGTTGCAGCATCGCACCGGCCTCGCCATGGCGGCGTCCTTCCACCAAGCTGTCCGCCTGATCCAGGAGCATGCGCACCTCGGCCTGCGAGAGCGGCCTATCGCGGCCTAGCAGATCGGAGACGGCCCTCCCCACGGCATCGCGCACCAGCCCCGCCTCCTGGTAGAGACCCTCGTCCTCCAGTAGGTCGGCCATCCGCTGGCTGTACTCGCGCGCGAACCGGACCTCTCCGGTGGTGACCAGCATGGGGAGCACCCGCCGCAGATTGGGCAGCTCCAGCCAACGCAGCGAGGCCACGGCCTCGGCCGCGCGTTCGCGGTTCTTGACCATCCAAGCCTGTAGCCCCAAGTAGTTGCCCACATACTGTCCGCGGAGGATTCTGGCCTGATTCAGGTCCATCCGCCGCGAGACATGCTCCAGAAACGCCTCATGCACGTACACATAGGGCACCTTGAGCCCCACAATGGGCGCCGTGTGCGCCACCCGAGAGCGGATCATAGCGCCCAGTAGAGCCGCCCAGGTGTCCTCGGGAATCTGGGCCAAGCGCGCCGGCAGATTGGCCACAAAGCCGCAAGAGAACACGCCCATCGCCGCCACCGCCTCAGCCTGAGGGCCGGGTCGGCCGCGTATCCATGCCTCCATCGCCGCAAAGAGCCCCTGGTTGCGCTGCTTGCCTTCGCCATACCGAAAGCCCGGCAGCACCGCCTCCAGCGTCTGCTCGGCCGCATCCAGGCCCTGCACCCGAACCAGCTCGCCAGCCAGGCCCAGCGCCATCGGGTTGCCGCCCAGCAGCCCCGCCAGTCGCGCCCCTACGCCCTCTTCCGGCCCCTTCCACCGCGCCCATAGCTCGTCCGCTTCCTCGGCGCTCAGTGGCTTAAGCGCGACCTGGTTCAGGGCATCTTGCGCCAGCAAAGGATGCGACGGCGGACGCGAACAGACCAGCAACAGCCGCGTGCCGCTAGCAGCAGCCAGCCGCTGAGCCAGCCCAAAGAGCTCCTGCTTCATCACCTCCGAAAGGGCCATAGGCCCCTCTCCGGTAACCGTGTCCAGATCATCCCAACAGATCAGCGTGGGTTTCTGAGCCAACGCTTCCATCAGACGGCTCTCTGCCACCGTCTTGCGCTGGCGCCCTTTGCCTAGGAGCTGGTCCGCCAGATCCACCAGAGCTAGCTCTGCCAGGCCCCCGCCGGCAAAGCTGGTATAGACCACGCGCCCGAACTGCTCCGACGCCAACAGGCGTTCTGCCACCTGGACCACTAGACTAGTCTTGCCCATGCCGGCCGCCCCGTAGAGCGCCACCATGCCGCCCTGGTCCGAGGCCAGTGCCGCCTCCAGCGTCTCCCCAGCCGCTTTGCGCTCCAAGAGATCATCACCCGAAAGAGGCAGCATCCCCGGCCCGACCTGCGAAACCGCGCGGTCGTCAGAACTCACCATCGCCTCCTATGGTTAGCGCCCTCGTGCGACGCGTCGCCTTGTGCTTGTTCGCCCCGTCATTGCGTTGCACGGCCGGCCCGCCAGCGTTCCAGCGCCTCCAGCGTGCTCTTCCATAGCTGCTCGCCCTCGGGACCGCGCGGCCATGGCTCGAATCCCAGCCGCAGATAGGCCGCTACCGCCTGCACCCGCCAGGGGTTCGTGTCCAACAGCGCCCGTCGATACCCCCGTTGCCGCAGCCGGTGCAACGTCGCCAGGGTGATCGCTTTGCCCAGCCCCAAACCTCGTTCGCTTCGTGAGGCCCCCACCCAATGCACCATGCCGTAGGGCTCGCCTGCGACGCTCGTGTGCCAGGCCGCAGCGCCGGCCACCGGCTCGTCGCCGTGCCAAATCAACTGAATGTGAGCCGGATGGTAGAGCGGATCATCCCGAAAAGTCGAACGGAACCAGGCCTCATCGGCCTCGCCAGCAAAGAGCGACCGGTTCACCACCTGCAGATAAGCCCAGACCTCGCCCTCCCGCATATTCGCCAAGCGATACCCCTCCGGAAGGACCACCGGCGGCAGATCATCCAGGGTGTCACGCCGCATGCGAATCAGCTTTACCCGGGTTCCCTCGGACACCAGCAGCTCGTACCCACAGGAATCGCCCACAAAGCATACCGGCACATCCGGGAATGCCTGCCGTAGGTGTTCCTCCAGCCCCAGCAACCCCGGAATCTCGGCGGTGGTGTGGTTGATCACCATGGCCGGCACCCCCAGATCGG
>Ga0334892_1002675_pt1 | contig 12420 bp, 6 predicted proteins | sample GraSluR3_MG_4_FD_207213 | JGI IMG/M metagenome (GOLD analysis project Ga0334892, IMG submission 207213) | Sludge microbial communities from methane-producing bioreactor in Wageningen University, Netherlands - Granular Sludge_15_04-R3 | ecosystem: Engineered > Bioreactor > Anaerobic > Unclassified... | reverse complement strand
CCTTTTATCCTTGCCCCTCCTTCCCCATGGCTGACAGAGTGTACCTGGCCAAATTCATGGAAGATCGAAATCAATTGCCCTTCGTTATAGGGAATCCTGACATCCAATTCTGTGTAAGCTTCAAACAAAGTCGCTTCGATGGCACTCAACATGGGATCCAGCCCGCGTCCAGTTAATGCTGAAATCGGATATGTATTCGAGAACTCATCCAGGGTTGCAATTGCACTTTCAGGGTCTTTCAAGAGGTCGATTTTATTAAAGGCCGTTATGATCGGAATTTCTCCAGCTTCAATCTCAATTAGAGTTTCCTGAACCGATCTTGCCTGCGCGCTGGCGTTGATATGGGTGATGTCAACGACATGCAGCAAGACATCTGCTTCAGTAATTTCTTCCAATGTCGCCCGGAAGGCGGCAATCAATTCGGTAGGCAATTTCTGGATAAAGCCAACCGTATCTGTGAGGAGCACGGTTTGCCCGCCAGGTAATTCAACCCGTCGGGTTGTGGGGTCGAGTGTCGCAAATAACTGGTCTGCAACATAGATATCCGCATCCGTAAGCTTGTTGAGCAGGGTCGATTTGCCCGCATTGGTGTATCCCACAATTGCAATCACTGGGATCCGCGAACGTTTACGCCGTTCTCTATATCGGGACCGATGGGCGCGCACCTTTTCCAGTTCTGATTTCAGGAATTCAATCCTGCGTGAGATCATCCGGCGGTCAACCTCAAGCTGGGTTTCGCCCGGCCCCCGCAGCCCAACACCACCCACACCACCAGCACGTCCACCGCCACCGCCGGCCTGTCGTGCGAGGTGTGTCCAGGCCCGCGTCAGGCGTGGCAGCCGATATTCCAGTTGAGCAAGCTCGACTTGCAGACTACCTTCGCTGGTTTGGGCATGCTGCGCAAAGATATCCAGGATCAAAGCTGTTCTGTCAATAACCCGCAGTGAATCCCCAAAAGCTTTTTCCAGCTCACGCTGATGACGCGGTGATAATTCATTATCGAGGATCACCATATCGGCATCAAGCTCGCCCGCAAGAAGTTTGACTTCTTCAACTTTGCCGGATCCAATAAACGTCTTCGGGTTGGGATGATTAAGATTCTGTGTAATATGCCCAATAACTTCCACACCGGCTGTGTGCGCCAACAATTCCAATTCATCCATGGAATCTTCAAGGGGCAGGAGATCCTCCTGTGAGAAAATGCTTACGCCAACCAGGATCGCTTTTTCCTGTGGGTTTTCTGTTGCCAGTAATTGTGTTTTTGCCATAGGTTTACTTATACTTTCGTATGTATCCAGGACTTCAGGCGTTTCATCGCTGTCTGCAACTTCTCAACAGAGATCACGAGGGAAATCCGGACATAGCCGGCCCCCGATTTACCATATACATCACCGGGCGTGATGCTCACACCGGTTTCATGCAGGAGAACATCACAAAATTCGATACTATCGTGCCACGGGTCGGGAATTCGTGCCCAGACATACAATGATGCTTTGGGAATTTCCATCGAAAAACCGACCTCGGTCAATGTCTCAACAACCACATCCCGGCGTTCCTGATAAACTCTATTCCTCCCATCAATCCAGGATTGATCCTTAAGCAACGCTGTCTCAGCCGCAACCATAATCGGTTTGAACAACGAGGAATCCATCTGGCTCTTGTATACTTTGAGCAAACGAATCACTTCCGGATTGCCAACCGCCATCCCCACCCGCCATCCTGCCATGTTATACGTTTTTGACAGCGAATTGAACTCCACCGCCACGTCTTTTGCTCCCGGCACCTGTAAGATGCTCGGCGCTTGATAGCCATCAAAACAAACCTGCATATATGGTGCGTCATGTGCAACGACGATTTGATGTTGTTTTGCAAACCCAACGACTTCTTCAAAGAAGGCATAAGGCGCAATTGCGCCGGTAGGGTTATTGGGGTAATTCAGCCACATCAATTTTGCTTCATCAGCAATTTCCGTTGGAATAGCAGTTAAATCCAGTAGAAATTGGTTTTCCGCCAGGAGCGGCATGGCATAAGTCTTTCCCTGCGCGATGGCGGCGCTTGAAGAATAAACCGGATAACACGGGTCAGGTATGAGGACCAGATCGCCAGGGTTGATCAACACTTGACTGAGGTTGAATATGCCTTCCTTGGAACCAATCAACCCCACGACCTCCCGGTCAGGATCAAGCTGGAGATCAAACTTATCAAGATAATATTCAGCGATTGCTTTCCTGAGTGAAGATGACCCGCCCGAAGGCCCATAACCATGCATGTCCGGCATACGAGTCGCTTCCACCAGGGATTCAATAATAAAATCATTTGGAGGAAGATCTGGCGATCCCATATCCAACCGGATGATTTCCATTCCCCCTTGCCGTAATTTCTCAAGCGTCTCTTCCAGGGATGCGAAAAAATAGGGCTTGATTGATGAAAGTCGGTTTGCAGGTCTAATTTCCATAAAGCGCAATATCCTCAGATCCTATTTGGTAAATGATTAACAATTATAAAGCAAGCCTGAGATTATTCCATCCATTCTCCACCCAATCAGGCTTTTCACTTTCCCAAATTAATTAATGTCCAAAATGTCTTGATTTGATTGCAGGAAAACCCGTAAATCATCCTGTGCGCGGTTGGCATAATATTCAAAACGAACACGTTTCGACCGTCGTATGTCATCATCGGGTTGTGGCAACAGGCCAAACATCGCTTTGGTGGGTTGAAAACCTTTAATATCTGCATGCGTGATATAGTGAACCAGCGCACCTGTCATTGTTGTCAAAGGGAGACTTAAGGGTTCAACACCTCTGCAATAATTTACAGCATTAATCCCGGAGACCAATCCTGAAGCGATATTCCCGGCATATCCTTCAATCCCCGCCAGTTGACCGGCAACAAACAGTCCTCTTTTCTGTTTGAATTCAAGAGCGGAATTGAGTAAAACGGGAGAAGCGAGAAACGAATTACGATGCATTTGGCCATAGCGTTCAAAGACCGCATTCTCAAGGCCGGGGATCATCCTGAAGACTTTAGCCTGCTCCTGATAGGTCAGGTTGGTCTGAAACCCAACCAGATTGTAAAGGTCGCCAGCCAAATTATCCTGGCGGAGTTGAACAACTGCATAAGGCCAGCGTCCCGTTCTGGGATCGGTGAGGCCAACCGGCCGCATCGGCCCGAAGGCCAGCGACTTCTCACCGGCAGCAGCGATCACTTCGACAGGCTGGCAGCCCTGGAAGTATTGACCCTGCCCAGCTTTGACACCGGATTCCACCTCCGCTTCAAAGTCACGGATTGGGATTCGCTCAGCATTCAATAATGCCAGCCTGAAACGCTGATATTCCGTTTCGGTGAGAGGGCAGTTGATGTAGTCCCCCTCTTTTGAATCTTCCTGACCGTACCGGTTTGCCCTGAATGCAATCGACATATCAATGGAATCCCGGTGCACGATTGGTGCAATTGCGTCATAAAAATATAAATGCTCCTCACCGGTAAAAGCGGCAAGCGCAGACGATAACGCATGCGATGTCAATGGGCCGGTTGCCAGGATGGCCGGGGATTCAGGAATTGCTGCCACTTCCTGCCGAATAATTCGGATTTTCGGATGAGTTTCAAGCGCCTTTTGCACACATATTGAAAACTTTTCCCTATCAACAGCAAGCGCACCGCCAGCTGGTAAGGAACTTGCATCAGCACACCTTATCAATAAAGAATTCAGCGTACGTAATTCGGACTTTAACAAACCGGAGGCACGGTTAGGCAAATTCGAACCAAGCGAATTCGAACAAACCAGCTCTGCCAGATGACTGGTGCGATGCGCTTCGGTGGTTACTGTGGGCCGCATTTCATATAGCTCAACTTCCACTCCCCGAATCGCAGCCTGCCAGGCAGCCTCACAGCCGGCCAGTCCTCCTCCAATGATCTTTAGTTTCATGAGAAAGCCTCGTTTTGAATGATAGCCCCGATTTTACCATGTCTCATCATCCAAACCTGAAAGGTTGTGGAAAATTGCTCTGGCATAGTTCTTGCAACTTAATCGTTATCCGTATATAATACGTTCAGGAGAAGAAATCATGAGACTATCTCAATCACTGGGACAGCATCAATCTCAAAGCCCCCTCACATCAGCACATATAGCGCAAACAATGACGCTGCTGTTTATGACATCGGCTGAGCTCCTGCAAACAATCGATTTGGAGTTATCAAAGAACCCTGCCCTCGAGCTTATCCACGAACGGCGTTGCCCAATGTGTGGACGGCGGCTGCCTGAATCCGGTCCCTGTCCTTTGTGCAGCCAGCCGCGCACCCAGGACCTGGACGAAACCATCGTCTTCATCTCACCACGTGATGATTTCTATGCCTACAACGGCGGTTCAGGGTCCTTCAGCGATGACTTTCCCGAGGATCCGTATTCCTCAGAAAATATCGATCTCCCCACCTATGTACTACGTCAGGTCGCGCCTGAATTGGCCGCTGATGAGCGTGAAATTGCCGCGATGATCCTAACAAATCTTAACGAAGATGGTTTTCTGGACCTGGACATCTACGATATCTGCCGTTTCCATCACACCACCGCAGATAAGGTTGAAGATGTTTTGAAAAAAATTAAACGCTGCGACCCTCTGGGTGTATCCGCACAAAACACTCAAGAAGCGCTCCTTGCCCAGGTTGACTTCCTTTCTGAATCAACCGATATTCCCGAGTTCGTTTATGAGGCAATTGCAGAACATTTTAAGCTCCTCACAAAGCAGCAATTCAGTGAACTTGCAAAAAAGCTGGGAACCTCTGTTCAGAAAGTTAAACAGATCTCCCACTACATCAGTGAAAACCTGAACCCCTTCCCTGCCCGGGCAAACTGGGGGAGTTTTCGCCAACCCAACGATAATACACCCGACGTATTCCACCAACCGGATATATTGATTAATTACCTCAATAACAAACCTGGCAACCCGCTGGTGGTCGAGATCATCACACCTTCACGTGGAACCTTGAGAATCAGCCCACTTTTTAAAAAGGCCTTGAAAGAGCAGGCGGGCGAAAAACAGGATGAATGGAAGAAAGACCTCGACAAAGCCTCCCTGTTGATTAAGTGCATTCAGCAACGAAACAACACCATGCGGCAACTCATGGAAAAGCTGGTCGCCATCCAAAAATCATTTATAATCCATGGTGACACGCAACTGGAGCCTTTGACCCGGGCTGAGATTGCAGAAGATTTGGAAGTCCACGAATCAACGATTTCACGGGCAGTTGCAAACAAAACTGTTCAGCTTCCAAATAAAAAGATCATTCCCATGTCAACTTTCTTTGATCGAAGTCTGGCAGTAAGAGCCATTATGCGCAATATCATTGAAAATGAAAAACATGCCATGAATGACACAGAGGTCTGCAAGTCGCTGGAAGAAATCGGAATAAGTGTCGCAAGACGAACCGTTGCAAAGTACCGGTCAATGGAGGGAATCCTCCCAGCCCATTTGCGCCGGATTGAGAAATTCGCAACCGCATGAGTTTAATGTGACCGAAAACCTGCCGGAACATCTGAGCCATCTTAACCTGTCTCAAGCTGAGGGTATTGAAGGCATCCTCACCCTGTTGAACCTGGTCAAAGACCCGGCCATTCTTTATAACAGCACCCAGGACCGGATCGTCGCAGCCAATAATGTCCTGTTTCTTCTGAGCGGCCTTGAAGAAAAAGACTTTATCGGAAAAGAAATCCAATCGTTGCTTCCCAACCTTACGGATGCAAACCCCATCACAGGGCACGGCCAAAAGACCCGCCTTCGCCATAAGAAACAACCCCTGATCTTGGTTACCGTCCGGATCTTCTCTCTGGCAAAAGAGTCTGATCATATTATCCTGCTCCTGCAACCGGAAGGGCTTGATTCCGATCTATCCACTGAACCCTCAGATCAGACTGAACTGCTTCAAAAGCTCCACAAACTTTTACTTTCCAGAACTAACAAAGATCTGAAAGCTGCGTTACTTCAAGTGCTGGAGGTCTCAAAAGCCCTGCTGGATGTGGATGTGATTTGTCTTTACAAAGCAAGTGGCACCATTCCCCAACTCCACCGATACCTTTCAAGCGATGAGGTTTTGGCGGGCGAACTGCCCGAACCTCTGACAAGTGAAGACCTTTCCGGCAACCAGAAGCTGGCACTCTGGACGGATTCCGAACCGGCAACTAACCAACTGCAGAAAACTGCTGCGAGTGCAAATTTCACGTATTTGGTGAGCGTCCCACTGGGAAGTGCAGAAGCAAAGTTCGGTTTGTTTGTTGCAGGAGGGAAAACCAGACAGACCCACCCAAACCTTCTCCCGATGGCAAAATTGATAGCAGAATACACAACCGGATTGATGGAAGACCAGATCGCCTTACAGAACACCCGGACCCTATCGAACAAGATCAAACAGGTGGTCAAAATTCAAAATGAGATCATTGCCAATCTTGAAGAAGGCATCCTCATCCTGACACCTGATCTATCGGTCGCTGAGATCAATCAAGCCGCTGAGAATATGCTCGGTTACGCCAATGTTGAGGCGCTTCGCCAACCTGTAGATTCGATCCTGATCGGTTCCGAGTCTTTCGGTTCTGCATTTTCTTCAGCCCGAGAGGGATATCCCACCATCATCAGTGGCGACTTGACCCTCCATCATCGGGATGGGAAATCTTTCCCAGCCCAATTGATGACGACCCCGGTGATGAGCGATGGAAAATTGATCGCCATTATCGTCCTGATCCGAGACACCAGCCAGGCTGAAGAGAATCAAGCAGAGAAGAAACAGCTTGAACAACGCGCCATCCTGGGTGAAGTGACGGCGATTTTCGCCCACGAAGTCCGCAACCCCCTCAACGCTATCACCCTGGCATTGCAGGTTATGGAAGAAAGCCTCCCGGCTGAAGACGAAAACATGAAGTGGATCAGAAAAATTCAGGATGAATGCAACAACCTGATCCAGCTAATGGAAAGCGTACTGTCCTTTGCCAAACCCCTTGAATACAAAATGTCAGAGGTTGACCTCGGCCAGATGATCAAACAACTCCTGGAACGCTGGCACCCAAGGTTCCTGAGGTTGGGGATTTCTTCATACTTTGAAACAGAGATCGACTCACCTGTTGTCCAGGGTGATATCCGCGCCCTGGAGCAGGTCTTTACAAACCTGATCAGTAATGCCGTGAAAGCGATGAGTGATGATGGGGGCTATCTCGGGATAAAGATCACCAAAGCAGAACTGGACGAAGATGAACAGTTTTACCAGATCAATATCACGGACTCCGGTCCGGGGATCCCAGCTGATATCAAAGACCAGATCTTTAAACCTTTTGTCACCGGCAATAAGCATGGAACGGGATTGGGATTGGCGATTACCCAAAGGATTATTAATGCTCACAAAGGTAAGATCGAGGTGGACAGCTTTCCCGGTGGTACAATGTTTAAAGTATTCCTGGCAAAACAGAAAGAATATTTCAGCTTATGAGTGCGACCGTTTTAGTCGTAGATGATGTCGATACAGCCCGAGAAGCCATCGCAAAAAGCCTGCGTAAGGATAATTATGAAGTCCTTGAAGCAGCAACACTGAAAGAGGCTCGAAAACTCATGCACCAAAACAACGCGGATATTTGTGTTCTGGATATCCGTCTGCCGGACGGCAACGGTCTTTCACTTCTTGACGAATCCGCTCAGTTTGCCACTCAACCAAAGTTCATCATCATCACCGGTTATGGAGAAATCGATATCGCGGTCGATGCTATGAAGAAGGGCGCGACAGATTTCATCACCAAGCCTTTGAACATGAAGACCCTCAAACAATCGATCAGACGTGCTGAAGAATATGTCTCGATGCGGCGGGAGCTCAATCATCTCAGGAGTACACAATCCATTCAATTTGTGGTTGGCGATAATCCCAAAATGACCTCCATGGTCTATTCAGCCCAACGTGTTGCAGATGGTTCCGTTTCAGTGCTGATCACAGGCGAGACCGGGACGGGCAAGGAAGTCATTGCAAACTACATCCATCAGATCGGCCCACGTCAGCAAAAGCCTTTTATCGCCCTCAATTGTGCTGCTATTGCAGACACCCTTTTTGAATCAGAATTATTCGGCCACGAAGCCAATGCTTTCACCGGTGCAGGCCAAAAACGGAAAAACGGCTTGATGGAAGTAGCCGACGGCGGAATCCTTTTCCTGGATGAGATCTCCTCCATGCCCCTGGAAAGCCAGGCGAAATTATTACGAGCCATTGAAGAGCGTGAATTCCGCAGGGTGGGGGGAAATACCCTAATCCGGATTGATGTTCAAATTATTGCCGCCTCAAACAGAGACCTCAAAGAAGCCATTCAGATGGGTGAATTCAGAGAAGATCTGTATTACAGGCTCAGGGTTGTTGATCTGGATATCCCCCCGCTTCGCGAGCGTAAGGAAGACATCCCTGAACTGGTAGGGCACTTCATGCGCCAAATCAATATGTCCAAAGGTACCAATGTCCAGGATATTTCTCCGCGTGCAATTGAAGCCTTGAAAGCCTATGATTGGCCAGGCAATATCAGAGAGCTGAAAAATTCGATTGAACGAGCAATCATCTTCTGCGACGACCCGGCCATTGACCTGAATCATCTGCCGCCCGAGATAGCAGAAAATTACACCCCTTAATCAATAAATCCAATCCTAAAAGCACTCTGGCATACATCTTGCTACAACACCTCAAGAGACAACACTCAGGAGGTGTTTATGTTTGAATCAGCGTTCGATTTCCAGATCACCATGGCAACAATCCTTTTTCTTTTAGGATTGCTCACCATTGCGATTAGTATATTCATCCTCACTCGTCAGGCAGTTGGTCGGGACATCCAAACAATCGCACAACAAACGACTAAACTGGCTGAAAAGGGGATCACAGAGAACATCGCCGGCCTGGTCGGCAATGCCTCCTCTCTGATCAATGCGCTCCATGACCTGTCAAAATCCAACGCGGGCATTGGTGTGTTCCTGGTTTTCCTCAGCATTGCCCTTCTCACCACAGCATACTTCATCACAAAAAACCTTGGGATCACGCCGTAAAAGTAATTCACCCGTTCTAATTGAGAATTGGATCCTCCCATGTCACTTGAGCCATTGTTCGAGTTAATCAGAGAACGTTTTTCTCCATCTGAGGGAAAGACCGTCCTCACAGCATTAAAACAGGACCCGCTGGTCTGGCAATTCGTCAGTAAGGGCGCGGATAGCCATGCCTATTTTGATACCTTCGCTTCTGATGTTTCCGCCTTTTCTCCAGGGCGTATTGCAGCCTGGGCGGTTGAGCAAAAAGCGGGAATCCCTCTTGGGGATCTCACCAATCTGGAGACTGTTCTGCCTGATGATGTCAAACTCTCCGGGCGAAATATGTTTGAGGCGACTTTCAATTCCGGCCTCGCACCCATAGATCTATACTCGGCAGGCCTGCTGGCACTGACGTTGCGTGAACGCCGAAAAATCAAGGGGAACTGGCAGGGGACTGCCAATGAAATCCTGTTTAAACAGGGGCCGTCATCCATTCAGAAGGATGTCCGGATCTGGGGATCACCTTTAGCCTGTCTCATCTCATTCATTCCCGATATTGATGATCTTTGGCTGGATTTTTTCCAGACAAACACAGGGACAAAGGCTGTCATTCCCATGATGGCGCATGGGCTTCTTTCAAATCCATTCACCGAAAAGGATGTGCTGGATAGATTATTTACGATGACATCGGGTTCTGACATTGATGTCCAATTGGAAGTGCTGAAATATCTTACAGCGCAAAACCATCCTGAACTCACAAAAACATTAGCCCAGCATTATATGCAGGTGAAGAAGAATGTAGATTTCTTCTCCAAAGTTTTCGCAGAAATTGAGACACTGGAATCAGATCCGATTGGGGCCGATCCCCTTCAAAAGCCGATCCGGTTCTCATTATCTGAAGATCTCAACCGGATAGCGGCTTTTCATCATTTTAACAACGATGACCGGAAAGCGAGAGAAACTTATCGTACAGCCGGCAATGTTTTGGGGTCTATCAAAGCGCAAACCCTTTTCCAGTCGGTTATGAGTTCAAACGACCCGGATGTGAAATCCTCCTGGATCGAGATCATCAATCAATATCCCCACTCCCACCAGGCAAAAGTCCACTATATCAATTTCCTGATCGAAAATAAGGATTTTGATGAGGCCGTTCGGCTGCTCAAAGAATTGCAGGATTCTCCTGAGAAGTCCTGGTTATCCTATCTGCTCTCCAACAAGGATCATGATCAACCGATTCCATTGCCAATATCTCACGCGCTCTTCTCGAACGATCAACAAGATCAGGTTCAGTCGCCCGGTTACTTTGTGCACTCACCCACGTTTGGATTGCATAAACAAATTTTGAGAAAATTAGCCCGGAAAGATGCGCCACACCACGAAGGCATCAACATTGAGATCAATCAGGTTGATCCTGAGACAGTCGCCATCGCCAGGGATATATTAATGAATTCCGGCCAGTACGACCAGGCGATTGAATTGACCGCCTACCTTGATTTGGTTGAACCGGAGGACCCCACCCATCATCAACAACTTGCCCGCTTGTACGGATTAGCAGAGCGCTGGCCTCAGGCTTATTCAGCCATCCAGCAGATTGTAAAATCCAAAACCGAACCTTCGACAGAAGACTTGCTTCTCTTTGCCAAAGCCGCACTGCAAACCGACCATGCGGATATGGCAATTTCGATCTGTCAGAACATTCTCAAACGCAATGAGAACCAGCCTGAAGCGCTTGTGCTTCTGGGAGAAGGCTTCTGGCAGAAGGGTGATTCTGTCAAAGCCATCCAGCACCTGGAAAAAGTGGTGGAAACCATCCCTGAAGAAGCCAGGACCTGGTTAGCCTTAGCGCGAATCTGGCAGAGTAACGGTCAGCATGACCGTGCGCTGGATGCGCTCCACAAAGGCGCGCTTGCCATCCCCGATAATCCTGAGATTCTGCGGGAATTGGGAAACCATCATCTCATCCATCAAAGTCCAGCAGAAGCTCTCACCTACCTGAAAAAGGCGTACGAAGCAGATCGTGAGAATTCAGCAGGACAAATCAGCCTGGCACAGGCATGCTATCAATTGGGTGAATTTGACCAGGCCTGGGCCTTGCTGCAGCCTTATGTGGAAAATTACCAGCAGAGACCGGATACAGCCAGACTCCTCGGTCAGGTCCTGCTGGGAATGGGGCACGATCTCAAAGCAAAACCCATCTTATGCTTTGCTGCCAGCCAGTTCACTGATGACCTGGAAACAGTATCAGCAGCAGCCAGGCTGGTGATTACCGAGGCTGAAACAACACCTGCTGAAAATCATTCTGAGGAACTCACTCAAATCAAGACCATTCTGGCAAAAAGCTTAAAAGCACATTCTGAGGATTTCAGTCTGAAATGTGACTTTGCAGATGTCACCCGCCTCACCAGTGACCATCAGCGGGCTTTGGAACTGTATTCTGAACTTCTGGAAGAAGAAAGCTTCACAAGATCAGCCAATGCCTGGCGCTGCCAATATGGCATGGGCAGATCTGCCTTGGCACTCGGCAAGCACGAGATCGCCTTAGCAGCGCTGCAGGAAGCCATGAGTCTGGGGTCTGAAAACACAATCATCCATCATGCCCTCTCAGAAGCCTATGCAGCCTCCGATCTGCCAGAGAAAGCGGGCGAAGCAGCGCGGACAGCCTTAAAATTAAACCCTGCTAGCCTCCCCAACATTCTCTGGTACGTTCAATTCCAAATGGAGAATGGCGAACCGGATGAGGCCATCATGGCACTTAGCGAAGCGCTCCTGATCGCCCCGAACCACCCTGAATTACAATTATGGCTTGCTCAAAGTCTGGCATCCGTTGGAGAAATCCAGGATTCTGAGAAGAACATTCAAAATCTTCTGGAAAATTCCACTGCATCAGTAAAGACTCTTCACAAAGGGGCGTACCTTGGGCTCCAGATCAACCAGCCTGAACTTGCGATTCGTGCACTTGAAAAAGCTGTTCATCTATCGGAGAGCGTTGATCCCCTCCTCCTCATGGAGCTGGCAGGCGCATACCTCACCATGAATCAGCGGCGGAAAGCCCTTGAAACCCTTAACTTATCCAAAGAACAACGCCTAACCTATCCCCAGCTCGCACTCCTGCAGGCCGATATCCTCAACCAGCTCGGTCAATATGAGCTGGCCTTAGAGACTCTAAATGATATCAGCGGGTTAGCTGAGGAAAGTCTGGCAGAATCTCAAACCGGCTTTAATGACATCGCCCGCTCACCACTGCTTTATACAAGTGATTTCTCTTTGAAAGGTTATTTCCATCGTCTTGGTCAGCTGCATCGCATTTCAGGGAGCCTGGATCAGGCTGTGACCTTCCTGCAGCGTGCCCTTGAGCTTGACAGCAGCGATGACAGAGCACACCTCGCTTATGCTG
>Ga0334892_1002671_pt1 | contig 12427 bp, 8 predicted proteins | sample GraSluR3_MG_4_FD_207213 | JGI IMG/M metagenome (GOLD analysis project Ga0334892, IMG submission 207213) | Sludge microbial communities from methane-producing bioreactor in Wageningen University, Netherlands - Granular Sludge_15_04-R3 | ecosystem: Engineered > Bioreactor > Anaerobic > Unclassified... | reverse complement strand
TAGCGCTCCCACGGAACGTCGAGCGCAGCATCGAGCCGCACGACATCGAAGGGCACGTGCTGCTCCGCAAGCACGCGGAACCAGCCGCGGTACTCAGCTTGATGGCCGCCCTTCAGAAGCATGACCTGGGCCTCGGAGTGCAGACCGACGTAATCCTCCTCGTGGGCCGCATGGTAGGCGAAGAGCTCCTTGATCGGGGCGAATCCCGAGCGGTCCTCGTGGTTATCCAGCCGCCCAATCAGGTAGTAATCGAGCGTGCCGCCATTGGCGAGCGACTGCGCCAGCCGCAGCGCCTGCTGATGGGGCGAGACCGTCACATGGCGGTACGGAAAGTCGATGAAGTCGACCGTCGTATTGCTGGACACCATCTCGGGGAAGCTGCCGACGGCCCACTTCGTGTTATCCGAAGCGTTATACTGCCAGCGTGGCAGGGGGCGCTCGATGGCGGTGTTGGACTCCTGCCGGATGAAGCCCCGCCGGAACTGCGTGTGGTTGGCGATCGCCACGTGGGGCCAGCGATCGGTGATGAAACCATAGACCTTCTCGTGGTGCTCGGCAAGCGTCTGAGCCTTGAACCGGCTGTAAGCGCGGTAGACCGGATCGTCGCGCTCCTCGCTCACCGGGAGGCTCAGTCCAAAGCGCTCGCCAAACCGCTCGCGGCAGTGGGAACACTGGCAGACGCCATGGTAGGTGCCGCTGTAGTCACGCGTCTGGTAGCCGCCCATATTGAAGAAGATGCCGTCGAAGTCGTGAGTCTCGAGCAGCTCCTCGATGATCAGGAGCGCGTAGTGCTGCTGGTAGAGCCCGTTGATGCAGACGTGCACATCACCGTTGTAGTCGACGATCGCGCCCTGCGGGCTCACGTAGGCCCAGTCGGGATGCTGCTCATAGATCGGGCGGCGCACCTTGGAGAAGTCGGTGCGCGCGATCACGCGGATCTTCGCCTCGTGACAGGCATCGAGGATGTCGTGCAGGCTGTCACCTGTGAGGAAGGGGCTCTGAAAGTGAAACGGGAGCTGCGTCGGGTAGCTGGCGATGATCCCCGCCGCATTGATCATCAGCACGTTCGCCTGGAAGGCCTGTAGGTCCGCCACGACGCGCTCGGCGTCGATGTCGCGCATATCGATCTCGCGAAGGTTGGTCTGGATCAAGCGCCACTGCTTGGTATGCCACCATTCGGTCACGGTACACTCCTATCTTGTTAGGCGTCAGGGTACGCGCCGATTGTACACCAGCGAACACGAGCAGCCAGTTCATTGCGATCTTGGGGTTGGATGATGTCGCGGGGAGGCTATAATGGGTGTAGCGACACTACAGTAGTCTATGGAGCTCCCGCGTTGAATATGTCGTGACATGACATGAAATCCTCGTAGACTTAGGACGCTGTAGAACATCAGTCCTATGAGGAGGAGAAAATGGAAACCAAGATCATCGCGTACTGTGGTATCACGTGCTCATCGTGTGACGCTTATCTGGCGACCCAAAGCGGCGACAGCGAGGCGCTCGAGAAGGTTGCCGCCGCGTGGCGCGAGGCGTACGACCCCAACATCACGGTGGCGTCGGTCATCTGCGACGGCTGCCTGGTCGACACCGACCGCGTCTGCTCCAACTGCCCGGTCTGCCCCGTGCGTCTGTGCGCCAAGGAGCGCGGCGTTGCCTCCTGTGCCCACTGCGACGACTACGTGTGCGAGCACCTTGAGCGCCACTTTTCGTTCGCCCCGGAGATGCGTAAGGTATTGGACGCGATCCGCGAGGCCTATCTGGGGACGGGCGTTTGACGGTCGTCCGCGAGATCCAGGCCAAGGTCTTGTTGGGCAGCACCGCTCACCCCGACACTATCTTCGGCTGCCGCTACAACATGAATCTGTATCGAGGCTGTGAGCATCGATGCATTTATTGCGACAGCCGTTCAGAGTGCTACCAGATCGATCACTTCGACGAGGAGGTCCTCGTCAAGGTGAACGCCATCGAGCTGCTGCGCGACGAGCTGTCGCGTAAGCGCATCAAGGGACCCATCGGGCTGGGCTCGATGAATGACCCCTTCATGCCGCTCGAGGCTCAGATCAACCTGGCAGGGAGAGCGCTCGCCGTCATCGCCGAGTTCGGCTTCCCCGTCCACATCATCACCAAGAGCGCGCTGGTGCTCAAGGAGCTGGCCATCCTTCGGGAGATCGCCCGCACCTACGCCAGCGTCAGCTTCACCCTCACCACCACCGACGACGAGCTCGCCGCCAAAGTCGAGCCCTATGCCTCACGCCCCTCGGCGCGCCTGCACGCGATGCGCATGCTCGCCCAAAACGGCGTGCAGACCGGCACAACGATGATGCCCATCCTGCCCTTCATCGAGGACAATGAGGAGAACATCGAAGCCATCGTCGCCCGGACAGCCGCTGCCGGTGGCGCCTACATCATCCCCTGGATCGGGATGACCACGCGCAACCGGCAGCGCGAGTATTACTACGACCGGCTCGACGAGCACTTTCCCGGCCTACGCCGGCAGTACGAGCGCACCTTCGGCGACCGCTACGAGTGCGAGAGCCCGCGCGCTCGCGAACTCTGGCCCTTCTTCGAGGATGCCTGCCGTCGGTACGGGATCGCCACACGCATTCCCCTCTACACCCCACAGTCGGCGCAGCAACTAAGTCTCTTCGCAGCCTGACTATGGTTCTGGAGAGGATCGCCGCCGAACTCGAGGAGCTGCTGAATGCGAGCGCGTTGCTCGAGGAGGGCAACCTGGCAGCGCGGTCGGAGGCCCTGGACGAACTGGACTACGCCGAGGAGATGCTCTCCCATCAGCTCAGCCTGCACGGCGATGACGTCGCCATCGAGGGGCTCCTGGCGGAAGCACGCGAGTTGACGGCTCGGCTCCGACGTACCGATCGGCTGTTCTTCACCCGCGTTCGCCGGCAGATCGCGTCGCGCAGGCTATCGGGCGCTGCGCTCCGCAAGCTCTTCGATCGCTACACGTCCTACGAGCCCCAGAGCACAGCGCACCTGCATCTGAGTTTCGACCCGCTCGACATCCTCGTTGCGGGCATATTCCACGAGGGTGCTGTACCCAAACCCACCCTCCCCTTGGGCAGCGAGATGATCTCCTTCCAGCCCAGCCCTGTGAGTGCGATTCTGGAGCTGATCGACCACACCGAGATCGGGCGCGACGACGTCTTCTACGATCTGGGGTCCGGGCTGGGTGACATCACACTGATCGTGGCCCTCCTCACGGAAGCATCGGCGCGCGGCGTCGAGATCGACCCCGTGCTCTGCGCCTACGCTCAGGGCACAGCGCAGCGGCTCGGCGTTCACAACGCGACCTTCGTGAACGCCGACGCACGCACGCTCGACTACCGTGAGGGCACTGTCTTCTATCTCTTCACGCCCTTCGTCGGGGAGCATCTTGCCGACGTGATGAAGCGGATCAAGGCGGCAGCGAGCGCCCACCGCGTCCGCATCGGCACCTACGGCCCCATCACGCCCATCGTCGCCAACCTGCCGTGGCTGCGCAGCCTCAACGACCACCGGGATGACCCCTTCCGCCTAGCCGTGTTGGAGAGCCGCCGTGACAGTCGTAGACGCATAACGCTATGACGATCGGTGCTCCGCGGCGATCCGTTCAGCCTCCTCGCGCACGCGTGCCACTAGCTCAGGGGGCTCCAGGGCTTTAGCCCGCCCCCCCTGCCCCAACACCCAACCAGTGGCCCAGTCGAAGTCCGAGGCCTGCATCTGCACCGTCGCCGAGCCGTCCTCATGATCGATGATCTCCGCCCAGTGTCCCATTTGCTCGCGAGCTCGTGCAGCTGCGATCGGGTCGAGACGCACCACCACCATATAGCGATCATCAAACTGCATCTGGTGCTCCACGTAGGCTCGCGCGGAGAAGTCCGGCGGGATGTCAAAAGTCTCCTTGAGGACACGGGCCTCCTTGATACGGTCGACGCGGAAACTGCGCATGTCGTCCCGCAGCCGGCAGTACCCCACGAGGTACCACAGCCCCCACCGGAAGGTCAGTGCATAGGGGTCGACATCACGACGCGTCTCCTCCAACGCGAAGCTGCGGTAGGTGATCCGCACACGCCGACGGCGCAGGATGCTCTCGCGCAGTGCCTGCAGTGTGGGCGCCCAGGGTCGGTAATCTCGTGCCGCCAAGCTGCTCACGACGAGACTCCGCTGGACTTCGTCCACCTGATGGCGCAGATCGTCAGGCAGCACATTGTCGAGCTTGGCGATGACACCGGTGACCGCCTCGTGGTAGACCTGCCCCCACATCTGCTCAACCAGACCGGCGCCCATGTAGAGGACGGTGGCCTCCTCCGCCGTGAAAATCAACGGGGGCAGCTTGTAACCGCGCATCAGCGAGAAGCCGCCATAGGGCCCACGCTCCGAGTAGATCGGGATGCCCATCTCCTCGAGCATGCCCATATAGCGATGGATGGTCCGCTCGGAGACCCCCAACTCGTCCGCCAGGTCGCCCGCCTTGCAGAGCGACCGCGACTGCAGTAGGAAGATCAAAGAGATCAGGCGTGTAGCTACGCTAGACATAGGCTTATTGCGCTCAGATCACATCATATCCGACAAGACGCCACGTCGACCCGCCGATCCACGTAGCCGTTAGTCCGGAGGCTGGAGCACCAGACTTGAGAGGCCGACGGATGAACGAGCCGGTTGCAGTCATCTGTCTGATTCAGCGGAGCACAGAGGGCAGATACGTTCGATGCGTTGCGCCCAATAGGCCATAGACCCCGGTGGACGCGAGATCAGCAACGAAGTATCCCGGCAGCGTCACGACCCGAGTGATCCCATCGGTGATCCAGCCACTCGCCGCGACGCGATACAAGTCGATCGTGTCCTCCACCACAGCGCCCGACTCCCGGTAAGCTAGTATGACACGCGCGGGGCTTGGCAGCGGCCGCGCTGCGGTCGAGACGCTGACACCCTGCACGTCAAGCCTGAAGAAGTGATTCGCGCCCTGTAGGTCTCCCTGAGAGCTGGGAAGAAGGCTGTGGCTCAGTGTCACAGTTTCCGAAGACGCGAACACGCCTGCAGGAATCTCGATGAGGGTGAGATGATTGGGAGGATTAATCCACAAAGCGCCGCCTTCCTGCCCGACGTAAGCTGTGGCGAAAGGAGTGGGAGTGGGCGTAGGCTGAGGCGTAGGCGGAACGTCGTAGGCAGTCCTTGCGCAGCGAAAACCGATCAGGTGAGTCTCGTAGATATCCGCTTCATCCAGGCGCCCCCATGTATTGGCATGCGTGTAGGTGTCCTTCCACCCGCCTCCTCGCACTAGGGATTCACCCGTTACAGTGCTCTCCGGTCCCTGTGGATTGTAATAAGGTGCGTCGATGAAATAGTGCTTCGCGTACAGATCGTTGACCCACTCACGAACATTCCCGATCATATCATAGACGCCGTAGGGACTCACGTAATCTCGGTAACCTCCCACCGGTGACGTGTCACCAACACAAGGGCTTTCGCGCCGCTCTCCCCATTCGTTGTAGTACCACGTATTGCAGTTGCACTTCTCACACGTGATGAACTCATTGCCCCACGCGAACAGACGATGATCCGTGCCACGAGCCGCTTTCTCCCACTCAGCTTCCGTCGGAAGCCGTTTTCCCACCCAGCGGCAGTATGCATCTGCGCGTTCCCAATCTACGTGGATGACAGGATAATTAGCATATTCGGGATTGCCGTAGTAGTTAGGCCTCGTAGTTGAACTGAACAGAAGCGGCTCACGGCATGCACCTGCCGCAACACACGCAGCGTACTGGTCGGTGGTAACCTCGGTCTTGTCGATGTAGAACGCATCTAGGTATACAGCCTGAAGGGGCTTTGACTCAATGAAGCACTTGGCGATGCCAACCGTGTCTTCCGTACACCCCCGAATGTATTCACCGGCAGGCACGAACGCTTCCTCACTGGGTGCGACCTGTGCGAAGCTAGCCGCGTCTGAAGGTGCCAAGGGATCCGCCCTCAGTTCCAATGTGCTCCTGGCACCAGACGCCGCCAGAGCGACCAAGACCAGTCCTACACCGCAGAAACTCAGCTTCAAGCGTCTCACGTCACACCTCTTTCCGAGTGGATTATGTAGGGCTCAACCCGAAGGCCACCGAGGCAAGTCTGCGTCAATTGCAGGAGAGTCCCCCGGGGGCCCCGATATGACACACGATCATATCATCAACCGCCAGTTCGCCGTCCTTCCCAACGACTGGCAATCTCTGCAGCGACTCACGTTCATAGAGTCCGAACCGCAATGTATAGGGCCCCCCACCCCCTGCTGGAAGTGGCAGTACTATGGTGTCGGTCAGTATCTGCCGGGGAATCCATGCAGAGGTGTGAAAGCGATCACCTGCCGGCGGAATGTCTGTCTGTGCTACTAACGCGCCATCGCCGCCAACTACATGCACGAACATTACAGCATCATAGGGCACGCGATGCCGTGATTGCCACGTCAGCTCCATCTCCAGAGTTCGCCCGTCCAGTTCGGCATCCACCCGATGCAGAACAATGGACTCACCAAACACGTACTGAGCCGTCAGTATATCCCTCTCCAGGTCAGCCGCGCTGACGAGAGCGGGGCCAGGTAGCATCGCCATCACTGGAAATCCATCTCCATCCCGGACCTCAAGACGCTCACCGCTTGTACCGTCAATCAACCCGACCTCGATCAGGGTCTGGGTAGGCAGAACCTCGTCGCCTGAGGGCAACCGGACCCACAGCGGATCACAGAAGGGCTCCGACAACGTCCACCGGTCGGTTGGTTGGTTGCCAAGGCCGGGGTACGTCCTTCGTCCCCCATAGATGGGAGGGCCCGTGGGAGAGCCAACCTGGCTGGCTTCAACGATGTGAACAAGGACCGAGGCGGGTGAGCTCGTACGACCGATCGGGAGCCAACACAGCTCAACTGCCACTGACGCTCCCTCGGTCACATAGGACGTGCTTATGCCATATCCGATCAGCCTGGCGACCTCGGATCCATCCGGCTCGTAAAAGCGCCAGTCAATCGTAGCTTGTGTGTTCTTCGGGTCAAACCTCCAGTAAGGGTGATAGAGAGGCCAAATCGAGGCCACGGGCGTGATAACGCCAGCACATAGAACCAACCCACCGGAGAGACGAAGAAGCAAGCCACGCCACGGATCCGCCAAGGCGCGGGACCAGCCGAAGACCCAGAGTGTCACCAGAGCAGCGAGTGCCGGGAGAAGCAACCTGCCGAAAGCAAAAGCCTGCGTGCGAGTCCAAAAGCCCACAAGAGCCAGCGCAAAGCTGACAGGGACACATAGCAGGATCATCATCATCACCCGCTCGGCAGGAGAGGGCGAACCCGATCCCCAACGCCAGACACCGATGACCAAGGCTAGCGAGCTGAGTCGCCCCCACCAGATCAGCACGGAATCAAGGGGAAGACGAGCAACCGTAGTTCTAGCCAGATTCGCCCAAAAAGTGTACTCAATGCTAAGGACGTCGCGAACCAGTCGACCTGAAAGCGACCTGACACCCAGATCGCTATCCAGATGAGCCCCGAGTGTGATAGCGTCGCCAAAGGCAATGGCGTTTCGCAAGTACCACCAACCTCCGACCGCTACTGCTATCACCATGACGACGGTAACGTCGACGAATCGCCGTCGCCATGGCTTGCCTGGCGACAGGGCCAACGCCAGACAAGCTATGGGCACGAAAAGCAGGGTGCTTGTCTTGGACAGGACCGCAAGACCTAGCACAGATCCCGTCAAGCCAAGCAATCGTGATGAAGCACTACGCTTTACACACCGTACGAGCAGGTAGATAACCGCGGCCCCGAAGAAGGCAGCACTGGCGTCATTGTTAACCGCCGTTGCCATATATATGAATCTGGGGTGGAAGCCTGCAACCATAGCCGTCGCATATTGAGCAGGTGGTACTTCGGGCATTGTCTCCCTTGCCAGGAAATACGCCACCATCATCGTGCCGCATCCGAACCCCATCGAGACAACTCTACCCATCGTGCCCAGAGGAGTATGCTGTGGGGGGTGCAGGTAGACGTTGCGATTGTCACCGCGTTCTCCTGGCACCGTATGATCTACGTAGGGGTTGCGATCGAGAGAGAGAGCAGATGTAGACGGCGAGTTGGGTAGCATACCCGACAGGACCGAGACGAGTACATAGTAGAGCGGCGGCTGCTTGTACTCAAAGGACAGCTCATCAACCACCTGAAGCGGCGGGAGCGCACGGTTCTCCCTCAGATAGAGCAGGTAGCCGTAGTGTCCTTGCTCATCCGGCTTCTCCAGGATCGGCGTTACTCCGGCATAAACTATGCCCAGTACCACATACACGAGAGTCAGGAGCAGCAACGCCCGAAACCGACAGATGCGTTCACACACCTTCCAGTTCCGGGCGATACTCCTCACCTTCACCTCAGGGCTCGCCATGTAGCTAACCGGCCAGACCGGAGTTCAAAGCAGAGCTGCAAGACAGCACATGGGGGACAGCTCAACTACAGAACACCGCTCAGGCCCCATCCGCCGCCGCGAACGCCGCCATAGCGGCGGCGACGCCGGCGCCGGGCTCGAAGCCATAGCCACAGCCCGCCAGCGCCGACTCGATGGCACCGATGGTGGCCAGCACGTCGCCCTGGGTCACCGCGCCCATATGCCCGATGCGGAAATACTCGCTCTTGATCTGAGCATGAAGGCCGCCCGCCAGCACCACGCCCGCGGTTTTGACCTTGCTCAAGAACTCAGCGCCGGCCACACCCGCAGGGTAGCGCGGCGCGGTCATCGTCGTCGCCGCGATCTCGGAGGACGCCGGCACCTGGCCCAAACCCAGCGCTTCGATCGCCGCTTTGGTCGCCCGGCTAATCCGCGCATGGCGGCGGAAACGCGCCTCCATCCCCTCCTCCAGGATCAAGCCGAGGCTCACATTGAGGGCGGCCACCAGGTTTACTGCCGGTGTGCCGAAGTAGCCGGCCTGTCGGGCCTCATAGGCCTTCATAATCGGCAGCCAGTTCGTCCAGTCGGCGTAGTAGTTGGCGACCGGCGTGCGGCGTTGGTGGAAAGCCTCCAATGCGCGCGGGCCGGCGACCAACAGCGCCAAGCCGGGCGGCGTACCGACGGCCTTCTGCGAGGCGGTCAACGCCACATCAACACCCCAGTCCTGGGTGCGCAAGACCTCGCCGGCAACCGAACAGACCCCGTCAACGATCAAGAGCGTGTCATAACGACGGGCGAGCTTGCCCATCGCCTCCACGTCCACCACCACGCCGGTTGAGGTGTCGACGTGCGTCACCGTCATCAGTTTGAAGCTCCCGCCCTGCAGCGCTACCTCGACATCGGCGACGGTGGGCCGCTCGCCGATCGGCGCGCGCACATGGGTCACCTCGGCGCCATAGCGCGATAGCAGATCCCCGTAGCGATCGCCGAAGTGGCCTGTGTTGACCACGAGCGCGCGATCACCGGGCTCGATCAGGTTCGCGCCGGCCAGGTCCATCGCCAGCGTGCCCGAGCCGGCGACGACGAAGGGCCGGCTATCGGGCGCCAGGAAGACCTCCCGCATCCGCTCGAGCGCCTGTCCGAAGAGCTCGATGAAGTCGGGGGCTACGTGGCTGGTCGTCGGTGCGGCAAGGGCCGCCATCACTGCGGGCTCGAATTCGATCGGCCCGGGAATCATCAGTAAGCTTCGATCTTTCATCCACTTGCTCCTTGTCGGTGATCAGACGATCTCGATCTCGTCGAGATTGTCCTCGGGGTCAGGGTAGGCCATATCCAAGTTTGTCAGCGTCTCCACCAACGTCGTGCCGATCACAAGGTTCCGGTACCACTTGCGGTCCGCAGGGACAACGTACCACGGCGCCCACGGTGTGCTGGTCTTGCTGAGCATATCCTCATAGGCAGCCATGAAGTCATCCCAGAGCGCACGATCCTTCAGGTCGCCGACGTTGAACTTCCACTGTTTCTCAGGCGTATCCAGCCGTGACTGCAGGCGTTCGCGCTGCTCCTCCTTGCTGATGTGGAGGTAGAACTTGAGTATTGTCGTGCCCTCGTCCGCCAGCATGCGCTCGAAGGCGTTGATGTGGTCGAAACGTCGCTCCCAGACGTCCTGGGGCACCAGCTCGTGAACCCGCACGACGAGGACATCCTCATAGTGGCTCCGATTGAAGATGGCGATCTCGCCGCTCCCGGGCGTGTGCTGGTGGATGCGCCACAGGTAGTCGTGGGCCAACTCTTTGGGTGTGGGCACTTTGAAGTTCGCCACCTTCACGCCCTGCGGGTTGACCCCGCGGAAGACGTGGCGGATCACGCCATCCTTGCCGCCGGTGTCGGTCGCCTGCAGCACGATCAACAGCTTGTGCTTACCTTCGGCGTAGAGCAGCTCCTGAAGGTTCCTCAGACGACCGTTGAGCATCTCCAGCACCGCCTTGCTGGCTTTCTTGCCGCCGTCGAAGCGGCTGCGGTCACGCGGATCCCAGTCGCTCAGGTCCACGCGGGTGTCGGGCGGAATACGGTACATGTGCATGTCATCCCCCTAGGTTGGATGGTGAGCCTTGGAGCCGATTATACCCCGCGGCCCACGTCGACACAACCTGCCGCCGGCGTGCCATCGCCCGTCCGCGCTCGCCCCTGGAGGGCCATCAAGGTCCACTTAGCAGCGTGCCGTCGCCGGCGACCCCGCCTCGAGGGGCATCAAGGTCCGCTCAGCGGCGTAGGCCGAGGCCCACCGAGAGGAGGTTCAGCACCTTGAAAGGCAGTGGCCCGGTGTCGAAGTCGAGCTCCGACTTATCGCAAACGGTCGAGGTATTCGCCGCGTCGATACGCGGCTTCAGCTTGAGCAAGGCCGCCTGCAGCTCGGGACCTTCCAGCGTCGCCATCAAGCCCTCGATATGCCCCATCAGCTCGCGTGCCTCCGCGATACGGGCTTCAGTCTCCTCGGCCCTCGCCTGGCTCACCAGGCCCACCTCACGCTTGAGCCGGTTCAGCCTGAACCCGGCCTCGTAGGTCACCGACGCCAGCGCGTCACGGTCCATCCAGCGGGTCTCGTAGGAGAGGATCTCCTTCCACGTGGGCTGCAGGAGCAGACGGCGGTGGTCGTCCAGCGTCCACGCGCGGCGCACGTAACCGTAGCGATCCGCCTCCTCGTAGGCGCGGCTGCCCGGATCGAGGAAGGGTGCCAGCGGCGAGGTGAAGGGGATCAGGCGCCCGTCGTCAAAGCGCGCCAACAGATCCCGGCAGTAGTCGACCGTCGCTAGCGCCGATGCAGGCGTCTGCTGCGAAAGGCCTATCATAAAGAAGAGATCAAACCGTCGCGCCCCGCTCGCGAGACACGCCTCAATGGTCGCCTCGATGCCCGCATTGCTGTAGACCTTGCCCGAGGCGCGACGCACCTGCGCATCGTGAGACTCCGGCGAGAACTCCACGATAAAGTTAGGCAACGCCGCAGCGAGGGCTTCAGCGTACGCCCGATCCACCGGGCTGAAAAACTCCACAATCACCGGCCCCTGGAACCCCTGGACGGCCCGGAAGAAGCGTCCGACATAGTCGCTCCCGGCCTGACGCAGGTCGCCGAGCAGGAAGACCGGCGCCCGGCTGAGCTCGCCCATCCGACGCACGTCCTCAGCCAACAACTCAGGTGAGCGGTAGGCCGGACGGTGCCGGCTTGAGAGATGCCGCGCCGCAAAGGCCGACCCACCACAGATCGTGCAGTTCTGCGTGCAACCTTTGACGGTCAGCGAGGCCATGATCGGATACTCCAGCCAATGGCTGAAGGGCACCGTGTTGTGCAGATCGACCCGTCGCACCACCGAACGCACGATCTCGTGGTAGTCGAGCGTCAGCTGGTCCAGCGTCTCGGGCACATAGGTCAGCGGATTGACATGGACCCCACCGTCGCGCCCTTTCCAGGTGAGATTCGGGACGTGGGCAGGCTCGCGACCCTCGCTGATGCATGCCATTAACTGCTCCAATGGCCCTTCCGTGGAGTCGCCGCGCAACACGAAGTCGATGTAGGGGAGACGTATGAGCTCCTCATGGAAGTAGGTCGCGCTGTAGCCGCCCAGGATCACCGGGGCCTCCGGTTGATGCACCTTCACGCGTCGCGCGACCTCCAGCGCCCCGTGGGCGTGCGGCAGCCAGTGCAGGTCGATCCCGTAGGCCCTCGCCTCCAGCCTGTCGATGAAGGTGTCCGGATCAAAGCGCGCCGAGCGCACCATCCGCGCCGCGAGGTTCGCGATACGCACCTGGTAACCGGCCTTCTGCAAATGCGCCAGCATCGTGGCGAAGCCGATGGGATACATGTCGAAGACGGGCGTCGAGGGCACCAGATCAGAGATCGGACCCCAGAGCGTCGCCCGTTCGCGAAAGTCGTAGACACTCGGTGCATGCAGGAAGATGAGATCGAACATCGCCAGCCAGTGTACGCAGAACTGACGTCGGGACAAGGTCGAGTTGCCCGTCAGCGTTAGAGA
>Ga0334892_1002667_pt1 | contig 12437 bp, 12 predicted proteins | sample GraSluR3_MG_4_FD_207213 | JGI IMG/M metagenome (GOLD analysis project Ga0334892, IMG submission 207213) | Sludge microbial communities from methane-producing bioreactor in Wageningen University, Netherlands - Granular Sludge_15_04-R3 | ecosystem: Engineered > Bioreactor > Anaerobic >... | reverse complement strand
GCGCCAAAGGTGTGCCCGATACACTGATGCCCCAGGCAGACGCCCAGGATCGGCACCCGCCCATGAAACGCGCTGATCGCCTGGTTGGAGACGCCCGCGTCGCGCTCGGGCGTGCCTGGCCCCGGCGAGATGACCAGGTGGCTGGGCGCCAGCTCCTCCAGCTCGCCCACCGTCACCGCGTCGTTGCGATAGACGCGGCACTCGGCGCCCAGCTCGCCCAGATACTGGACCAGGTTGTACGTGAACGAATCAAAGTTATCGATGACCGCGATCATCCTGCCCTCCCTGAACCCTCTTGTGCGGCCTCGGCCGCGGCCACAGCCTGCGCCGCCGCGCGAAGCTTGCTCGTCACCTCGTTGAACTCGCGGCGGGGATCGGAATCGGCCACGATGCCCGCGCCCGCCTGCAGATAGACCCGATCGCCGCGCATGACCAGCGTGCGGATGGTGATGCAAGTGTCCATGTTCCCGCTATAGCTGAGATAGCCCACCGCCCCGGCATAGGGGCCGCGCCGCTCGGGCTCTAGCGCGTCGATGATCTCCATGGCGCGAACCTTGGGCGCGCCCGAGACCGTCCCCGCCGGAAAGCAGGCCCGCAGCACGTCGGTGGCGTCGCAGCCCTCGGCCAGCGTCCCCTGCACTGACGAGACAATGTGCATCACGTGCGAGTAGCGCTCGATCTCCATGAGCACGGGCGTGTGCACCGTGCCATAGGCGCACACCCGGCCCAGGTCGTTGCGAGCCAGGTCCACCAGCATGACGTGCTCGGCCCGCTCCTTGGGGTCGGCCAGCAGCTCGCGCGCCAGGGCGGCGTCCTCGGCGGGAGTCGCGCCCCGGGGGCGCGTGCCCGCCAGGGGGCGGGTCTCCACCAGGTCGCCCTCCAGCCGCACCAGCACCTCGGGCGAGGAGCCGATCAGGCGCAGGCCGTCGGGCAGCTCCAGGTAGAACATATAGGGAGATGGGTTGATGCGCCGTAGCGCCCGATAGATGGCCAATGCCGAGGCGCTGGTGCGACGATGGACCCTCCGCGAGGGCACCACCTGAAAGATATCGCCCGCGGCGATCTGCTCCTTGGCGGTCACCACGGCCTCCTCAAAGACCGCCTGCCCAAAGGCTGATTCGTAACCCGCCAACGGATCGTCACCGGACGCGCCGGTACCCCCGGACGCGCCGTCCTCGCGGGGCAGGGGGCGCTCCAGCCGCGCCACCACCTGGGCGATGGCCGCCTCGGCCGCCCGCCGCGAGGGGTGATGAGGGCTCTCGCTCTCGGCGTGAGCCACCACCATCAGCCGCGAGGCCACGTGGTCATAGAGCACCACCTGGTCGCACAACAGAAACGCCGCCTCGGGCAGGCCCAGCGTGTCGGGCGCGCAGTCGGGCACGCGCTCGAACCAGCGCACGGCGTCATAGGAGAGATAACCCACCGCCCCGCCCGAGAAACGCGGCAGGCCTTCGGCGGCGCCGGGCGCATAGCGCGGCATCAGATGCTGCAGCAGGTCCAGTGGATCGCCCTCGGTCACCGGCAGTTCCTGCCAGCGGCCCTCCTCCTCCAGCACCACCCGGTCGGCCCAAGCCCGCAGCACGGCACGGGGCTGGGTGCCGATCATGGAATAGCGCGCCAAGTGCTCGCCGCCCTCGATGCTCTCCAGCAAAAAGGATGGCCCCAGGCCCCGCAGCTTGAGATAGACCGACAGCGGCGTCTCCAGATCCGCCGGCAGCTCGCGCACCAGCGGAAAGATTAGTCGCCCCGCGTCACCCGTCCCTGCCATCGCTCACCTCCTCTATACCAACATAAAAAAGGCCCTCACCCCGGCAACATGCTCGTTGCCATGGGGCGAGGGCCTTGATCCCACGCGGTGCCACCCATATTGGGCGGCGCTCAAAAACAGAAAACCCGTCTGTAGACGGGTGTGTAGAGCGCCAACCTATCTCGTACGAGTACGGGGCTGGGTCACAACGACGGACGCCGGCCCGATACTCAGCGCTCTGATAACGGTGCGTTTCCGGTGCGGACTACTGACGCCCCTCCGAAGGGGTGCGCGTTCGGCGCACGGCTCACAGGGCCATTCGTTCGCGCTCCGGACATCGGGCTCTCACCTGCCCCCGACTCTCTGAGACCGGCCGGCGCGACCTACTCTTCCTGCTCACAGCCTAGTATCAATTGTTGGAGAGAGTATAGACGAGGCGAGAAAGCGTGTCAAGTCGGATGGCACCGCTGCGGATCCGCCCCCTTGCCTCTCAACCGATCCTGTCATACCATACCCCTCATGCACATTGCCCTGCTCGAAGCCTATGACACCGGCTCCCACGCCGCCTGGGCCCGCGGCTATACCGCCCACAGCGCCCACCAGATCAGCCTGCTAACCCTGGAGGGTCGCTTTTGGAAGTGGCGCATGCACGGCGGCGCCGTCACGCTGGCGCGCCAGCTGCGCGAGCTGGCGCCCCCGCCGGACCTGATCCTGGCCACCGACATGCTCGATCTCACCACCCTGCTCAGCCTGACCCGCGACCGCACCCACCGCACGCCCGTGGCCCTCTATATGCACGAGAACCAACTCTCCTACCCCACTCGCCCCGGCGAAAAGCGCGACCTGCACTATGGCTACATCAACTATGCCTCCATGCTTTGCGCCGATCTGGTGCTGTTCAACTCGCGCTACCATCTGGAGAGCTGGTTCGACGAGCTGCCGCGCCTGCTCAAGCACTTTCCCGATTATAACGAGCTAGACAGCATCGCCGCGCTGCGCGATCATAGCCGCGTGCTGCCGCTGGGGCTGGATCTGCAGGCGTTGCTGGCGCAGGCCCCGCCCGTGGAGCGCCATGGCCCGCCGCTGATCGTCTGGAACCATCGCTGGGAGTACGACAAAGCCCCCGATAGCTTTTTCCATGCCTTGTACGCATTGGCGGAGCGGGGCCTGCCGTTCCAGGTGGCGGTGTTGGGCGAGCGGTTCGTGCGGGTGCCGCCGGCCTTCAAGCTGGCCCAGCGCCGCCTGGCCGACCGCCTGGTGCAGTTCGGCTATGCCGAGAGCCGCCAAGAGTACGCCCAGTGGCTGCGGTGGGGCGACCTGGTGGTTAGCACCGCCATCCACGAGTTCTTTGGGGCCGCCGTGGTCGAGGCCGCCGCCAGCGGCTGCTGGCCCCTGCTGCCCAGGCGGCTCAGCTACCCCGAGCTCGTCCCCGAGGATCTCCACGACGCCTGCCTCTATGAGGACGGCGAGCTGGCCGAGCGCTTGGCCACGGCCATCGGCCAGACCGATGCGCTGCGCGACGATCCTGCCCGCCAGACGCTAAGCGAGGCCATGCTGGCCTATGATTGGCGACGCATGGCCCCGCGCTATGACGCCCTCTTGGCGACCCTGCTCTAGACGCTCTCGCCCGCAAACAGCAGCCGCCCGAACCGCGCTGGCGTGTGGAACGTGCCCCGGTACACCGGCGACCAAGCCGTGAACTCGTCGCCCTCCTCGGCCCGGTCGATGCGGTACAGGTTACCGCGCCACACATCGCCCGGCCGCGGCGGCAGATGCGGCGCCGTCATAAAGTCGGCCAGCGGCACGGCCATCTCTACCGTCCAGCGACGATCCGGCGTGCCCCGCCGGGTGGGGTCGCCCTCTACCACCACCGCCGTCTGCAACCCCTCGCTGCGCCAGCTCCAGAGCTGCTTCCAGCGGTCGTCGCGGTTCAGCATGAACAGGTCCAACACCGTGTTGCGCGGCGAGACCTCGATCTCCACATAGCCGATGCCATCGCCGTCGGCATCCACGAACAGCTCGACCACCTCCTCGTCATAGATGTGGTCGTCCCGCTGGGTCATGGTGCCCCAGATGTCGCTGTCCTCGCAGACCCAACTGGCATACAGGTAGGTGTCATCCCACAGCAAGCGCGCCACGGTGGGCTGCCTGGGCGCGCCCCCACCCCGCGCCTCGCGGAACGTCATCGCCGGCGCCGCCTGCCAGGCGGGCTCGTCCAGCACCCCGTCGATGGTCAGCGGTGCGTCGGTGCGATAGATGGTATAGGTCGGTATCTCACGCTCGCCCACGGCTCCTCCCTCTCATGCCAAGGCACGGCTCGCCATGTCCCCAGCCAGCACGCGCCGTCGTGGTTTGTCCTACAGCCGATAGATCCCCACCAGCTTGCGCTCCTCCTCGCCCTCCACCGAGGCCACCACCTCCACATAGGGCGCCAGCGTCGAGTTGCTCAGCTTGCGCTTGAGCAGCTCGTCCACCTGAAAGATGCCCGCCGAGTTGCTCAGCTTGATCACCACCCGCACGGGGCGCTCCTCGCCCCGCTCGATGGCCACCGACGACACGGCCTGGGCCGAGACCGAATGGATGCTCACCGACCCCGCCTCGAACGGGATCCGCGAGCGGCCCTGGGTCATGTCCAGGGCGTCGGCCACCTTGACCACGCCCGCCTCCAACGTCAGGCAACGCTGGTCGGCGTCGTGGGCGATGATGGCGTGCAGCGTATCGCAGACCAGCGCCGTCAGCGCAGGCTCCTGGTACACCTGCCCCAGCAGTTGGCGCGCCTTGGTATAGGCCAGGATCAGCGAGTAGCGCTCGTGGTCGTCGCGGTGCACGGCGATCCCGATATCGTGCAGGCAGGCGGCCAACACCACCAGCACCTCGGCGTCGTGGGCCTCCAGGCCGTGGTCGGTCACCACATTGGGCTCGACGCCCGCCTCGGCCAGCAGCCGCAGCAGCCGCAACGCCGCGTTGGCCACGATCTGCACGTGGACCTCGCCATGGTCGTTGATGCCCGAGCGATCCACCGCGTTGATATTGGCCGAACGATAGAGCTGCAGCAACTCTTCATCGGCGTGAACCAGGTCTAGCAACTGACGCAGCCGTTGGTTGTGTCGCGACGGAACGTTCAGCACGATCTTGCTCCTCTCGTCCCTAGCCCCACAGGCTGGAGACGTCCATCAGGTAGACGCGGCGGTGCCCCTCGTGCACCGAATCAAAGCAGATCTGTCGATCGTCTGGGCTCCAGCGGGGTCTCTAGCAGCAAGAGATCCGCCTAGGGCGTGTTCACCTGCAGCTCATTGAGCTGGAACACCCAGCGATCGGCGGGGGTGAGGGGGCAGACCAGACGGATGGGCCCGTGATCGGGATCCGCCTTGGCGATCCACTCGCCCTGCGCTTTGAGGGCCACGATGGCGCCCTCTAGCTCGGCGCGGCTGATCTCGATGGCATAGCCGTCGGCTGCCAACGCCGTGATGCTCACCCAGCCATCGGCGGCCCCGGCGTGCTTCAGGAGCGGGTCCAGCGCCACGCCGCTCCAATCGCCCACGCTGTCCTCGCCGTGGGTGCGCTGCATGAGCAGGTCGCTCAGCTCCGCCTGTGGCTCGCCCACCAGATCCTGGTAGCTCAACGAGAGCGGTTCATCGACCGCCCCGGTGATCGACAGCGTCCAGTCGACCTTGGGCGCGCCACCGCACGCGGCCATCAGAGCAACGATCAGCAGTACCAACAGTGCCAGGATCCAACGTCTCACGATGCGCTCCTTCTTCAGGGACTAGGTGATTGTTCTACGGCTCCACGATCCAGATCGGGATCAGCATGTCGCGCTCGATCAGATGGCCGTGGTCGCCCAGCCGTCCCTCTTGCTGCACGGCGTGCATGCCGTGGTCGGTAAAGACGATCACCATGGTAGCCTCTGGCAACGCGGCGAGCAAGCGCCCCACGGCCTGGTCCACATAGCGGATGGTCTCGATCTCCTCGGCGGCGCCAGGGCCATATGTGTGCCCAGCGTCGTCGATGCCGTGGAAATGCACCAGCAGCAGGTCGGGCATGCCGCTCCCGATGACATCCAGGGCGTTGGCCAGCACATTGTCGTCGGTGCTGCCATCGCCGTCGCGGTCGCCCGAAAGCACCACCTCGGCGTTGCGCAGGTTGAACGCCAGCGACTGACCCTCCACCGACACCACCGACAGGCCCGCCTCGGTAGCGACGTCAAAAAGCGTCTCTACCTCGGTATCGCGCACGGTGGCGTCGGTCACGCCCGTCCGCTCAGGCAGGGCGCCCGTCAGCAACGCCGCCGTGGCGACCCGCGTGCCAGGCGGGTAGACGGTCAGCCCCACCAAGGGCTCGCCCAGCGCCGCCAGGTGGGGAATTTCGTCCGCCTCTAGCGCCTCTCGGTACCTCACATAGCCCAACCCATCCAGAAAAAGCAGGAGCACATGGTCGGCGGTGGCGTCGGTCAGCGCCGTGCCATCGGCCGCCTCGGGCGAGCGCAGCCCCAGGGCGCTGGCGGCGGTGGGGGCAATGTCGCGGATGGTGGCCTGCACCCCATCGGCCGACGCGGGCGCGGTGGCCTCCACACGCACGGGCGTGAGTCGATCGCCAGCGATGACCAGCTCGCCATTGCGGTGCCACTGCGCTTGGGCGGTTTCGGGGTCCCAGCCATAGGTCCGCGCGGTTCCATCGACGGTGGTGACCGACACGCTCTCCACCAGCGCATAGCCAGCAGACCAGAGCAGCCGTTCCAGCGCCACGCCGTCATCGTCCGACGCAGCATCCTTCCACCGCGCCGCTGTCACCCGCTGGGCAGCGCCGTCGGGCCCGATGATCTCGGCCTCCCAACGGGGACCGCAGGCGGCCAGCAGGAGCGTGGCCAGCAGCAAGACCCAGCGCTTTCGCTTCACACCTCATCCCCCTCACACACCCGCCCGCAAGCCCGCCCGCTACGCTACCACCACACCATGGCGCGGTCAACCGGTCGCGCGCCGCCCTTTGCGGTCCACGCCAGAACCGACTAGGCTATACGCAACAAAGGAGTCGCCATGCCAACCGTGGATCCCGCCGTCGCCGCCTACCTGGCCGCCCTGCCGGAGGAGCGCCGCGTGGCCCTCACCCGGCTCTTCGCGTTGATCCGCCACGAGCGCCCCGACCTGCGCGAGACCCTGCAGGGCAACATGCCCACCTACAAAGACGACCAGGGGCCGCTGATCGCGGTAGCCTCGCAAAAGAGCGCCATGTGTCTCTATCTCGATCCGGCGTTGCTCGATAGCTACCGCCACGAGCTGGAACACCTCCATCGCGGGCACAACTGCATCCGCTTCCGCAGCCTGGACGAGCTCCCCAAGCCGGTGCTGCGCGCCATGCTCGCCGAGGCGGGGCGCGTCGTCGACTAGCGAAAGCGCCTGTGGTCAAGCCAGCCGCGGAGAGGATGGATCCGCGGCCAGGCATGGGGCTGATCCTGGACGACGCGGCAGCTCCAGCGGCTCGGCCACGGCCAGCCCCCGCGCCAGATCCTCCCGCAGCAGCGCCTGCGACTCGCGCGTCAGCAGGAACCCCACGTCGTCCCGCAGCAGCGTCATGGTGACGTCAAACAGGTCGCGTATCCTGACGCCAGTGACCTCGGCCGCGCCGATGCGCCCCGTCCGCAAGACCCCCGCCCGCGCCAGAACGGCATCCATCTTGCCGAAATCGTTCTGGTAGCCCTCGTGCTTGAGGTACTCGACCGCCCGCGAGGGCTCGGTGGTGCCATCGGGCAGGAGGATCTGGCAATCCCCGAAATCGCGATAGCTGCGGTACGGCACCTGGCGGTACTCTTCCACCATGTGCAGCGCCGTGCAGGCCGTAAACCCCACGCCCAGGAGCAACACCCAGGCATCGAGCTGGTACAACGCGTCAAAGCTGCTGCCCGGGCCAAAGCTGCGAACCCCCGCGCCCATCACCAGGCGCGCATCAGGGCCGATGGCCGCCACCGAATGGCAGACATGACGACTGCGCACGGCCGCCGGGCGCTGGCGAAAGGTCTCTGGGATGATGCCCACCTCGTCCACCACCGAGGCGCCGGCCACGTCGAACGTGAACCCGTGCCGCTGGTGGTAACGCTCCCAGGTAAAGGTCGGCACCACCACGGTGCCCTGCGCGCCCACGGCCTCCAGCAAGGCATCGATGACCGTTCCGGCGCCGCCCGCGACATAGCCCAAGCCGCTGAGCGAGCTGTGCACCATCACCACGTCGCCAGCGCCCAGGCCCACATCGCGCAGACCGGCCAGGATATCCTGGCCGGTGACGCGGGGGACGCTGCCTTTCGCGATGGAATCCCCTCTGGTTGACGTCATGCTGCCCTTTCCAGCGGTTCGGGTCGATCGCGCTCCCGCTCCCCCCCTTCACCCCTCCCCCAACACCCGCCGTGGCAGCCGCCCCAGCTCATCCCCCACCACCGGGTGCAGCCACCGCCCCCAGAAGGCCTGCTCGGCGGCGGCGCCCAACGCCAGCCAATGCACCGAGACCGCCACGCGGATCCCTGCCCCCTCCAGTGCCTCGGCCAGGCGGGGCCAGTCCCGCTCCCAGGCCTTGAGCGTGTTACGGCGATAGCGCACCAGCACCACCAGCATCCGCGCCTCGGCGCCGTCGGCCAGCCGCAGCACCTGCAAGGCCCGCCGCGATGCCCGAACGCGCTGCTTGCCCAGGCCGCGATCATCCAGCACCACCTGAGCCACCGCCTGGAGCGCGCTGTCGCCCTCGCCATCGCCGGCCTCGCCCCGCAGGAGCGCCTCGGCCCGCGCGCGGCGCACCGTCTCGGGCCGCAGCACCGCCACGTCATAGCGCACCGGCTCGCCCTCGCCCCGGGCCACGCGCCGCGTCGGCCGCTTGGGGTTGAGGCCAAAGCCAGCGGGGTAACCCAAGTGCACCAGCCGCACCGGCTGGTCATCGGAGCTGATCGCCGTCTCGTCGGGCCAGGCCGCCGCCAGCGCTGCCCGCGCCTCGGCCTGGTTCAGCCGCGCATAGGGCGCCACCGCGTGCTCCCGTAGCAAGGTCAGCGCGGCCTCCTCCAGGTGCCAGGCCGGCGTCGCCTGGATCAGCGCGTCCAGCGCCCGGCTGCCGCTGCCGATGCTGGCGCCATAGCAGTTGTAGGTGTGCCCCCAGCAGCAGGCATACGCCCGTGACGACTCGACCCCATCCCGCAAAAAGCGCAACAGCGGCTCCTGGGCATGGACACCACGCCGTCCGTCGGCGGCCACCACGTCATAGGGCGCCCCCTGGCGGGTGATCACCCGCACGCCGCCCCGCTCGGCCACCCAGGCATGCACCCCCGCAAAGCACGCGCCCAGCTCCACCGTCCCCTCATGCGCTGCCATGGTCTCGCCCTCCCCGACGTGCCAGATGGCGCCCTGCACCACGGGATACGCCGCCATTGTACCGCCCAGCGCCTGGGGGCGCCAGGGCGCCCGGCAGCGGCCCCCGCGCCCATCGACACAACCTGTCACCAGATCCTTCACGCCTCGCTCACACGGCCAGGCTAGACTCGCCCTGTAACGCTGGATCGGGCGCCGTCCGCAACCACGGCTCCCCAATGCAAAAGGAAGGACCAACATGCGCACCCAAAGGCTACGCACCCATCTCGGCAAGGCGATCATCGGAGCGCTGGCGGCAGCTCTGCTGATCCAAACGATGGGTCTCGTCGCCCTGGCGGACGAGACCGCCCAAGCCACCACCCTCACCGATGCCACGCCGGTGGCGGGCCTGCTCCCCGGCAGTACGGCGGGCTCTTTTGCCTACTATGAGGTGGCCTACCCCGGCGACGGCCTGGAGCTAGAGGTCCAGGTCGTCTTCTCCGAGCACGACCGCACCATCAGCCAGCAACTGGGCTTTAACCTGTACGGCCCCAACGGCTATGCCGCCGTCGGCACCGAGGTGGATGACGGCGCCTACAAAGCCGTCTACTACGCCGCGGACGACGCCGCCACCCTGGTGATCCAGGTCTATGACTATGGCGACACAACCCTGTCCTACACGGTAACCGCGGCGGGGCTGCCCGAAGTGGTGGCCGAGGAAGCCATCGCCGAGGTTGCGTCCGAAGAGGCGACCCAAGAGGACGTCGATGCGGCCGAGGCCGTCGAGACGACGCTGGCCACCGGCGTGAGCGGCACCCTCGTAGGGAACGCGGCCGGCGCCTTTGAGCGCTACACCCTCAGCTATGACGGCGACGAGGCCACGGTGACCGTGTCCCTCAGCCTCTGGCCGCTGGACCCCTCCTACGCCAACGCCATCGGTTTCACGGTCTATGGCCCGGACGGCGCCGTCGTCGCCCGAGGCGTCAACACCGAGACCCACGGCGTGCTGGAGGCCGACTTTGCCTCCGATGTCGCCGGCGACTATACCATCGCCATCTATAACTATGCCGCGGACATCGCCGTGAGCTATCTCCTGACGGCGGCAGCGTAGCCCCGTCGACAGGCACAACCGCCCCGGGGCTCGCGCCCGGGGCGATTGTGGCTGCTGAGGATCGACAAGGCCGAAGGCCCCAGCCGCCTAGCCCTCTCCCACCGCCTCGCGCCAGTCATAGGGCAGCAGCTCCCGCAGCGTGACCACGCTGCCCTCAGCCACCATCACCCGCGCATCCCGATTGCCATCGTCCAACTGGCTGATGAACTCGCGGCAGCGCCCGCAAGGCGGCATGACGCGGCCATCCCAGCCCACCGCCACCATCTTGAGCACGCGGCTCTCCCCTGCGGTGACCATGGCCGCCGCCGCGGCGTGCTCTGCGCAGAACCCCATGGAGCAGGCCGTATCGATGCACACGCCCACATACACACGGCCCTGCTCGGTCAGCAGGGCCGCGCCCACACCGCCCGACTCGGCCTCATCCGACAGCCGCCGCGGATTCACCACCGCCTTGGCCCGCTGGTACAGCTCATCAAAGGTCATGGCACCGCCTTCTCTTGGCTCTCAGCCCTCGCCGCAAAACGCCACATAGACCGGATAGCGCCGCTCCAGCGCAAACCCCGCCCGCAACGCCGTGGCCTCCGAGGCGGCGTTGCCCGCCCAGCAATGCCAGCCCATCTCGGTAATGCCCCGCTCTCGCACCATGGCGGCCAACGCTCGCGTCATGGCCGTGGCGATGCCCTGCCGCCGGTGCCCCTCATCCACGGCGATGCCCACCTCGCAGCGATCGGCGGTGTTGTACTCGGAAAGGCACCAGCCCACGATGGCGTCGTCACACACGGGGCAGACGCCCACGCTCTCGCGCAAGAACGCCTCCACGCTGGGGCGCTCCGAGAGCATCTCTTCCACCAGAGCCTCGCGCCCCGTCAGGGCCTCGTCGGCCAGCAGCGCCGCATCCACGGCCCGCAGCCCATACCCTGTCGGCAGCGGCGCCTCGCCGGCGCTCAGGCCCCGCAGCGCCAGATGCAGCCGCTCGTGGCGCTGGGGCCGGTACGGCGCCAGCGCCTGGGGCAATATCGCCTCCCACGGCTCCGCCGAGTGAAACACCAACGCGTCCCCGCCCGTGGCCCGGAGCGCAGGCCAGGCCTCGGCCTCCAACAGGTCACCCAGCCACGCGGCAGCATCCTCGCCTGGCGCCACGCCCCCCACAAAGGCGCGGTGCTGCGTCCACGTGAACGCCACCCGTGAGCTGGCCGCTGCGTCGACATAGACCGGAGCGGCGATCCGCCCCTGCAGGATGGCCTGCAGCGCCAAGTGATGCTCCAACCCCGCGAACAGCGGCGCCGCCACGCCGACCTGATCCTCCGCTACCCGTTCCATTGGCAACCCCTCTCTCGCCAGCGCCCCACGGCGCGGCGCTCCAACCGCAAACGAGGCGCTCGGCGCGGAGCAACCCGCGTCGTGACGCCTCGTTCCTCGAATCGATCCCCGCTTAGCGCTTGCGGGCCACCGCCAGAATGTGCGAGCCCATATCCAGGCAACCCGGCTCGCGGCAGGCTTCCAGCTCGATCTCCAACAGATGCTTCCACACCTCGGGGTCGTCCTGCCACGGGGCCACCAGATCGCCCCACGTGGCCGAGACGCACTCGCTGGCCGAGAGCACCACCACCTCGGCGCCGGCGCCTTCGATGGCCGCGCGAAACTCGCCGCTGCGGTAGGCATGCAAAAAGTTACGGGCCACGCCCACCTTGTCAGGGCCAATATCCCCAGTGCGGATGATCTCCCGGTTCACCCGCGGATCGCCGCTCAGCACCCGCGGCAGGCTCTCGTGCACCGTCCCGAACAGGCTGCGCGCGCTCAGGAATAGCAGGCCACCCTTTTGGGTCACGCGCACCAGCTCCGCCAGCGCCTTGAACCGCCGATCGAACACATAACTCAGCGGCCCGCCATAGCAGACCACGGCATCAAAAGAGCCATCGTCGAATACGCCCTGGAGCTTGGTCATGTCACACTCGACCCAAGCTTCCACCGCACCGTCCAGGCCCAACGCCGTCATGTTGCGCTGGTTCACCTGGAGCTTTTCGGCGGAGACGTCGGCCACCACCACCCGTCGGCTGAGGGCTGCCAGCTCGCGCGTGAACCGGCCGCGGCCGGCCCCCATCTCCAGCACACGGTCCTCGGCCTTCAAATGCTCCCGCACATAGTGCAGGTGAATGGCAAACTGGACCTGGTCGGCCAGCCGGTCCTCCATGCCGGCCCACCCCACCGCCACGTGCTCGGGCAGCGGCTCTGCAACCGGATCCCACTCGGCAGGATGCTC
>Ga0334892_1002661_pt1 | contig 12452 bp, 7 predicted proteins | sample GraSluR3_MG_4_FD_207213 | JGI IMG/M metagenome (GOLD analysis project Ga0334892, IMG submission 207213) | Sludge microbial communities from methane-producing bioreactor in Wageningen University, Netherlands - Granular Sludge_15_04-R3 | ecosystem: Engineered > Bioreactor > Anaerobic > Unclassified... | reverse complement strand
CATCGACCCTGACTATACGTCCCAGGAATGTCCCGTTTGTCATCATATATCCCGGTCAAACCGACCTACTCGAGATCGGTTTGCATGTGTCTGCTGTGGTTTCTCTGGCCCTGCTGACACCGTCGCAGCTCGAAACATAGCTGCAAGGGTGGCTGTCAACCTGCCCATCGTGGCCCGATTTTTTGCGGAGCCACAAGCCCCCAATACTGGCGAGCCTCATGCCCGCCAATTCATTGGCGGGTAGTTGACCTATCAGATCTCAAAGCAGGGAGTAGTGGTGATATGAACAAGATAGCTGGACTGGCTTATGTCATCTTCGCGACGCTTCTGATTTTTTATCCTGCCGCCGTGGCGGACGACGTGGAACTCGTACAGATGAAAGACGATGTGTTGGCGGCAGGAGGAGACTGGGCCGCCATCGAGGCTCTCCTTGAAACTCTCTCGTCGGAGGATAGGGAGCTTGTTATAGCAACTTATCCCGAGCGGCTTGCGGAGCTGGAGGCGGTAAGGGGGGCGATCGAGGAAGTCGGCGCAAACTGGGAGGCGGGGCTGAACACCGTTTCGATCCTCCCGCCGGAGCTCCGGCCTAGAACCGGACGCTTCTCTATCGCCGAGAATGGGGGCGCCCCCTGGGAGACGGTGACGATTGGCCCCGGCGAGGGAGTCTCGCCCCTGACCCTTCCCGCAAGCTGGGACTGGAGGTCGGTCAACGGAACGGACTGGACGACCCCCATAAAGGACGAAGGGTTCTGCGGGGCCAGCTGGGCCTTCGCGCCCCTGGCGGCGTACGAGACGCGGATCAAGCTTGCCGCATATAACCCGAACCTCGTCCCCGACCTATCCGAGCAGTACCTCCTATCCTGTTGTCCCTCCGGAAACTGCTCATACGCGGTTTTGGACGAGGTCGCAAACTGGATCGTCTGTCAGGGGACCGTCGACGAGGCGTGTTTCCCTTATGCCGAGGACGATGCCATCCCCTGCAGTGAGAGCTGCTTTGACCGGGACTCCCGGAAGTATAAGGGCGAGGGTTGGTCCTGGGTCTGCGGCGACTGGAATATCACCGATGTCGACAGGATTAAGCAAGAGGTCTACTCCTGCGGGCCTGTCCCGACCTTCATGTGGGTCTACACCGACTTTTTTAATTACACAACGGGGATCTACAACCACACTACCGGCGACTATGTGGAGGACCTATGCGTTGCCATCGTCGGATGGGGCAACGAGGGCGGAGTCGACTACTGGATCTGCAAGAACTCCTGGGGGACCGACTGGGGCGAATCCGGCTGGTTCAAGATAAAGATGGGCGAGGCGGCGATAGGCGCCGGGGCGATCTCCTACCAGCCGAAGGTCCGGGGTAAGGTCCTCTTCTACGAAGGACACGCACCCTGGGAGGATTTCGAGCTCTCGAAGAGGTACAGCGAGTGGGGGAACAGGCTCGCCGGAAACGGCTACCTCGTCCACAGCAACACTCAAGACCCCCTGACCCTGGACCTGTTGAGCTGCTACGACGTGGTAATAATATCCAATCCCACCACGACTTTCAACACCACAGAGCTTGCCGCCATCAAGGAGTTCGTCAAGAGGGGGCGGGTCATCGCCTCCGGAGACGGGGACCTATTCGACTCCGACTTCATCTACATGCAGGATAACGTGAAGGTCGCCGTCCAGTACGTAGACTGGCTCGCCACCGGGGACGGAGGGGGTCTCCTGGTGATGGGAGAGCGTGCGATATCGAACGATGAAATAAATCAGGTGGCAAACCTCTTCGGCCTAGAGATAAACTCTGACGAAGTATCAGATCCGATGCGCTACGAGGCAGATCCCATCTGGCCGATCCTGGGGCCGAAGGAGAACGTCCAAGTCCTGGCCTCTGCCAGCCTCTCGATCTCGAAGGACGCCTTCGCCCTGGCGAGGACGACCCCCTCCGGTTACGTCACCGTCTCCGTTCCGTCCGATGGGAGTTTGAATATCTCAGCCAGCTACGAGATGATCGGGGCTGCCCTCACCCCCGAAGAGATGCCCCTCTCGGTGATGGCCGACGAAGTCCTGCCGCCCGATGTGGTCCCCATGCCCGCCGACGGGATAATCCCGCCCGAGGGGGAGCCGGCCACCGCCCCCGCTGAGGAGGCGGGGATGGAGGTCTCCTCCGATCCTGTACCCATGGCGGGGCTCTCCTTCACCGGGCCGATCGTGATTGCGGCGATCGACTTCGGGAGGAAGGGGGAGGATACGGTGGGGGTGTTCAGGAACGGTGCGTGGCTCCTGGACTATGACAATGACGCCACATCCGATAAGACCGTAGGCTTCGGTATGACCGGTGATCGGCCGACGGCCGGCGACTGGAGCGGAGACGGGAAGGACACGGTCGGAGTATTCAGGTCTGGGATGTTCTTCCTCGACTATACGAACAACGGATGGACTGCCGACGACTTAACAATACCCTTCGGAATGAGCGGTGATCTGCCGATTGCGGGGGATTGGAGCGGAGACGGGAAGGACACGGTCGGAGTATTCAGGTCTGGGATGTTCTTCCTCGACTATACGAACAATGGATGGACTCCCGACGACTTAATCATTCCCTTTGGAATGACTGGAGATCTGCCGATTGCAGGGGATTGGAACGGAGACGGGAAGGACACGGTCGGCGTTTTCAGGCCGTCTGCTGGGATGTTCTTCCTCGACTATACAAACAACGGCTGGACACCGGATGATGCAGCTATAGCCTTTGGGACTTCTGGGGATCAGCCGCTGGCTGGAGACTGGAACGGAGACGGAAAGGATACAATCGGATTTTTCAGGCCCTCTACCAGGGCGTGGAATTTGGACTACGACAACAACGGAGTTGCAGATAAGACGTTGACCTACGGATTAAGCACCGATCTACCTACCACTGGCGACTGGTACAAGACTTAGTCAAGAGGAATGTTTGGAGCTGAAAACAGCTCCTATTTTATTTTATATTTTTATACTTTATTTTTGTATTTTTGGATATATATTGAGATTGAGCAAATGTGATCAATTTAGACGTGGAGCGACATAATCGGGCGGCTATTCACACGAGCTAATCGTTATAAATATAAGAGAGAATATAAAGAAGGAGTTTTATTCCTTCTTTTATCAGGCCAATCTCGCCAGGCGTGCTAAACAGATAGATGGAACATCACGATTCATCTTATAAACGATGAAAAATATCTGAATAAATCATATTTTATAAAATAAATTTAATTTCAACCATGGGAATGTAGTCAAAACATTGTATACTTCAAAATCGGTTAGTCTCCTGAAAAAGTTTATATATCATATACTCAAATTTATAACAGCTTTAAACTGCTATAAATGATTGAGGTAAAATACGATGATGATAAAATGCTTATCAATCATAGCGCTAATCTTTATTTTTTTTGGCGCTGCCGCAGATGAAGGCGATTCAGCAGAGATGAACGTATCCCTAAATGGGCTGAACGAAACCGCATTCGATTCGGCTTACAACGCCACCAATCCCGAGTACCGCGCCTCAGACAGCCCTTTCATGCGGCGCTCAGACCTGGAGGACTGGAGGCCTATCGTACCCCCCGAACCGCGGGAAGTTGAAGATATGGTGGACCCCACCGCCGTCGAGATATATGACATCTCCACGAAAGATGTCGCAGTAATCCCGAGCGACAACGTCACTCAGCAGGCGGATGAGACCGGCCTGAATGCGACCCCGCCTTTTGAGGGAATGCCGTCTCCGGTGCTTTCGCCCACCACGGTCTTCCCCCCCGATGACCGCGTAAGGATCACAGACACCACCGTATATCCCTGGAGAACCATCTGCAAGCTCCTGATCACCATGCCGGATACGACCCAGTGGATGGGCTCAGGAGCCCTGATCGGATGCCAGGATGGGCACGGATACCACGTTCTGACGGCGGGACATTGCGTTTACGATCCGGATCACGGCGGCTGGGCAAGCTCGATTGAGGTGATCCCGGGGCTCGACGACAACTACATGCCGTATTTCTCGGCATGGAGCACATACATGCGATCATATACCGGTTGGACCCAATACCAGGACCATCAGCACGACTGGGCGGTCATAACCTTAGACAGAAATATTGGAGACTATACCGGATGGATGGGGAGGATGACCGCGGCTTACACCGACGCCATGTATACGGGGGTCTTGAACACGGCGGGTTATCCGGGGGATAAGGGCGGCTGGACGATGTGGTACGACTCCAACAACGGCCGAACGGCGAACGAATACAACCACTGGTACTACATGGACACCTACGAAGGCCAGAGCGGCTCCCCGGTCTGGAGGTTTGTGGATTCCGACCGGTACATACTGACCGTCCACACCCACGGCGACGACGGGTCCGCCTCCAATCATGGAACCAGACTAAACCAGGACAAGTTCGACAGGGTCATCACCTGGTGCGGCGAAGATCTGCCGCCGACGGATAAAGCCGACCTGATAGACGACGGCCAGACCTGGTCCGGCTTCACCCCCGGGACGATCATTCCGGGGCAGACCTTCAACGTATGGAGCGATGTCCGCAACGTAGGCACAGCAGCCTCTGGCGGATTCTACGTCTCGTATTATGCCTCCACCAATAATATAATCAGCACCGGCGATTACCTGATAGGCGATGATTATGTACCATCCATCGCCCCCTTCGCATACGGGGATTCGGACTGGTCCGGGGCCTTCCCCAGCATCCCCGCCGGGACGTACTATGTAGGCTGGATCATCGACCGATACAACCAGGTGACGGAGTTCGACAAAACAAATAACGTGGCCTACAAGGACAGCTATCAGCTGGTCGTAAATCCTCCGGCGAGTTCTGATTTTATCGGAGTATTCAGACCGTCTGCGGGCACCTTCTTCCTAGATTACCAGAATAACGGGTGGACATCGGGCGATGCGGTAATACCCTTTGGGATGTCGGGGGATCTGCCAGTAGCTGGAGACGTTGATAATGACGGGATCGACGAAATCGGGGTGTTCAGGCCGACTGCGGGCACCTTCTTCCTAGATTACCAGAACAACGGGTGGACATCAGGCGATGCGGTCATACCCTTTGGGATGTCGGGGGATCTGCCGGTGGCAGGGGACTGGGACAACGACGGGATCGACGAAATCGGGGTGTTCAGGCCTGCGGCAGGCACGTTCTTCCTCGATTACCAGAACAACGGATGGACCTCTGGAGATGCGGTGATACCCTTTGGGATGTCGGGAGATCTGCCGGTAGCTGGAGACTGGGACAACGACGGGATCGACGAAATCGGGGTGTTCAGGCCGTCTGCGGGCACCTTCTTCCTAGATTACCAGAACAACGGGTGGACATCGGGCGATGCGGCCATACCCTTTGGGATGTCGGGGGATCTGCCGGTGGCTGGAGACTGGGACAACGACGGGATCGACGAAATCGGGGTGTTCAGGCCGTCTGCGGGCACCTTCTTCCTCGATTACCAGAACAACGGATGGACCTCTGGAGATGCGGTCATACCCTTTGGGATGTCGGGCGATCTGCCGGTGGCTGGGGCATGGATTTAGCTCGACCATAGTGCTAAATCCAGACCCATTTTATTTTTATAAAATTCTTGATATACGATATCTATCAAAATGTAGGTGAACGGCCGTAGGATAGTTGCTGCTATGCTCGACCTGAATCCCATATTTCGCACCTTTAATTCAGCCCATAGTAATTTTCGCATTCTCGGCCCAACAATCTCAGAACTGTAGTCTGCGATGGATTTAGGTTAACTACGACTTTGATTATCTTTCCTCGATCGGTGACAACCGATTGAATCACTCCCATGAACGTCTCGAATATCCATCGCATAGTCGGCCTCTGTGTAATTTTATTGAGCTGATTGGGAACAGTCTCCCCTGTTTCTTTGAGCTTCTCTCTAAGCTTCCATTCTGCAAAAGAGTAAATGAGAAGACTCAGAACCATGATCATGCTAAGGGATTCAATCCGTTCTTCCTTCTTGAGATAGACTTCTGAGACGTGAAAGCTCTTGTCCTTCAGGAAGCGAAATCCGCGTTCCACCGTCTGCTGACCTTTATAATAATTGAGCATGAGTTCTGGTTCCAGATCGGTATTGTTGCTGGCCAGGACAAATCTGCCAAGTTTCTTGCGTTCTTCAGTCAGAACGTCTTCATCGATCTCGATTTCAGCTTCGATTTTGAAGTTCAGGCTCAAAGGTTCTTCCTTCTTGGGACGTCCTCTCCTCTTCTCGACTTTTTCTACACAAGGAGATATCTGGAGATTCTTGATCCGATGATGCAGATGCATAGAATCCCATATCTTTGCTTCATTTTCGACATCTGGCACGCAGACGAACTTCCTGCTTTTTAGCTTTTTAAGGTCTTTCTCGGCACGATCAGTTTCCTTTTGAATCTTCTTATCAAGGGTCTTCTCGTTCCTCTTTTTCATCTCTTCAGACCAGACGACTACAGCACGCTGAGGAACACCTGCATAGTTAAAATATGTAACATGAAATGCGTAACGAGGGTCGCTTCCTGGAGTCATATCTAGATCGGCATTGAGGAGTCTCTTGGCTTCCCCTACCGTAGCTGGAACACGAGTGATCCATTTGGTCTCAGTTCCAAGGAGCCTGATGTTCTTTTCCGTGTACAGAGCGCTATCCGCGATCCAGTAACAATCATCATCGAATTTGATCGCTTGTTGCGTCTTTTGGATCATCTCCATGATGCTTTTCTTGTCCGACGCGTTTCCAGAGTAGGCTTTAGCAAAAAGAGGCAAACCATGCTGATTCGTAACCAAACCGAGGACGAAACGCTTCAAATCGGTTCTGCCGTCTTTGGCATGACCAAACGTAATTTTGATCGAATCTGTACCGTCTGGTGCATCGGCTTCATATTTTCCGTACACGCTGAAGTTTGTAGTATCTACATGTATCAGTTGAGTTCCTAAAGAAAATTGCTTCATAATCTCTAGTGATATCTCATTGAACAGCTCTGTAGTGCCATATTTGTAAATTGCATCAAGCGTCCTGCCTACTATATCATCATTCAAATCGGCAGGAGTTATTCCCTCACCGAGCAGCTTCTCGGTAGGAATCGTCATGAAGAAATTAGGAAATAGGTATAACCTTTGACCGGTGAAACCCAAACCGTTGAGGATCATGGCTTTGATCACAACCGAACGCGGAAGATTACGAGAACTCTTCTTTGGAAGAGCCCGATCAATAACTTCAGCGATCTTCAACGATTCGAAAATGCCTGCAGCTAGACCAAGGTGGCCTATTAGGTATGATTGGACATCCACATCCATGCTACTTACCCTCGAGGTGCCTTGGATGCTATTATTAAAAAATGTTGTGGATATTTACAGATAGAAATTCAAGACTTCTAATTTCAAAACGCGGAATGTGGGCTGAATGTGTTCTCCATCAACTATTTATTTTAGAAGCTTAATCCCGTCGCAAGTAGCAATCGAGGGGTAAAATTATGGAAAGGATTCGGTCTCTCATAAAAGCATTCGTGCTCGTAAGTGCCTTTCTTGCGACGGTTACGCTAATTTCGGCGGACGATTGTATGGACAGCGGTTTTGACTTGAACGTCTCTTTCGACGAGGACCTGCTCTCAGAAGACGGTTTAATCTTGGCTGGAGATGACTATCTGATCGCGACCATCCTCTCATCCAGTAATACCACCGTCGAAGATAACGTATTATCGGATATCAAGACTCGTCATGAAACTATAGAATCTGATATATCTCCAAACCTATTATCTATAAACGGCACGGTCTTCAACGATATGAACTGCAACGGATTTCTGGATGAGGGGGAGCCTGGCCTTCCTGGATGGACAATTAGATTGATCCGCGATGATGTTGGGTTCTTAAACGCGACCTCAGATGAGTTTGGTGGTTACATCTTTGAAGGTCTCTCACCCGGAAGTTACATCATAGCTATAGATAAGACTCCGGGCTGGAACGTAACAGCTCCAGGGGGAGAGTTTTATCAAGTAACTCTGTTGGACATGGATGGGTATAGGTACGATTTTGGCAACATTGATGAGGCATTGCTAACCGGCGAAATCCCAGATTATCCGGCCATGAGGCCTTCACTAGAAGAGCTGCACAGATGGATAGAAGCATACAAGTCAGCTCCCCAGGCCGCCATCGATCCCCAAATAGCAGCACAACTGGAAATATCTCCAACCGGCTCCCTTAGCCTGTTGAATTACCTCCAGTACACCCCTCACGAGCGTGATCAGGGGGACTACTGTGGCAACTGCTGGGTCTGGGCTGGAACCGGGATTATGGAGATCGGACTTTGCGTTGAAGAAGAGATAAAGAATCGCCTTTCAATCCAGTATTTAAACTCCAACTTCAACGGAGGTAGTGGATCAAATTGGGCTTGCTGCGGTGGAAATCTGGATGAGTTCGCCAACTTTTATAGCGGTAAAGGCAAGGCGATTCCCTGGTCCAATGCCAATGCACACTGGCAAGATGGTGGGAGAACCTGCGAGATTGGATCGACCAGCGTGCCGGCAAGTTCAATAACTACCACCCCCAGCCATGTCATAACTACAATCCAGGCACAGACAGTATATAACCAGGGATATGGAAATGCTGCCGCCATAGCCAATATTAAAAATGTCCTTAACCAAAATAAGGCTGTAGCCTTTGGATTCTTATACCCAGACGACGCCGAATGGAATCGCTTTAAAGACTTTTGGTATACTCAGCCCGAGAGCGCAGTATATGATCCAACATTCTCTAACGGCAAGCCCCTGCTATTGGATAATCCTTATGCCCACATGATTCTCTGCGTTGGATACAACGATAACGATCCCAACAACAGATACTGGATCATGTTGAACAGCTGGGGGACAACTGCGCTACGTCCAAACGGGCTTTTACGAATTGAAATGGACATGAATTATGACTGTTACTTCACCTACGAAGGGAATGGAAACTACGCCTTTTACTGGGAAACCCTCGATCTGGACTACGGACCTAACAGGGCTCCGACTACGCCATCCACACCTTCCGGGTCGACGTCGGGCACTTCAGGAGTATCCTATAGCTATACAACTTATTCAAATGATCCCGACGGAGATAAAATTAAGTACACCTTCGATTGGGCCGACGGAACGACTTATGAAACAGGATTACTCAACTCTGGGGCAACTGCGAGTGCGTCGCACAGCTGGACCGTTCCTGCAGGATCTACAACAAAATACAATATCAAGGTTAAGGCTACAGATAGCCGGGGATTATCCACCGATTGGTCAAACCAACTATCGGTCTCTATAGTCGGTGCTGCTAACGTGCCGACTGATTATATCGGTGTATTCAGGCAGTCTGCTGGAACCTTCTTCCTCGATTACCAGAACAACGGATGGACCTCGGGCGATGCAGTGATACCCTTTGGCATCTCAGCAGATAAGCCGGCTGCAGGGGACTGGGATAACGATGGGATCGATGAAATCGGCGTGTTCAGGCCGGCTGCAGGCACATTCTTCCTCGATTACCAGAACAACGGCTGGACATCAGGCGACGCAGTGATACCCTTTGGAATGTCGGGCGATCTGCCAGTGGCTGGAGACTGGGACAACGACGGGATAGACGAGATCGGGGTGTTTAGGCCAGCTGCAGGCACCTTCTTCCTCGATTACCAGAACAACGGATGGACCTCGGGCGACGCGGTGATACCCTTTGGAATCTCAGGAGATCTTCCCGTTTCAGGGGACTGGGACAACGACGGAGTCGACGAGATCGGCGTGTTCAGGCCATCTTCTGGAACCTTCTTCCTCGATTACCAGAACAACGGATGGACCTCAGGGGATGCAGTGATACCCTTTGGGATCTCAGGAGATCTTCCTGTTGCAGGGGACTGGGACAACGATGGTGTAGACGAGATCGGCGTGTTTAGGCCGTCTTCGGGGACTTTCTTCCTCGATTACCAGAACAACGGATGGACGTCAGGCGATGCGGTGATACCCTTTGGAATAACTGGAGATCAGCCTGTGGCAGGATGTTGGAGTATGACTCAGAGCAATTCAGTAACTGTACCAATTACGGTAAAAAGGGCCAATTCAGGATCGGTGATTCCAAATGCCCTAATTACTGTCCAGGATGGTGCGGGCAATACTAAACAAGCAACGACTAATGGGGCTGGTCAGGCATCCATTACCGGTATTTCAGGAACTTGGCAAATTTCGGTTTCCGCATCAGGTTACATTACTAATTCAGGAACCTATGAAATTCCTCCACCTCCTGCTAGCACCAGCGTGACAATATATCTTCAAGTAGTATAGTAGGTTCAAGTCCAGCGCACAATGAAACGGAGGTGGTGCTAAAGAGACAAACCTATTCAAATTCGCAAAGGAATATAATGATACCGGGGAACCGATGGGATGGCGGCAAGCCATAACGTTGAGAATGCCGCCAGCCCGCTCATCTTCTAAGATACAGATAAAGCCATAAAAATCATTTTTTTAGAAAATATTTTCGTATTTTACCTCTGATCGAGTTGCTTGTCACTATATGCAGAAATACGCTGTTTAAAAGGGGTATGTTCAGGATCAGCTTAATGGGTGCTGAGTTCAGCATGTACATCTTAGGATGGACGATTGAAAGCTGAGATAGGGCGGTATTTTCTATTTCCTCTTCAATTAATGGATATTTATCTAAATAACTTTCTTTTATAAAAATTAAAATATTTTGCGCATACCAATAGTCCACATTTTCATTTTGCCATATCCGTTTTCGTATCGCGTCAACCACCAGGTATCCCTTTTTCTCAAAATGGTCCGCCCAGTATTCCGGCCACTGCTCATTTAAGTGATTCTTTCCAACCTGTAGGGGTATAGCCGCAGAGAAGAGAACGACAGGTGCCAGCCCGACCAGGGAGTCGACGAAGGATTCTGCGGATTCGACGGGAAGGTGCTCGGCAACCTCCAGGGATATCGCCAGATCAAACCTCCTTTCCATCGCTAAAGGTTTTTTCAGATCGAATGATAAAAATCTCTCCTCGGGAATCTGCAGCATCTTCTTCTCAACCCACTCGCCATCAACGCCAAATACGTCCTCGACCCCAAACTCCTGAAAGACGGACAACCAGGTACCCATACCACAACCGACGTCTACTACGCTCTTCGGTTGAACCATCTCCATTATTAAGGGCACTATCTCCTCAGCGGATCGCCTCGATCCCTCCTGGCGGCTTTCGTAGAAGCCCTCGCCGTATATATTCATATCAGTCGCACCTCTTTCTATCGTCTCGAAAAACCCCTGTAAGAGGGGGTCTCAGATTCCAAACTCGTTTGTGTGCGGATCGGAGTTAAAGATTTTGAGTGCAGGATCTCAATTGTCCATTGCCTCAACCCACGTCAAAAAGTTTAAATAAAGATCGCATTAACCAGAAGCTCAATGCCAACTGGTCGGATCGTCGAAGATCATCGCAGGTCAGCGCCTCAGGAGGAAGTTGCAGATTCGACGGGCAGTGAATTAAAACAGGATAATCATATTTTGTTATCTGTAATAATTCCAATATATAACGAATCCGAGAAGATAATCCCTGCGGCGAAGATCACCCTCAAGATCCTGGATGATATCGGACTTCCCTCTGAGCTGATCCTGGCGGAGGATGGCAGCGAAGACGGATCTTACGAGGTGGCCGCCGAGTTGGCCGCAGAACACCCCAGGGTTCGTATTTTGCACTCTGAGGAGCGGCTTGGAAGAGGGCGGGCATTGAACCGCGCCATAAAGGCGTCCAAGGGGGATGTGGTCTGCTATATCGATGCCGACCTTGCCACCGATATGTCTCATCTGCCGCCGCTGGTGGGGGCAGTTTTCGATGAGGGGTACGATTTCGTCACAGGATCCCGGATGATGGCAAGCAGCAGTGCGAAGAGGGCCAAAACGAGGTATATCGCCAGCAGCACGTACAACTCAATGGTGAAGTCTCTGTTGAGATCGGAGATCAGTGACCATCAGTGCGGGTTCAAAGCGTTCAAAAGGGCTTCTTTGATCCCCCTCCTAGACCAGGTGAAGGATGGCCATTGGTTCTGGGATACGGAACTGTTGGTGCGGGGACAACGCGAGGGCTTCAGATGTAAAGAGATCCCAGTGAAATGGAATGAGGCGAAGGATACTAAGGTTCGGCTCTTCAGAGATTCGTACAGGATGGGCTCGAGCATATTCAAGCTCTGGTGGGATCTGCAGAGGAATGGGAGAAGCCACTAGGGCTTTATCGCGACAGGAGAGATGCTGGTGAAATTATGGAGGGGTCAAAAAGCGATGTTCGCCATGATGCTGCTCTTCATCTGTATACTGGCTGGGGCTTCAGGGCAGATCTGCTGGAAGCACGCCATGAATAACCGAGAGGAGATAAGAGATATCAACAGCCTCTTTAACGCTAAAACGATATTCGGAATTATTACGGATAAATACATAATAGCTGGCCTTATGTTTTATGGATTC
>Ga0334892_1002660_pt1 | contig 12452 bp, 11 predicted proteins | sample GraSluR3_MG_4_FD_207213 | JGI IMG/M metagenome (GOLD analysis project Ga0334892, IMG submission 207213) | Sludge microbial communities from methane-producing bioreactor in Wageningen University, Netherlands - Granular Sludge_15_04-R3 | ecosystem: Engineered > Bioreactor > Anaerobic >... | reverse complement strand
GTTGGAAAGTCTACCATGGCGACATCTCACCATCAATAGGCTTTCGCGGCATAAACCGCTCAATCAGGCTGGATTATTGACCACAAAATGATACCCGAGGAATTTACACACTAAAATGGACTTGACTAAAAGCTGATACCTGTGAGACCGAAACAGTGGTACTATAATCAGGAAATGGGTATATGTTATTTTAAGGTAGTATTCTTTGAAGTTAGCAAAAAACATGAAATTTGCGGAATTTTTTAATTTTACATGGAGGAAGTTTTATGAGAGATCAAAAAATGGACAATTTAAAATTCACAATGATCTTTTTAGTCGTTTTTGGACATGTCCTTGAAATGGGAAATATTCAAACGGGAGTTTTCAATATCTTGTATACTGGTATTTATATGTTTCATATGCCGATTATGATTATAGTTTCAGGATACTTTTCAAGAATTGTTATGGATCGAGGAGAGCTAGGTATACTTAACAGGTATATAAAACTTGTTATTCCAAGTTTGGTTCTTCAATTCATTTTCGCTGTTCTGAGTTACATGTTCACAGGAGCTATTCAGCCTTATTGGGTACTTTGGTATACTGTTGCATTGATAGTCTGGGATTATCTTATTGATTACACTAAATTCAGGTATTGGCCAATTTTAATGCTGTTGATGGTATTAATGTTTGGGAATATGGGCATGATAGCTAACACGTTATTTGGTAGAATTGTATATTTTATGCCATTTTACTTAATTGGCTATTATTTTGACTTGTCCAAGCTGGATAGTCTGACTCGAAGTGTCAAGAGTTGGATAGTTCTCGCGGCAACTGCTTTGGCTTCAATAGGAATTTTTACATTTGTCAATTCAGGATTGGATTATCAGTTGTTTTACTTTTCAAAAGGCTATGCAGAACTCGGCCTGGATATGGTTTCGGGTATGTATTACAGAATAGTTGCATATGTGATTGCATTTTCTTTATCTGCATTATTATTTATTCTGATGTCAAAACGAGCTTATGGATATGTTCAATCGGTGAATACAATGACCATCTACCTATTGCATGGGCTGATTATTCGGACGATTGGATGGTTTTTGGATTATGAATTGAACTCAATGATTATTGCCTTTATTCTTTCGGTTGCCATCGTGGCTTTAACGGCTCGCAAAAGATTATTTTCTGACTTGTTTAAAGGCGTATTGGAATGGGCAAAACAACATACACAGGCTATTCATAGTTTTCGAGCTGTGAGTCTATTGATTATTTTTGCTGTTTACGGCTATGTATCTAGCCCAGTTATTTTGGAGGCAAAATCGCAAAGTGTTAAACAACATTACGAGGAAACATTGGAAACAAATGAGAGCCTCATACCATCAAGTGGAATCGAGAATCCTGAAGAGGCGGATTCTGAGGTAACAAGCATTCCGGGAAAGGTTTTTGAAGGCTTTAATTGGGATCAACAGCCTTCAAGCGAATCCAAAGGACCCTTGACTGATATTGGCAGTGTAGTATATGATCATGATGAGCGAAAGCCTAGAGTTGAGTATGGAGAAGTGTACAATATGTCCCTTGATGGGAAATATCTGAGTTATGAAGATCAAGAATTTGTTGTTGTGGAAGAAACAATGAATTTAAAGATTGATTTTATTGAACTTGGGCAACAGATAGGCATTAAGCTACTTAACGGGAGATATTTATCAGTATTGGAAGGTTATCCTGTTATTGACACTGAACCGACACCATTGGATTACGATGTTAGAGATCTGCAAGTGGCTTTCAAGTATAAGGATCAGTATTTATCTATAGAGTCAGGTGAACTGGTATTTGTTTCGGAACAAAAATTCTGGGACGTAGAACTAGAAGTGATTGATGATAGCCCGCTGACTTATTATTCTCAAATTGATGATCGCTGGCGATACGATGATTTTGCTTATGATAATATTTCCACGAGGGGATGTGGGCTTGTATCCATGGCAATGATATTGAACTATGAGTTGGACTCGGAAATTGACGTGGATGACATGATCGCACTTGATCGTCAACATAATTTGGGGAGAAGTGACCCTCCAAGAATTGATGTTGATCGTTTTGCTAGAATAATTGGGGATACCTATGAAGTAAATGTAAAAAAGATTGAGTTAGCGGACATCCCTGCTGAGATTAAGAGTGGGAGACTTGTGTATTATCATACAAGCAATAATCCTGGTATTGGATACAAAAATTTTGGGCATCTTATTGTAATTTATGGAATTTCTGAAGATGGGAAGCTGAAATTTCTGGATCCCTATCCTGGAAATATCAAACAAATTCCTGCAGATGAGGCGTTGCAGTATTATGGTCAGGTCTTTTCATATGGTACGCAAGCAGGTATTCGAAGATCAGATGTTTTCACTGGGTATATTACATTGGATGCCATGGCTAAATCATCTGCCTATACATCGTATAGTATTTGGAGGTAACTATGTTTAAACAAGATTATAGAAAAGATAGGAACGGTTTTGGAATCGTGGATTTGATTTTATTGATTGTTTTGTTAAGTGCTATTTATGTAACGTTTTATATGAAATAGAGTAAAAAAGTAACTGTGTTTAACAATTGGAATGGGAAAAGCGTATGGTATAATGAGTACAAAGTTTACATTTGGCAATTATGGAAGAGAGGAAATTATGAAGAAATATTTAAGTAAGTTTGTGTTTGCAATAATAGTTGTAGCAGTAGTCACTGTGAACTTAATTTATGGATCTGCTGTTCAGCAAAATGAGATGAAGTCTTCAGAAGAGGTACCTACCACCGAAAGGAGTTTACCTGAGCCCTTTTCTGAGAAAGAGGTGGAGGCCATGGAAGCTTCTACTATGGAAGAGGAAAACATGGATTCGCTAGAAGTGGAGAACGTAGATTCACCCGAAGTGAAAAACGTGGATTCACTTGAAGATGTTTTAGACCATGAACTGGTATCTATTGAAAAATATAGTTATATCAAAACCAGTAATTATTTTAAATTCAACAAAATTTCTGTTTTTAGTGAAGAGGGTTCAGAGGACATTTATGCAAATTCGGATGATGTATATATAAAAGCAGGAACGTTGAGAAAACTCATCAAAGTGGATGATCAGCTCAAGGATCAGGGTTACAATCTAGTGGTTTGGGTAGGTTATAGGGATGAAAAATTACAGCAACAGTTGAGAGAGCATTTGGCAATAACAATGGGAATAACAGAAGGACGTTATGACCTTGTTGCCGCTCCAGGGATGAGCAACCATCAGAAAGGTACTGCGGTGGATGTTACAGTGGAACGCATGGATGGAGAGCCCTTGGAAATGCCTTCAGCCTATTTGGATTTTACAGACAACAGGCTGCCCAGTCTCCATGAGAATAACGAGGCATTGAAAGTGCTGCAAGAAGCAATGGAGGCAAACGGCATGGAGGTCTACAAGGGTGAATGGTGGCATTTCAATGATAGCAATAGAGAATACCTAGAAGGGCAATAATTGGAATCGATTGAAGCCTCTTTTAAAGCTAAATTAAAAGCTGCGGATAAGATAAAAAAATCTTATTTCCGCAGCTTTTTGATTTACAGATTTTCTTGAAGCCACAAGATAAAATCTAGCTGGATTGAAGTTCAAGGGTAAAAACAGGTCTTGTCTCCCCAATCTTATCCTTTAGGGTATTTATGTTCTCAATGATATGGAAGGGTCTTAAAGCCTCCAGGTCATCCTGATCAAGATAGCCCATCTGCTTTAGGATCTCCATGGTTGCACTTTCAACAGCTTTGATGTTTCCATCCTCGATCTTGACGGCAATTCCAACACCCTGGTCCACCATTCCGATGCAGTAGACACCGTCAGCTCCAAGCTTGCCCATTAGCTTTCCCTTTGTGTTTTTCATAAGCTCAGTACAGAATCCTCCGGTACCTGCAACCATTTCAGGATATTCCATCATTGACTCCACCACCAGGTTTGCAGCCATTTTCCTCTTTTCATCAAAAACTGACGAGTGAACAAGCTTTGCATAGGAAAGGGCCATATTGTAAAGGGGCATCTCAACCACCGGAACTCCACACCCGTCTATGCCAACACCAATGTCATCCACATCCATTTCACAGACCTCTGCAATGGTATCAAGGGTCATCTGCTGAAGTGGGTGCTGCAGCAAGTTGTAGGTTTCCAGAGGCAGGTCAAGCTTCCTGGATACCGCAAGCATTCCCGCATGCTTTCCCGAGCAGGTGTTATAGATCTTTCTGGCGGTTTTTCCGTCCCGCAGCATCTGTCTTGTAACCTTGTCACTGCGGGAATAGCTGTGACCGCAAAGAAGGTCGTCCTCACCCAAGTCCAGCTTTCTAAGGACCGAGCTTACTGCATCAAGGTGAAAATCCTCTGCAAAATGTGAAGCGCACATAACCGCAAGATCCCTGCGGGTTATCCCAAAGGTATTCTCAGCACCTGATTCAATAACCACAAGGGTCTGCAAGGGCTTTGCACTTGAACGCAGATAGGTCCTCTTGTAGGGGTCTCCAACACTGGCTATGAGATTTCCCTTGAAATCAACAACAGCAATGTCTCCCCTGTGAATATTCTCAACTCTGTCACCTCTTGTTACATTCAACAATATCTCTGACAAGGCGATTCCTCCTTTGTAATTTGTACCTGCTGTTAGTTATAGTATACCTCAATATAATTACATTTAAAAAATAATTGTTGAAAAAACAATCAATATGTGATTTTGAGCTATGCAGGTGGTGTAAAAAGGGTATAATACTTGTGAATTATGCAACAATCCTAAATGAAAATAGCTAAACCAATTTGAAAGAGGTGATGGTATGCTCCAGCAGTCAATTGTGTTTGCAGTTATAATCGGTTCACTTGTACTTTTCACCCAGGGAAGCATACGATATGATTTTGTCGGTCTTGGTGCACTTATTGTACTTGTAATAACGGGCATTGTCCCGGCAGAGGAGGCCTTCCTGGGCTTCGGTCATCCGGCTGTCATAACCGTGGCAGCCATACTTGTTGTGAGCAGCAGCCTTTTGAAAACAGGGGTCTTGGACCAGCTGGTAAGAATTCTTAACAGGAGCGGAAGGGGAATCAACCTAAAAATTGCAATGCTGATGGTTATGACTGCTGCCCTGTCAAGCTTTATGAATAATGTTGGGGCCTTGGCTCTTGTCATGCCCATAGCAATTGAGGTTGGAAAGCACCACAGGATATCACCATCCTACCTGTTGATGCCTGTAGCCTTTTCATCCCTTCTTGGAGGACTTATCACAGAGATTGGAACTCCACCAAACCTTATAATTTCAACCTATAGGGGAGGGATTGAGGCTGAGCCTTTCCTATTCTTTGACTTTGCCCCTGTGGGAGTTGGGATAACCCTGGTTGGAATAATATTCATATCCACAATCGGCTGGCGTCTGATTCCAAAGCGGAAAGGAGATGAGGGACAGTCGGATTTCTTCAGGATTGATGAGTATATGTCTGAGGTGGTCATTCCCAAGGGAAGCAGATATTCAAACAGGACCGTGGAGGAGCTCCTTAAGGACCTGAACCTGGATGTCAACATCCTTAGCATAATAAGGGGGGACAGGAGCATTGTCCCACCTGCTGCAAGTGAGCTACTGGAGGAAATGGATCACCTTGTAATCAGAGCAGACCATTCAGGCCTGGCTGACTTGGTGAAGAGAACAGGATTTCAGTTCAAGGGTAGCAAGCAAATCTATAATGATTCAGGAAAAATCTTGAAGGATAGTAGCCTAATAATGGCTGAAATTGTCCTTAAGGACGATTCACCCGCAATCGGTAGAACCGTTATAGACCTTAACCTCAGACAAAGGTTGGGAGTTAACCTGGTTGCGGTTTCAAGAAGAGGTATCTCCTCATATAATCGACTACAGTCCTTTATGTTCAAACCAGGTGATGTGTTGCTTATCCAATGTCATAGCGATTCAATTCAGGATGTTCTGAGCCAGCTGAGAGCACTGCCACTTGCTGAAAGAGGATTGAGGGTGGGCAAGGGAAACAAGAAAAACCTTAAGCTAATAACCCTGACCCTGTTTATGACATCAATAATTCTGACCACCTTGGGGATAATAAGCGTGCATATCTCCTTCGCGGGCTGTGCACTTCTAATGGTGCTATTCCATATAATCACTCCAAGGGAGTTCTACGATGCCATCGAATGGCCTATAATAATAATGCTGGGTTCTCTTCTGCCAGTAGGTGATGCCCTCCAGTCAACAGGCGGAGCCGAGACTATCGCAAACCTTATGGTGGGTGCAATGGATTATTTAAGCCCTTCACTTATGGTTACTGTATTGATGATAACAACCATACTCCTTACAAATCTAATCAACAATGCAGCTGCAGCCGTCCTTATGGCCCCCATAGCAATGAGCCTGTCAATCAAGATGGGCGTGTCACATGATCCAATGCTTATGGCGGTCGCGGTTTCAGCCTCATCAGCCTTTATGACCCCAATAGGTCACCAGTCAAACACCCTGATAATGGGACCGGGAGGGTTTAAGTTCGGGGACTATTGGAGGATGGGACTTCCTGTTACAATTCTTGTCCTTGTTGTGGGGACACCACTGATACTACTATTCTGGCCGTTATAAAAATCCGAAGCCAATAAGGTCTTCGGATTTTTTATTTGCCCTTAACAGAAATCAAATTCCTGTTAAGGGATAAAAAAGAAGCTCCCTGAGCTTGCCAATGCATTAACGCGCTAAATCACGGGTATAAATATTGCAAGTATCAAGATGAATCACCATGAGAAGGGGATGGCCTATGGAGGTTGAAGGAGTTGTCATAGCTGCAGGAAAATCCTTAAGGATGAGTCCGAATCACAAGCTGTTGCTGGATTTGGACGGAAGAACGGTGATTTGGAGGTGCATAGAAAGTCTTTATGAGTTCTGTTCAAGAATAATAGTAGTGACAGGACACAATCCACAGCTAATAACCCAGAGTATAGGATACATAGAAAAAGTGGAGTTTGTTCATAATGAGGGACATGAAGACGGAATGTTTTCTTCAATAAAAACCGGCCTGCTTGCTGCCAGAGGAGACAGGATATTTTGCATGCCTGCAGATTGTCCCTTCGTAGGGAGGGAAGTGTTTTTGAAGTTGCTCTCCGTCTGGGATGACATTGTGATCCCATCCTTTTGTGGAGTGCAGGGTCATCCTGTCCTGCTAAGCATGGAGGAGGCAAAAAGGATCAGGGAGGACTTAACCTTTGTGTCCCTTGATGAGTACATTGGGGGAAACAGATTTTCAGTAGTCCAAGTGGACGATCCGGGAGTGTTGTGGGATATTGATACTCCTGAAAACTATGTTGCAGCTTTAAGATATTTGAGAAAAATTGGTGGGTGAAATCATGGTAAATATTGGAGATTCAGTCAAGAGGTTTGATTTTGATGACAAAGTGCAGGGAAGGGCTGTCTATACCGCTGACCTTTGGGTGGAAGACAGGATCTATGCAAAGATTTTTCGATCTACAAGGCAAAGGGCAAGAATAGTGGCAATCCATCTTCCCAAGCTGCCCGAGGGCTATGAAATATTGGATTATCACCACATTCCCGGGACTAACAGAGTCCCCATAGTATATGATGACCAACCGTTTCTGGCAGAGGATACTGTCAACTATTACGGCGAGCCAATACTGGTTGTGGTGGGGAAGGACAGAGATGTTTTAAGGAGAATCATGTCAGAAATAATGGTTGATTATGAAGACATTGCACCCATCAGTTCCATCGAAGAGTCGATTCTAAATCCTCAAGGGTACAAGTTTGCTGATGGCAGCAACAAAATCGAATACACCTTCACCAAAGGGAATCCAGATATACATATGGAAGGTGGAGAAAAGTCATTTGTTGATAGCTTCAACACCGGATACCAGGAGCACGCCTATCTGGAGACACAATCCATTACTTGCAGGGTGGAGGATGGGAATATTATCGTTCATGGCTCCATGCAGTGTCCATATTATGTGGTGGAGGGAATGAAAAAAGCATTTGACTTGGACGAATCAAGAGTAAGGGTCATCCAACAGCCTACAGGCGGTGGCTTTGGAGGCAAGGAGGATTACCCGTCAATACCTGCTGTTCTGTGCGCCTTGGCGGCAATAAGGACAGGAAAGCCTGTACAGCTGGTCTATGACAGGAAGGAGGACATAATAGCTTCCACCAAGAGGCATCCTTCTGACATTTCCATAAAAAGCTATCTTGATGAGAGCAACAAGATTACGGCCATGGACATAGATATAAAGCTTGATGGTGGAGCCTATGCAGGTCTATCCAGTGTGGTACTCCAGAGAACCATGTTTAGTTCAACCGGAGTGTACAACATAGAGAACCTAAGGGTAAAGGGAGGTGCTTATGCAACAAACAATGTTGTTAGCAGCGCATTTAGAGGCTTTGGAGGACCCCAGTCAGCCTTTGCCATTGAGATGCACATGGAAAACATCGCACTTGCTTTGGGGCTGGACCCCCTTGAATTCAAGAAGAAGCATTTTTTAAGGGATGGGGACCTGTCATGCACCCAAGGGAAATTCCTTAATGGTATAAAGCTTGATGAAATTTCAGCCTCAATAAATGAAACATCCGGATATTCCCTAAAGAGAAGGTCAAGTGAAAAGGATAAGGAGCTGCTTAAGGGGATAGGCTTCTCAATATTCGCCCATGGCTGCGGCTTCACTGGTGCGGGAGAGTCGGAGGTACTTAAACCAAAGGTCAGGCTGGTTAAATACAGTGATGGGACCCTTGAGATATTTGTGTCCAGTTCGGAAATCGGTCAGGGAACACAGACAACCCTTGGGAAAATAGTAGCCCATGAGTTAGGAGTTCCTCTGGAGAGGATAGTCCACAAATACCCAGATTCTAAATTCTGCCCCGATTCTGGTCCAACGGTTGCATCCAGGACCATACTCATAGTCGGGGGAATGCTTCAGCAGTGCGCCATTGAAATGAAGGCCCGTTGGGATGAGGAGGAAATTGAAATTATCAGGACATACAAGTCCCCAAAGGAGCTTTCCTGGGATAACGAGAAGTTCATAGGAAATGCGTATCCTGAGTATTCCTGGGGTGCAAATGTGGTAGAAGTCCACATGGACCCGGCAACCTACCAGGTTGAAGTGGATAAGATATGGACTGTGTTTGACATCGGAACCCCAATTGACCTGAAGATAGTACAAGGGCAGATCGAAGGAGGCTTGGCTCAAGGTCTTGGCTATGGACTGATGGAGGAATTCAGGATCAGGGACGGTGTGCCAATGCAGAACTCCCTTACAACATATGTGATACCATCATCCAAGGATTTTCCACAGCCTGAAATAAGGTTGATCGAAAATCCCAGAAAATATGGTCCATTTGGAGGGAGCGGACTGGGGGAGCTGCCAACAGTGGGAGTGGCTCCTGCAATAGCCAGCGCAGTACAGAACGCCCTTGGCAAAAAGGTTAGCAGAATTCCAGTTACTCCAGAATACATCAAGGAGTTGATTGATAATGGAAATTAATTTCACATTAAATGGGAAAAGGGTCTCCATCTCCACAGAGCCGACACGAAGACTTCTGGACATCCTCAGGGATGATCTGGGCTTGACAGGAACTAAAGAGGGCTGCGGTGAAGGGGAATGCGGTTCATGTGCTGTTCTTCTTGATGGAAGACTTGTTAACTCTTGCATGGTACCGGCCTTTGCAATGGAGGATAAGGAAGTCCTGACAATCGAGGGGTTTAGGGAACACCAAAGATTCAAAGCCATATCGAAGGGATTTGAAAAGGCAGGAAGTGTACAATGTGGCTTCTGCACACCAGGATTTGTAATGGCGGCTGAAGCACTATTAAGGCAGAATCCCCATCCTACGGAAAGGGAGATAAGTGAAGCCATAGAAGGGAATCTATGCAGATGCACAGGATACAACATGATTGTGGAGGGTATTTTGACAGCCTCAAGGGAGGGTGATGGACTATGGTAACTACTTATTGCCCTGAGACACTGTCTGAAGCCCTTGAAATCAGGGAAAAAGAATCAACAATGATATTTGCCGGTGGAACGGACCTGATGGTGAAGTACAAATCCACAAGTGGAGCCTTGCCCCAGTTTCCAAAGGATATTCTGTACATTGGAAATCTTCAGGAGCTCAAGGAAATAAGCATAACAGGGGAATGGATCAAAATAGGGTCGATGGTTAAACTATCCACCCTGCTTGAGGAAAGGAGATTGCCTGACTACATCAAGATACCCGTTAAGGGGATAGGATCTCCCTCAATCAGGAACCTTGGTACAATGGGGGGAAACATCTGCAATGCGTCACCTGCAGGGGACACCCTGCCAATGCTGTATGCACTTGATGTAGCCATTGAGCTCTCATCTGCAAAAGGGACCCGAAAGGTTGGAATCCAGGATTTCATCAAGGGTCCTGGGAAAACGGACATCAAACCCAATGAAATCATGACAGGGATATTCATCAAAAGGACTGAGTTCAACAGGTGGGGCTACAGAAAAGTAGGTGCAAGAAAGGCAAATGCAATATCCAAGCTTTCCGTATTTTGTACTGCACAGATTGACCAGTCATCTGTCAGGGACATACGTATTTCATTTGGGTCGGTTGGACCCACTGTAATAAGGAACAGGGAGATAGAAAAAGAAATAGTCCAAATTGGTGTTGCTAGGTTGAAGCAGGAGCTGGGAGGGATTCTGGAGGCATACGCTGATATGCTATCCCCGATCAGCGACGTCAGGTCAACCAAGGACTACAGGAAAGATGTATCTCTTAATATTCTCAAGGAAATAATCGAAGGAGACCTGATACTATGAAAAAGAAATGGTTGAGCATAATATTCTGGGGATCAATTTGGGGAATTGCAGAAGCAACATTGGGCCATGTGCTGCACATGGTCTCAATGGCCTTGCCGGGACTTCCCGGATTTGTTATGTTTCCAGTAGCATTTTTCTTTATGAGAAAGGTATACCTTGAGAACAGGAAGCCGCAAGCCGTGTTTTATGCAGCTGCAATAGCAGCTGGTATCAAGCTTGTAGATTTTCTTGTTCCAGGCAGCATTCCTCTTAGGATCGTCAATCCTGCGATCTCCATCCTGATGGAAGGTTTGGCAGTTGCAATGGTATTCGCCTATGTGAATTCAAGAGACAAGAAATTTGGATTTATGGAGAGCTTTTTTTCAGGCTTGCTGTGGAGAGGAATGTGGGTAGTCTACCTGGTAGCCATTTCACTGTTCAACCTGCCTGCAGAACTTGTTACCAGTGGTCCATTGATTGCCTTGAGATTTTTGATCATGGAAAGTCTTGTAAATGCAGCTCTCATATTTGTCCAGTTGAAGTTCATTTCACCGGTTGGGTCAACCAATAGAAGGCCAGTGTTTGTGTATGGAGCATTCCTGATTGCATTGCTCCTGCAGATTGTATTCTAGGGGGAGATGACCATGGGGAGGGTACATATAATAACAGGAGGCTGGGATACGGGAAAGACCACAAGTTTAATCAAACACTACAAAGACCTAGGAGAAGGTACAGCAGATGGATTTGCAAGCATAAAGACTTATGACGATACAGCAGGTGATTTTCTGGGCTATACCCTCATGAGGTTGGGGACAGGAGAACACCATTCCTTGGCTAGGCTCAAGAAGGACTTCAGTGGAAATCTGGATGGATATATTGAGTTTGACAGGTTCATATTTCTAGAGGGAACCTTTGTGCAGGCTTCAAAAATTATAGAGGAGCTCCTGGAGGATAGAATGATAGAGAGGATTTTTCTGGATGAGATTGGCCCCATTGAGCTGGAGGGCTTCGGTTTTCATAAAATCCTTGTAAAGATGCTTAAAAGTGACAAGGATATCTACCTTGTGGTGAACGAACACAAGCTGCAGGATGTAACAAAAAAATATGAAATCGAGAAGTACATTAAGATGTAAAAAAACCCCTGAAATCTAAATTGGTTTCAGGGATTTTAATTATGTCAGAATCAAATATCAATACCTCTAATCTGCATGAACAATAGTGCAGCGGAAATAAGCCCGACTGCATAGTAGTACATCCAATGCCTCCTGGTCTTGAAAAGGTAAAAGAATATGCCCAACACAATCAAACCACTTACTGCATACACTACTAGAGGCCAGTTGTAGAGGTATATCCCAGTATAGACCAGAAGTACTGCAGTGGGAACAACAGAGAACGTAGCCTTGTAGATGTCCTTGAGTTTTTTGTTACTAAGTACAATATATGAACCAACCATAAATATCAGCGGAGTTATGACATGGAAAAATCGGGGCATGAAGAATGATTCATCACCGCCAACTGGATTATACAGAAGAAACAAGGCATATCGGATACAGGCAGTCAATGCAAAAGCCAGATTAAGTAAAACCAAGCCTGCAATTGGAATAACAAAAATCGGCACAAGAGGATTAATCCTTTTTTCAGTTGACACAATAATCGCTTCCTTTCACAGAAGAAAATCCATTCAATAG
>Ga0334892_1002658_pt1 | contig 12458 bp, 11 predicted proteins | sample GraSluR3_MG_4_FD_207213 | JGI IMG/M metagenome (GOLD analysis project Ga0334892, IMG submission 207213) | Sludge microbial communities from methane-producing bioreactor in Wageningen University, Netherlands - Granular Sludge_15_04-R3 | ecosystem: Engineered > Bioreactor > Anaerobic >... | reverse complement strand
GCTGCGCCACGAGCTCTACCTGCTGCTGGCGGAAAAAGAGCCCGAGCATGGGCTGGAGCGATTGCATCACCTGGGCGTCCTGCAGCAGATCCATCCGGCGCTCCGCACCACCCGCCACACGGCAACGTTGTTCGCGCGCATGCGCGATCGTCATCGGTCCATCGACCTCGCGGGTGCCTGCACCATCCCAGCTGCCGCCGCGGGCGAGGATCCATCGCCACCATCGCTGGGGCTCTGCTACCTGGCGCTGCTAACCAGCGAGATGAGCACCAGCGAGCTGGCCAATCTGGTGCAGCGGCTGATGATCCCGGAGCGCGATGCCAGGCTGCTCTATGAGGTGATGGCACTGCGCGAGTCGCTGGATCAGCTCAATGCCGACGCCATGCTGCCCAGCGCCGTTCGCCGGCTGCTGGGGCCGTACTCGCGCGAGGCCCGCGTGGTGCTCTCGGTGCTCTCCCAAGAGCCACGGGTCATCCAGCGGCTAAGGCTCTACGATGAGGAGCTGTCGCGCATCTCCCCGCGCGTGGATGGCCACTATTTGCGCGAGCTGGGGCTGCCGCCTGGGCCGGTGTATGCAGAGATACTCGACCACATCCGCGATGCACTCCTGGATCGTCAAATCGAGACGCTGGACGAGGAGCGAGCCTTGGCACGCCGCCTGGCAGAGGCCGCCCACACGACCTAGCCGCGGCGGCGACGCCCCACCCTAGGCAAAGATGCGGGTGATCTCGTCCACCTCGAACTGCACCAAAGGTTGCTCCGCGCCTCCGCGCTGCATGCGCAGACCTTCCTTCTTGGCGGGGAGCCGTCCGATACAGGCTGCGGGCGTTCGGGCCTCCTGGTAGCGTGCCAATAGCGCATCGGTCTGATCCTCGGCCACCGCCACGATCAGCGCCCCAGACGCGATAGCCCCCAGCGGATCGAGCCCGAACTCGGCGCACAGCCGCTGGCCCTCGGCCAGCACGGGGATGCGGTCTGCATCCAGCCAGAGCCCCGTGCCCGCGGCCAGCGCCAGCTCTTGCAAGCCTGTTGCCAGCCCGCCCTCGGTAGGATCATGCATGGCGTGAACGCCCGTCGCATCGGCTGCGATGCGAGCGGCATCGACGATACTGATGCCCGGATCGTGTAGGAATCCCCGGCACCGCTCGATATAGGCCTGGTCGTACCCCTTGGCACACAGCTCGTCGGCCTTTTCGTGGGCGATGATCGCCACGGCCTCGATGGGAATCCCCTTGACCAGGACTACCGAATCACCCACACAGGCCCCCGCCGTGGTGAGCAGCCGATCCTTGGACACCTCCCCAATGAGCACGCCGACAACGATGGGCCGATCCAGCCCATGGGTAACTTCGGTATGCCCCCCCACCAGGTGGATGCCCAGCGAATCCGCGGCATGACGCAACTGCCCAAAGATTTGCTCCACCATGCTCTGCGTTGTGCGGCCCTCAGGGAGCAGAAGGGTGTTCAGCATCCAAAGAGGCGTGGCGCCGCTAGTAGCTACGTCGTTGGCGTTGACATGCACGGCATACCAGCCGATCTGGTCCGTGGCAAAGGTGATCGGGTCGGTCTTGACGACCATATAGGTGCTGCCCATATCGATGACGGCCACGTCCTCGCCCACGCCTGGACCCGTGATCAGCCGTTCATGCTGAACACTCCAGCGCCCCAAGAGGTGATCGAGGAGATCGAGCGGGAGCTTGCCCGTGGGGAGTATCCGATCCACTGCTGCACATCCTTTCACATGCGTCGGCGCGCCGAGGTGCGGTTGCCTCGGCGCGCCGTGAGCGTAGCTTGACAGCGCCCGTCCGTCAAACGGGCAACCCGAATCACGAAACTTGCTAGGTCGACTGAATGACCCGCGTTCCTTCCGGCGCCGCGATCACGACGGCCGCGGTCATGCCCAGAAAAAGGCCATTCTCCACCACCCCGGGGATGCTGTTCAGCTCTGCCGATAGGGCCTGTGGATCGCTCAGACCCCCGTCGTACCAGCAATCCAGGATTAGGTTGCCCTCATCGGTGATATAGGGCGCGTTGTCTCGCATTCGCAGCACGGGGCGCGCTCCCGTCTCCTCCAACGCAGAGCGGGTGTTCTGCCAGCCAAAGCGCACCACTTCGACCGGCACAGGCGCCTTGGTGCCCAAGCGATCCACCAGCTTGGTTGGATCCACCACAATGATCTCGCACTCGGTGGCATAGGCCACGATCTTTTCCCGGAGCAGGTACCCGCCCAGACCTTTGATCAGATTGAGCGCGGGATCCACCTCGTCGGCCCCGTCGATGGTCACCGCCAGCCGCGGATGCTCCTCTAGCGTCGTGAGCGGGATGCCAGCCTCGCGGGCCAGCGCCTCGGTCTCGTCGGATGTGGGTACTGCCACCACATCATGCAAGCGTCCGAGCCGTAGTAGCTCGCCAATGCGCAGCGTGGCATACCTGGCAGTGGAGCCGCTACCCAGGCCGATGGCCATGCCGCTCTCCACATACTCGGCCGCTCGCCAACCCGCCTGACGTTTGAGTTCGTCCCTATCCATGCGTCCCCTCGTATGCCTCGGACTGGGTCATGCCACCACGTCACCCAAAAACATGGCCAGGGCCAAATAGCCCGCAGTGGCCTCCAGTAGTTCATCGACGCCGATACTCTCGTTGGCAACGTGCGCCAGGCCGGGGTCGCCCGGCCCGTAGCCGATGCAGGGAATGCCGGCCTGCGCCAAATGCCCTCCGTCCGTCGCAAAGCCCCACACGTCCACGGGTACGTCGTGCCCAACGCCGCCAACCAGCAAGCGATGGGCCTCGACCACCAACGGATCATCGGCGGCGCGCACAAAGCTAGGCATCACATAGGGGATGGTACACTCGGCACCCGAATACGATCGTGCGGAGAGTTGGCGTAGCGCCACCTCGGCCCAGATCCCCTCCTCGCAGCAAGAATCGGCGAGCTGCTGGACGTGCTTTTGCGCGCCCTCGGCGGTCTCGCTCGGCACACTACGCCAATCGAGCGAGATGGAGAGACGAGAGGGGATCACGTTGCTGCTGGTCTGATCACAGACGATCAGGGTGGGGACCAGGGAGGCCGGCCCCAGCGTCTCATCGCTCTCTAGGGGCACGGCCTCCAGCCCCTGGACGAACCGCGCCAGAGATCGGTGCGGGTTGCGCCCCAGATGGGGAGCGCTGGCATGGGCCGAGCGCCCGTGGAAGGTCACGGTCAACTCGAATCGCCCGCGATGCCCGCGCATCAGCCATCCCGCGCTAGGCTCCCCCACCACCGCCACGCCCACGTCCAGCGTCTCGCGCAGAACCAACGTCCCCAGGCCGCCGGTTTCCTCGCCCACCACCGCTGCCACCAAGACGTCGCCGGCAGGGCGCAGGCCCTCGGCCACCACGAGCCCGGCCGCGCACACCTGGGCCACCAAGCTGCCCTTGTCGTCCACCGCGCCACGCCCATAGATGCGTCCGCCATGGAGGCCACCCTCCCACGGGCTGTGTTGCCACGCCTCGGCGGGGCCGGGGTCGACCACATCCATGTGAGCGTGCAACATGATCGGCACGCCCCCACCGCCAGCGATCCTGCCCAGCACGTTGCCGGCAGTGTCCACAGTCACGTCATCATACCGCATGGCACGCATCGTCTCGGCCACCAGGGTGGCCATGCGCTCCTCATGGCCAGAAAGGCTGGGGATCCGTAGTGTTCGCTGGCACAAGTCAGTCACCTGATCCTGCCACCTATGCGCCAGCGCACCCAACTCTGCTAGTCTCATAGTTCTTCCTCGGCATTGGTGACGGAGGCCGTAGCTATCTAGGCCTCTTCTGGGTCGACGTCGATCTCGATGATCTGGTAGCCATAGGTGTTGACCACCAGCGTCTCCCGGTACCGTGTGACGCGTTCCGCATCCTGGCGGTAGAGATGGATATGGCCATGGATCAGGTACCTGGGCCTGAAGGTATCCATCAGCCACCGAAAGGCGCCAAACCCTCGGTGGCACAGATCCTCGGCATCATGGATGCCCAGCGGCGGCGCGTGAGTGACCAGGATATCCAGCCCGCGACCGGATCGCAGGCGATGCGCCCAGAGCCGCACGCCCAAGCGCCACGCCAGCAGGCGCATCTCCATCGGCGTGAACTGGTGCTCGCCAGGCCGATAGCGCATCGAGCCTTCCAGGCCCGCCAATCGCAGCCCCTTGTACACCACCAGCCGCCGGTGGAGGTTGATACAGCCCTCGGGCTCGGTCTTGACACTTCCGTCTCGCGATTGGATCAGAGACTGAGCGTGGTTCCCGAGCACATAGAACAGCGGCTTGCCCAGCATGGTCACCACAAATTCGAGATACTCAAAGGGCAGGTCGCCGCAACTGATCACCAGATCCACATCACCAAAGCGCTCGCGAATGGCCGAGCTGTACACGCGGTCATCGGCTATGTCGCTGATGGTCAGGATCTTCATGGATCTCCATCGGCCGGCATTGGCCCTGGCGGACATCACTGCTGTGATCCGATTATAAAGGGGGCGCGGTCTGGCCGCAAAGCGAGCCCGAACTGCCACGACTCTCGATTGACAGACAAGCCGAGCCCTACGACAATGCGCCAGAACACAATCGTGTAGGGGGCAAGCATGTTCCTCGAAACCCTAAGGCGCGTCTATCCAGAGCTCACGAGGGGTCAGCAGATTCTGGCCGAATACCTGGTACAGAACTATCGGCAGGCGGCTTTTATGACCGCGGCGCGGGTGGCCGAGGCCGTCTCTATGAACGAGGCCACGGTGGTCCGGTTCGCCCAGAGGCTGGGCTACCACGGCTACCCCGCGCTTCAAGAGGCAATCCAGGAGGCCGTCCTGGCCGAGCTGGAGAAACCTGCGACACCCTCCCCGCTGACAGGCTCGGCAGACCTGTTCGAGCAACTGCTATGCAACGCCAGCGCCGGGCTCCACAACCTGGCCAGCCTGGTCCCCCGCGAGCAGGTGGTCGAGGCTGTGGCGATGCTGGCAGCCGCAGACCACGCGGCCATCGTCAGCGCTGGTGAGGGCATTCCGCTGGGACAGCATCTGGCCCGGCGGCTGAGGTCCCTGGGGGTACGTACCTGCACCGTAACGGCCAACGCGGCAGATCTCGCCCAGGCGCTGGCGGATATCGAGCCGGGAACTCTGCTGGTGGCTTGTGCCGGCGTCCAGGGCAGCAGGCGCATGGCCAAAGCGTTCCAGATTGCCCGCCAGGCTGGCGCTCGGACGTTGGCTCTGGCACACTCGCCGCTGGCGCCAGAAGCGCACGCAGCCGACGTCGCGCTGGCCCCTCCTCCTAACGAAGGGGTGGGAGGCAGTTCACTGGTGGTCCTTGTCGCCATGGCGGATGCGCTGATAGAGGCCGCAGCGGCAACCATGCCCCGCGTAGAGACCCATAGGCAACAGACGCGTCTGCTGGAAAAAGAGCTCGAGTAGCAGAAGGAAGCGAGGCTGGGGATAGAGATCGGACGGAACCTGGCGAAGCGTAATCCCCACCATGTCGTGTGCCGTTTGTCTTGAACCTGGTTTCCCAGGTGGGGATCTGCCTTCAGCTCGAAGGTCGCCCTCAGAGCCTCCTGGATACCCGATCCCCTAGACATATGTGTTGGCTCAAAACGCACTTGGCATCACGTGCACAGCAGGGATTACACCCCTAGTGTAGCAGAATCCCGTCAGGGCGCAAGCGGAGCCTCAGGGCCGCCCGCGAGCTCTGGCGCCCGTCACACACGACGAAAGCGGGCCATGGATCGCCAAAGCGCCCACGGCCCGCACGAAGCGATGCACACTCTCAGGATGACGCCCTAATCCCCCTCCGGAGCCTCATCCCAGGGATAGACCTCGGTGCCCCTGGCCGCCTCACGGATGGTCGGATCGCTGGAGAGAAACCCGCGCTTTTCATCGGGGATCAGCGCCGCGATCCGCTCCATGATCTCGTGGCCGATCCCATCCAGGATCCGCCGGCGATCGCGCCCGCGTCCCTCGACGCGAAACGGCCCGAACGCCTTGCCCACCCGAACGGTCACGCGAGCCCGGCGGCGCTCGCGCAGCCGCTCGAACACGTGCGGCAGGCCATCGAAGCCGATAGGTAGCAGTGGCGCACCCGTGCGCGCCGCCAGGTAGGCCGTCCCTGGCCGCGCCGGGCGCAGCACTTGGGCCCAACTGCCCGCCTCCGGAAACACCCCGATGATCCCCCCCTGGCTGAGCACGCCCTCGGCTGCCCGCAGAGCCTCACGCGAGTTGCCGCCCCGGAGGACCGGATAGTAGCCCCATAGACGGGGAATCCACCGCACAAAAGGCGGGGCGTTGGGCAGCTCCAGCCCGCCCAGGAACTCGAGCGGCCAAGGTGAGATTCCGACCAGCGCGGCCGGATCCAGAAAAGAAAAATGGTTCGCCACCACGATCAGGGGCCCAGAGGTCGGGAGATTCTCGCTCCCCTCAACCTGCAGCTCGGCGATGGTCGAGAACGCCAGCCGCGATGCCCGCCGCATCAGGCCGCGCATCAATCGACGCCGCGGATAGACCACCTGGGTGACGACCATACCCGCTCCTTTGCCGTTCAGGCGATCGGCTCTGCCACCGGTTTCGTGGCAGACACATAGGCGCGCTCACGAACGGTCAGCAACAAGCCCAGGCCGACGACAAGGAACGCGCCGATGGCCCAGATGGCCACGCGCAACCCCTGCGCTTCGGCGACGTCTGTGGCCATGCCAGCGACCGCATACTGCCGCGCCAGCAGCGCAGCCAGCCAGCCGTACACGGCCGGGCCGATGAACGACGACATGCGCCCTGCCACCGAAAAGAACCCGAAAAACTGGGCGCTCTTGTCAGGGGGAGCCAGCGTGCCGGCCAGCGCCCGGCTGAGCGACTGCATCCCGGCCATCGCAAACCCGGCCAAGGCACCAATGGCATAGTAGGTGCTGCCAGCCGAGCTCAGGTACATCCAGGCAATGGCCACCAGCATCACCACGATGGAGACCATCAGCGCCCGCTTGCTGCCCAACTTGCTCGCCAGCAGGCCGAACAGGTATGCCCCCAACACGTTGGTGACCTGCACGATGACCACGAACACGATCAGCCCGGTCTGGTCCAGCCCAAAGACGACCGAGCCGATAATGGCGGCAAAGTTCAGCGCGATGATGATGCCGTTCTCATAGACCAAACACGCCACCAAAAAGCTCAGGAACTCGCGATAGTTGTGCGCCTCCTTGAAGGTGGCCGCCAGCCGATGAAAGCCCAGGGTCCAGTAGGATTGCCCCTCTGGCATGGGCTGTGGCTGGGCTTGTTCGCGCAAGCCCACAAACAGGGGGATGGTTCCAGCAGCGAAATAGAGGGCCGTAAAGACCAGCGAGAAGCGGACGATGATGCCTTGAGTGAGAGCCGGCACCAAACCCGGCAGGAGCTGCATGGCCGCCAGCACAATCAGCAGGCAGACCACGCCTCCCGCCGAGCCGATGGCCCAGCCGGTGCCACTGATGCGGCCCATCTCTTCAGGCGTGGCGATCTCTGGGAGCAGGGCGTCGTAGAATACCTGAGCACTGCGGTAACCGATCTCGGCGAGGATAAAGAACACCATGCCCTTGACCACATCGCCCGGCCCCACGAGAGCCAAAAGCGCCGTGAAAACGCAGCTCGCCGCAGTGAACACAAACAGGAACCGCTTCTTGTTGGCCACATGGTCCGCCACCCCGCCGAGAATGGGCGACGTGACGGCCACAAAGAACATGGCGATGCCCACCGAGAGGCCCCAGAGCCGCGAGCCCTCGGCGCCGCCGACCACGGTGCCTTGAAAGTAGGTGGAAAACACCGCGAGCAGTACCACTGCCGCGTACGCCGAGTTGCCCCAGTCGTACATGTACCAGGCACGACGCCGACGGCGCAGATCCAAGGACGACACCTGAGACGACATGGTTGCTCCTCTCGCTGCCCAGACGCCCATCCGAGGCCCTTGCCAATACGGACTGACTGCTGGAAGGCTACGCTCCGCTCGCGGGTGATCTACCTCTGCAACACCGTGACATGCACTTGGGTTCGCACTAGCCGGCTTGGCAGGCGGCCATCACGGCCGGGGCCGCCATGAGCGCCATCTCGATATCCTCACGGGTGATGCCATAGTGCGTGACTGCCCGAAAGCGGCTGGGCCCCATGGCGTTCAGCAACACTCCCGCCTCGCGCCAGGCCGCCACCATCCGCTCGGCACGGATGCTGCTGCTTTCACATGTGAATGCGACAATGTTCGTCTGGATCGAATCGAGATCCACCGAAAGGCCGGGCACCTCGGCCAAGCCCTCGCCCAACAGCCGCGCATTGGCATGATCCTCGGCCAAGCGGTCGACCATCGTATCCATGGCTACCTCGGCCGCGGCCGCAATCACCCCCACCTGCCGCATCCCGCCACCGACCATCTTGCGGCAGCGACGCGCCCTCTGGATGAACGCGCTCGATCCCACCACTATGGACCCGATCGGCGCGGCCAGCCCCTTGGAAAAGCAGACCTGGATCGAATCGAACGGGCGCACCAGTTCAGCCACGTCGAGGCCCAGGGCGACAGCGGCATTGAACACGCGAGCGCCGTCGAGATGCATGGCCAGGCCGTGCCGCGCGGCAATGTCGGCCACGGGCGCTACCTGCTCGGGAGAGAGCACCACACCGCCACACCGATTGTGGGTGTTCTCGAGACAGATCAGCGCAGTGCGCGGATAGTGGATGTTGGCGGCATCGCGCACGGCCGCCTCCACAGCGTCCGCTGCCAAGGTGCCATCGGGCTGGTTGGGGACTGTGCGCACGTGGATGCCGCCCAGCGCCGACGAACCCCCCGCCTCATAGAAGAAGGTGTGCGCCTGATCACCCATGATCACTTCGTCGCCCCGCCCACAGTGGGCCAGCAACGACACCAGGTTCCCCATGGTACCACTCACGACAAAGAGAGCGTCATCCTTGCCCAAGCGCTCGGCCGCTTTGCGCTGCAGGCGGTTGACGGTACTATCCTCACCATAGACGTCGTCGCCCACCTCGGCCTGGTACATGGCCCGACGCATGGCCTCGGTCGGCTGGGTCACCGTGTCGCTGCGGAGATCGATCATCGGGCGCCTCTCTGTAGGTTGCGGGTACACTCGTCCCGCATAGTACGAGAGTTGCGAATGGGCGTCAAAAGAGAGTCCGTTGTGGCCGCCCTGCCTTGGGCGCACGATCTCGAGAGACGTGCACCACCACCCAACTCGCCGGAGGGTATCATGCCAACCTTGCCCGAGATCCACATACGCGACCCGTTCATCCTGGCCGTTCCCGAGCACCAGCGCCACTATCTGATCGGCACGCCCAGCTACCGCACCATGGCTGGCGCCGTCAGCGGGCAGGGCAGCGCGCTGGACCTGTTCCACTCCCCCAGCCTGGAGACCTGGGAGGGACCGATCACCGTCTTTGAGCCGCCAGCGGAGTTTTGGGGCACGCACGACTTTTGGGCGCCCGAGCTGCACCACTTTCAGGATAGGTTCCTCATCCTGTGCTCGTTCAAGGCCCCCAATGCCCGTCGCGGAACCCATATCCTGGTAGCCGATGACGTCTTGGGCCCCTACCAGCCGCTAACCGCAGAGCCCCCCACCCCACGAGAGTGGGAATGCCTGGACGGCACCCTGCACGTTGACGAGCACGGCGCCCCCTGGATGGTCTTTTGCCACGAGTGGGTGCAAGTGGGAGATGGCAAGATCTGCGCCGTCAAGCTATCCGACGATCTGGCCCGGGCAGAGGGAGAGCCCACCGTGCTCTTTAGCGCGTCGGAGGCGCCCTGGGTGGAGGCCTATCCCAAGCCCGGCTGCTTTGTCACCGATGGCCCCAGTCTCTACCGGGCATCGGACGGTGCGCTCCTCATGGCCTGGTCCAGCTTTTGCGGGGGACGGTACGCCGTGGGAGTGGCGCGGGCTGCCAGCGGCTCGGTGCTAGGGCCGTGGGAGCAGGGGCCAGAGCCGCTCTATGACGACGACGGCGGCCACGGCTCCATCTGCCGCACTCTGGATGGCGGCTTGGTGCTGGCGCTGCATCGCCCCAACAAAGCGCCCGACGAGCGCCCCTTGCTCTTGCCCCTGCAGGAGCGTCATGGGGCTCTGGTCATCGGCTAAGGAGCCGCCTCAGCCATGAGTCGATCCAGCACCTCTTGCAGATCCTGCGGCAGCGGGCTGGTGAACTCGATCGTCTCCCCCGAAGCAGGATGCTTGAAGCCCAGCCGGTGGCTATGCAGGAACTGCCGCGGGGCCTGCGGCCGCGCGCGTCGGCGTCCGTAGACCTTGTCGCCGACCACGGGATACCCGATGGCGCTCAGGTGCACGCGAATCTGATGCGTACGCCCTGTGAGCAGCTTGACCTCGATATAGCTGACGCCAGGCAGATGATCGAGCACCCGGTACTCGGTCCGCGCATAGCGCCCTTCGGGGGAGACAGCCATACGGGTTCGACGGTGACCATCGCGGGCAATGGGGGCTTCGATGGCGCCGACCACTGGATCGAGGTGGCCATGAACCAGCGCCAGATAGGTCTTGCTGACCGTCCGGGCCTTGAACTGCGCCCGTAAGCTCCGTTGCGCTTCCGCCGTGGCCGCCACCAGCAAGAGGCCGCTGGTATCGCGATCCAACCGATGGACGATGCCAGGCCGCTCTGGGTCCGCGTCCGCTGCGACGATGTCGGGGCGGTAAGCCAGAACGGCCGCCAGCAGCGAACCCTCGGCCTGCCCCGTGCCGGGGTGGACGATGATACCGGCGGGCTTGCTCACCACCAGCAGGTGTTCATCCTCGTAGACAACATCCACCGGGCATGGCTCGGGCGTCAGCGTGGGCTCTGGCAGCGGGGGCATGGCCACGCACACCCGGTCACCCTCGGAGAGCGACGCGGCAGGCTTGGCAGGTTCGCCGTTGACGGTGATCTGCCGCTCTTGGATGAGCCGCTTGACCTGCGACCGCGAGAGCACAACAATCTGATCCGCGACAAAGCGGTCCAGCCGCTGCCCCCCCGTGGGGACGATGAGCGTCACCTGCTGCATCAGCCTACTCCATTCACGCCCGAGGGGGCACCGTGTCGGGGCCATTCTCAATCTCGGCCGCCCTGACCGAGGGGGCGTCCTCGTCGCCCTGGATCTCTTTGGCGGACTGGGATGGCTCCATGAACAGAGCATAGATGGCCAGCAGGATCGTCCCGATCAGGATGCACGCATCGGCAATGTTCCAGATCGGCCACCAGCGAAAGTTCACAAAGTCGGTCACATACCCCGCCGTGACGCGATCGATCAGATTGCCTGTGGCGCCTCCCAACTGCAACGTCAGCGCCAAACGAAGCAGAGCCGACTGCTCGGCGAGCTGGCGATGGATCACCAGTATGGCAGCCACCACGACAAATGCCAGAACGATAAAGACAGTGTTCATGCCGCCAAACAGGCCGAACGCAGCCCCTGTGTTGCGGATGTGCGTAAAGGTAAAGATGGGATCCAGCCAAGGGATCGGCTGCCAGGAGCTGTTCAGCGGGATGGTCTGCCGTACCCAATGCTTGGTAAGCTGATCCAGCACGATCACCACGAGAGCGCCCACAGGCACTATGCCACCCTGCCTCAGCCACCGTCGCATCAGGATTCGCTCCTCTGGTTCGCCCGATCCTCTATGAGACGCCTCATCATCAAGGCGAACTCTACCATTAGGATTCTAGCAGAACCCCCGAGCGTGGCAACCGATGCGCCGGGGCGTCCCTGCAAGCGGAGCCCACAGAGAGACGGATCGCGCACTCGCTAAAAGAGCGGCAACTGCTTGGCGGCCTGTGGAGCATAGAGAGGAATGCGAGGAGCGATGCCGTGGCGGCGACAGGCCTCCTGGAAAAAGGGCCAGAGATCCCGCGCCCGTGGGCTCTCGCACTCGTAACGGTTGCCAAAGGTGCGCTCATACTTTTGGCGAATCCCGGGGAAATGTTCGTCGAGTCGGGCATAGTAGTATGCACGCTGGCGGTTACGGGTGGTCATGCCGATCCAAGGGATGATGTAGGAGCCGCCGGCGGATGCGGTCTGGGCCACGATGGCCGCAATGCTCTCCTCGGTATCCTCGATAAAGGGGAGAATGGGCATCATAGTCGTACCGGTCAGAATCCCGTGGTCGGCCAGAACCCGCATGGCCTCCAGGCGTGCAGACGGTCGCGATGCGCCGGGCTCGATCTTGGCAGCCAGGTCGTCGTCGGTGGTGGTAATGGTGAAACTCACACTGGCGTAGGTGCGGGCGATCTTGCGGAGGGGTTCCAGATCCTTGAGCACGAGCGCACTCTTGGTGATGATGTGGACGGGAAAGCCGAACTCGGCAATCACGGCGAGGGCGCGCCCCGCCAGGTTGATTTCGGCCTCCAGCGGCATATACGGGTCGTTCATCGAGCCGAGGCCGATGGGCCCTTTGATCCGCTTGCGCGAGAGCTCGTCGCGCAACAGGTCGATGGCGTTGACCTTGACCAAGACCTC
>Ga0334892_1002657_pt1 | contig 12472 bp, 8 predicted proteins | sample GraSluR3_MG_4_FD_207213 | JGI IMG/M metagenome (GOLD analysis project Ga0334892, IMG submission 207213) | Sludge microbial communities from methane-producing bioreactor in Wageningen University, Netherlands - Granular Sludge_15_04-R3 | ecosystem: Engineered > Bioreactor > Anaerobic > Unclassified... | reverse complement strand
GATTGGCGATGACGAATTTATTAAAGAAAGGACCCGAACCAGTAATTTAGTCCTGGGATCCAATAGAAGTGAAGAGTATGCCGGCACCAACGCAATCGGAACTCCTTTGGTTATCAACGCACCTTTGCAAGTATGGGGCGAAGAGCATTATGTCAAACCTCATCATCCATTTACCTGTTCAGGAGCTCCTATTCATGATCAGAAAGGCTATATTATCGGATGTATGGATATTACAGGGCCAAGGGAAAAAATTCACCATCATACACTGGGAATGGTAGTTGCAGCTGTAGATGCCATTGAAAAAGAAATGAAAATGAGAAAAGCTTATGAGGATATTTCTATCATAAATAATCAACTAACTGGTACCATTCAATCAATTTCGTCAGGAATCATCATGATTGATAATATTGGAATTATTACTCAATTCAACAATCATGCCGCAAAAATGTTTAAATTAAATGTTAAAGAATTATTGGGAAAAAACCTCTATGATATTATAGATTGTCAGGCTTGTCCCATTGATTTCTTAAGTATTAATAAAAATATCTATGATAAGGAAGTTCATTTAACCAATCTTTATCATCAACCTCTTGATTTATCCGTCTCTGTTTCTATCATACCAAATAATCACGGAAACCGAATTGGTGCTGTTATTGTCATTAACGAAATCCAACATATTCATAAACTGGTAAATAAATTTGGCGGGTTTAATGCTAAATATACTTTCGATTCAATAATAGGTAAATCTCAAGACATTGAAGAAGTTAAGAAACTGGGCGCTATTGCTGCAAACAGTTCTTCCAATGTTTTAATCTTCGGCGAAAGCGGAACGGGAAAAGAGTTGATCGCTCAGGCAATTCACAGCTCCAGCAACCGTTCAAAGGGTCCCTTTATCGCTATTAATTGTGGCTCGCTTCCTAAAGGATTAATTGAAAGTGAACTGTTTGGCTATGAAGGAGGAGCATTTACCGGTGCAAATAAAGAAGGGCACCCAGGGAAGTTTGAATTGGCAGATGGAGGCACAATCTTTCTTGATGAAATAGGAGATATGCCTTTAGACTTACAAGCATCTTTGCTTCGTGTCCTTCAGAGCAAAGAAATTGTCCGCATAGGAGGTAAAAAACCAAAACAAATCGATGTGAGAATCATGGCCGCTACAAATAAAAATCTGGAAGATAATATCATGCAAAATTCCTTTAGAAGTGATCTTTATTATCGATTAAACGTTTTTTCTATTTTTGTCCCGCCCTTGAGAAATCGAAAAGAAGATTTATCAGTTTTGTGTGAATATTTTATTCAGTCTTGTAATATCAAATTAAGAAAAAATATAAAGGGTATTTCTGATGAAGCTTTTTCTTTATTAGCTTCCTATAACTGGCCGGGTAATATTAGAGAATTGGAAAATGTTATAGAAAGAGCTGTTAACCTTGCTGGATCTGATAACATCCAACCTGAAAACCTGCCACATAATATTGTCCATAAGCAAAATCGGACAAATGTCTCAACTGCTGCAAATCAAAATAAATTTCAGGCAGCTTCATTCAATAATCCGTATTCCGCAGATAAACCCTTTGATAGTTCAGTCTCTTCAATTAAGCATGTGGAATATACCGCCATTATTGAAGCATTAACAAAAACATCCGGTAACATGCAGAAGTCTGCTGATTTGCTTGGAATTGGAAGGCGAACCCTTTATCGTAAAATCAGCAAATATTCCATTGATCCATGCAAATTCAGATAATCCATTATATCCCGGATAATTCTTCTGCCAGTTCAATCAGTGATGAAAAATCTTTTTCTCCTTTACCTTTTGCATGTGCAGCTGTAAGAAATTGTCTTGTAATCGCTGTAATAGGAAGGGATACTCCGTACTGTTTTGCAGCTGCCAGAGCCAAGTCAAAGTCATTCTCCATCATTATGACACTGTAAGCAGAATCGTATTGTTTCTTTGCAAGCTGTTGGAATCTACATTGGATTAAAGCAGATACTTCCGGATTAACACTAATCGCCTTAATAGTTTTTTGCCAGTCTAATCCGGATTTTTTAGCTAATACCATTGCTTCAGCTAAAACTTGCATGCTAACTCCAGAGAGCATATTTATAATGAGCTTCATAATTCTTGCCTCTTCTCCGGGTCCTAAGTAATACTGACTGGTGCTTATTTTTTGCAACAAGTGCAATGTTTTTTCATATGACTTTATGTCTCCTGAAATAAAAATACCCAGCTGTGCTTTTGATGCAAGTTCTGTATCTCCTGTTACAGGTGCTCTTAGAAATTTGCAACCTTTCATTTCAATGATTTCATTGACTTTTGAAGATTGCTCAGGAGATACGGTTGTCATATCAATTACTATTTTCCCGGATGAAAGACCTGAAGCAATACCGTTATCACCATAGTTTACCGATTGAAGAACCTGACCATCAGAAATTATTGTAAAAATAAAATCACATTTTTCTGCTATTTCTTTTGGTGAATCTGCCCATTCTGCACCATCGTTTAATATGGGCTGTGCTTTAGCTTTTGTCCTGTTCCAAACAATTATGTCTTGCCCGGCTTTCATCATGCTTTTACAAATAGGAGCCCCCATATTCCCAAGTCCGATCCAACCGATTTTAGCCATATATATGACCTCCTTTACAAATACTGTGTATTGATTACTTCATTTTATTACAAATATTGTGCCATATAAAAGATCTTCTTTTACTATTAAAATAAAGCACATGCTATGCCATCTTCAATAAATAATGAAATGGTCGATTGTCATTTTGGCACACATAGAAAAAAGTGGCACACATTTCTGCCAACTATGCACATTATAAGTCTTGATATATGAAGATTTCTCAAAAAGCTTCAACTCATATCCTTTCTTAATACAAAATATATCATTCGTATAATCGATGTTTGCGCCTTGGCATACTTTTTGCTGAATTATTAAAGAGTATTAAAGTTAACAATGAGGAGGTAGAAAAATGAAAAACAAAAGAAAGATAGCTTTTTTACTTAGTTTCGTATTGGTTATGGCCTTAGCCTTCACAGGTTGCGGAAAATCTGGCGATAGCTCAGAAGGCCAAACCAATGCAGATAGCGATGTCGAACAGATTTATGAGTTCAGTATTGCCCATATTCAAAATGATGGTGATGCCGGCGATGAAGCATTGGTATATTTAGCAGAAATTCTTGAAGAGAGATCCGAGGGCAGGATTGATGCAACAGTATATGGTAATAAATCCCTTGCAAGTTCTGATACTGAGCTTGGCGAGCTGGTAAGACAAAACTCTGTACAATGCGTTCCTGTACCAACTCACACCATATCAGCAATGGCAAATATTCCAGAATACAAAGTATTTGAATTTCCATATTTGTTTAACTCATGGGATGATATTTACAAATTATTGGATAGTGACATGGCAAATGAATGGGCAAAAGTGCTGGAAGATGAAGCAGGCGTCTATATTTATGATGGATTTGTAAAAGGTTGGTTGAGTATTGGAACAAAAAAAGGACCCATGAGCGCACCTGACGATTTTAAAGGGTTAAAAATTAGAACAATGTCAACAGATATGCAAATGGCTTTGATTAATTCTCTTGGTGCCGGTGCAACAGTGGTAAGCTACGGTGAATTATATACAGCAGCACAGCAAGGGACAGTTGACGGTATGTTAACAGCTACATCTTTGTATAAAACAGATCGATTTTGCGAAGTTATCGATCATTTATCAATAATTCGTGCTACTGCTCATTTCCATATTCCTGTAGTTAATAAGCAGTGGGTGGATTCTCTTCCCGATGATTTGCGTATAATCTTTGATGAATGTATGGTGGATTATGTAGCAAAAGCACGTGAGCTTGAAGAAGCTGCAGATGCTGCCGTAATTGAATCACTGGAAACTGATGAAGGTCTAAATGTAAGAGTATACACAGATGAAGAAATAAAACCTTTCAGGGAAGCAACGAAAACTGTCTGGGATGACAATTATAATGTCCCAGGTGAAGGAGTAATGGATGCAGTCTTGAAATTTCTTGGAGAAGAAAGACCTTGATTCTAACAATTTAAGAAATTGAAACTATTCTAATTAAAAAGTAACCAAGCAGTTATGACTCTGTTGCTGCTTGGTTATTAATAAGTCTAAGAAAATGGAACTAACAAGGCGGTGAAAATTTGGATACGAAAAAAGAAAAATGGTATAACGATATTGAAAGCAATATAGCTGTCATAATAGTAATTGTAATGCTTATCATTTTGACGCAGCAGGTTTTTATGAGATATATCGTACATCGAACATATGGCTGGTCAGATGAAGCTGCAAGATATCTCCTGATTTATTTCGCCTATATTACAGCTGCTATTGCGGTTTATAAAAATGCTCATATAAAAATTGATTTAATTTTGAAAATCTGGCCTTCTTTCCTTCGCCCATATCTCAAGTTATTCAGTAATGTCATCTTTTTTATTTATTGCATTACTGTTGCATATTTCAGCAGTATTCTGACATCTGAACTATATGCTTCAGGGGCTATTTCACTTGGATTCGGTCTTCCAATGTGGATTGTCTATGCAAGCATGCCAATTGGTCATATATTCATGGCTATAAGACTGGTACAACTTGAAATCAATCTGATTAAACATCCTGAATTATTAAACGATATAGAGATAGACGAACTCTCAATTGAAGAGGCAGGATTGACAAATGAAAAATCAACAATAACAGACAGCAAGGAGGTGACTAAGTAATGACCGGATTAATACTAATTGCAATATTCTTAGTTGCATTATGCTTTCATGTACCTATTATGATTGCGCTGGGTATAGCAAGTGTTACATATTGTCTTGCAATTGCTAATGTCCCTATTAATATGATTATGAATACATATTTTACTTCTATGGATTCATTTCCTTTAATTGCTGTCCCTTTCTTTATTCTGGCAGGAGATTTGATGATGCAAGGAGGAATATCTAAAAGACTTATAAACTTCAGTCTTGCCTTAATTGGGGGTATTCGAGGGTCATTAGGAATGGTGACTGCTTTAACAAGTATGATTTTTGCTGCTGTAGCAGGTTCCGGTACTGCAACCGTCGCCTGTATCGGCGGAATAACCATTCCGGAAATGCTTAAACAAAAATATGATAAAGGATTCGCATGTGCTTTGGCTGCCACTGCTGGCGCATTAGGCCCCATTATCCCTCCCAGTGTAGCAATGATTTTATATGGTGTTATTTGCGGTGTATCTATAACTGATTTATTCATAGCTGGTGTTATACCTGGAATTATGATGGCAGCCGCATTAATTATTTTAGTACATTTTATTGCTAAAAAAAGAGGTTATGGTTCCGGATTACTTGATGATGTTAAAGCCGGTGAAGTTGTATCCTTAAGAAAAGCCTTCAAAGAAGCAATATGGTCTCTTATGGTCCCCGCCATTATATTAGGCGGTATTTATGGCGGAATATTTACTCCAACTGAAGCAGCCGTAGTTGCTTGTGACTTTGCAATATTTGTTGGTATCTTTATTTATAAGGAATATACTTTCAAGGATATTCCGGGGATCATTAAAAAATCAGCAACTACAGCAGGAACTGTTATGTTGCTGGTTGCATGTGCCAGCGCACTTGGAAGATTATTGACTTTTGAAAGAATACCAAATCAACTGGCAGAAGCAATTATAGGATTATCAGATAATAAAATTATCATTCTATTGATCATCAATTTATTCTTGCTTATTGTAGGTATGTTTATGGAAACCTATGCGGCAATTATTATACTGGCTCCTATTTTACTCCCTACTGTTGTTAATGTCGGGGTAGACCCTCTTCACTTTGGTATGATAATGGTACTAAATCTGACACTTGGTTTATGCACACCTCCTGTTGGTGTAAATCTTTTTATTGCATCGAGAATCGGTAACTGTCCGTTGGATAAAATGTTTAAGTGGCTTCTGCCGACTCTGGCAGTTCTATTTATTGTATTATTGTTGGTTACTTATATACCTGCGCTTTCAATGACATTACCTAAAATATTACGCTAAAACCATCATATAATGAATCTTGTTGTTTCAAAAATAAAGCTGCCTTGATAATGAGTTCATTAAAAAGCTGAGAAAACTGATTAGCTTATAAATTGACAGATTTTTATCTTCCCTCAAAATAAACAAAAGGGACAGTTCCTGCGAAAAATCCTGCAAGGGCTGTCTCTTTGCTTATCATAGTTCTTGATTTAAAGGAGAATATTTGTTAAAATTGTTAAAATTGGAATTAATTTAGGAGGTTTATTATGAAATGTATTATGAGTCCTTTTACTCTTTGCTACGAAAATATAGCTGCTGAAGAATACTTACTCAATAATATGAATGAAGACATCTTCTTGCTATACATCAACGAGCCTTGTATTATTGTTGGAAAAAATCAAAATACTTACTCCGAAATCAATCAGAATTATGTCAGGCAGCATCACTTACCCGTAGTTCGAAGAATGTCCGGAGGTGGCGCTGTTTATCACGACCTGGGTAATCTGAATTTCTGTTTTATTGCTGATAATAAAGGCAAAGAGATTGATGCTGTCTTTAGAGAGTACACCAATCCTGTTTTGGATGTGCTACACAACCTCGGAGTACCTGCAGAGTTTACAGGCAGAAATGATTTGTCCGTAAACGGCAAAAAAATATCTGGAAATGCTCAATATTATACCTCGTCCAAAGTTCTTCATCACGGAACTATGCTATTTGATTCCGATATTCAGTCAATCGCTGCTTCTCTAAATGTTTCCGAAGAAAAGTTCATTGATAAGGCAGTTAAATCGGTTCGAAGCAGAGTTGGAAACATTTCTGATTATCTGGATAGTCCTCTTTCTATTCAAGAATTATCCAAATTGATTACTAATCATGTTATGAGTTCTTTTTCAGATTGTGAAATTTACTCACTATCACAAGAAGATATGAATTCTATAAAAAAATTGGTAGAAAGAAAATACGCAACTCACGAATGGAATTATAATGCTTTTTCAGAATTTACTTTTAAAAATACATTAAAATGTTCAGGGGGAAATGTAGAACTAAGATTAAATTTAAATAAGGGTATCATTAATAATGTAAATATTTATGGCGATTTTTTTGGAAAAAAAGATATTAAAGAATTGGAAAGTTTATTAATAAATAAACCTTATGATTTTACTGTCATAGAGAAAACACTTTCATCCGTTGATATGGATGATTATATTTCCGGATTGTCATTGTCTCAATTCCTACAAAATATTTTTGATTTTAATTAATTCACCGTTTTATTACCTTTTTCTTTATTATTTAATAATTAACGTATTAAATTATTTGTTAAATTGTAGTGTTCATTCATTTTTTAACAAATTTGTGCTTTTTTCTTCAATTACTGACATCAAAACTTTTTTATTTATTTTTAGAATCAAAATTGCTCATTATCTTTCATATTTTGATACTAAATAATTTATTAATGTTTCATGTTAATTCATTTTTTAACAAAATAACACAATTTTTTCAATATCAAACTTCCTATATGTAATAGGATATATAAAAAACTCTGTTATTTTTAATCATAATACTATTTTTTAATAACTCACTTCGTTAACCCATCTTAATGCTTTTATATATAAATTAACAAAACAGTCATTTGCCATGTTGTCAATAAATCTTTTCCCGGGCTCTACCCAATTGGCCATTTCATAACATAAAACTATATCTAAGACTTTCTTTAGCTCATTGTCTTTTTTTAGGAGCGCTTCTTTTACATCTTCCGTCAAAGGCAATTCGTCAATGATATCTTCCATATTGCGGTTTAAAAGTGTATCTATGGATGAAAACATTCCTGTAAGAAAGAATTCCAGATGTTTATTCTTCATTCCTGTTTCAAGAGCAATGAGCTCCATCAACTTACCTCTTATCAGACAATTATTGATCAATTCCTGGTTCCTCTTGTTTTGAATACCTCTTAATGCCATTAAATATACCCATTTCTTCAATTCTTCAATACCAAGTCTGACTAAAGCTTGTTTAATTGAATATATTCTGCTCTTAGAAGCAAAAATAACTGAATTGGCCATTTTTAATAATTTATATGAAAGTGCAAGGTCTTTTTCAATGATTTCCGTTATTTGCTGAAGATCCGGCTCCTCTTGGTTGAGCGCCTCTATCATTTTAATAAGGCTGGAATTAAGTATTTCTATCTTTTTACCGGTCAAAATAACCGGCTTGCTGAAGAAATATCCCTGAAACAAATCATATCCCATATTCAAAGCAATTCTGTAGTCTTCTATCGTCTCAATTTTTTCAGCTAAAAAAGTTTTCTCTTTGTTTTCTTTTATTAATTTTCTTTGTTGATCTAAGTCGCTTCCGTTGAACTCTACCTTGATAATATCAGCCAGCTTAACCAGAGGCAAAAAAGTTTCTTGGAATATATAATCATCCAATGCAATGGTATATCCGTTTTCTTTTAATTTTTTGCATGATTTAATGAGTGTATCCGTCACCTTTACCCTTTCTAATATTTCAACAACTATGGTATCTTCCGATAATAAAAAGGGAATCTCTTTTTCCAGTAAATCTTCTGAAAAATTAATAAAAGCTCTGTTACCGTTAGTAAGATCATCGAATTGCATAACAAGAAAAGCATTATGTATCAGTTCTGAAGTAGCCTGACCGTCATCAAGCCCTTCATAAAAGTTATTTGCGCTTCTACGATAAAGTAATTCATACCCGTAGATATTCATGTTTCGGTCAAATATCGGTTGTCTTGCAACATATACTTCCATATAAACACCCGTTCCTAATCCCTTTATAATTCTATTATATTTAATCCCTTTATGCAATAAAACTGTTGAAAATTTACCATATAATGTAATGAAAGCTCATAAAAGTCATTCTATTGTCAAGTTACTTTGTCTACAATCTGAAGGAACCTCAATTTGAGGTTCCTTCAGATTTACACCGGGTTTTCAACATTTTTTAAAACAGCTGTTTCCTCCAGTTCCTTTTCGGAAAGCAACCGCCCACTTTCCAGTAAAAGAATGATACTATCTTCCACTTTTGCAATCCCTTTAACATATCTACCCTTAAAATCTTGGTTGAATCTCGGCGGCTCAGATATGGTATCTTCATTGATGCTTAAGACTTCATCTACTCGATCAACAATAAAGCCTACCATCATATCCTGAACATCTATTACAATAATACATGTCCGCTCATCATATTCCGCTTTTTCTTTGTTAAACCTTACGCGAACATCAATAGTGGGTATAATTTTTCCTCTCAGATTAATAACGCCATTTACATAGTCAGGCTGTTGAGGCATCTGAGTAATTTTTTGCATACCAACAATTTCTATAACATTAGAGATCTCTATTCCGTAATGCTCTTCATCAAGAATGAAAGTCAGGTACTGTATCATTTATTTCACCTCTCTAAATTCCTTTTAAGATTGAATATCGGTTAGAAAAATAGAATTCCCTTAATATTTGCCAAAATTGTCATCATCTAATTCAATTTTTAGTGTTTTCTTTTCTTCATCTTTCGGCTCTTCTATTTTTCCATTATCAGCGGTGTTTCCTGTCAACTTTTTCGCCGTACCCTTAATCTTAAATTCCTGAATCAGTGATTTCAGCATCTGTGCTTGTCCTGCCATTTCTTCACTGGCGGAAGCACTTTCCTCTGCTGTTGCAGTATTGCTTTGTGTCACTTGTGATATCTGTTCTATCCCCCGGTTGATTTCATTAATGGCATTGGCCTGCTCATTGGAAGCATCTGCAATCATACCTACGATTTCCACTGCATCTGTAACGCCTGTAACAATTTGTGCCAGCGCTCCTGCCGTGTCATTTGCAATTTTATATCCATCATCCACTTTATTGATGGAATTATCAATAAGCTCTGTGGTTTCTTTAGCCGCTTTTGCACTCCTGGCTGCAAGGTTTCGCACTTCTTCGGCAACTACGGCAAATCCTTTGCCGTGCTCCCCTGCTCTTGCCGCTTCTACTGCTGCATTCAATGCCAATATATTGGTCTGGAAAGCGATTTCATCTATCACTTTAATGATATTTGAAATGTTCTTTGAAGAATCTTTGATGTCATTCATGGCTTTCAGCATTTCATCCATCTGCGTATTGCCATCCTGTGCATCAGTTTTTGCTTTCTCCGACAGGTCGTTGGCTTTTGTTGCATTTTCAGCATTTTCCTTAGTCTGTTCGGCTACTTGTGTAATACTGGCACTGATTTCTTCTACCGATCCTGCCTGCTCCGACGAACCCTGAGACAGGTTCTGACTGGATGCCGCCACCTGATCCGCTCCTGTTTCCACTTGTTCTGCCGATGCGTTGATTTCGTTTAGAATTTCATTCAGGGAATCAATGGTATAATTCATAGCTTCTTTAATGTCTGCATATTGCCCTTTATAATCACCTTTAACTGCAACTGTTAAATCTTTCTGTGCCATTTCCTGGAGCACTGCCGCTGTTTCCTGTATAGGCTCTACTACTGCATCCATTGTCTTATTCATACCTTCTATGATTTCTTTATACCCGCCTTCAAACTTGTCTACATTGCCTCTAACACTTAAATCTCCTTCAATGGCCGCATCTGCCAACATGTTCGCTTCTTTGATTAGTTCTCGTATAGCAGTCATCATTTCTATGGCTGCAGGGATCAATCGGTCGTTGTCAGATCGTTTGCCAACTCTTTGATACTCCTCTAACAGACTCGTGTCTCCTTTTGCAAATTCAACGAATAATTCCTGAATCGCCAATAAACGGTTTCTAACCTCGTTGGTAGAATCGGAAAGCACTTTTAGGTCTCCCTTATACTCTTTCATCCCTTGGGTCAGGTCATTTATTGACATCAGATGAAGCACTTCTCCCGCATCTGTGATGCTTTCCACCACCACATCCAGCGTCTTATTCATACCGGAAACAACATCTCTGTATCCACCATGGAAGTATTCTTCATTTCCTCGAACCTTTAGTTCTCCGTTTGCTGCCGCTTCTGTTAATCCATTGACTTCTTCTACCAATCCGACAAGTTCCGTAATAACTTTCTTCATACTGTGAGATAATATATCTTTATCGGATTTTGGAACGATTTTTAGAGATAAATCTCCCTGAGCAATTTTTTCTGCATTTTCGGCCTGTTCTTTTATGTTTTCAACCATTAAAATAAAATCACTCATCAATTCACCTATTTCGTCCTTTGACTTCTGCTTTATTTGTACATTGGTGTCTCCCAAAGCAAGTTTTCTGGACGATTCGGAAAGAATCTTAATAGGCTTTATAATCAATCTTCCAAAAATCAAATACATAATAACAGATAAAAAAATGCCTGTTATAATAACTCCCAGAATCAATATCGGCAAGTAGCTTTTAGCTTTTGTCAACACTTCATCCGCATTAATGTCACAGCCTATGACCGCAATTACTTCTCCTTTAGAATCTTTTACCGGAAAAAAAGCTGAAACCAGATTGCCGTATTCTTCTCCTCCATCCCATATCTCTGTAGTAGTAATTTCTCCCTGTTCAAACGACATAAGGGCTTCCTGAGGAAGTAAATTTTTTGGATCAGTCAAACCGAAATCTAAAAATCCTTCCGTGCCTTTTTCCCTGCTGCCGTCTATGATATATTGAAAATTGTCTGCATCTGCTTCGGTAAATATGTATAGATATTCGGCCTGAACCTCTTCATTAATATTCAACATCCATTTTCTTGCTTCTTCGTAATATGAATCCTGTGTGTTATTACTTTTTATCAATCGTTGGAGCCTATTTGTATCGATATTTCCGGCTACCGATTTTGTAACACTTAAAGCTTTCTCGCCCATTAGTTCTTCTATGTTGTTGTTCAATGTATAAAACCCTATTCCACCGATAATAGAACAACTGATAAGAATAAAAATAAGAATCAGAATAGAAAACTTTGTACCGATGGATTGCAACTTGTTCATAAACATACCTCCACATATTTAAAAAATAGTTAAAATAAAACAACTACCCTCCTTATATGATATAAAATAATAAAAACCCAACTTGGAAACTGGCAGATCAAAATTCTTAATATTTAACATCTTCATTATATTAAATTCATTATAAATTATCTACCAATTTTTGTCGTATCCTTGTGGATTTTGTCGATAATTTGAGTTTTTAAAAGGAACCCCGAAAGGTTCCTTTTAATAAATATGAATCGTATCCTTTAATCAGTATTTCCCAAAGCTGTCATCGTCCAAAGCAATTTTTACCCCTGCTTGATCATTTTCTTTTGGTTCCTGTATTTTCTTATTGTTCAAAGTGTTTCCTTCAAGCTTCTTATTTGTGTTTTTAAGGCGAAACTCCTGAATCAGTGATTTCAGCATCTGTGCCTGTCCTGCCATTTCTTCACTGGCGGAAGCACTTTCCTCTGCTGTTGCAGTATTGCTTTGTGTCACTTGTGATATCTGTTCTATCCCCCGGTTGATTTCATTAATGGCATTGG
>Ga0334892_1002652_pt1 | contig 12479 bp, 7 predicted proteins | sample GraSluR3_MG_4_FD_207213 | JGI IMG/M metagenome (GOLD analysis project Ga0334892, IMG submission 207213) | Sludge microbial communities from methane-producing bioreactor in Wageningen University, Netherlands - Granular Sludge_15_04-R3 | ecosystem: Engineered > Bioreactor > Anaerobic > Unclassified... | reverse complement strand
ACGGTGTGGGGGTAATCCATTCTCAAGCTACAGGCCCTATGCCTTACAAGGCTAGGAATGTAATAATAGGTTATGATTTAGAAACTGGTAGAGAGGATCTTAATAGGGTTAAAACAGCGGATTTATATGAAGAGGTTGGGGTAGGTAAAGACTTTGTAGATTTTATTAGGGCTGGTTATAAAGATTTTGATTCTTTCTCTTTGGGCTTAGAGCAGGTTGGGACAAATTATTCTTACAACTTCCCTGAACAGTTTCCGCCAAAACAGCAGATAGCTAATGTTTTAGCTTTAGTAGAAGCTACTTCTGAGAGGTATGATTTGTCTGCTTGGGATATTGTAGGGCATCATGAGATACAGGAGAAGGGAGATCCAGGGGATGAGTATATGCTTACTTTGAGATACTTGTTAGGTTTGTCATATCTATTGGATGAGCAATTACCAGATGATTTTTTGGAAACGGATGATCCTTATGATTATTTTACTAAATTAAAGGATTATTCTGTTGCTAGGATGGGGGAGGATAGATACTCTGATTGGGATGATATCTATGGCTTGGATGGTGTGATTGAATGGTTTGAAAATATTGCGGAATAGTGTTCTATCCAAATCTATAAGTCCTTGACATCATCTTTCTTTCCAAGGTAAGATTTTGTTGTGGAAAAAGAATCTGCTCCAAAGGAACAGTTTAGATTGAAAAAGAAGACCATCTTGTGGTTTTTTCTGGTTCTTACTTCCGTCGCTATCCTGTTTTCTACCTACTTTTTTCTTTTTTACGAAAAGGAGGACCCTTTGGAGAAAGACGGGCCTGTTGGGGAGGAGGAGAGCTCAGTTGGGACCTCAGAGATTGTTTTTGCAGACGATGATAAGAGTGATTACGATCCCCTGAAAGTGAATAAGGTCAAGATAAGATCCACCGGTCAGACATATGAAGAGGAAGTGATTATTGGGGAAAAACCAGTCAGACTCTTTATATTAAAGTCTCTTTACGATGATGTCCAAGGAGTAGAAAGGGAACTGGATGTTGTTGTGGGAATCCTGTTCGACGGGAACTACGAGAATATACTAAATTGGTGGACATATAACCTTGTTATTGATGAAATAGATATAGATTCTTTAGGAAACGAATTTTTTGAAGAGAGCTACCTGGAGTCCATCTTCAAGTCGGGAACTAGTTGGGAATATCTATATTATTCTAGTTCTTCCATTCCCGTGTCTGATGAATATCTCAAGGTTGTAAAGGAGGTTATGAATGAGGAAAGCTTGGAGAAGTTGGAGGAGAGGCTTACTTTGGGAGAATCGGAAGGGTTAATTTTAATGCCATATCTAATTTATGAGATTTCAGATTAGAGAAAGATTTTCTAAATTATTGTTTCTGGGTGTAGTTTTCCTCTCTGGTTTTTGGATTACTGCTGAGGAGGGGAAGATTTACGCTGGGTGTCCGACAGGGAGTTATTGTGCTGGGACAACCGTTTTGGACTTAAAAGTCAAGTGTAATGTCTTCGAGAATTATTGTACGCAGAGATATGTTTACCATTCCACTATCAGCTGTGATTCAAATTGTGCCTATAGTTCTTCTGCCTATGTTTGTGATCTCAACAAATGTCCTCCAGATACTTGGACATTTGTGAAAAACTATCATCAAGGATCTTGTTGTGTGTACCCGACTTGCACCGGCTGTTCTTGTACTCCAACTTGTGGTGGTGACTATCCTCTTGGTTCTTGTACTGGGCCTGGGTGTTCAAGTGGGGATAGATGTTGTACCAATGTAAATTCCTGTGGTGTAGCCTGTGGAGGAACTACATGTAAAACTTGTTATGTCTGTACAACTCCTGCAGCCCCTGCAACACCAACAAGCGTTTCTTTAAGAGTAAATACTACGGATTATAATCTTTCTACAAATTCAGCAAGCCCAACTATTATTGATTACAGAAATGGTGGAACTATCAAAGTCTTTTCTAATTCAACTACAACAAATTATAAATACGATGTATATAATGCATATTCTGGTGGAACTTTGTTATTAGACTATTCTGGTACAACTCAGATCCAACCTGCATCTGGAAGTCTTGCATATTCCCACATAGGGAGATTTGAAGCAAGACATTATAATTTCAAGTGTCCAGATAATTCTAGAAACTATTCCGGAACAAGAATAGGGTACTACTGTATGGAAAGAAATGTTAAACCACCAGCTACTCCTACTGGAATGAATATGACCATAGATGGGGAGGTCTATGCTCTTTCTACCTCTGCGGTTGAGCCTAAAGTTGTGAAATACCCAACAACAAATGCAACAAAAACAAATACAAAATTAAGAGTTCTTCCAGCAAGAAGTACTCCAAGTACAGCTAGTGTTTCTGGGTACCGTGTAGAGGCAAATAACTATGGATTGGGGGAGTGGATGGACTTCTCCTGTGCGAGAGGGGAAGATTTTTGTAATGAAGGAACGAGTAATGAATACAATTTTAGTCCTAATACTGAAGCCCTTTTAGATGTCTTGAGAGAAGGAGCAGAGGGGAAGGTAGATGGGAAATATTATGATGTAAATGAATGTGATACTACTAAGGTATATTCAGATTCCGAGGAGTTTTATTATAGAGTGAATAATAACCCTAATCCCGATTCAGGCTACAACTGTCCCAATATCTTAAATAATGAGGTCGATAGAACCTCCATGAAGGGGTGTGTAAGTACAACTCATACTGGGATGGAGGTAAACAATCCTCTTAAGTTTGAAATTATTGGTAGTGATCTAGATGGAGTAGATGAAATACAAGGTGCTATTGTTTGGTTAAGTAAGAATGGAACTACTGGTAGTATCCCAGACTTTCCATTCATTTCTGGGACCTATGGAGGATCTGATCCTAACCAAATTGCAGTTATGGTTATGCAAAGAGATGGTTCTTGGAACAATAGTCCATACATTTACACTGCAGACTCAACAAATAGTTATAACTGGGCCAATATCACCTCTAATGGAGAGATAAGAACAACTGCTGGTGTAATGGCAAGGGTAACGGAGGCTAGTGGAACTCCTAATGGGAACAATGTTGTCTTTAATATTCAAATAGAGTTTACTGTTCCTGAATTAGGTCAACTTCCAAATACATATCCAGAAGGAAATTATGAAATTAGTGGTTTGGTATTTGACAAGCATATGCTCCTAGCAGGGGGGACAGTAGTAGATCAATTCTACATGTCCACTGATTGTAGGGCAGGGGGTTGGAATATAGACTTAAGGAGACCTATCTTTGAATCAGGTTCTCCAACCAGTGAGACAGTATTCTCTAGGGTCTTAAAGCTCCTATGGAATTTCAATGGTACTGGTTCTTATGCAACAGATGTGGTTATTAATGGATATAGCTATTCCTCAACGAAGGAGATCATTCTAGAAAGTCCAGGAGGTTATCCAAATATAACATTAAGTACACCGCCCTCCGAAGGGGAGATAGGGGTGATAGATGATGTTAACGCTTGGAACATTATAAATTCAGATGCAAGTGAGACCTATGATTCAAGTGCTCGTATAAATATTGGAACAAATGATGAGGGCACCATAATTCTGTATGCGACAGGGTTTGACCAGGCATGTAATTATGTTATCAGTGATGACCCTGTCACTATAAATATTAATCCATGGCTAACATCTAAGGGAGGTTTTGTATATTCTGGAGGCGATGTCGGAGCTCATGCTAAGGACTATACTGCCTATTCTACATTTATAAACTCGGTACTTAGAAAAGTTACAGCAGAGGAGTTAGATATTGGGACAGAGGTTGTTACCTCTAGATCTGACACTATTAACAATTTTATTCATCCTGAATTATCAGCTGTTAGGGCAAGTAGTATATATAACTCCAATAGCCAGATGAGTAGTTGGTATGAATATCTCTCTGCTAGGTTAGATGAGCAGATGGTGGCTTTAGGGCAAAATAATTTTAGGCTTTTTGGCTTCCCTGGGGAGATTACAAGCAATAGAATCTCCGACTATTGTGTCAAGCCTTTCCTCCCCCAAGCAGAGAGGGAGTATTGTTACATGAATATTCAGGGAGATTTAAATGTAGTGCCTGAATATAAAGTGTTTCCAGATGGAGAAAGAAGGAAGGAATTGATATGTGATAAGAAAACATTAATTATGGCAAGCGGAGATATACATATAGAACCTGACATAATAAATGGAGGTGATGACAACATAAATGGTTGTATCTTTGTTGCTGGTGGTAGTATAACTGTTGGAGCAGGAGACTGGGTGACCCAAAATGCCACAATTCTCGAGGATACTAAATATGATTACTTAGATGCATACTTATTAGCAGAGGATATTATAGATATCCAACTGGTGGATGTATATGACTCTCTTGGCAATATTATAACTAAAAGAGATGGGTTAGAAATATATGGTGGGCTAGTAGCCTTCGGCCAGAATATACCTACAGGGACCTCTGCAGTCCAAGCTAACAGAAGTTTTGGTCTTTGGAACGCATATATACCTACAACAGCAATTACATGGGATCCTAGGTATGCTAAGCTCGCAGAAGCATTCTTTGGACCTACGGCTGCAATGTACAAGAGAGAGGTAGGATTTAAACCATATTAATGAATAGAGATATGAATAATAGAAATACAAAATATGAAGCACAGGCACTCGCCATAACTATGGTTGTTCTTGTTGTTTCTGCTATCTTAGGCTTGTCTATATACTCCAGGGCTATGAAGGACAAGCTCTTAACGATAGAGGAGAGGGCGTCTGCAGAGGCTCTAGAAGTTGCAGACCTTACTTTAGACAGATTAACTTCTAAGCCTACCGACGAGGTAGTAGCAGCTATAAGTTTTCTTGGTGTTGCGGCCGATCCTACTGCTACTCTCGACAGTGGTTTTGTTCTAAGAGAAAACGAAGATAAGAGTGAAATTACAGAGTTATTAAGCCCTGATTATCTTACAATAATACCTACTGCTGATGGGGAGCTTTATTCAGATCTTCTCTCTCCAATATGTCCGACAAATGTTGCTGGGAATGAATACCAGATAACACTTAAGAGTGCAGAAGAAAATTACGAGATAAGGTCTGGTCATTCTTGGAGTATTCCAGCGAGGGATGTACTTAAGTCAAAGAGCAATTGCCGTTTAGATTTAAATGTAGAGATGGCAGGAGATAGTAGGGCAGGATTTGTTGTTTCTAAGTTCTATTGTAACTACGATGCAAACGGTATTGCAACTGATTGTGAAGAGTACCAAGTTTCTAGTAACTCTGTAGATAAGTATTGTTTCTCTGATGATGGAATAAACTGTAACGACGTCTCTAGGTTCTATGACCCAGGGAGCCCATGGCAAAAAGTCCCCACAGAGGGGAATGTTCTAGGGTTTCCAATGAGCCTTAGCAGTTCTCCAACAGAGATAAGGGTTACGGCAATAGGAGGAACTGTGGATATAGGCTATTCGATTGTTGATTCCACAACTAATTTACCATCTGTAGAATGTGCGCAGGGACTACAAATGTACCAGTTAAGAGCAACTGCTAATTGTAATGGTGTATATAGAGGAAAAGAGATCCTTATACCGGAAGAAAAATGGCATGATTCTATCTTTGATTACGTAATATTTAACAATGAGGGACCAATCTAAAAATATTTAGACAAAACCTCTTGCATACTACTATTTAGTATGTTAAAATCCTCTCGAGTTTGGGATACTAAGAAGATACTGGCTTCCTCTTAGAGAGTCTTTTCTCTAACGAACACCTGATACAAAGATATTGATTTATCTTCTGTATGTAACCTCATTCAGCTCCTTAAAAGTTGAAGAGTGACAGGAAGTCGAAATTTTATGACTTTCTATATTAGTGTGATTGGGTTCACACAATTCATTTAGTCAAGACAATAAATATCAAATCCAACTTAATGCTGGTTGGTCATATTACTTATGTAGTATGTAAGTCAAGCGTTTTTCAATGAGAGTTTGATCATAGCTCAGGATGAACGTTGGCTGTGTGCCTAAGGTATGCAAGTCGAACGATCCCTTTGAATTACTTGAAACTTCGGTTGATTGTATTTCTTTTTGGGATAGTGGCAAACGGGTGAGTAACACGTGGATAACCTGCCTTAAAGTCATGAACAGCTCATCGAAAGATGGGATAATACATGATGGTCTTACAATTTCTATCCGACTTTGTAAGTAAAGCTCCGGCGCTTTAAGAGGGGTCCGCGTCCTATCAGCTTGTTGGTGAGGTAATAGCTCACCAAGGCTAAGACGGGTAGCTGGCGTGAGAGCGCGGTCAGCCACCATGGAACTGAGACACGGTCCATACTCCTACGGGAGGCAGCAATTAGGAATCTTGCGCAATGGGGGCAACCCTGACGCAGCGACACAGCGTGGAGGACGACGGTCTTCGGATTGTAAACTCCTTTTATATGGGAAGAATAGATGACGGTACCATATGAATAAGCACCTGCTAACTACGTGCCAGAAGCATCGGTGATACGTAGGGTGCGAACGTTATCCGGATTTATTGGGCGTATAGAGATGCGTAGGCGTTTCTGTAAGTCTGAAGTTAAAGCCCACGGCTTAACCGTGGAAAAGCTTTGGAAACTGCAGAAATTGAGACAGGAAGAGGCGAATGGAATTCCCAGTGGAGCGGTGAAATGCGTTGATATTGGGAGGAACATCAGTGGCGAAGGCGATTCGCTGGTCCTTGTCTGACGCTGAGGCTCGAAAGCGTGGGTAGCAAAACGGATTAGATACCCGTGTAGTCCACGCCGTAAACTATGGATGCTAGGTGTTCGGTACAACCGTTTTTTCCTTCGGGAAAAAATGGAAGTATTGAGTGCCGCAGCTAACGCGTTAAGCATCCCGCCTGGGAAGTACGGCCGCAAGGCTAAAACTCAAATGAATTGGCGGGGACCCGCACAAGCAGAGGAGCGCGTGGTTTAATTCGACGGCAATCGAAGAACCTTACCAGGGTTTGAAATGTATCTGCATGCCCTATGAAAATAGGGAGGCCTTCGAGGGTGATACACAGGTGCTGCATGGCCGCCGTCAGCTCGTGTCGTGAGATGTAGGGTTAAGTCCCGAAACGAGCGCAACCCCTATTCTATGTTACAAGTGTCTTAGAAAACCGCCTCGGTAAAACGAGGAGGAAGGTGGGGATGACGTCTGGTCCGCATAGCCCTTATGTCCTGGGCTACACACGCGCTACAATGGCCGATACAGCAGGAAGCCAAATCGTAAGATGGAGCTAATCCTCAAAGTCGGTCTCAGTTCGGATTGAGGTCTGAAATTCGACCTCATGAAGTTGGATTTGCTAGTAATCGTAGATCAGCAATGCTACGGTGAATACGTTCTCGGGTCTTGCACACACCGCCCGTCAAGCCATGGAAGTAGGTGATACCCGAAGGTGTCCTGCGTTTACGCGGGATGACGAAGGTAACGCTTATGACTGGGGTTAAGTCGTAACAAGGTAGCCGTAGGGGAATCTGCGGCTGAATTACCTCCTTTCAAGGAGTAACCAGACTTTCCTGTCACTTTTTAGCTTTTAAGAAGAGCTAAGTTCTTTAAACAACACCAACGCAAGGGGCGTATAGCTCAGCTGGTTTAGAGCACAGTCCTGATAAGACTGAGGTCCCAAGTTCGAATCTTGGTGCGCCCACCAGGTTCGAGAAAAGGGCCTGTAGCTCAGCTGGCTAGAGCACTTCATTTGCAATGAAGAGGTCAAGGGTTCGATACCCTTCAGGTCCATAGATAACAAGAAAAGAAGAGAAATCTTTTATTCTTGAATCCAGATATAAGTAGTACACATTTTTACTGTTGAGGTAGGTCCAATTTATTACAGTAAAGATTTACAGTATCTGTAGTTGCACATTTACAACTGAATAGAAAGTAATTTCAATTAAGCGAACAAAGGGCATACGGTGAATGCCTTGGCGCAAAAAATCGATGAAGGACGTAGTAGATTGCGATAAGCCTCGGGTAGCTGTCAAACAAGCTTTGATCCGAGGATTTCCGAATGGGGAAACCTAACTGGATTTAAACCCAGTTGCCTTACAGTGAATTCATAGCTGTATAGGTGATAACGCAGGGAAGTGAAACCTCTCAGTACCTGCAGGAATAGAGAACAAAAGTTTATTCTCTTAGTAGTGGCGAACGAAAAGGGAATAGCCCAAACCTATATTGTGTAAGAGGGATATGAATCATGATTCGCGTTGCGATGAGTGAGGATTTGAACTCGCAGGTTGCTACTCGTGCAATATAGGAGTTGTAAGAATCAGAGGGAACTGGTAGCAAGCAGTTCAAGGAGTTACAAAATTTTATCTTAGTAGAAAATACCTGGAAAGGTATACCATAGAGAGTGATAGTCTCGTATACGAAAAGGTAAGAACTTCTTTCTGATTTCTTGAGTACCACGGGACACGTGAGATCTTGTGGGAACCAGCCAATACCACTTGGCAAGGCTAAATATTTTTTGCGACCGATAGTGAACTAGTAGAGTGAGGGAAAGGTGAAAAGTACCCCTGTTAGGGGAGTGAAATAGTAACTGAAACCGTATGCTTACAAACAGTCGGAGCCGGTATATCCGGTGACGGCGTGCCTATTGAAGAATGACCCAGTGAGTTCGTTGTGTGTGGCAAGGTTAACCATGTTTATTGGGGAGCCGAAGCGAAAGCGAGTCCGAATAGGGCAAAGTGAGTCACATGCACGATACCCGAAACCAAGTGATCTAACCATGAGCAGGGTGAAGCCCCACGAGAGTGGAGTGGAGGCCCGAACTCGTTAATATTGCAAAATTATGAGATGACTTGTGGTTAGCGGTAACATGCCAAACGAACTTGGTAATAGCTGGTTCTCCCCGAAATAGCTTTAGGGCTAGCGTCATAATTTAAGCGGTGGGGGTAGAGCACTAATTGGATTCGAGGCTCGAAAGAGTACTCGATCTAGTTAAACTCCGAATACCATTGCGAATATTATGGCAGTTAGAGCTAGGGAGCTAAGTTCCTATGCTCGAAAGGGAAACAGCCCAGATCGTCAGATAAGGACCCCAAATTCTACCTTAGTGGAAAAGGAGGTGGAGTTTCTCGGACAGCTAGGAGGTTGGCTTAGAGGCAGCCATCCTTTAAAAAATGCGTAAAAGCTTACTAGTCAAGAGATTCTGTACTTAAAATTTAACGGGGCTGAAGGTAGATTCCGAAGCTGCGACACAGTTAGTTATTCGTAACTAACTATGGGTAGGGGAGCGTTCTATACATGACCAGATTAGCATCTGGTAAATAGCTGTGAAGGTGGCCCGTAAGGAGCTGCTGGAGCGTATAGAAGTGAGAATGCTGGGATGAGTAACGAAAAACGGGTGAAAACCCCGTTCGCCGAATGTCTAAGGTTTCCATGGCTATGTCAGTCAACCATGGGTTAGTCGGTCCTAAGCGGAGGCTGAAAAGCGTACGCGATGGATAACAGGTTAATATTCCTGTACTACTAACATCTGAGATGGAGTGCGAGGATTGAGAATGCAGGCCCCTTAATGGTTTGGGGTGTAAACAACGAGATAGTCTCTCCAGGAAAATCCGGAGAGGTGTTTCCCGCTTGCGGGATGAATGCGAGTTGTGATGCAAAGGTGACCTTCGGGAATCCAATCTGTTGTATTAATCTTCCAGGAAAAACTTCTATCATTAGTTACTTCGGTAACTATAATGATGTTTGTAACCGTACTGTAATCCGACACAGGTAGACAGGTGTAAAAGCACCAAGGCGTACGAGTGATGCGTTGTTAAGGAATTCGGCAAATTAACCTCGTAAGTTCGCGAGAAGAGGGGCTTTCCATCATAAGTATTTTTTTATTTGTGGTGATGAAAGTCGCAGAGAATAGGGAGGGACGACTAGTTACCAAAACTACAGGCGCTTGCAAACTCGTAAGAGGATGTATAAGTGCTGACGCCTGCCCAATGCCAGAAGGTTAAGGTTATGGGTTAACCGTCTGCTGGATGCACTTCGGTGCTCTGGTGGTGGTGAAGCTTGTAGCTGAAGCCCTGGTCAATGGCGGCTGTAACTATGAACCAATATCGATTGATTTCGGTATTTTGTAGTTGTAAAATTTGGCTAAATGCTGGAATATCTGAGTATCTCAAAGTACTGTTAAAACAGTGAAAATCTTTTGAGTGCAGACAATCAGCAGGAAAGACCCTAACTTATTTCTGGAAATTATATTTATATGAAAGCGGACAATGCTAATTACATTGTTGGTTTTGTTGACGGAGAAGGTAGTTTTAATATCTCTTTTATAAAAAGAGAAGATTATAAACACAATTTAAAGATTACTCCTAGCTTTAATATCTCTCAGAAGGAGATAGAGGTTTTGGAGTGGGTTAAATCTAAATTTAATTGTGGTACTATACGTTCCCGTGGAGATGGAGTCTTCTACTATGAAGTACAAGATATTAAATCTTTACAAAACGTTATAATACCTTTCTTCAAAAAGTATAAATTAAAGACCAGAAAATCCTATACCTTTAACATCTTTTCAGAAATAGTAGATCTAATATCCAAGGGTGAACATCTCGAAAGAGAAGGGATCCTGAAGATTTATAATCTTAGAGAAAAGATAAAGGTTGGGAGATCTAGAAAATATTCTAGAAAGGAAGTTATTAATTTAATTTCAAATGTTAGGGAATCCTCAGAGACTACACGCCAGACAGATGTTTAACATCTGATGATATAGTCCGATCTGTATGGCGACATACAGAGATATATAGAAATATATATCCTTGACCTTTATTAAGGTCTTGTAACATAAATGAACGGTCCTAAGGTAGCGTAATACCTCGTCACTTAATTAGTGACTTGCATGAAAGGCGTAACGATCCTTCCACTGTCTCGACAGCGCGCTCGGTGAAATTGAAATGGCTGTGAAGATGCGGCCTACCTATACCAGGACAAAAAGACCCCGTGGAGCTTTACTTCAGCTTTGCATTGGAATAAATTCTTGGATGTACAGAATATGTGGGAGACTTTGAAATCATCTCGTCAGGGATGGTGGAGTCGTCAGTGTAATACCACTCTTTTGAGGCTTTATTTCTAACAGGATCCATTAACTGGATTCTAGACAGTGCATGGTGGGAAGTTTGACTGGGGCGGTTGCTTGCTAAAGAGTACCGCAAGCGCACAAAGGTCTCCTCAACCCGGATGGAAATCGGGTGAAGAGTGCATAAGCATAAGGAGGCTTTACTGTGAGAGGGACACCTCGAGCAGTTACGAAAGTAGGTTTAAGTGACCCTTTGGTTGCGCGTGGAAGCGCCATTGTTTAACGGAGATAAGCTACCCCGGGGATAACAGGCTAGTCTTGCCCGATAGTTCATATTGACGGCAAGGTTCGGCACCTCGATGTCGGCTCGTCGCATCCTGGGGCTGGAGAAGGCCCCAAGGGTTGGACTGTTCGTCCATTAAAGCGGCACGTGAGCTGGGTTCAGACCGTCGTGAGCCAGGTCGGTCTCTATCCGGTATAGGCGTAGTATATTTGAGGGAATCGACCCTTAGTACGAAAGGATCAGGGTGTGGTAACCTCTAGTGCATCAGCTGTTCTACCAAGAGCATTGCTGAGTAGCTATGTTGTTTTTGGATAAGTACTGAAAGCATATAAGTACGAAGCCATCCCCAAGATTAAATATACATGTATAGCTTGCTATACAAAAGGTCCGTGGGAGATTACCACGTTGATAGGCTCTAGGTGTAAGTGTAGTAATATATTTAGCCGAGGAGTACTAATAGACCAACAGCTTTTTTGAATATTAACTTTCTATTCGGTTTCAAGTGTACAACGTACACTGTTAGCTCTTTAGAATTAAAGTCCTGCAGGTCTTTCTTTATTGAAAGGCCGTCAGGCACAAGTACTTAATACAAGAGTCTTTGTGCCTGGCGATTGCAGCAGAGTGGAACTACCTGACTCCATCCCGAACTCAGAAGTAAAACACTCTAGCGCCGAAAATACTTGAACCTTTGGTTCTGGGAAGATAGGTCATTGCCAGGATTTTAGAATATGACAACCCACTCGTAATAGAGTGGGTTTTTGTTTATTAAAACCCAAAGCCCAGATAAGAAACTATAAGGGTTAAAAAGTGGGGGTTTTGTCAAAAATCGCCCTTTATATCATTCTCCCAGGAAGTTACAAAAGTTTTGCAGAAGAACAGGCTATCTTCGGGCTCCCTTTTTAAAATGTAACACAGCACCTTGAGGCCGAACAAAGGAATTGTCTTCCAGCAGGTAACGCTTCTTGATGGTAAGTATAGCCTAGGCAGGGGAGGAGGAAAAGCCTTCTAAGCCAAGAAATGTTCCTGTGTAATAAACTTGCTCGAAATACGGCCTTTTCCCAAATGTAGTATAATCAATTCACCCTAAATTATAAAAAATATACAAACTTTGGAACCTAAAAACTATAGGGTCGTTTCTTTTGAAGGTGGTGACCAGGTAGGTAAGGGAGATGCCCTTAATTTCTTCTCTAATAAA
>Ga0334892_1002650_pt1 | contig 12485 bp, 10 predicted proteins | sample GraSluR3_MG_4_FD_207213 | JGI IMG/M metagenome (GOLD analysis project Ga0334892, IMG submission 207213) | Sludge microbial communities from methane-producing bioreactor in Wageningen University, Netherlands - Granular Sludge_15_04-R3 | ecosystem: Engineered > Bioreactor > Anaerobic >... | reverse complement strand
GAATTTCTGTTTTGAAGACCTTCAGGCTATTTATGACCTTATGCAGAAAGGTATTCCGGCTGTATCCGCATCCCATTCCCCCTATTATTTCGGCAGGGGCAGGAAACTGCTGGACACAGGCGCTTTTGCCAGGCTTTTTGAGGAGGCTTCAGGCAGGAAAATACCGGTTTTTGGAAAGCCTTCCCCCTGTTTTTTCAATATGGCAAAGAAAAGGCTGGGTGACAGCCTGTGGGTTATAGGGGATGACTGCAGAACGGATATTGCAGGAGCAAAGAAAGCCGGGCTGAATACAATCCTGATAAGGTCAGGCAAATACTGCAAGGGGGATGAAAACCTTTGCGACCCGGACATGGTAATTGATGACCTGATGGAGCTTGTACCTGTACTGGGGAGAATGGGATGAAAAGTATAAAGAACATATTCAAGACAGGATTTGGGCCTTCCAGCAGTCATACCATGGGTCCTTCCATTGCGGGAGGCATTTTTTTAAGGGATAATCCCGGGGCGGACTCCTTCGAGTGCGAGCTTTTCGGAAGCCTGGCTGCTACAGGTATAGGCCACAGGACGGATATGGCCCTGAAAAGTGTCTTTGAACCTAAGACCGTTGAAATAATCTGGAGCAGAGAAAAATGCCTTCCGCTTCACTCCAATGGGATGAGGTTCAGGGCATTTACCCGGGGCCAAGAAACAGACAGCTGGGAGGTTTACAGCATAGGGGGAGGAAACCTGAGGGACAGTGAAGGCAGGATAAAAATCAATGAGGATATTTATCCCCATCACAAGCTTGCTGATATCATCAGTTACTGTGAAAAAAACGGCAAGTCACTATGGGAATATGTCATAGAATTCGAAGGGGACGGGATACTTGCCTGTATGAGCCAGATCTGGAATATCATGCAGGACTGTATTAAGGCGGGGATTGACAGGGAGGGTGTATTGCCCGGGCCCCTGGCAGTTCCGAGGAAGGCTTCTGCCTATTATATAAAAGCAATGAACTCAAAGGGTACGGTGAAGAATGTAGGCCTCAGATGTGCCTATGCCCTTGCAGTTTCAGAAGAAAATGCCAGCGGGAGCCGGGTTGTGACAGCCCCTACCTGCGGGTCTTCGGGGGTTCTTCCTGCATTGCTCTATTATTTTAAAAAGGAGATAAAAACCCCTGAAGCAAGGATAATAAGGGGGCTTGCAACTGCCGGTCTCATAGGCAATCTGGTAGTTGCCAATGCTTCTGTTTCCGGGGCCGAGGTTGGGTGTCAGGGGGAGATCGGTACGGCCTGCGCCATGGCGGCGGCGGCAGCAAGCCAGCTGATGGGGGGGTCCAACCGGCAGATAGAATATGCTTCCGAGATGGGTTTCGAGCATAATCTGGGTCTTACATGCGATCCCATTGAGGGTTATGTGCAGATCCCCTGCATTGAGAGGAATGCCATAGCATGCTGTAAGGCTCTGGACCTTGCTGTCTATTCCCTTTTCTCCGACGGAGGTCACAAGGTTTCTTTCGACCGTGTGGTTGATATTATGGCCCAGACAGGCAGAGACCTGCAGTCAGCATACAAGGAGACAGGTATAGGCGGACTGGCAGGTTCATGGAAAAAGTTCTGACCAGCTTCTGCCCGGTGCTATACCGCAATTATGAAATATAAGGAGGGCTGTTGAGCACCTCTTTTAACCTTTCCCATCCCGGGAGGTAGTTTTCCATATAATTCCTGAACCTGAGGTTATGATACCTTTCAACCAGGTGGACAAGTTCATGGACTATGACATATTCAAGGCATTCGACAGGCTTTTTTATGAGCTCCAGGTTCAGGCGGGCTGTTTTTGTCCTTAAACTGACAGAGCCCCATTTCGTTTTCATCCTGCGTATCTTCCATTCAGTCATGTTAAGGCCTGTCTTTGATTCCCATTTTTCAACCAGGGGCAGGATCTGCTTTTTAAGCTCCTGCCTGTACCATAGGTTCATTAACTGGCGCCTTTTTTCCGAAGCATCCCCCGGCCGGCTGTACATGTGAATAATTCTGCTTTCATTAAGTTCTATCTTTGGTCTGGTATCAGTCTCTATTAATTTCAGGGTGTATTCTTTCCCCAGAAAGTAATGGCTTTCATTGTTTATACAGTCTTTTACCTCAGGTATAATTCTGCCCTGGTATTTTGACAGATGCTTTTTTATCCAGCCGATCCTGGAAAGGGCAAAACCCTTTATTCTTTCAATGCTGGTATTTGACGGGGCTGAAATGCGTACATCCCCTGTGGCCGGGCACACATAGAGGTTTATGTTTCTTATGCTTTTTTTTGTCACTCTTATCTGAATCTGGTCAACGGTTATATATTTCATAAAATATATTAAGTCTGTTCTTCCCCGGGTTTTTCCTCCTCTTCGGCCTGGTTTGCCATGAGGTAGAGCAGGTAAGGCGATATCTTCTGTATTTTTTCATCCACAATATTGAATTTCTCGCATTTCATTGCCTCTTCCTCATCTTTGCCGAATTTCTTATCTGCTTCATCTCCCAGGGCTGTCAGATTATCCATAGCCTCTTTGAGCCTGTCCACCTGGCTTTTATTGAGCTGATCAGGCTCTGTATCCCCGATTATTCCGAACATATCGTCCAGAATCAAATCAAAGGCATTGATATAATCGCAGACTGTCGCCAGCTCTTCGGTATCAGCCGGTTCAGTAAGGTTTTCAACCGCGATGAATGCGGATGGTAATGAAATGATCAGTAAAAAACATGTAAACAAGGATATCTTTTTCATGGATAGTCCCCCTTTAAATAAAATATATGAATAATCTAAATACTATTTATAAAATAAAAAGAAAAAAATGGTTAATTGATAAAACCGGGTTTTTTAATCTTTTTGTGCCCGATGATGAAATATTTGTTTTAATATGGTAAAATAGTAATATCATCTTAAATTAATAAAATAAAGATGGGAGATTTCCCTTATGGATATAGAACTGAAGGATATAGACAGGGACAACTGGCATGATTGCGTAAAGCTCAAAACCGCCAGTACACAGAGATATTTTGTCTTTTCCAATATGTACAGTCTGGTGGAATCAAAATTTGACCCTAACCTGGTTCCCAAAGGCATAATTGCCGAAGGCAGGATGGTCGGCTTTATCATGTACGGCAAATATGACGGCAAATACTGGATTTCAAGGCTCATGATAGATAAAAACCATCAGGGCAAGGGATACGGCAAGGCAGCAATAAAGAAGGTCATTGAGATACTGAAGGAATTTGAGGACTGCCGGGAGATATATATAGATTATGAGCCGAAGAATAAAACGGCTGAAACACTGTATGAGCACATTGGGTTTAAGAAGACAGGAATGTATTCAAAGGGAGCGGTGATTGCATGCTATTACATCAGCAGACAGGAAAAGGAGGGCAAAGGATGAAAGGAGCAGTTATTTTCAGGAGCAGGTATGGGGTGACAAGGCAGTATGCGACTTGGATAGCCGAGGATACGGGATTTGACCTTAAGGACATAGATAAAGACAGCATTGATTTGTCCCTGTATGACAGAGTTATAATCGGCGCCAGCATCAGGGCAGGAAAATTTATCAACTCAGGCTGGATCCACAAACACAGAGACGAACTGCAAAGCAAGGATCTTATTATATTCTCTGTCGGCGGTTATCCTCCATCGGCTGAGGATAAGATTGAGAAGGCAAAGAAGAACAGCATACCCGAAGGTCTGAACTACAGGTATTTTGCCCTTCAGGGGAAAATAAGCATGGATATGCTTAAGTGGTGGGAAAGAGCCGCATTCTGCATAATCTCAAAGCTGGATAAAAAAAATGATGAGATAGGCAATATAGTGAAGGGATTTGATTTTGTAAAAAGGGAGAATATCAAACCGGTAGTCGAGTCAGCTTTATCGGAGTGAAAAACCGTAATCCGGGATCGGGAGAATCTGTAGCAAAAGGCATATTATGCAATAGCTGTGCATTATGCCGGATTATTTTATTTGTAATTAAATCAAAGTGAAATATACTCCCCTTACTATGTTTGGCAGTAAAAATGATATTATCAGGGTTATAAAGACCTTTTTCCCATACCTGAGGCCCTACAGGACTTTTCTTTTAATATCCATCCTTCTGATTGCATTTTCTTCCCTGGCAGGCCTTTATGCCCCATGGGTTACAAAGGATATAGTCAATCTCCTGGAGACTAAAGAAGGCATGGCGAAGCTTTTCAGCCTGGGGATGAAGTATTTCTATATTATTATTGCATTATTTGCAGCCCAGGCTGTTTTCGGCTATTTTCAGGTAATCATCATATCCAAAGTGGGAGAAGGATTTGTAAGGGATTTAAGAAACATGCTTTTTTCGCACCTTGTGGACCTTCCTGTGTCTTTTTTCGATGCAAATCGGGCAGGAGACCTGTCCAGCAGGGCATCCAATGACATATCAACCATACAGGAGATGTTTACTAACGGCTCGCATACCATAGTCGCATCGGCTATAAACATCATTGGTGCGGCATTTTTCATGTTCATGATTTCAGTGAAGCTGAGCCTTGTCACCCTTGTACTGATTCCGCTCCTGGTAGCTATGATAATGATATTCGGAAAGAGGGTAAGGAGATATTCCAAAGGCCTCTACGAGATGATAGGAAAAATGAGCGCCAAGGTCCAGGAAACAGCAAGCCAGATAAGGATAGTCAAGGCTTTCAGCCAGGAGAACAGGGAAAACAGGGAGTTCAATGCTGTGGCTGAGTCATCCTACGGCTATGCAATGAAGAGGGCTTATACCCTGGCTGTCTTTTCCTCACTGAACCAGGTTTTTATCTGGGCAAGCATCATTGCAGTATTTGTCTTCGGCTTTATGCTTGTAAAGGGTGACTTCATTTCCAGCGGAGAGCTGGTTGCTTTTATACTGTTCTCTTTCAAGATACTTTTTCCCCTGGTCTCCCTGGCATTCTTCTTTGCCTCAATCCAGAGGACTATTGCGGCAGGAATAAGGATAATCGAGGTGCTGGACTCCCCGGTGGAAAAGATAAGGTATATTGATAAATTAAAACCAGAAGAAATCAGGGGCAGGCTGGTTTTTGACAGGGTATCCTTTGCCTATAATGGCTCTGATGTCATTAAAGACCTGGATATGGCAGTTGAGGAGAATGAATTTATAGGAATTGTGGGGACATCAGGTGCAGGCAAATCCACTATTGCTTCCCTGATTCTCGGTTTTTACTTTGCCGAGAGGGGAAGGATAATCATTGACGGTTATGACTACAAGGACCTGGACCTTTCCCATATAAGGAGATATATATCCTTTGTGCCCCAGGAACCACAGCTTTTTGCCGGGACCATACTTGCCAATGTTACTTACGGGTGCCCGGATGCAGGTATGCCTGAGGTGGAGGAGGCACTGAAAAAGGCCAGGATATATGACTTTATAATGAGCCTTCCAGATGGATATAATACCGAAGTCGGGGAAAGGGGAGTCAAGCTTTCCGGGGGTGAGAAGCAGAGGGTTGCAATAGCAAGGGCTTTCTTAAAAGACCCGAAACTGCTGATAATGGACGAGGCAACAAGCCATCTTGACCTTGAGACAGAAAGGGATTTAAGAACTGCCTCCATGGAGCTTATCAAAGGCAGGACAACCATCATGATTGCCCACAGGCTCTCTACAACCAGGGATGCAGACAGGATCATAGTCCTGGCTGACGGGAAAAAGGTTGAAGAAGGCAGTCATACCCAGCTTATGGAGAAAAAGGCGGTTTACTATAATCTCTATAATTTGAATAACAGTAATTAAGGAGATAAATATGAGCGATGAGATAAGGGATATGCTCAAAGCATTAGACTGTGACTACGGGGAGGTGCATGTTGAAGAGACTGACACCAGGACCATAAGGTTTGCCGGCAGGGAACTCAGCGGCATCAATATAAGCAAGGACTTCGGAGGGAATGTCAGGGTGCTTAATAATAACGGCTGGGCATTCTCCACCTTTAATAATATGGACAGAGCAGGCAGGCTGATAGAAAAAACAAATCAGACGGCAAAGGAAGTCGGAAGCCTCAGCCGGTTTAAAATCAGAATGGCAGATGTACCTGTGGTTGAGGACCGCGTCATGCCTGATTTGAAGTCCGACCCCAGAAACGCTTCTCTGGAGGACAAGGTAGATCAGATAAAGCATTATGCAGATATACCCCTTTCAAGGAGCAATCTTATTAAATCGGTAAGCGTTCTGTATGAGGAGAAGTTCAGGAAACTGACCTTTATTAACTCCGAAGGGTCCTTTATAACCCAGGAGAGGATGGAGCTCTCAGCTGCCATTGTAGTTACCGGGAGCAAGGACGGTAAAACCGAGATACAGTCCAGGAACTGGAGCAATAACCATGACTATGGCCGTTGGCTGAATCAGGACGAAGAGATAAGGAAACTCACTGACCTGGTCTTGATGTACCTGGATGCCGATGATGTAAAGAGCGGGATATACCCGGTGGTATGCGGTCCTTCGCAGACAGGGCTCTTTGTTCACGAAGCCTTCGGGCATTTATCCGAATCGGACAAGGTCTACAAGAATGAATCCTTAAGGAATATAATGAAGCTTGGAAGGGTATTCGGACCCGAAATACTGAATATTACAGATAGCGGAATGGATCACGGCCAGAGAGGAAGCCTGGTATATGACGATGAAGGTGTGAAAACCCAAAAAACCTACCTGATCAGAAACGGGGTACTTGAAGGGAGGCTGCACTCCAGGCAGACCGCTGGCATAATGGGTGAAAAGCCCACTGGGAATGCCAGGGCTATAAGCTATGTCTATCCTCCTATAGTCCGTATGCGAAATACCTCCATTGAGCCGGGTGAATCAAGCCTGGATGATATTATATCATCCACCGGTCTCGGGATCTATGCCAAAAGGTCCAAGGGGGGGCAGACCGGCGGAGAAATGTTCACCTTCTCGCCTGCAGAGACTTATTATATAAGAAATGGAAAAGTCGCGGAGCCTGTCAGGAATGTCACCTTCACGGGCAATCTGTTTTTAACCCTCAGGAACATTGAGATGATAGGCGATGATTACCAAATATCCTCAGGGAACTGCGGTAAAGGCGAGCAATTTCCTCTGCCTGTGAGTTTCTCAGGTCCCCATATAAAAATCAATTCAGTAACGGTAGGAGGGTCAAAATAATGAATACCAGAGAAAACCAGCTTATTGAGGCGATAAAAAAGGAAGGTTTCAGGGGGGAGCTTTTCGCCCTCGAAGACAACTGCACCCAGATACTCTTTGAAGACCAGCTCCTGTCCTATGTCAAGGAGGGAGAGAACAAGGGCTATTATCTTAGAATGATAGACAAAGAAGGCAGAATGGGCCAGATATCATTTACCCTTATTGACGATTTCAAGGAGCTGATTGATAACTGCATACTTTCAGCCAGTTTCCAGAAAAGAACCCCTGTTGAATTTGAGAGTTCCAGCACCCGCACTGATGAGGGTTATCTGGACCCTTCCTTCGAGGCGGTATCCGGCAGGGAGCTCATAGGACTGGGCAATGACCTGATAAACAATATAAAAAAGGTCAATCCCGATATAAAGGGGCCTGTCTATATTGAAAAGAATATATATAATATAAGCCTGATCACCACTGAAAATGCTGTCCGTTCTTTCAGGAAAGGACGGATTAATATGGAGATTGAAGGCAAGCTTTCAAAAGAGGGTGATCTGATTCAGTTCAACCGCTTTTACAGCCACGGCAGGGAGTTACCCGATATTAAAGCCATTGCCCAAAGCATCGAAAGGGATCATGCCAGCTGCAAAAACATTGTGAACCTGCCCTCAGGCAAATATACGGTTATACTTGATCCTGAGGTCTTTGAGGATATCTCAAGGCCTGTTGAGGCCCTTTTCAACGGCAGGAGCATAGAGAAAAAGACATCCGCCCTCTGGGACAAAGCAGGCAGTCAGATATTCGACAGCCGTATTTCCATAGTGGATGACCCTGCATGCCCCTTCCTTGAAAACTCTGTTCCCTTTGATGATGAAGGCGTGCCTTCGACCAGGCTGGACCTGGTGAAAAAAGGCATCATGGGTGATATCCTTCTGGATAAGGAATCATCCAGCCTGCTTGGCACAAAAAACAACGGCAGGGGATTCAAAAGAAGGGCTCTTCTGGGCGGCCGGACATACAATGCGGTTCCCCAGCCTTCCGTCACCAACCTTTTCTTAAAGGGGGGCGACCTGGATAGAGAGCAGATATTCAGCCATTCAGACAGGGCTGTTTATATAAAATCCCTGATGGGGACCATACTCGGTCATCATATCAGCGGGTATGTATCAGGGAATGTATGGATGGGTTTTCTTGTAGAGAACGGTAGTATCAAAGGCCGTATAAAGGATGTTGTGTTCAGCATAAATATACTGGACGCATTGAAAAATAATATTGCAGGACTCGGCAGGGATGTATATCTTACAAAATATGTATCTTCCCCCTTTATCCTGCTCAAGGATATACAGCTGACTTCCAAATAAAGGAGTATGGATATGTGTACCATAGGTGCTGTCTTAAACAAGGACGGAAGGCTGATAATGTTCAAGAACCTTGACCTGACCTTCCAGTGGGCCTTTGCCGAACCAGAGATACTGAATATTAAGGATATGACCATCATAGAGTTTCCATCCTTTGTCGACAGGAGCCAGGAGGGCATCTGGGCAGGCATGAACAGCCTGGGCTTCGGGATCTACGGCGCTGACGGGGATGCGATATTCAACAGGACAGGGGATGATTACGGCAGTGTAAACCTGATAAGGAAGGCCTACAAGGATACCCTCGAGAACAACAGGTCTGTCCGCACAGGCTACCATTACCTGATGGAGCTTTACAAGAGATACAGTATAGGCGGTGACGGAGACCTCATACTGATGGCCGATCCCGATGAGATATGCGTGCTGGAGTACGGCATAGACAAATGGGGGATACAGTTCTATAAAAGGGAAAGCTATGCCTTCAGGACCAACTTTTATACCGTATTACAGCATTATTCCCCTTCCCGGTTTGAAAACTCAAGGTATATGAGCCACCGGAAAAGATATGAAACCCTTATGGCTCTCCTCAGTACAAAATCCCATGATATGGATATTGAGGATATCAAGGCTGTATTAAGGGACCATACCAACGGGCCCAGCGCCATGTCCCTCTGCAGGCACGGGGGCCAGAAGGAATTCTATACCCAGGCATCGAATATCATGGTCTATGACAATGGGAGAATAGACATTTATTATGTCATTAACGGCTTTCCCTGCAGGAATAAGTATAAGCACATTGCTTTATAGGTGCTTATACTTAAAAATAGATTGTGAAAAGCAATAGAATAAATATTTTGTAATATTGACTCAGGTCTTTTTTTTTCCTGAGAAACAGCTTAATGAAACTTTAATCAGGGTAAGCAGGCATAATATTCTCAATGATACCTCTGCCAGAAAGCTTGTTATGAAAAGATTTCAATATCCGGAATACAAAAACGAGAATATAATATTTGATATATTAATAATAATTTTGCTGACATCTATAATAAATTTTATAAAATTCTATTAGTGCCGTGAAATGATTTTCCTTAATAAACATGCAATGTGAGCTGCTGTTTAGCGGGTATAATAAAAAAAGGACTGACTTAGTTCAATCCATAGGAGGTTTTAATGAAAAAGGTATTGTTTTTCTGTCTGGCATTTCTGTTTATCTCATCATTTTTGATGGGGTATCAGGTTGGTGATGAGGTAGAGGATCTTATCTGGCAGGATTCTGACGGAGGTGAACCTGTCGATAGATCTCTCCATAACCTGACATTGGGGAATAAGGTAGTGATGATAGTTTTCAGCGCTACCTGGTGCGGACACTGTGTAAATGCAGCTCCTGAACTGCAGATCATGTGGGAAGAGGTTGGTGGCGAGTATTTTCATCTTGTCCAGACTCTTCAGAATGTTAGCGACTGGGGTAACTTAAACGGTTCCACCTGGAGAACTAAATTTGATCCTCCATTGACTTTCTGGCTTTCCATAGGAAGTTCTTTATATACTCCCTATTTCTCTGTCTTTGGGAACGGATATATACCCTACTATATCGTTATTGACCATAATAATATTCTGCAGCATTCAGGTAATTCAAAGCCAACTCAAACCTTTGTAGAGAATCTGATAAGGGAAATGAACGATGGCGCTGAACCTGTACCTGTCTACCGTTTCTTCAACCATGTCCGCGGAGGCCACTTATACACCATCAGTGAGGTCGAACGGGACTATATAATGAACAACCTTCCCCAATGGACATATGAGGGGGTAAAGTTTAATGTCAATGACAGACTGGTGCCTGATGTAGCCAAGGCGTTCAGGTTTTTTAATACAAATACAGGTATTCATTTTTACACTATCAGCGAAACAGAAAGGGATACCATAATGGAGCTTCCTCAATGGAATTATGAGGGAGTAAAATATTTTGTATTCACAGAACAGGCAGCGGGAACAATCCCTGTCTACCGTTTTTTCAACCATGTCCGCGGGGGACACCTGTACACTATCAGTGAGAGTGAGAGAGATGATGTCATGGAGCTTCCTCAGTGGACATACGAAGGAATATGCTTTTATGTCTATCCGTAGAAGGATTCTTCTGCTTTTTTAATCTGATATTTATTAAAAGGCGAAGGGGCTGAAGAAATGCTAAAAATCATCAGTCGACGGATAACCTTAGGTTTCCACAGCCCCGCCAGCCATTCGCTTATACAGATCAAAGATCAATCACAAAAAACGGTATACCCTCATAACTCCATTGGGGGAGCTGCATAACGGTGTCTCTTTCAGCCTCACTAATAGTATAGAGGTGTCCACCTCGGACATGGTTAAAAAAGCGGTAGACAGGTGTAATATTCTCAATCTGGTCGCTTGTGCTGACATAGAATTTTACGCCCTCGTAGTTCCACTGGGGAAGCTGCATGACTGCATCCCTCTCACTCTCGCTGATAGTATAGAGGTGTATGCCTGTCGTTGTATTGAAGAACCTGTAGGTAGGTACCACATTTTCTGCATAACCGTCCCATACATTGAACTTTACGCCCTCATAGTTCCACTGGGGAAGGTTATTAATGATATAATCCCTTTCCACTTCGCTTACAGTATAGAGATGGCCTCCCCTCTGCGTGTTGAAAAACCTGTATACCGGAACCTGGTTTGCAGTAAACTGGATTTTTGCTGTAAATACATCGATATTACCGCTTGATTGAACCTGGATACTGCCGAAATCGGCTGTCCCGTAGAAATAACCGGTAATTATAAGATTATGTCCTGAATCGATGGTAATTGACTGACCCTGGTCAGTTCCAGTCCCGCCGGCTTTATCAACCCATAAATAATTTCCGTTCATATCCATCATTGCAAAAAATATGTCTGTCAGTCCTGACGATACCAGCTGGGTATTTCCGAAATTGCTGTTATTGGAAAAGCTTCCTGTTACATATATATTGCCTGCTGTGTCAGATGTAATGCCGTAACCTGTGTCCTCGCCTGTTCCGCCTGCTTTTTTCGCCCAGAGAAAATTCCCGTTAGTAGCCAGTTTTGAGATAAATATATCATCTTCTCCAGATGAAATCAGCTCTATATCTCCAAAAGATGCAGTTTCTCTGAATTTTCCAGTAATATAGGGATTTCCAAAACTATCCGTGGTAATGCGGTATCCTGTATTTGATCCTGTTCCGCCTGCTTTTTTTGCCCAGAGAAAATTCCCGTCATTATCAAGTTTTGCAGCAAATATATCCTCTTCACCCGCGGAAGTGATCTGAACAGCTCCAAAAGCAGCAGTCAGGCGAAAATCACCCGTAATATATATATTTCCTGAAGAATCAACTGCTATATCATAACCCCAGTCATCCTCGCTGCCACCGGCATGTTTTGCCCAGAGGAAATTTCCATCGGAATCCATTTTTGCAATGAATACATCCCTTCCGCCATAAGAAACAAGGTTAATATCACCGAAGGATGCATTGGAAATTATATAACCCGTAAGATAGATATTATTAGAAGAATCTATCGCTAACCCATAACCCCTGTCTGATGAGCCACCGCCTCCCCCGGCCTGCTTAGCCCATTGCCAGTTGCCTTCTGCATCGATTTTGATAATAAAAATATTGCATGAATATCCTCCTGGTGAATTTAAAGTGAAGGGGCCGAATTGAACTGTTTCCCGGTACCTTCCAGTAATATAGCTGTTTCCGTAGGAATCAACAGCAAGGCTTAAGGCCATATCAGTGTTTACTCCCCCTCCTGAATCTGCCCAGAGGAAATTTCCATCGGGGTCCATTTTGGCAATGAAAACATCAGCATCGCCCGCTGATATCAGCTGAGTGTCTCCGAAGTTTGCGGTACCGTAAAAAAAGCCGGTGATATAAATATTTCCATCAGGATCTGTTCCTACGCCATATGCCTGATCAGGACCGGTGCTTCCGGCGTTCTCCGCCCATAAAAAATCAGGTTCAGGCAGTCCATGAACCAAAAC
>Ga0334892_1002646_pt1 | contig 12496 bp, 7 predicted proteins | sample GraSluR3_MG_4_FD_207213 | JGI IMG/M metagenome (GOLD analysis project Ga0334892, IMG submission 207213) | Sludge microbial communities from methane-producing bioreactor in Wageningen University, Netherlands - Granular Sludge_15_04-R3 | ecosystem: Engineered > Bioreactor > Anaerobic > Unclassified... | reverse complement strand
GCCGCCCGGACTGATGACCGCTTATTTGCCAGTGGTGTGAATGCCTCACCCGGTGCAGCGGTTGGTCGAGTATATTTTGACGCGGATACCGCTGAAAAGATGGCTAAAGAAGAAGGTCAGGATGTGATCATGGTACGTCCTTTCACCAAACCTGACGATGTGCATGGCATGCTGGCTGCCAAAGGGATCTTAACCAGTGAAGGCGGTGCCACCTCTCATGCTGCGGTGGTTGCACGTCAGTTTGGCGTCCCTTGTATCGTTGGTGCTTCAATGATGTCGATCAACCTTGACAAGCGCCAGCTGCAATCCAATGGCAAAGTTGTCAAAGAAGGCGATTGGATTTCATTGGATGGCAGCTCGGGTGAAGCTTATATTGGAAAGCTTGATTTGTCCACACCTGATTTGGAAAAACAGGTGGAATTGATGACCCTCCTCTCTTGGGCGGATGAAATTGCCCGTCTTGAGGTTTGGGCTAATGCAGATTATCCAGCAGATGCCCGCCGCGCCCGCCAGTTTGGTGCGAAGGGTATTGGTCTCTGCCGCACTGAGCATATGTTCTTTGAACAAGAGCGACTGCCATTTGTGGAAAAGATGATCCTGAACGCAGAGAAAGCCCAAAATCTGATTAACATGGTTGAACGTATGGAAGGCTTCTTGAAATCAGGTAAGTTGGAAGGGCGCCCTTTAACTGAGGATTCACGCAAGATGGTTGAAGATGAGCTGGCTGAGGCAAAAGCTGCCCTGGCGAATTCTGACGCAGCCAAAGCTTACCTTAATGCCCTTGAGAAATTACTGCCTTCACAACGGTCCGATTTCTACGGTCTGTTTGAGGCTATGGACGGTCTGCCAGTGATCGTCCGTCTGATCGACCCACCATTGCATGAGTTCCTGCCCTCACAAGAAGAATTGTTGGTGGACGTTACTGAGATGCGGGTCAAGGGTGAAATGGACGGTCTAAAAGAAAAAGAGACCCTGCTTGATGCGGTCAACAAACTCCATGAGAGCAACCCAATGATGGGCTTGCGCGGCATTCGTTTGGGAATTGTCTATCCCGACATCATGCGCATGCAAGTACGGGCGATCTTTGAAGCAGCCTGCGATGCTGCTAAGAAAGGTATCGATGTTCACCCAGAGATCATGATCCCTCTGACTGGTCATATCAATGAGCTCAAGCGTGTTCAACCCGAACTCGAAGCCATCGCGAAAGATGTCATGGCTGAGAAGGGTGTTGATTTGGATTATAAGTTCGGAACGATGATCGAGATCCCCCGAGCTGCGATAACGGCTAGCGAGATTGCAGAAATTGCAGAATTCTTCTCCTTTGGTACAAATGACCTAACCCAGATGGCTTTTGGTTACAGTCGAGATGATGCTGAACGGAACTTCCTGATCACTTACGTTGACCAGGGCATTCTGCCAGAGAACCCCTTCCAGGTTTTGGACCGCAAAGGTGTCGGTCGTCTGATGGAAATTGCCGTAAGCGAAGGACGTGCGGTGCGGCCTGACCTCGAGGTTGGTATCTGCGGTGAACACGGCGGTGATCCGAGCTCAATTGAGTTTTGCCACCTGGTTGGCAATAATTATGTTAGCTGTTCACCCTTCCGTGTGCCGGTTGCTCGGTTGGCGGCCGCACAGGCGAAGATTAACAACAGATAAACTCCTTATCAGAATCAACAGAGAGGCTGCCAGAAAAAGAGGCAGCCTCTTTGGTTTTAAGTGAATGGCTGCGTAAGATAATGGTGGATAGTTGAGTTTGAGGAACATCTTTTAATGCTTGAGAAAGTGCTTCATGGAGGAAATGGTTCATAGATAGTTTCACGATCCACTACTTACTATTCACAGTTTACAATACGCAATTCACAATGACCATTTCTATTCTGGTATAATTTTTAATCAATCAATTCTCTTACGATCGTTCAAAATTGAGCAAGGTATCATTAGATTTTTAACAAGAAGGGAGAAGACCATATGGAAAAAACCGATTATTTGAACTTATATCGAGAGATGGTCATCATCCGCCGATTGGAAGAAAGCGCTGCTGAGTTATATCAGAAGGGCAAGATCGGTGGATTTTTACATCTCTACATTGGGCAGGAGGCAGTCAGCGCCGGTATCGGCTCGGTCAGGCAGCCGCAAGACCGGCTCATCACCGCTTATCGCGACCATGGTTGGGCGATCAGTTCCGGTATTGATCCAAAAATTGTCATGGCAGAATTGCTGGGTAAGGTTGATGGCTGTTCGGATGGTAAGGGCGGGTCAATGCATATGGCGGATGTCGAGAAGAACTTTTGGGGCGGTCACGCCATTGTAGGCGCTCATATTCCGATTGCCACTGGCTTGGCATTAGGCGATGTTTACTTGGGCAATGATGATGCGATCACGATTTGCATGTTTGGCGATGGTGCGACAAACATCGGGTTTTTTCATGAGGGATTGAACTTGAGTAAAGTATGGAACCTGCCGGTGTTATGGGTATGCGAGAACAATCAATATGGCATGGGCACCACAGTGGAGCGTGCATCAGCGGTCTCTGAGATTCGCCAAAAGGCGGAAGGTTATGGCATGGCCAACGAACGCATCGATGGCATGGACGTGATGCAAGTACGGGAGGATGTCTCTCGGGTGTTGGAAACCATCCGCAAAGAGGGTGGACCTTACCTTTTGGAGATCATGACCTACCGTTACCGTGGACACTCCATGGGAGACCCGGAACGCTACCGCGAGAAGGAAGAGGTCAAGAAGTGGGAGGAAAATGATCCAATCGGGATCTTTCGGTTGTACTTAATCAATGAGGCTATTGCCACAGATGATGAGCTGGACGAGCAAGATGCACAAGCTGAGTCAATTGTCCAAGAAGCAGTCGATTTTGCGGAATCCAGCCCTGACCCGGATAAGGATGCCCTGTTTGATCATATCTACGCAGAACCCACCCCGATCGAATATCGGGGATATGCTTTGGAGCAGGAAAGCGAGGGAAATTAAGATGGCACGAATAACCATGCGAGAAGCAATTTCAAAAGCGCTGTGGGAAGAGATGGAACGCGATGAGCGTGTTTTCATCATGGGTGAGGAAGTTGGCGTGTGGGGCGGTACCTATGCTGTCACAAAGGGCTTCTATGACCGATTTGGTGAGAAACGGGTGCGTGACACACCCATCGCTGAAGCAGCGATCATCGGCGGCGCCATCGGTGCAGCGTTGACAGGGTCGCGCCCAATCGCGGAATTGATGACGATCAACTTTGCCTTTGTGGCCATGGACCATATTGTTAATGAAGCGGCTAAGCTGCATTACATGTTTGCCGGGCAATTTAAACTTCCACTAGTGATTCGTGCGGTGAGCGGCGGCGGTCGTCAGTTGGGGGCAACCCACTCACAGACGCCGGATGCGATCTTTGCCCATTTTCCGGGCTTGAAAGTTGTCTCTCCCGGTACACCTGCCGATGCCAAGGGTTTATTGAAGAGTGCGATTCGCAGTGACGACCCCGTATTGTTCATTGAGAATGCGACCCTCTACCAATCAAAAGGTGAGGTGCCGGATGATTTAGATTATCTGGAACCGATTGGGAAATCCAAAATTCAACGCGAGGGTGATGACGTGACCATTGTGGCATACTCAAAAATGGTCCCGGCTGCACTCGAGGCTGCAAAACAACTGGCTGATGAGGGGATTGAAGCCGAAGTGGTTGACCTGCGTTCACTGCGTCCACTGGATATGGACCCGGTGATCGCCTCCTTTAAACGCACCAACCGGGCAGTCATTGCAGAGGAAGGGTGGCGTTCCTATGGGGTTGGTTCGGAAGTGTCAGCCAGGATCTATGAGCTGGCTTTTGATTATGTTGATGCCCCGGTCAAACGGGTAGCACAAGCGGAGGTACCGCTTCCCTATAATGCCAAGTTGGAGCAGCTGGCTTTGCCGCAAACAGAGGATATTTACCATGCTGTTAAGGAGGTAATCTATGGCTGAGCTGGTAACGATGCCCAAATTGGGCTTTGATATGGCGGAAGGTACATTGGTGCGTTGGGTTAAAGCCGAAAGCGACACCGTGGAAAAGGGTGAGGTACTGGCTGAGATTGAAACCGATAAAGCGACAGTCGAAGTTGAATCAAGCTATGCGGGTGTGGTATACCGCCACTTGGCGTCAGAAGGCACAGCCCTGCCAGTCAATGCGCCGATTGCCATTATTGCAGACAAAGGTGAAGAGCCTTCTGATGATGACATTGATGCACTGCTTGGTGGCGCAGGATCACAAGTGCCTGAAAAGAAAACTGTCCAAGAAGAAAGACCTTCTGAAGCTGAAGGTACACAGGCTGAGGAGATGGCTGAGCCTATCGAGGAAAAGGCAACAAGCACAACACCAGTAGGCGGTGTGCGCTCATCACCTTTGGCGCGGCGCATGGCAGAGGATCATGGCATTCCATTAGCAGAATTGGATGGCAGCGGCCCACGCGGCAGGATTGTCAAACAGGATATCGAGAATTACCTTGAATCCATCGATGCTGAAAGTGTTGCGGAAGGTACTGAAGCAGGTGGAAAAGAACTGCAGCCGATGACAGCTTATACAATGGGTGAGGTCCCTGAGGATGAAGTGATTGCCATGAGCCGACTGCGGCAGGCCATCAGTCGCCGCATGCAGGATTCGAATCAGAACTTCCCGCATTTCTACCTGACGCGTGTTTATAAAACCGGGGCGTTGATGAAATTACGCAAAGAACTGAACCAACTGCTGCCCGATGAGGATAAACTTTCGGTAAACGACTTTATCCTCAAAGCAACGGCCTTAGCGCTGCGACAGTATCCGAACCTCAACGCTTCGATCGAGGATGAGTCTCATATCCGCCGGCATGGGCACGTCAACATTGGTGTAGCTGTGGCGGTAGAAGGCGGCCTGATGACTGTGGTCTGCAAAGATGCTGATCAGAAGCCCCTCAGATTAATCGCACGTGAAGTGCGAGAGATGGCCGGCAGGGCTCGCGACCGAAAAGTGAAGCCTGAAGATATTGAAGGATCGACTTTTTCAGTCAGCAATTTGGGCATGTTTGGAATTGATGAATTTGCGGCCATTATCAACCCACCTGAAGCCGGTATCTTGGCTGTCAGTGCCGTCCAGAATGTGCCCGCTGTTGAGGACGGTGAGCTGGTGATCGCATCTCGCATGAAGGCCACACTTTCAGCGGACCATCGTGTGACAGATGGTGCTGAAGCGGCTGAGTTTATAGCCGTATTGGCAGAATTTCTCGAGGAGCCGATGCGGTTGTTGATTTAGTAATGTTGGCAAATTCCAAGAATGGTCAGTTTCTATTACACTAACCTACCTATCGAAAAAATCATCAAGAAAGAGGCGTTGCATATTTCGCCTCTTCCTTGTTTTTAACGGTCTTCAGGTTCGCCATATAACCAGCCGTAAATATAATGGATCTCGTTGATCAATCGGATATAATTCCGTGTCTCTTCGATACGAACAATTTCAAGGAACAAATCAGGATCATCAAAGGGCGTCAAATTCTTCCAGATGAGGGTATTTCCTGGTCCGCCGTTGTAGGCTGCCAGCATGGCGAAGGGATCGCCATCAAAAAGCTGACGCTGCTGCCTGAGATAGCTGGCACCGAATACAAGGCTGATATATGGACGGTCGAGGTCGTCCAGGGTGAAATCTTCAGGCCATCCCAAATTTTCGGCAAGCTGGGTTCCTGTAGCCGGCATAATCTGCATCAATCCGCGCGCACCTGCTCCTGAGCGGATGAACCCTTCGTACGCGCTCTCCTGACGCATAACCGATAGCAGAATGAGCGGTGAGAGCCCTTCAGAGTCAGCAGCAGGTTTGACCCAATCGAGGTAATAGGCTCCAAAACGGATCCTAGAGAAGTATTCCGGCCCAGAAAGGGCATCACCCCGTTCCAAGCCAGCCAAGCGCAAGAGCTGGGTGCTGGCGACGAGTGCAGAACGATACAGACCCACCTCAACCAATGCTGGGATAAGCCGAAAAGTTTGTGCGGGGTCTTCCGCGTATTCCAAACGCATCGCTTCAAATTCAGCCTTCCCGGCAGGATAATCACCCAATGCCCAGTATTCTAGGCCGCGTTGGAAACGTGGGTCATAAGCCAACATGCCAGGGCTTTGTAAATTTATCTCCGCAGGCAGATCGAAGGTCTCTCGCAGCCAAGCTTCTGCCGCAGGCAGAAAAGGACTTAAGTCGGGGTCAAGATTGTACACAACAGGTTCGGTGAAAGGATTCTGACCAATCAGAAGATTCTCAGCACGGATGCTGTAATGCCCGAAGGGATTAGCGGTCTGGGCGAGTTTCCAACTATCCAGGGCCGCGCTAATTTCACCTTGGGCTTCTTGGCACTTTCCAATCCACAGGTGAGCAGCCGCCAGGTCTGAGGGTTCAGCCGTCAAAACCAATGCCCGTGAGAACATCGCTTGAGCGCCAGCCCAATCCCCCAACCGTACAAGCGTGATCCCTGCAAAGTAAGTCGCCCGAAAGGTCTCCGTTGATTGCGGGTATTCACTTGCGATGCGTGCCCATGTATCAGCGGCTACCCGGAGCATCTCTCCCCGTTCATAGGCGCGTCCTGCTCGGAAGAGAAAGTCCGGTGCTTCAGGGGATTCTGGGCGTTGGGCAACGAAATCCAGTGATTTGCTGGCTGCGGCTTCATGTTCCCCCAGAAACGCCCACAGCGTGAATTCAATGGATTGCCAGGCATCGACATAATAGCTGCTGGTTGGGTAGGACTCGATCAGTTCCTCCCACAGGGCGACGGCAGCTTGATGTTGACCCTCACCTCCCAGGGCACGAGTGGCCAGTGCTTTGTGATACAGTGCCGCATCACCGAAAGTCTGAGGTGCTTCAGCTAAGAAACGGTCAAAGGCCTCTATGGCCAGTAAATAGTTGCCAACATTGTAATTAACCATGCCGCGGTCGTACTCATTGACCGGCACGTCATCCTCAACCAAAATCACAAGCGCTGTGTAGGCATCGTAGGCAAAGGGAAATTGGTTCACAGATTCTTTAAGGATGGCATAGGCTTCTTCATCTTTTTCCTGAGCAAGGAGGATGCGCCCAATCAAAAGCGCCATTTGCGCTTTCGTATAGTCACTACTGGCAGTGACATAAATATCGCGATAAAGCGACAAAGCAGTTTCCTCGTCCCCGCTGGTCTGATAGGCGGTGGCGATCTTGACTGCCAGGGCATCTGTTCCACCGCCGGGTTCCTCGAGGTAGGCTTCTTGATAGCTGGTGATGGCTGAGCTGTGATCCCCAATGACAGTGAACAGGTCACCGCGCAGTTCGTACAAGCGTGAATCGATTAACCCCGGGCGAAGGTCCAGGTAAGATTGGTAGGCAGACAAGCCATCTTGATAGCGCTGGAGCTGCGTGTAGGTTTTGCCCAGCATGTATTGAGCGCGGGCAGCAGTGACCGGATCAGCGGATTGGGCAGCCTCACGAAAGTGGTTAAGTGCCGTGCTGGTCTCACCCTGGTTGAAATAGGCTTGTCCTAACCCCAGTTGAGCTTGGGCGTTGACATCAGGATCTGTGCTGCGGGTAAGGGCATCCTGGAAGATGGTCAAGGCTTGATTATAATCACCTACAAACAGGGCAAAATCACCTTCACTGATCAGTAGCTCAGGGGGTGGGGGCAGGGTGGCGGTAGGTGACGGCTCGGGTTGAGGTGTCCAGGTCGCTGACGGAGGTGCGGTGATGGGTTGGTCAATTTCTGTCTCATCTACGGTGGTGTTGCAAGCAGTCAGAAACAGGATTAGCAGCGCGGACAGGATTATTCTTTGGTTTTTGGTCATGCGATCAAGTGTAACACAAGGGCAGGTGAAAAGTGAGTCGAGTGAATTGAGAGGTCCTGATCCATTCAGCGGGAGGCGATTGAAAAAGGATTTAAGAACACCTATTTCGCCGACGGAAATCAGTGCGAGTGCACTCGTATTTGATACTAGGTATTGAGATTAGGAGTGTTCACAGGTTTCATAAATCTGTCTGATTCTTAAAAAATGTTGACATCCAAAACGTTTTGGTTTATGATATTGATATATCCAAAACGTTTCGGAAAAGGGTGCGGATGAAAGTAACGATTAAGGATGTGGCTAAAAAAGTCAATCTGTCGATAACTACCGTTTCACGCGCACTACACGACTACGACGACGTCAACCCCGATACAAAAAAACGAATCATTGAAGCTGCCAAAGAAATGGGGTATTCCCCCAATACGCTTGCGCAGCGGCTGCAAAAACAGCGGGCAGATACAATTGGTTTGGTATTACCCACTTTTAGCCCCCGGTTTGCTGATCCATATTTTAGCGAAGTTTTAGCTGGGATAGGCAATAAAGCTGCTGAAATGGGTTTTGACCTGCTGGTATCCACATGTGCTCCCGGTGAGCAAGAAATTGAAACCTATAAAAAATTAATTGAAGGTGCACGCGTGGATGGGTTTATCCTCGTGCGAACCCGAGTATTTGATCCGCGCATTGCGTACTTATTAGACCAGAATTTTGCTTTTACCGCTTTTGGACGAAGCCAGTCAAGTGATGAATTTGCTTATGTTGATGAAGATGGGTACTTTGGCATGTATTTAATTGCCGAGCACATCGCTTCGCTAGGTCACGAGCGCATCGGTTGTATCACCTCGAATCCTGACTTAAACTTCACCCGGTTCCGCATGAATGGATTGCAGGATAGCTTAGCAAATTATCATATTTTTATAGATGATCTCCTAGTCCGCACAGGTGATTTAACTCAAAAAAGCGGCTATGAAAATGCTAGAGAATTATTGCTACTGCCAGAACCACCGACAGCGATTATCGCTTTCAATGATTTAATGGCCTTTGGAGCAATGAGTGCAGCGCAGGAAATGGGTTTGGTGGTCGGTCAAGATCTATCTGTGACCGGGTTTGATGATATTCCTATGGCAGAATTCAGCCACCCACCCTTAACCACTGTTTCTCAGCCCGTTTATCAGATTGGCGGGATGTTGTGTGAGATGTTGATCAAAATGGTAAAAGGCGAGTTGGATGAAATTCCACAAATTGTTATGAAACCAAGTTTGGCAAAAAGAAAATCAGCTGGCAATGTGAAGCCTGAAAACTTAAAAGAAAAGAGAAAAGGAGGTCTATCGGAGAAAGATCATTAGAGTCGAAACCTAATGTGTATTGGATCGATAAACAAAACAAGGAGTAGAAAATTATGAAAAAACTTTCGATAATCATGGTCGTGACCTTGCTCTTAAGCGTGGTCTTGGCAGCCTGCCAACCGGCAGCTGTAGAAGAACCGGTTGTTGAAGAGCCAGTGGTCGAAGAACCCGTGGTGGAGGAACCCGTTGTTGAGGAACCTGAGCCACCAGTTGAGGAAGAAGTCGTTGTTGAAGAACCTGAACCCGTTGAAGAGCTGGGTGAGGTGGTCTTCTTCTCAACCCAGTTTGTCCCGGTCGAAGAACAGGAAAAATTCCGAGCCATCCTTCAAGACGGCGGTTTTGACTTTGTCGGCTCTGAGGAAGGTCCATTAATCGACCTGATTAAAGCGGGAACCCAGGTTGGTGAGGCAGAATTAGATGTGATTGGCGCGTTGCATGGCACCTATCCACCTGTTGCTGAAGATTTGATGAACGTGATTGATATCTTTGAAGATCTGTCTGCTGACCGAGAATTTCCTGCTGCCTACCTGGAGACCGGTTTGTTGGGCACGAGCGACACCCTCTATTACATCCCCTGGATGCAGGCCACCTATATCATGGCAGCCCATGTTGATGCTCTTGAGTATTTACCTGATGGTGTAACCCTTGAAAATATGGCCTGGGCTGATTTTTCAGACTGGTGCCAGATTTTATTGGATGAAACTGGTGGACCAAAATGTGGTGTACCCCACTCCGGTCTGTTCCACCGCTTCTTAGAGGGGTACATGTGGCCATCCTTCACCGGTGGTATGGTCAGCCGCTTTAGAAGCGATGACGCCGCCGATATGTTAGCCTGGGCACGTGATGATTTATGGCCCACCTTGCATCCCCAATCGATCAGCTATGAGTTTATGCAAGAACCACTGCTGTCCGGTGAAGTATGGGTGGCGTTTGATCACACAGCACGGTTGATCGAAGCCTTTAATGCACAACCCGATAACTTTGTGGGTTTCCCAGCACCTTCCGGCCCAGCTGGGTTGGGTTTCATGCCCGTCATCGTTGGTTTGGGCATTCCGATGAATCCCACCAATCTTGAAGGGGCGATCGCTTTAATCGATTACCTAACCACCCCAGAAGTTCAAGCACGCGTGCTGCGTGAATTAGCCTTCTTCCCGGTTGTCTCCGGTGTCGATTTCTCTGGCTTGCCTGCAGGTGTTGCTATTGAAGCAGGGGCTGTTGAAGCGCAGTCAAATCACCCGGATGCCATTGCTGCCCTATTGCCTGTTGGTTTAGGTGAGCGTGGCGGTGAAATCAACCAGATCTTCCGCAATGCCTTTGACAGGGTGGTATTGGATGGCGAAGACATCGCAACTGTGTTGCAACAAGAAGGTGCAGCGCTTGAAGAGCTGATTGATGCAACGGGCGCACCATGCTGGGCGCCAGACCCACCCAGTGTCGGTCCGTGTCCGATTGAGTAGTTCGTATAAAGCGAATTTCACGATTCAGCTGATCACTGGCTGAATTGAGTGAACATATAAATTAGGTAGTGCGGGTCAATGATCCGCACTACCTGACTACATCAACTATAAGAATCAGGATCTTATGACCAATCAATCAAAATCCCAAAAACGTAAGAAGATTAATTGGGCACCTTATTTGCTGATCCTGCCTTCATTTGTGTATTTGATTGTGTTTTTTGCCTGGCCAATGGTTCAATCTTTGGTTCTCACTGTGAGAGAAGATGATGTGCTCCTTGGGGTTCGTGATGAACCTACGCAATCGAGCAGGGTTGTGGGAACCTTACCGCGTGGTAGTGTGCTAGAAATTTCAGACCAGCAAGCTAATATCATTTCGGAGGATGAACTCGATGAACCCGGCTTAATCACTGAATTATGGTTTCAGATTCAGGGAGAAGACGATACAGGCATGATGGTTACTGGCTGGGCCCCGGAACGGCGGTTCCGTATTAGGGAAACTGATGAGAATGATCGGCCGATCGTGGCCACCGTACGTCCTGTGATCGGTGTCGATGCCGATCCACGTACCCCTGTTTACAGTGAACCAAACGAGAGCAGCGAAGTGATTGCACATTTAGAGGCGCAAATCCCCGTTGATATCATTGACCAAATGACATTAGAGATATGGTTTCAAGTCTCCGGAGAACCAGCGGGTGAAGCAGTGACAGGATGGGTGCAGTCCCGGTATATACGCACATTCCCCGAATCGACCGAGGGACGTGTTGACCGGGGTGATACTGGACAATTTACACTTAGATATATTCAGAGGATGTTCAATGACCGCTTTTTCTGGCCAGCTTTTAGAACGACATTGCTGTTGATGGTCATTATCATCCCGATTCAATTCATACTGGCGATCATTATGGCGCTTGTCATCCAAGCAAATTTAAAGGGAAGCAGCATTTTTCTGGGCATCTTTTCAATTGCTTTGGGTGTATCCGATCTAGCCGTTGGAATTGTTTGGTATGCGATATTTACCAACTTTGGTTATTTAAACTCAATTTTACAGGGTTTAGGTTTGATCAGTGCACCTATCACCTATCTTTCTGCAGACACACGCCAATGGATCATCATTGCAATTGTACTAGCAGAGGTATGGCGGGCGACATCACTGGTGATGGTGATTGTGGTTTCTGGCATGCAGTCAATCTCCTCGGACGTGCTGGAAGCTGCCGAAGTCTTTGGAGCAACCCTGTGGCAAAGGGTCAAGCATGTGATCCTACCGATGCTCAAACCCAGCTTGCAGGTCGCATTGATACTTCGGACGATTCTAGCTTTGCAGGTGTTCTCCGTTGTAATGGCGATTGGAGGTGGAGATGTTGTCACCGTTCTTGCCCGAGAGACATATCGACAATATTATGACATGCGGAATTTTAATATGGCTGCCGCTTATGCCTCCTTTATTTTGATCTTATCGATGGTCACCTCGGTATTCTATTTGAGGGCGGTACGTACTCAAGAGGAGGTGTCAGGATGAAAAAGAACAGCGAAATTAAAAACAATAAAATAGAAGCTGCGCCTGACGTAATGGCGATCCATCATAAAATGAAGCGTATGGCACAATTGCGACGTGGGCTTGCGTACCTTGTAGGCAGCTTGATCTCGTTATGGATTCTGATCCCAATCATTTTTATTACCTCTATGGCATTGACAACACCTGATATCGTCCGTTCTTACCCAAAAAGCATCTTGCCGTTTATCCCATTTTCGCTTGACACGCTGCGTTTCTTTCTGGGTTCATACGGGATTGTTGATGGGATCATTAATAGTTTGATCGTTGCTGCTATCACGATTGTGCTTTCAACGGTGATTGCTGCGCCTGCCGGTTATGCTATTTCACGGTATATGTTTCGCGGTCGTGA